>Ga0208566_1001544_pt1 | contig 13240 bp, 11 predicted proteins | sample PL_2010_150m_FD_184159 | JGI IMG/M metagenome (GOLD analysis project Ga0208566, IMG submission 184159) | Freshwater microbial communities from Powell Lake, British Columbia, Canada to study Microbial Dark Matter (Phase II) - PL_2010_150m... | ecosystem: Environmental > Aquatic > Freshwater >...
GTTTTGAATGTACTTGGAGATCAGGCTGATTTCATCCTTGGTCAGGATGTCGTCGAAGTTCACCATGCCGCCGTCGGTACCGTAACCGATGATCTTTTCCAGGCGCGACTGGCCGAGCTTGAGCGTCCCGCCCTCGGACTTCGAGCCATCCTTGGCGGTCCTGGTCCAGTGCGGCTCGAGGTTCTTGCCGGTGGCGCCCTTGCGCAGCACGCCGTGGCAACCCGCGCAGCGTTCGAAGTAGATCTTCTTGGCCGCTTCCTTTTCGGCGGCGCTCATGGTCGGCGCGACATCCTGGGCCCAAACGCCGCCCATGGCGGCAGCCATGGCGGAAATAGCAAAAAATCCAAGCAGCTTGCGTTTCATGCTTCTCTCCCTTTTGAGTGATCGTTGCGCCATGCTCACCAACAGCGCTGAAACCGCATTTCGGCCTAATCGTAGGTATTGTGTGACCGTCAAACTTCAATTTCCTTGACACGCATCAAGTCTATAAATTTCGATGTGTTTCCCTTGAGGAGTCGCTTCGTCCCGGCGCATGCCGCTCTCCCATTTGAAATAGGCTCCAAGCTTGGAGTTGGCGGGTGCGAGCGTGCGACAATATCCCCATGACCACACCCTCCGGCATAAGCACCGTCTATCGCGTCGTCAGCGGAACCCTGGCAAACCTGCCCGCGAGGGCGAAGGCCAGTGCCATCCTTCCGCCCGCCTTGATTGTCGTCGGCGACGAGGTTCTGTTGCGCCAGAAGCTGGGTTGGTTCGGCAATTGGACGGCGGCCTTGGCTGAGCCCATTCCTGCCGGCTAACACGCGATTGGAATTGGAAAATTGAAAACTACTGGACGACTGTAAGGTCATGCGCGCAGCGTCGTTACGCACCCATCTGCTGCTGCTGGTCCTGGCAGTGTCCGTTCCGCTCGTGGGCGCCGTCGGACTTGGAATTTATACCGACATGCAGCAAACCATCGCCCATGCCAAGACCTCACTGCGAACTCTGGCGAGCACCATGGTCAGCAATACGGGCGGCAAGATCGTCAATGCCCGCCGGATTCTCGAACGCCTGGCTGTCCGCCCTTTGGTCAGGCAGGTCGATCCCAACAACTGCGATCCGGCACTACAGGACCTGCATAGCCTGAATCCGGGCTACGCCAATATTGTGTACACCGACCTGGAAGGTCTGTCGATCTGTTCGGCAGTGCCGCAGCCTGGCGGCAAGCCGGTGAGTATGAGAGCAGATCAGTGGTTCCAGAAGATACTCAAGGAAAAACGTTTCACCATTGCGCGGCCGCATATTGGTCCGATCACCGGCAAGTGGGTTTCCATCATCGCCACACCGATCTGGAGCGAACGCCAGGAAATGGTCGGGACGATCCGGCTTCCCCTCGACTTGAAGGAATTCGATCCCAATATCCCCACCCAGTTCCTGCCCGCCGGTAGCCGCTACGGCTTCTTCAGTGAAGACGGCGTGATGATCTGGCGCAATCACGATCCGGAGGGTCTGATCGGTACCCGGCCCGACGCGGACGCTGCACGGCGGATCGTCCAGGTGCGCTATGGCGAATTCGAAAGTCGGGCGGCCGACGACGTAACGCACTTCTTTTCAGTGGTGCCGATGCCGGAGACGGGATGGATTGCGTTCGTAGACATGCCTGCGGCGGAGGTTTACGCCGCCGCCAAGCAACGTGCAATCACTGCCGCGGGCATCGCGCTGGTCGCGATGGCCTTGCTGGTTCAGTTTGCGATTGCCCTTGCGCAGCGAATTGCCGAGCCCGTGGCGGAACTTGAGAGCGCAGCACGCGCTGTGCATGGCGGGGACTTCGGAGTCAGGGCGACGCCCGGAGGTCCGCGCGAGGTCGCGGCGGTGGCGCAGGAATTCAACGCCATGATCGCAGCCCAACAGCGTAGCGACGCGCAACTGCGCATTGCCGCCATAGCCTTTGAATCACAGGAAGGCATGATGATCACGGATGCCAACGCTGTGATCATGAGGATCAATCGGGCTTTCACCGCTATCACCGGCTACGCACCCGAGGAAGCCGTGGGGCAGACGCCACGCCTACTGAAGTCAGGCCGCCACGACCTGGCCTTTTATGCCGGGATGTGGGAGAGCATCCAACGCAATGGTGTATGGCAGGGGGAAATCTGGGATCGACGCAAGAGCGGCGAAGTCTATCCGAAATGGCTGACCATCACCGCGGTGAAATCGGCCGATGGCACTGTCATCAACTATGTCAGCACACACACCGACATCACTGAGCGCAAGCTTGCGGATGACAAAATACAGCATCTGGCCTTCGCCGATCCACTTACCGATCTGCCCAACCGCCGCCTCCTGATCGACCGCCTGCATCAGGCACTGGCCGCCGGCGCTCGCAACAAACGCCGGGGCGCGCTCATATTGATCGACCTCGACAACTTCAAGACGCTCAACGATACCTTGGGCCACGACACGGGCGACCTGCTGCTGCAACAGGTGGCGCAGCGTCTTGTGACCTGTGTACGCGACGGAGACACCGTGGCCCGGCTGGGCGGCGACGAGTTCGTGATAATGCTGGAGGACCTGAGCGAGAATCTTGAGGAGGCCGCTAAGCAGTCGGAAACCGTGGGCGAGAAGATTCTCGCCACGCTGAATCGACCCTACTTGCTTGCCAGCTTCGAAAACCGCAGCACTCCAAGCATCGGCATCACCCTGTTCAGCGGCCAGTCGGACTCCATCGAAGAACTGCTGAAGCAGGCCGATCTGGCCATGTACCAAGCCAAGACGGCCGGCCGCAACACCCTGCGCTTCTTCGATCCGGAGATGCAGGCCGCGGTGACTGCTCGCGCTGCCCTGGAGGTCGAGCTGCGCGAGGCGCTGAGTCAACAGCAGTTCATCCTTTACTACCAGCCCCAGGTGGTCGGTAAAGGCCGTTTGACCGGTGCCGAAGCACTGGTGCGCTGGCAGCATCCGCGGCGCGGCATCGTCTCGCCGCTGGATTTCGTTCCATTGGCCGAGGAAACCGGGTTGATCCTGCCACTCGGCCAGTGGGTAATGGAAACCGCCTGTAAGCAACTGGCGAAATGGGCCACTCAGCCGAACACCGAGGATCTCACGCTGGCGGTGAATGTCAGTGCCCACCAGTTCCACCAGGCCGACTTTGTCGAGCAGGTGCTGGCGATGCTCGGCAGCACCGGGGCGAATCCGCACCGCTTGAAGCTGGAACTCACCGAAAGCCTGCTGGTATCCAATGTGGAAGGGACCATCGCCAAGATGTCCGCCCTGAAGGCACACGGCATCGGATTCTCGATGGATGACTTTGGCACAGGCTACTCTTCGCTGTCTTACCTGAAGCGACTGCCGCTGGATCAACTGAAGATCGATCAAGGCTTCGTCAGGGACATTCTCATCGACCCCAACGATGCCGCCATAGCCAAGATGGTCATCGTCCTGGCCGAGAGCATGGGGCTAACGGTCATCGCCGAGGGGGTTGAAATCGAGGCGCAGAGAGACTTTCTCGCACACCACGGTTGCCATGCCTATCAGGGCTATCTGTTCAGCCGCCCAGTGCCGCTGGTGGAGTTCGAAGCGCTTGCGCGGCGAACTTGAGGCATTTTCAAAGACGCGGTGAATCCACCATCTGCAGTGAGTACTTTGAAACGGAGCGGCCAATCGGCCGGATACCGGTCGACCTCGTCGCGGCACTGGGGTTCCGGCTGCCACAATGGACCGATCTCCTTGCCGTTGCTATGATGCCCAACCTATGGGATAGGCTCCGCGCAGCTTCCGGCAAGATGACTGGACGCAAAACCGGCGGCGTTCTCCGGCCGGGATCATCGAGTGGAAGTCTTGAGGAGGAATCAGGTTGTCTCCTGGAATTGAACCAACATTTGCATTCGGGCTAAGGGTAAAGCTGATTCTGATTGTCGTCACCGGGCTGGTCGCCGGCGTTTTGACGATGGGCATCTTCCGGGCTTACCAGGCGAACCAAAGCATCGTCGAGGATATCGAGCGATCCGGCCAGGAGCGAATTGCGCTGCTCGCGGAATCCTTGTCTAACTTGGTCGTGGGATACGATTACAGCAACATGGAGTCCCTGGCCGACCGCGTAGTCAGGCAGCAGGATGTGCGCCAGATGACCATCCGCAACCAGGACGGCAAAGTCATGGTGACCCGCGATAGCGAAGATTTCAGACCAAACGCCAAGATGCAGGTTTTCAGGTCGCCGGTTCTGTTTTCGGGAAAACCCGTTGGAGACACGGAAATCAAGATCTCGCTCGAGCGCCTTGACGCTGCCTTGGTTGAAACCTACCGCAACATCGCTGTTATCCTGGTGCTGTTTGCTGTTTTCATGAGCGCAATCATCTATGCGGCAATTTCGAGAGCGATCCTGCTGCCGATTGCGCGGTTTCGCGATCTCATGACCAACATTCTCAACGACCCCAGCGGAGGTGCCCAGCTCCAACTGGAAATCACGACGCGGGACGAAATCGGCGAGCTCGCGGCGATTTTCAACAGCATGAACGACAAGGTTCACGAATATCAGCAACGCCTCGAGGAGAAATATCTCGCTGCCGACTCGGCGTTGGTGGTCACCAACGAGCAGCTCAAGACACGTACCGCCGAACTGGAAAAGACGCTGGCACTGGTCGAGCAACTTGCGACGACGGACAGCCTGACCAGCCTGCCGAACCGCCGCTACTTCGATGATTTTCTGGTCAGCGCCTACTCGCGTGCGGTACGGTTCAAAGAGCCGCTATGCATGATCCTGCTCGACGTCGACCATTTCAAGCAGATCAACGACCAGCATGGCCATGCCGTAGGCGATGCCGTGCTTCAGGAGCTGGGCCGGCTGATCAGGGAACGGACGCGGGAAACGGACGCGTGCGCCCGATTCGGAGGAGACGAGTTTGCGCTTCTGCTCTATCATACGGACGGAACGGAAGCCTTTGCGCTGGCCGAGGCTCTGCTGCACAAGGTGCGTGCGCATGCATTCATGGCGGGCGGGACCAGGTTGCCGGTGACGCTCAGTATTGGTATCGCGCAGCTTACGGCGGTGACCCTGAGCGTCGAGGAGCTCTACGGCGCCGCCGACCAGGCGCTATACGAGGCAAAGCGACTTGGGCGGAACCTGGCCGTATGCTACCCGTTCTGATTCGGTCGTTGGCAGCGAGGGTAGTCGCGCTGCGCTCCGATTCATTCCACATGCAAGAGCGTTGAGGAGCAAGCATGAAACCATGCTCTGGTTTGAACAGGACGTTTGCGTATTTGTTTGCCGGATGGAGCCTGTTCATTGCTCCGTCCGGTCACGCTACCGAAGAGCCGCAAGCAAACATCTCCCTCGGATCGGTTGCAATGGACGTCCCGGCCGCCATGGTGAGGCGCCTGACTCCCGTGGCCACCTATCTCAGCGCGCGAACCGGGTTCAAGGTCACCTTCCGTGCCTCGCCTAATCTGGGCTCGGCCGTGGAGGATCTTGGGGCGGGCCATACCCAGATCGCTTACCTGACCCCGGTGGCTTATCTCGATGCGCATGAAAAGTACCAGGCCATGCCTCTGGTAGGGCCGCTCACGCGCGGGAAGGCCACCTTCACGCTGGTCATCGCCGTCAAGAAGGACAGCTCGATAATGACCATGGCGGATCTGCGCGGCAGGAAATTCGCGTTTGGCGATGAGAAGGCGCTGCTCCAGCCGGCGGTGGTCGTGGCAGCGGGGGTGAAACTGGAGGATTTTGCGTCCTACAGCTATCTCAAACATTACGACAATATCGCCAAGGCGGTGCTGAACGGGGATTTCGACGCCGGCATATTGAAAGATACCGTTGCGGAGGCGTTCGCGCCGAAAGGCCTGCGCATCATTCACGTTTCTCCGCCATTGGCCCCCTATCTCTTCGCGGTAAGCCGCGACCTTCCCCCCAAGGCCGTCGCTAGGTTAAAAAACGCGATGCTGGCGCTGAACGGGGAAACGCCCGAAACCAAGGCGGTACTGAGCGCCCTCGATCCCGGTTACGACGGTTTCGTGGCGGCGGCGGACAAGGATTACAACGGAATTCGCAGCCTCGTTGCGACGGTATCAAACAAAAAGTGATTTCCCCGAACGATTACGTCATGGCTGCATCGCCCAAAGGCACCGTCTATCTTGTCGGTGCGGGTCCGGGCAATCCGGAACTGCTGACACTGCGCGCCGCACACCTGATCGCCAGCGCGGATGCCATCGTCTACGACAATCTGGTCGGCAAGGGGATCGTGGATCTGATCCCGGCTGCAACGGAACGCATCTATGTCGGCAAGCAGAGCGGCAACCATACGTTGCCCCAGGAGGAGATCAACGCCCTGCTGGTGCGCCTGGCCCTCGCCGGCAAGAACGTGGTGCGGCTGAAAGGTGGCGATCCCTTCATCTTCGGCCGCGGTGGCGAGGAGATCGAGGAGTTGCAGCAACACCGGGTGCACTTCGAAGTCGTCCCCGGGGTTACCGCCGCCAGCGGCATGGCGGCCTATGCCGGGATACCCCTGACCCATCGCGACCATGCCCAGTCATGCACCTTCGTCACCGGCCATCTCAAGGACGGCAGCGTCGATCTGGATTGGCCGGCATTGGCCCGGCCGCACCAGACCATCGTCATCTACATGGGAATAGGCGCGTTGCCGGAGATCTGCCGCCAGCTCGCCGCGCACGGGCTGCCGGCGACGACACCGGCGGCCGTGGTACAGAACGCCACGCTGGCACAGCAGCGCGTCGTCAGCGGCGATCTGGCCACGCTGCCCGGGAGGATCGCGGGCAGCGGCATCGTTCCGCCGGCCTTGATCGTCGTCGGCGATGTGGTGCCGTTGCGCGGGAAGCTGGGCTGGTTTCGAACCGAGTAAGTTCGCCGGATCGAATACCTCGTGTCGGCGGTTTTAGCGTGAAATGCAGTTACGCAGCGCCCCGTACCCTAACCCCAAAGTCGGGCACCAGTAACTCACGAGCGCAGCGAGCAATTTGTAGCCCCCGCCTGGGCGGGGGTTGGGGGTGGGGGCGTAAATCCTGGTTTTGAACAATTTCATGGCACGGGGGTGGGCTGACGACCATGCGAGTTAGCATCACTCTTCGGTGAACAGGGACGCGCCCAGCTTTGCGCGGCGCTTCAGCCAGGGGCTGGGACGGTAGCGCGGATCGCCATAAAAATCCTGCATGGTTTCCAGGATCGTCAGAATGTTGTGCGCGCCGAGGGAATCGCCCAGTGTCAGCGGACCCTTCGGATAGCCGAGGCCCAAGGATACCGCACGATCGATGTCAGCCGGCGCGGCGATGCGCTGTTGGGCGATATCGCAGCCGATGTTGACGATGCTGGCGACGATGCGCTGAGCGATCAGGCCGGCGCTGTCGCGGATCGGCGAGACCGGCACGCCATCCGCGGCGAACAGTCCGTGGGCGGCGCTGCGCATCTCCGGCGTGGTCAGGGGCGTGCTCATCACGGTGCGGCGCTGTTCCAGCCCGAACAGGCAGTCGATGGCGACGGTGCGGCGCGCGTCCAGGCCCTGGGACAGGCACAGCGAGGTGGCATCCGAACCGAGCGGGGTGACGATGCACAGCGCAGCGGCTGACGGGCGTTGTCCGGTCTCGATCGCGACTCCGGATGCTTGCACCACCTGGCGCACCGCCTGAGCCCATTCCGGATGCGCCTGGCTGATCCATACCTGCGCCGGGCGATCCTGCGGAATGCTGGTTGCGGCGATCGGCTGCGCCCGGTTGTCGACATAGGTATAGAAGCCGCGTCCGGTCTTGCGTCCGAGTATGCCTCCGACCAGCCGCTGGGCGGCCAGCGGAGAAGGCCGGTAACGCGGTTCCTCGTAGTACTGATGGTAGATCGACTCCATCACCGGTTGCGACACGTCGAGTCCGGTCAGATCCATCAGCTCGAACGGTCCCATGCGGAAACCCGCGGCATCGCGCATGATGCGGTCGATTTCATGGAATTCCGCGACGCCCTCGCTGAGGCAGCGCAGCGCCTCGGTGACGAAGCCGCGACCGGCGTGATTGACGATGAACCCGGGCGTATCCTGCGCGCGCACCGCCGTGTGGCCGACGCGCCGGCCCAAGGCCAGCAAGGCGTCAGATACCCAGGGCGCGGTCAGCAGGCCATCGATGACCTCGACGATTTTCATCAAGGGCACCGGATTGAAGAAATGAAAACCGCCAACGCGCTCGGGATGCTTGCAGGCCGCGGCGATTGCGGTGACCGACAGCGAAGAGGTGTTGGTGGCGAGGATGGTATCGACCGGAACGATTTCTTCCAGTTGCTGGAAGATCTGCCGCTTGATATCGAGGTTCTCGACGATGGCTTCGATGATTACCCGAGCCGGCGCAAGCTGCTCCAGATGGGCAATGACTTCGAGCCGGGCGCTGGCTTCGGCCAGCCCTGCGGCGGTGATCTTGCCTTTCTCGGCGAGTTTGCCCAGCGTGGCGACGACCGCTTCGCGGGCGCCCTTGGCGGCACCCGGCATGGCATCGTAGAGCATGACGCGGACGCCGGCCTGGGCGGCGATCTGGGCAATGCCACGGCCCATCGCGCCGGTGCCGACAAGCGCAACAGTCAGGGTCGGGCTTTGCATATCGGGGAGCATGGCTAGCTCACCACAGCTTCCACCAGGGTTCGGTGCGGTACAGGCCGCGCGCAAAGAATTCGCTGTTGGGGAAATTCTTGCGCATCACGCGCTCGGCATCGTCGCGCAGATCGTTCAAGCCCAGCGCATCGTAGCCCCGGACGATGATGAACAAGGCCTCTTCGTTGGCCGGGGCGCCGGGAAAGGATTTCAGCGACGCCTGGGCGCGGTTGATCGATGCCAGGTAGGCGCCGCGCTTGTAATAGTAACTCGCCACGTGCACTTGATGGGAGGCCAGGTTGTTGACCAGGTAGTTCATGCGCGCCGTGGCGTCGGCGGCGTATTTGCTGGACGGAAATTTGGTCACCAGTTCCTTGAAGGTGTCGAAGGCTTCCTTGGATGCCTTGGGATCACGTTCGCTCAGGTCCTGCAAGGTCAGTTGGGCGATGAAACCCTGGTCTTCGCCGAAGTGGGCGAGGCCTTTCAGGTAGTAGGCATAGTCGACGTTGGGGTGGTTCGGGTGCAGCCGGATGAAGCGGTCGCAGGCGGACACCGTTGAAGCAATATCCTGCAGCTTAAAGTTGGCATAGGCAACCTCGAGCTGGGACTGCTGGGCATAACGACCATAGGGATACTTCGCTTCCAGTTTCTCGAAAAGCTTGATGGCCCGGTCATAGCCGCCATCGTTCATCGATTCCTTGGCTTCGCTGTAGAGCTTCTGTGCCGTCCAGTTTGCCTCCTCTTCTTCGTTGTCGGGCAACAACCCGCATCCTCCCAGCAGGAAGGATAGAAGAAGCGCAAAAAATACCGCCACAGCCGCTACACTACGCATGATGAACGTCCCACAATCGAATCCGGTCGATTATAGCGCAAGCCTTCCCGAGTGCAGCGCCGAGACGGAGTGCCTGATCGTGCCGGCAGAGTGCGCCGGCCTGCGCCTGGACCAGGCCCTGGCACGCTTGCTTCCGCAGCATTCGCGCAGTCGCTTGCAGGACTGGTTGCGTGCAGGGCGCATCCTGGTCGAGGGGATCGCCGGCGCCGACGCCAAGCGCAAGATCTGGGGCGGCGAGGAAATCCGCGTCGCCGCGGCACCCGATCCGCGGATGGAACCGGATGCCGCCGAGGATATTGCGCTGGACATCGTCCACGAGGACGGCGAGATCCTGGTGCTCAACAAGCCGGCCGGACTGGTGGTGCATCCGGGTAGCGGCAACTGGCAGGGGACCTTGCTGAACGCGCTGTTGCATCATGCGCCGCAACTGGCGGCGATACCGCGCGCCGGCATTGTCCATCGGCTCGACAAGGAAACCAGCGGCCTGCTGGTGGTGGCAAAGACCCTCGAAGCCCAGACCGACCTGGTGCGCCAGTTGCAGGCGCACACCGTCCAGCGTCATTACCTGGCCCTGGTGCATGGCGCGGTCGAGCGGGACGGGACGGTCGATGCACCGATCGGACGCCATCCGACCCAACGCGTCAAGATGGCCGTGGTGGCCGCCGAACGACAGGGCAAGGAGGCGCGCACCCATTACGCGGTGCGCGAACGCTTCGCCCACGCCTCGCTGCTCGAATGCCGCCTGGAAACCGGACGCACCCACCAGATCCGCGTGCACATGGCCGCGATCAAACATCCGCTGGTGGGGGACCCGGTGTATGGCAAGCGCGGCGTGTCGACCAGCCAGCCTGCGCTGCGGGTGTTTCCGCGCCAGGCGCTGCATGCCTGGCGACTGAGTTTGGCGCATCCGCGCAGCCACCTTGAAATGGCCTGGGAAGCGCCGTTGCCGGAGGATTTTGCCGCCCTGCTGGCGTCATTGCGATGAGCGGGCAGTGGTTGATTCCCGATTGGGACGCGCCCTCGGCGGTGCGCGCCCTGGCCACCACGCGCGGCGGCGGCGTCAGCGCCGCACCGTATGCAAGCTTGAATCTGGCCACCCACGTCGGCGACGATCCCCGCAGCGTCGCCAGCAACCGCAGGCGCTTGCGGCAAGGCATCCTGCCGCTGCCGGACGATCCGTTGTGGCTGGAGCAGGTGCATGGCACGCGGGTCGTCGCGGCCGAGCACTATACGGAAGGTGCCGAGGCGGACGCCTGCGTCGCCCGCACGCCGGGACGGGTATGTGCCGTGCTGAGCGCCGACTGCCTGCCGTTGCTCTTCTGCGCCGAGGACGCCTCGGTGGTGGCGGCCGCGCATGCCGGCTGGCGCGGCTTGTCGGCCGGCATGATCGAGGCCTGCGTCGCTGCCACCGCGACACCGCCCGCGCGGCTGCTGGCCTGGCTCGGACCGGCGATCGGAGCGCAAGCCTACGAAGTCGGCGACGAGGTGCGTGCCGTATTCTGCCAACAGGACGCGGCGGCGCAGCGGGCATTCGTGCCGCAGGCGCCGGGCAAATGGCTGTGCGACCTGTACCTGCTGGCGCGGCAACGCCTGACGGCACTCGGTGTGCACCGCGTCAGCGGCGGCGGACATTGCACCTTCAGCGATCCGCGGCGCTTCTATTCCTACCGCCGCGACGGCGTCACCGGCCGCATGGCCTCCTGCATCTGGCTCGATCGCGGGTCCCTTCCCGTATAATTTGCCGCCATGTCAGTACTCTCGTGGATTATCGCCATGTCGTTCGCCGGCGGCACCTTGTCGGTGCTGGCGGCGGCACTCTTCGCGTTGACGGCGGGCGCGGCCTGGGTGTCGCAGTTGGTCAGCTTCGCGATCGGCGCCCTGTTGGGCGCCGCATTCCTCGAAGTGCTGCCGCATGCCATCATCGCCAGCGGAGATGCAACCTCATCTTCGGCGATCGTGTTGGCCGGCATTCTGGTCTTCTTCGTGCTGGAGAAGCTGGTGCTGTGGCGACACTGCCATACCGAAGACTGCGAAGGCCACGAGCAACATCTCCACGCGGTGCCCGGGCACCATGGGTCAAAGGTGTCGTTCGACAGCGGGCGCAGCGGCCTGCTGATCCTGATTGGCGATACCTTCCATAATTTTGTGGACGGCGTGCTGATCGCTGCCGCCTTCATGGAAAGCATCCAGTTGGGCATCATTACCGCGCTGGCCATGATCGCCCATGAAATTCCCCAGGAAGTCGGCGACTTCGTGATCCTGCTGCACTCGGGTTATTCGCGCGCCAAGGCCCTGGCCTACAATCTGCTGTCCAGCTTCGCGACGCTGGTGGGCGGACTGCTGGCCTATTTCGCGCTGTCGTCGGTTCAGAGCTCGGTGCCGGTGTTTCTGGCACTGGGCGCGGCCAGCATGATTTATGTCGCGGTGGCCGACCTGATCCCCGGCCTGCACAAGCGCACCGAACTGAAAGCCACCTTGCAGCAGGTGCTACTGATCTGTGCCGGCGTTGCGACGATCTGGATCTCCCACCACCTGGTCGACAGGCTCACCGGTTGACGGCGGCCCTCCGGGCGCATGGGTGGAAGCGGTGATGCGGTTGCGCCGCCGCTGGGGCGTGCCGAACAGCCAGAGAAACAATGCCAGCGGCAGTATGCCGTAGAAGCCAAAACTCAAGACGCCGGCGGTAATGCTCGGCTCGGTCAACGCCATCAGCAGGGTGACGAAGATCCAGCCGATGGCGACGATATACACGGAGGGACGTGAAGGAGTTTGCAGTGGGTCCTCATTGTAATGGCCGGGACGCAAGATAGCGCTATCCTTGACAGCCAATTTGCTGCAATGCAAAATCCGGCGTCGGGATGTCCCACAATGCAACGTAGATTGAATACAGGAGTAGCGGATGTCCGAACTACCTGATCCCGCGGCGCAAGCCATGCAATCGATGCTCCAGGCCGGCCAGGCGTGGGCCCAGAGCTTTGCTCAATGGTTGTCCGCCCAGCAGCCTGCGCTGCCCCAGGGTGCCACGACCGCGAAACCGCCTGTGGCCGATCCCGCACAGTCGGAACAGGTGATCAAGCTGCAACAGGAGTTGGCAGCCCGCCATGCCCAGCTCTGGCAGGCGCAAATGGTGCGCAAGCGCGAGCAAGCGCCGCCGGCGGTGGCGCTTCCGTCGCCGGGCGACCGTCGCTTCGCCGCGCCGGAATGGGCCGAGAGCCCGATCTACGATTATCTGCGTCAGTCTTATCTGATCAATGCCGAGTACCTCGGCAAGCTGGTCGAAGCCATGCCGGCGGCTGACGAAGGCGCCAAGAGCCGGCTGCGCTTCGTCACCCGCCAGTATGTCGATGCGCTGGCCCCGTCGAATTTTGCCGCTACCAATCCGGAATTCATCAAGACGGCGTTGGCGACCCAGGGCGAAAGCATCACCGCGGGAATCAAGAACCTGATCGCGGATATCGAAAAAGGCAGTATCTCGATGACCGACGACAAGGCCTTCGAAGTCGGCCGCAACCTGGCGGTGACGCCCGGTGCAGTGGTGTTCGAGAACGAGTTGATGCAGCTCATCCAGTACTCGCCGCTCACCGACCAGGTCGCAGAGCGGCCCCTGGTGATGGTGCCGCCCTGCATCAACAAGTTTTACATCCTCGATCTGCAACCCGAAAATTCCGTGGTCCGCTATGCCGTGGAACAGGGCAACACGGTGTTCATGGTGTCCTGGCGCAATCCCCGGGAAGAACAAGGCCGCCTGACCTGGGACGATTACATCGAGTCGGGCGCGTTGACCGCACTCAAAGTGGCCGCCGAGATTTGCCAGGTGAAGCAGGCGAACGCACTCGGCTTTTGCGTCGGCGGCACC
>Ga0208566_1001547_pt1 | contig 13233 bp, 4 predicted proteins | sample PL_2010_150m_FD_184159 | JGI IMG/M metagenome (GOLD analysis project Ga0208566, IMG submission 184159) | Freshwater microbial communities from Powell Lake, British Columbia, Canada to study Microbial Dark Matter (Phase II) - PL_2010_150m... | ecosystem: Environmental > Aquatic > Freshwater > Lake...
GTTTTGGCCATAGGCGACCTGGAAAATCCTCCTACGTGCGTTTTCCAGGCCACACCGGGTCCGGCTACCTTCGTTTCCCTCGTACCGATCGAAGGAGAATATTTCCGGCTCGTAGTTACCTATGGTGAAATCTTAGATACACCAGTGGTTCCTTTTATCGAGATGCCCTATTTCCATTTTAAACCTGAGACTGGCGTTAATGCCTGTAACGATGGCTGGCTTCGTTTCGGCGGCGCTCATCATCAGACATTGCATCTGGGTGATACCAGGCGTAAATGGAGGATGCTTTGTGAGATATTAGGAATAGAATATGTTGAGGTGTAGCAATTTATAAGAGGTCCCCGCTTTCGCGGGGATGACAAGGGAAATTAGTGCAGCGTGTAGAGGTCCCCGCTTTCGCGGGGATGACAAGGGAAATTAGTGCAGCGTGTAGAGGTCCCCGCTTTCGCGGGGATGACAGAAAAAAATAATATTATGGAAAAGTACGTTATTGGTTTGGATTTCGGGACGGACTCGGTTAGGGCCGTAATCGTTAATGCGGGAAATGGCGAGGAAATTTCGAGTGCTGTGGCCTGGTATCCCAGGTGGAAACAGGGTCTTTATTGCAATCCTTTGAAAAACCAATACAGGCAACACCCTCAGGACTATCTGGATTCAATGACCCAGGTGATTCATGAGGCGTTAGCTTATGCTCCTGCCGGAACAGCGGGTAAAATTGCAGGCATCTCATTTGATACCACCGGATCAACACCGGTTTTTATTGATAAGGAGGGTACTCCCCTCGCCCTTCTGCCGGAATTCAGTGAGAATCCGAATGCGATGTTCATTCTCTGGAAAGATCATACCGCGGTCGCTGAAGCTGCTGAAATCAATGTCCTCTGTTCAAAATGGCCGATAGATTACTCTAAATATGAAGGAGGGATCTATTCTTCGGAATGGGTTTGGGCTAAAACATTACATGTGCTCCGGGAAGATCAGGCTGTGAGGAAGGCTGCCTATTCCTGGGTAGAGCATTGCGACTGGATGCCTGCCATCCTCACCGGAAAAACCATTCCTGAGGAGGTGATCAGGAGCCGCTGTGCAGCTGGCCACAAAGCCATGTGGCACGAGGATTTCGGTGGTTTGCCCTCGGAGGAGTTTCTCTCCGCGCTGGATCCACTGTTAACCTCCTTCCGGAAAAGATTATTCACCCATACCTTTCCGGCAGACTATAAAGTAGGGTATCTTACTCCAGAATGGTCTGAAAAACTTGGGTTGACTGGCGAAGTATTTATAGCAGCTGGTGCTTTCGACGCCCACATAGGTGCCGTTGGAGGAGGTATTAAACCCTTTTCTCTGCTTAGGGTAATGGGAACCTCCACCTGCGATATGCTTATTGCTCCGTATGAAGATATGAAAGGGAAACTGGTACGCGGGATTTGCGGCCAGGTGGATGGATCCATTGTTCCCGGAATGATCGGACTGGAAGCCGGACAATCCGCGTTCGGCGATGTGTATGCCTGGTTTAAGAAAATGATCAGTTGGCCTTTACAATATGTTTCTGATCCGTTGGAAGGCGAAAGAATCAGTGATATGATTCTCGCCAAACTTACTGAACAAGCATTGCTGCTGCCTGATGATGATACCATTCCGGTGGCTACTGATTGGTTTAACGGACGTCGCACCCCGGATGCGGATCAAACTGTGACTGCAACCGTTTCAGGGTTAACCCTTGGTACCGATGCGCCAATGCTCTTTAAATCCCTGGTTGAAGCTACGGCATTCGGAAGCCGGGCCATTGCTGAACGATTTGCAGATGAAGGCGTTCCCATTAGCGAGGTTATTGCGATCGGTGGTGTTGCCAGGAAATCACCCTTTGTGATGCAAACCCTTGCTGATGTAATGAATACTGACATTAAGGTTTCAACAGCCGACCAGGCTTGTGCCCTCGGTGCCGCCATGTTTGCCGCCACTGCTGCAGGGATCTATCCAAAAGTTGAGGACGCAATGGCAGCCATGGAGCAAGGGTTCGATATCACCTACCATCCTGATCCGGAAAAGGTGGCCTATTATGATCTGAAATACAGAAAATATAAGGCGTTGGCTGTCTGAAGATCCCATATTGATCATACAGTCTTAAAGTCGATGGGGGTTTTTTGAAACATTTGGTGGATTGGACATGACCAATTCCTCTCTTTGCTATGAAAAGCAAATATCGTATCTTTCACCCTTTAAACAGTAGGATTATGGAAAAGATATGAAACATACCGATTGACAAACTGGTTGAATCACCCTACCAGGGCCGGCTGGTTAGAAAACAACCTCCATCTTATGCGAGTTAAACAATTTGAATATTTCCAGAGTTTCAGTCATGAATTACTCATCTTCTAAAAATCCTTCTTATTTACTATTATTCTTCATTTATATATTTGCCACTTCGCTCAGTGCGCAAAAGGTTTCGGATTTTTATGATATCAAATTCCGGAAATTATCCACCGACGATATATTGCCATCTAATATTATTGCTGGTGTTGTTCAGGATAAAAATGGATTTATCTGGATCGGCACCTCCAACGGATTAGCCAGGTATGATGGGGTTAAAGTTAAACTATTTCAAAATATACAATCTGACAGCACCAGTCTTCCCAACAACCTGATAAAAGATATACAAATTGATTCAAATGGAATATTATGGCTTGGCACAGCAAATGGGATGGTTAAGTTTGATCCTTCCAGAGAGAAATTTACTGATTTACACCAGCATGCAAATCTTTCTAAATTACGTGGCTATTATGCACGCATATATTTAGATGATAAGGCAAGATTGAGTTGTTGGGATATGTATTCCAAATCATATATTATAATAGATACAAAAACTGATAGTTTACTAGCAATTTTTAATGAAGCGACAATCGGCAAGCAATATTGGATTACAGGCGATAAAAGACTTTTTTTTGTTGATCAGGATGACTTCTGGATTGTTGCAAATGGGAGCGAACTAATTGTTGTTCATTTGCAAAACAATCAGATTTCAACCCGCAGCATTAGCAAAAATGTAAATCAGGATCTTTCAGCACCCGGTACTTTCAGCTATTTATTTAAGGATACAAAAGGGATCATCTACTGCGCCAGGAACGGGCTTTATGTTTTGCCGGAACAAAAGAAAAGCACTTTTGATTTTGAATTTGTTGATCTCTTTAATGGGCAAAAACCCAACCCTGGAACTGAATTTTTAATTTCAAGCATTACTGAAGATAAAGAGGGAATGATATGGGTATCTATTGTAAATCAAGGTCTCAGGAAATATAATCCGCAAACAAAAGAAATCATTGAATTTAAGACAAAATCAAAGAATTATACCGGGATTAAATCGACAAATGCGTATTTTTTAATTGATATTGCATACAATCTTTGGGCTGTCCACAATAATGGTATATTGCAATTATTCGATTATAGAATAAAGGATTTCATCGAATTCAAACACGAATCTGGAAATCCGACTTCCATTGCACCTGACATCTACAGTGATGTAATATCAGGAAAAATGACATTAGATTTATCCGGAAACTACTGGTTACCAACTCAAGGGACAGGACTTGTCCATTTCTCATTAAGAAAAACAAAATTTCCTGTCATTAAAAATCTGCCTAACAATCCTAATAGTTTATCTTCCAACGGTATTTGGGGTATTTACGAGGATAATAAAAGCCTCCTGTGGGTAGGTGCCAAAAACTCAGGATTGAATATAGTTGATATGAATACAGGTTCAGTTTTTCAATATCTTACTAACTCTAAACCGGAATTTAGCGGATTCGATATATGTACCGGCTTTTTGCAAACCTCCGACAATGAATATTGGGTGGGAAGCATTCCTTTGCGACGGTTCCTATTTGATCATAAAACTCACTCTATGAAATTGCTTAATGAATTCAAGCAGGATAATAGCGATCCAACCAGCCTTCTCGGATGGGTAACCACAGATATTTTCAAAGATAGCAAAGGTGATATTTGGGTGTCAACTTTTGATGGATTAAACCTTTATCAGAAGCCGGAAAAAAATCATCCTGACGGGTTTTTTCAGCATTACCTCAAAAATGATAACCGTGCTACTTCCATTGCTAATGATCAGGTTTGGCATATTATGGAAGACGACAAAAGGCGACTTTGGATTTCCACCGCAGACGGGCTAAGTTGCATGAATGCTGAACGCACCCAAACCACCAACTATTATCACAACCCGCCAGACCTCCTTTCCCTTTCATCCTCTAATGTGAAATGCACCATGCAGGACAGTAAAGGGCGTATATGGATTGCCACCGAGGGTGGTGGATTGATCAGGTTTGTCGAAAATGAAAATCGCTTTGCAGATTACAATAAATCAACCGGGTTTCCATCCAATAATATCTTTGCGGTATTTGAAGACCATTCCGGTAACTTATGGATGAGTTCAACTGATGGAATTATCAGGTTTACCGTCGAAACTAATCAAACGTACACATTCACCGCAGAAGACGGCTTGCAGTCGAAGCAATTCGTGGCCGGCTCATTTTTTCAGAACCCGGTTACGGGGAAAATATATTTTGGCGGCGACCATGGCATTAACCATTTTTATCCCGATTCTATCCAATTATCAACCTTTGTGCCCAAAATTGTTTTCGAATCATTAAAGATTTTCAATAATGAAATAGAAGTAAAAAAAGAATATAATGGTAACATATTCCTCACCCGGGCTATTTCCAATACAGAAAAATTAATACTAAGCTTCAGGCAAAACGTTTTTTCAATAGAATTTGCGGCCCTGGATTTCTCATCAGCCAAAAATATCCGGTATGCCTATATGCTTGAAGGCGCCAATGAAAATTGGATAGAAACTGATGCGGAAAATAAAATACTGAATTATACAAACCTTGCTCCGGGCGACTATAAACTAAAAGTAAAATCCACCAATGCCGACGGCGTATGGTGCGACAATACAAAAACATTAACAATTATCGTTACACCCCCTTGGTGGAACTCCTGGTTGTTTAGATTGTTTTTTCTGGTTGTTCTGACCACCGGAATAATAACATTTTTAAGGTTACGAATAAATTTTCTTAAGAATAAAAATTTAGAATTAGAGAGTAAAGTCAAAAACCGGACCCTTGAATTGCAGAATGCAAATGCTTTGCTGGAAGAAAAAAATGAGAAAATTTTAAACCAAAACGAGGAAATCAAAGCACATCAGAAAGAAATTATTGCCCAATCCGAGCATTTACATCATGTTGACCAGCAAAAACTTCAGTTTTTAACCAATATCTCGCACGAATTCAGGACTCCTTTAACCCTGATTTTGGGGCCAGCTGAAAAACTCATTGATCAGGAAAGCACCTTAGCTGCGTCAAGAAAATCATCACTGTATAAGATGATTCAGCGAAACTCCATGCGGATGTTGCGACTGGTGAATCAGGTTCTGGATATTAGCAAGGTTGAAGCCGACGAAATGAAGATTCAAATTACCAGCGGTGATGTCATACAGCACATTGAGCCAATCTTCGATTCTTTTATGTTTATCGCTGAACGCAAATCAATTACGTATAATTTTAGCAAAAATGCTGATTCTGTTATTGCCTGTTTTGATGCAGATAAAGTGGAAAAAATTATCTATAACCTGTTATCCAATGCATTCAAATTTACCAATCCCGGGGGCAAAATAGATGTATCAGTAGAAGCCAGTTATATTGATGGAACCACTTCGGAAGGCAAAGAGGTTGTTATTAAAGTAGAAGATAATGGTATTGGTATTCCCGAAGAACAGATCAAACACATTTTCGATAGGTTCTATCAGGTAAAAAGTAATGTCATAAAAGGAACCGGAATAGGGCTCGCATTAACCCGTGACTTGGTTTCATTACTTAAAGGATCGATTCAGGTTAAGAGTGTATTGAACAAAGGCACATGCTTTACGGTAATGCTTCCTGTATCTAAAGAAAAGTTTATAAACCAGGAAATTGCAGTTGAGCCTCAACACAGCAAAGTTGATATACTCAATATGGCCTTATTCCAAAACAGGGAGCAGGATGATGAAACACAAGGCGGGTCGTCAAACGCTAACATCGATAAAAAATCAAAGCTCCCTATTATATTGATAGTTGAAGATCATTATGATATGCGTAAATTCCTGGTTGACGAATTGAGCACAGAATATCAAATTGTTGAAGCTTCTGATGGTGCTAAGGGAATAGAATTGGCATTGGAAAAAATACCAGACTTAATTATAAGTGATTTGATGATGCCTTTGGTTGATGGTTTAACTTTGATCAACACGCTAAAGAAAGACAAGCATACCTCGCACATACCGATTATTCTGCTCACAGCGAAAGTAAACGAAGAATCAAGAACAGAAGGATATGAAACAGGCGCCGACAGCTATATATCCAAACCATTTCAAATGCCGGTTTTACATGCAAGAATTAAAAATCTATTACAGATCAGAAAAACACTCCGACAGCGCTACTCCAGTGAAATTATGATTGAGCCCAAAGATATTGTGTTTAATTCCGCCGATGAGCACCTGTTAACAAAGGCTATAGAAATTATCGAGCAAAATTCGAAAAATGAGAATTTCAATGTGGAAAAATTAGCTCTCGCTTTAGGAATTCACCGGGTGCAGTTGTCCAGGAAATTTCTGGCCTTAACCAATGAAAACATAAGCGATTTTATCAGAATAACCCGATTAAAGAAGGCAGCTAAATTATTACTGGCAAAGAAGTATTCAATATCTGAAGTCTGCTATCAGGTTGGGTTTAAAGACCCGGCCCATTTCACCCGTGTCTTTAGTAAACAGTTTAGCATCACTCCGCGTCAGTATATCGAGGAAAACAACAATTGATTTTTCTGTTTTATTACGACTGGGACAAAAAAAAATTGACTTTTTGTAACTTTCTCTTGTATCTATGTATTAGCACTTGTTGTAACATACTTATAATGTTCGCTATAACATAAAGTCAATTTGAAGGATTTGAATCGATAATCCGATCAGTGTTGCGAAATCTATCTTTATAAAGTAATTTTCATCAACAGATGTGTAACAGAAAACGAATTGCATTTTTTAGAATTATACCTATTCGAAAACCTGAATGTATGAAATATTTTACAAAAAACTGGTGCCATTTTTCGTTTAGCCGTAAAACCAAAATAGCCAGATTAATGAAAATTGGTCTCCTGACAGGCTTGTTGTTTACAATAGGCACTATTTATATTAACACTTTTGCTCAGACTGTTGTAACAGGTACGGTAAGGGATGCTAAAACAAGTGAAACCATTCCGGGTGTCAATGTATCAATAGCAGGGACCAATCAGGGGACCACCACGAATCTGGAAGGGAAATTTACAATCACGGTACCGAATCTTTCGGCCACCCTTAAGTTTTCCTTTGTCGGATATACCAGCCAGCAGGTATTATTAAATGGCAAAACAGAACTGACTATTGCTCTTGCAGAAGACCGGTTGAATCTGGAAGAAGTAGTTGTAATTGGATATGGGGTTGTAAAAAAATCAGATTTAACTGGTTCAGTGTCGGTAGTATCAACAGAAGAATTGACAAGGAATCCGACCGCGAGTGCAGCACAGGCCCTTCAGGGTAAGGCTCCCGGGGTTCTGGTCACTCAAAGCGGCAGACCAGGCGGCGGAGCAACCATACGCGTGCGAGGCGTGGGTTCCATCAATAATGGATCAGACCCTATATATATAGTGGATGGAGTTCAGGTGGGAAACATTGACGGAATTCAGCCACAGGAAATTGAGAGTTTACAGGTGCTCAAAGATGCCTCTGCCTCTGCTATTTATGGTGCCAATGGTTCCAATGGGGTCATTATCGTTACCACCAAAAGGGGCAAATCAGGTAAGCCCCAGGTGAACCTGAACACTTTCGTTGGTCTCAATCTGGCACCCAAAAAGTATGGTGTCATGAATGCTGACCAGTATTCGGCCTTCTATTCGGCATTACGCGGAGCTAAACCGGAATATGAGCAGGCTTTCCGTGAAAAATATTACGGGGCCGGATGGCAACAAGGTACTGATTGGCAAAATGAAATGTTTAAAAATGGGCTAAACCAAAACTATAATCTTTCTGTTTCCGGAGGAGGTGACAACAGTAACTACAGCGTTTCCTTCGGCTATACCAAGGATGATGGAACAGTTATTAAAAGTAACGCCGACCGTTACAGAATCAGAGCGAATTCCGACTTTAAGCTCAGTAAACATATAAAAATAGGTGAGAGCTTCAGTATGAACTATAGTTCAGAAGAATCGCCAATAGTGGTTCAAACATCTGTATGGGATCTAAATGCATCTCCTTTGATGAAGATTCGTAATCCTTATTACAAAGGCGGATTTGAATCCTATCAATCAGTTTATTGGGAAGATGCTGACGGTAATTTAATGCAAGGTCGATTACCCGATGGCTATACTGGTCCGGTTTACTCCAATACTTTGGGCAATGATAAACCCAACCCCCTTGCAGCCCCCTCATTGGGTGACAACAGAAATTATGGGCTGGGAACAAATGCCAGCGTTTATATGCAGGTTGATTTTACCGACTGGCTTACCTATAAAATAACTCCGGCGGCCGAGGTTTTTTACAGCAGAGGCAAATCCTGGTTACCCCAATTTGAAGGCAATCGCACGCCCGGACAGGCTAGCTTAAGCGAGAATTATATGGAAGGAATTTCACTCAATCTAGAGAATCAGCTGCTATTCAAGAAGTCGTTTAATGAAATTCACAATGTTCAGGCCACTGCCGTTTATCACGTTCGTTCCGGTCAGTTTAATAATATGTCGGGTGCGGTAAATGGTTTCGATTTTGAACAGCTTAACACGCTAACGAATGGGGGTACAACATCGAAGAGCATGAACGGATATACCTCCCAATCGCGCATGCTATCTTACCTCGGGAGAGTTATGTATGACTATAAAGGGAAATATTATGCCACAGCTTCTTTCCGTTCAGATGGTGTGGATGTATTTGCCCCGGCATTCAGAAGGGGAAATTTCGCTTCCGCTTCTGTGGCATGGAAAGTGAACGAAGTTTTCTTTAAGGATGTCCAAGAAATTAATGCCCTAAAGCTGCGCTTAGGCTGGGGTCAAACAGGTAACTCTTCTATCGGAGGGGGATTTCAATATCTGGATAGAATTTCAGAAGCAACAAATTTTTCCCCGGTATTTGGTGATGACCAGCATATTGCCAGAGCACAATACGTTTTCTATGGATTTGCATCAAAAGAGATCCACTGGGAAGCCGCAGAAATGCTGAATCTGGGAATCGACTTAAGTCTTTTCAATAATAAACTTCAATCCATTATTGAGTATTACGTGAAAAACAATAAGGATTTGCTGGTCGCCATTCCCATATCTTCTGCATTTGGCCGTATTGATGGTAATCCATGGTTCAATACCGGAAATATTCAGAACCGTGGTGTGGAACTTTCGCTTCAGTGGCGTGATAATATCGGGGACTTCAGTTATGGGATCATTTCAAATTTTACTACCATCAAAAACGAAGTAAAATACCTGCCGGTTACTGATATTACCACCGGAAATAACAGAACCATTGAAGGTCATTCCATTGGTGCCTTGTACGGCTATGTCTCCGACGGTATTATACAACTGGACGAGTCCAATTATGCAAAAGACAGCATCGGAAACTGGCAGAAAGATGCAAACGGACTTTATACCGGTTATAAACACGCAACTCACGTTGGCAATACACCCCAACCAGGCGATTTAAAATATGCCGATTTAAACGGAGACGGGGATGTTACGAGTCTGGATAAAACAATCATCGGAAAAACAATTCCGAGTTTCACTTATACCATCGGGTTTGATTGTTCATACAAAAGCTTCGATTTTAATATTTTCCTGTTTGGCGTAAATGATTTTGACGTTTTCAACAGCCAAAGAGCCAGCTTGTCGAGCATGAACAGCCAGGATATGGACCACAACAAATTGAATGAGTTTGTTCAAAACGCATGGACACCAGAGAACGCCTCAACAAAATATGTTCGGGTGGATCCATCCAACAGGAACGTCAATGATCAGATTTCTTCATTCTGGATTGAAGATGGTTCATTTCTACGGATAAAAGATGTACAGCTGGGATTTAATCTGCCTCAAAAAAGTTGCAAACAATTGGGCATAGCAAGTTTAAGACTTTATGCCAGTGCCTCAAATTTGTATTGTTTTACCTCCTATAAGGGAAGAGATCCGGAGGGATTTATGTCGGCTAACCCATTAAGCTCCGGAACAGACTATGGAGATTATGCTATTCCGCGATCATTTATTGGGGGCTTGCAAATTGGATTCTAACAACAACGAAAAGAAATTACAACAATGAAAAAATTGTTCTTTATACTCATTTCCGTTGTGGCCTTTTCGGCGTGTACGGACGAGTTTCTGGTAACAGAAAACAAAAACAGCCTTGATGTCGGATCATTTTTTAAGTCGGAAAATGATCTCCTATTGGCAGTAAATGCCGCATATACCCCTTTGGCTCACGGAGGGATGTTCGGATTAGGCTATTTTCTGAGATTGAATACACTGGATCCGTATATATGGTTCGAGAATCCTTTAGGAGGTGCCGATCAAATGATTATTAACACTTCCGATTTTCAGGACCAATGGGATGCGTTGTACGTAGGCCTGTTCAGGACATCTGATATCCTAGCCAATATTAACAGGTTGAAGGATGTTGTTGAACCAAGCAAATTTGACCAATACAAAGCACAGGTTCGGGCATTAAGGGGAATGTACTATTTTTATCTGGTTACCTGGTTCAACCTCCCTATTTATTATGATGAAACCAATGTGCCGACCAATCCCCTCGTCGGATTGACCAATGGAACGCCCGAAGAATTCTGGAATAAGCTGGAAGAAGATTTAACTTTTGCATCAGAGAATTTACCTGACACCTGGCCCTCCACCGAAACCGGCCGGATTACCAGAGGTGCCGCGAATGCGCAATTGGGTAAGGCTCTGCTGTTTAAGCATTATCACTACTATTTACGATTTGACAAGGGAAATACGGCTGAAGCTAAGGAAAACCTGAAAAAAGCAAAAGAGGCTTTACAGCGCGTTATGAATAGCGACGTTTACCATTTGATTTTACCAATCAGTAAAACTAAGGCTGATTATCAGGCCGCTTTACTTTCTAACTCCTCTTATCTTGATATTCCTGTCGGAAATGAATCGTACAATTCCGAGAATAACGCGGAATCTGTTTGGGAAATACAATACAATGACGATAACCGCGCTGCAGGTGGTTGGCTACCCGGCTGGCAGTGGGGCGGAAATCTTTTATATCTCTATTTTTCACCCCTGGGCTACAGAAATCATGAAATCGATCCGACTTTGTGGTATGAGTTTGAAACGGTGACAAGTCATCCGGGAGGCTATGACCGGGATCCTCGTGCTTATGCTACCTGCTATTTGGACGGAGATACCCTGGATTGGAGAGAAGAATCAGGTCAAAAAGTTGGATTTCAAAGCCAGCAACATACGAAGATGACTGTCTCAAAATTTAATCTTTATCAAGGTCCCGTTCCGAGTAAAGCTATCGGTTTAAAGAAGTACAATTATCCACAGTTTGTTATTAAATCTTCTCCGAATTGTGCTCCATTTAATGTGCGTGTTATTCGGTATGCCGATGTGCTGCTGATGTATGCCGAAGCTGCTTATCAGTTAGATGGCAATGACGGATCAGGCTTAGCCGCTCTCAATCAGGTGAGAGCCCGGGTGGATATGCCCGCTGTTACATCTTTGACTCCAGCTGCAATTGTTCATGAACGGACTGTAGAACTGGCGACTGAGGGACACCATTACAACGACATCATTCGCTGGAGTTTTGACCCGGATTTCCGAATCGATTTTGCTAAACTTTTCAACAACCAATTTAACATTAATAAAAACCTGTATTTCCCGATTCCACAAAGGGAAATTGATGCTAATAAAGGATCTCTGATGCAAAATCCCGGTTGGTAATTAATATGGAATAAAAATTAACAGACTATGATTATGAAAATCACATATAAACCCATTGCAATACTGATTACTTTGATTATTTCCTCTTCCTGTGTAAAGGAAAATATGATAAAGGTTGATCCCGGTTTTATTGTGTCATTTCAACGGGATGGAATGACGGATGCATTTGCAGGAAGGACGTTTTATGTCATACCCACCGGGTCAGGAGAGTTTCTTACACTGTATAGTGGAACCGCAGGACATGTGTGGGGCGAAGCCGGTGCAAAAGGGATTGATCTTAATAAAGCCGATTCAATCGGAGTAACTTACAGCGCTGCCGGTAAATACAATTTGTCATTAGTTTCAACCAGTTCAGGCGATTTTGGGAAAGAAGTTTCGCGTGAAGTAAAAAGCGTTGAGATCAATACGGTGGACGATCGGAACTCATTTACCGTATTCAATATTAATGGTGCTGATGGCGTAATTTCGGCAGATAACGAAATCAGTTTCAGTGTTCCTGATATTGTGACCGATTATAATTTCATAGCTGTGTATGGACTGCAATCTGACCAGGCAAAAGTTTATGTAAATGGAATTGAGCAGACCTCCGGAGTAACTGTAAATGATTTTTCTCAACCCGTAATTTACACAGTCAAATCAAATCAAGGCACTGAAAAACGATACACGGTGAAATTCACCACCTTCCCGGCATCCAGTGAGAAAAAAATTACAAAGTTCGTTTTGGGAGTGGGCGGCAATGGTGAGATTGGCGAGGTAGATGAAGCGGGCAAAACGATCAGCCTGACTGCAAATTATGGAACAAATCTGGCTGCTGTCAGGTTGATACTGGAGTCGTCATACGCCAGTAAGATTTATATAAGCAATGCACTCTATTCCGACAGGAAGAACTATAACTTATCGGCCACGGGATTGAAGACAATAAAAGTTATTGCACAAAACAACTCGGAAGCAGAGTACACTATAAACTCGCTGGCAAGCTACCCTGTTTTGGCTTTTACTTTCGCAGGATTGGTGCCGGCTCCGGAAGGAGTGATTAATGTTGCTGCGAAGACTATTTCAGTAGATGTTTTGAGAGGAACAGACATTACCAAACTGGCAGCTTTATGGACTGGTTCCGTTGGGAAAGTGACCATTGGAAATGCTGTTCAAACCAACGGAGTGACAGTTAACGACTTTTCGGCACCAATTACCTATACCTTCTATAAGGGAACAACAGCAGGGGACAAATACAAAGTAACAGTT
>Ga0208566_1001549_pt1 | contig 13227 bp, 12 predicted proteins | sample PL_2010_150m_FD_184159 | JGI IMG/M metagenome (GOLD analysis project Ga0208566, IMG submission 184159) | Freshwater microbial communities from Powell Lake, British Columbia, Canada to study Microbial Dark Matter (Phase II) - PL_2010_150m... | ecosystem: Environmental > Aquatic > Freshwater >...
ATATAATCCTTTAAAATATCTTTAGATAAATAATTTAGAAAAGTGATTTTTGATTTTTCATAATTACTTTTTGCCTGAAGATAAGATAGTTTAGAATTGGAAGTCTGATATTCCTGCGAATACAAATCTACATTTGCTTTCATTCTTAGATCAAACATTTCTTTTACTTTGTTAAGCAGATCTTCGTTGTACTTTACATCTTCCGTTTGGAACTTGAGTATCTTTTCGTTATTCAGAATAGTGATGAAGAGATTTACAGTTTGAAGCACAACATCTTGCCTCAGTTTTTCCAAATCATACTTAGCTGCTTGAAGATCGTTCTTCTTCTGATTAATTGTTGAAATGTTTGCGAGACCATCAAAAAGAGTAACGTTACCGCCTAAAGACACGCTGTAACTTCTGGAATCGGTTTCACTGGCTCCAAGAATCTGCGGATTGCCAAAATAATCAAGAACTGTGCTGCCCGAACTGCTTGTCCGCTGCCAGTTCCATCCGCTGCTTAGATTTAAGGATGGTAATAAATTTCCGTATGCGTTTTTCAGAGACGCAACAGAAGCATCCAAACTATTTGTGCTTTTTATAACTGATGTATTTTGATTGAGGGCGATAGTAATAGCACTACTTAAAGTTATTTTTTCTTGACCATTAACGCCTGTTACAAATACAAAAGTGAAACTAATTAAGAAAAATATTTTTACAAATTTCATCAGATCATCTCAATTTTTTGTGAACTTGTATTGATCAAATTTCTGATCACTAATTTATTTTTGTTAAGAAAAATCATTCATACCTTAAAGCATCAATAGGATTTAATGCCGATGCTTTTCTTGCAGGATAAAATCCGAAAAATATTCCTATTGCTCCTGCAAATCCGAATGCTATCATTATTATTTGCGGTTTAATATATGCTGATTGACTTGTATAATTATTTAATATATACGCAATTAAAAATGAGAGCAAGACGCCAATTACTCCTCCGGATAAACTTAATACTATTGCTTCAGTTAAAAATTGAACTAATATATCAGAAGCTCTAGCGCCTACAGATAGTCTGATACCGATTTCTCTTGTTCTTTCAGTAACCGATACAAGCATGATATTCATAATTCCAATTCCGCCAACAACAAGAGAGACTCCTGCTACCGATGCTAAAAGAATTGTTAGGATACGCGATGTTGCAGTTGCAGTTGCAGATAGATCCGATTGATCCTGAATTGTAAAATCATCATCTTCACCCTGAGTCAGTTTATGTGATTCTCTCAGGATACTTTTTAATTCAGCCATAACGGCCGGTATCCTGTCATTAGAAATTGCACTTACTTGTATGGAACCAATACGCATATGATCACCGGAAAGGCGGTCTCCAACAGTTCTTGAAGGAGCTAAAATAATATCATCGTTGCTTGTTCCAACTGAACTTTGACCTTTTGATTTAAGAACGCCGATAACTCTAAACGGAACACTCCGGATTCTAATTTGTTGTCCTACCGGATCGTCATTAGGGAATAAATTTTTTACAACATCTGAACCAAGAATGCAAACTTTTGACCTTGCCATTACATCTCTTTCAGTAAAGAACTCACCACTAGCCAATGGCCATGAACGAATTTCGAGATAATCAGGAGAGACACCTTGAATTCTTGTAAACCAATTACCAACTCCGCCAATTACTTGTCCGCCTGAAAAAACTATTGGAGTAACGCCTTTAATTAAGGTTGCTTCGTTTTTTATTTTATCAACGTCCTCCCAAGTAAATCTATTGAAAGTTCCTGAACCTCTATTAACACCACCACTGTTTGAAGCACCGGGTGTAATAATTATTAAGTTAGAACCAAGCATTGCGATTTGCTCTTCAACTTTTTGCTGTGCACCATCTCCAATAGCAACCATTACTACAACAGCAGCAACACCTATGATAATTCCCAGTGCTGTTAATAAACTTCTCATCCGCGATTTCATGATACTTCTTGTCGCGACTTTTAATATGATTTTTGCTTTCATTTTATAATTCCTTTATTCTGCTATTTCGGCTTCAGCGATTGCTTTTTTTAATTCTTCTTCAGCGTTAAGCCGGTCTTTAATTTTTGCATCTCTTATCACTCTTCCATCACGCATTTCTAAAATTCTTTTTGCAAAAGCTGCAAAATCTCTTTCATGAGTAACCATTACAATTGTGATTCCCTCATCATTTAATTTTTGAAAGAGATGAAATACTTCCACTGATGTTACGCTATCTAAATTACCGGTGGGTTCATCTGCTAAAATCAATGATGGTTCATTTACTAAAGCTCTTGCAAGTGCAACTCTTTGCTGTTGACCACCTGATAACTGACTTGGTATATGATGCATTCTGTCTGCAAGTCCTACTTTCTTGAGAGCTTCAGTTGCTTGTTTCTGATGATCTTTTACTTTCTCAAGCCGGTCATACATCAAAGGAAGTTCAACATTTTCCAGAGCAGTTGTTCGCGGAAGTAAATTAAATCCTTGAAACACAAAACCGATTTTCTGGTTTCGAATATTGGCGTATTCATTCTGTGCAAGTTTACTTGTGTTAATTCCATCGAGGAAATATTCGCCAGAAGTCGGCATATCAAGACATCCTATTAAATTCATCAATGTAGATTTACCGGAACCTGAAGCGCCCATAATAGCTACAAACTCACCTTTATTAATTGTAATGTTCACTGATTTCAGTGCGTGCACATCAATTTCGCCAACATTATATGTTTTAGTTAGATCAACTGTTTTTATTAAAATATTTTCCAAAGTATTAGCTCCCTTATTAAAATCCTCTTCTCATCTGATTGCTGCCTTGTTGAGGATTAAAAGGATTATTTGTAGTAGTCGTTGATGCAGCGTTATTTTCGATTACGCCTGAAATAACTTTCATTCCTTCTTTTAAATTTCTTCCTCTAATAATTTCTGTATTTTTTCCATCCGTTAATCCGGCAAAGATCATGCTCATTTGCAATTTATTATTTTCATCATAGTACCATACTCTATTTGCATTACGTCTTCTTGCACCGTTGTTACCACTAGAGGTAGATCCTTGTCCTCCTCCCATCATACCGGGATTAAATTGTCCTCCGCCAAATTGTTGCATTTTCTTCTTAACACTATCAGGTAGATTTGCCAATTCTTTTTCTCTATTCTTTGTATACTCTGCAGTCATCTCGTCGGTAGGTTGAAATCGTAGAGCAACATTTGGAACAAGAAGTACCTTTTCTCTGTAATCAACATAAAAATCTACTGTTGCTGTCATTCCCGGTAACAAAAATCTTTCTTTATTATCAGCTTGAACTACAACCACATAATTAACTACGTTGGATACAACATTTGGGTTTAATCTGATCTGAGTAACTTCACCGTCAAATTTTTTACCTTGTTGTGCTTGAACGGTAAACTGAACCTTTTGCCCCACCTTTATTTGGCCAATATCGCTTTCATCTACGTTAGTTAATATACGCATCGAAGAAAGATCTTCTGCTATTGTAAATATTGTGGGTGCAGATAAACTTGCTGCAACTGTCTGTCCCTGTTCAACACTTCGGTTGATTATGGTTCCCGAGATTGGGGAATATATGTAAGCATAGCCCAAATTTAATTTTGCCCTTTCGAGTGAAGTAACTGCAGATTTTTGTGCTGCAAGCAAAACTTGAACGTTTGTCTTTGATGCAATAAAATCCACTTCGTTCATATATTTCTTTTCGAAGAGTTGTTTATTTCTCTCATGAACAGCGACTGCTTGGTCATATTGAGCTTTGGCTCTATCAAGGCTTGATTGAGCATCCCTTAACGAGGCTGCTAAAACTACTGTATCAATAACTGCTAACAGTTGTCCCCTTCTAACCTGACTATTAAAATCAACTAATAGTCTATCGATTTTTCCGGAGACTTGAGTTCCTACATCAACAGTTTTGATTGCCTGAATCGTTCCTGAACTACTGATAATAACGTTTAGATCACCTCTTGTAATTTGGACGTAAGAAAATTTTGTTTCTGTTGAATCTCCTCGAAAAAATAAAAAGTATGCAACGATTAACAAACCAATTACAGCCAAGGAAATTATGATCGCCTTTTTTTTCATGATTGTTCTCTGATAATAATGTATGAAATTGTTTTTCTTTAGTTATCTCTGTTTTGCATTCTTTCTTGCATTCTCTTTTTTTGTTCATCTTGAATTTTTTTGAATTCAACTTTTTGTTTTGCATCTAAGATCTTCATGATTTCTTTATTTGATTCTTCACGAAGCTGGTTCATTTTGTTTCTAGTTTCTTCATTACGGAAATCTCCATTGTTCATCAGTTTGGAAAATTGATCCTGTGATTTTGTCAAAATATCTTCAACTTTTTTTAATTGATCACTGTTTAATTTTAATGATTCACCTAATTGTTTTGCTCTTTCTGTTGGACTCATTCGCATTTGTGCGCTTGCCATTGTACCTGCAAACACAAACAAGATTATGGTTAGAATTAATTTTGACATTTTAGCTCCGTTTATTTTTTTTAGATATGAAAACATTTTTTGAAATCATTGTCATCAGTTAGACTTAGCTATCTTTATTACGGTTTAATAAAATCAATGTTCTAAGCAGCATACAATTTTTGTCAAGAAATCCAATGAATGTTTTAATTTTGGACGATAATATCGGCATTATTCAACATGATATAAAATTTTTTAAGGTTGGGAATTCATTTTTAAGATTTTTTAACATTTGATTTTACTTGTAAAATTTGAATAATCATTCGAGTTCATATTTTCATATATTTGTTCCCGCAAAAAAACTTTTCGGATTAACAAAAAAATTATAGGAAAGAAGAAACTTAAGCTACTTCAGTTTTGTAGAAAATCATTAGAATTATAAAAACAGTGAGGATTAAAATTGGATATTACAGCACTAAATGAAAAAATAAGAAAGGAAAGCGAGTTCATTGATATACTTTTCAACGAGATGAGCAAAACTATCGTTGGACAAAAATCAATGCTTGAACGCCTTGTTGTTGGGCTTCTTTCCAACGGGCACGTTTTACTTGAAGGCGTACCCGGTTTAGCTAAAACACTTGCGATCAAATCTCTTGCAGCATCAATGAAAGCAAAATTTCAGAGAATACAATTTACACCGGATCTTCTTCCCGCAGATCTAATCGGTACATTGATCTATAGTCAGAAAGATGGAAACTTTGCAATTAAGAAGGGACCGATCTTTGCAAACTTTATTCTTGCAGATGAAATCAACCGCGCACCTGCTAAAGTTCAAAGTGCACTTCTTGAAGCGATGCAGGAAAGACAAGTAACGATTGGTGAATCAACATTTAAACTGGATGATCCTTTTCTAGTTCTTGCAACTCAGAACCCGATCGAGCAAGAAGGAACTTATCCTTTACCGGAAGCACAAGTTGATCGTTTTATGCTGAAGGTGAAAATCACTTATCCTTCTCGTGAAGAAGAGCAGAAGATTATGAAGTTAAATACTACTTCGGATAATCCAACTATAAATGCTGTAATTAATCCCGCAGATATTATTAAAGCTCGTAAACTCGTTCAAGAAATTTATGTAGATGAAAAAATCGAGAAATATATTTTAGATATTGTATTTGCAACACGCTCACCGAAAGATTTTGGCCTGGATGAATTGACAGATCTAATCAGTTACGGCGGATCGCCAAGAGCATCTATTAACCTTGCTTTAGGTGCGCGCGCTATGGCGTTTATAAAAAGAAGAGGATATGTAATTCCTGAAGATGTCCGTTCGATCTGTTCAGATGTATTGCGTCATCGAATTGCTGTTACTTACGAAGCTGAAGCCGAAGACATAACTTCGGAAACAATTATTTCAAAAATATTAAACAAAATTGAAGTACCCTGATAGCACTCAGCAGTCAGCTATCAGCATTTAGCTTTTTTAAAGTCTTTGCTGACAGCCGACCGCTGAAAGCTGAGAACTTATGTTAACCAAAGAATTATTAAAACAAGTAAAACAAATTGAGATTCGTACACGCGGAATTGTGAACGAAGTATTTTCCGGCGAATACCATTCTGTATTTAAGGGAAGAGGAATGGAATTTTCCGAAGTACGCGAATATAATTTCGGCGATGATATACGAAGCATTGATTGGAACGTTACTGCGCGGTTTGGTCATCCGTACATAAAAATATTTGAAGAGGAACGCGAACTTACAGTTATGCTGCTTGTTGATATGAGCGGATCGTTAATGTTCGGCTCTGTTGAAAAAACAAAACAGCAAGTTGCTGCTGAGCTAAGTGCCGTCCTTGCTTTTTCTGCTTTGAAGAATAATGATAAAGTTGGATTAATATTATTTACCGATCGAATCGAAAAATTTGTTCCTCCAAGAAAAGGAAAGAGTCACTCACTTAGAATAATTAGAGAAGTTCTTTCGTTCGAACCGGAAGGAAATCAAACAAATCTCCGTCAAGCGCTCGAGTATTTTAATCATACAATAAAAAAGAAAGCAATTGTTTTTTTAATTTCTGATTTCATAGACGGCGGATATGAAAAGATTTTACGCATCGTTGGTAAAAAACATGATCTGATAGGTATTGTGCTGCGTGATCAGCGGGAAAAATCTATGTTGGATGCCGGATTAATAAAATTCTGTGATGCAGAAACCGGAGAGATCCGTTTTGTTGATACGGGTGATAAAATTATTCGCCAATCAATTATTGATGAGAACAAACATTGGGCAGAATCCCGCAGACAGCTTTTTCTTTCCAGCAGATTGGATTCGATTGATATTGAAACATCCGGCTCATATGTAAAACCCCTTGTTGATTTTTTTAAGCTGAGGGAAAAAAGATGGTAAGAAATTTACGGTCTGCAGTTATAATACTTTTTTTCTCTCTTACAATTCTAAGAGCACAAAATATTTCCGTTAGTGCAACTACTGATACAACAACCTACAAAGTCGGTGACTACATTAAGTATCAAATCGAAATTAAACATGATAAAGTGATTTCTGTTAATATGCCTTCTGTAAAAGACAGCATAAAAGTTCTAGAATACATTCAAACCATGCCGTCAGAAAAAAATGAAGTTAATAACCAAGTTATTGAAAGATACAATTTTATTTTTTCGAAATATGATTCCGCCAAAGTTACTATTCCTGCTATTACTTTAGAATATATAATGGGTAGAACCATTACGAAAAAATTGATTAGAACTAATCCCGTAACAATTACTATCCGCACATTGCCGGTTAATGCACAAGAAGATTTTCGTGATGTAAAAGATCCTTTGAGACTTCCGTTGAATTGGTTATTGATTTCAGCGATAGCTGTTTTAATACTTTTGCTAATTGTTCTTCTCTACTATCTATATCAGCGTTACAAAAAGAAGAAAGCATTAAAAGAAAATATTTTGCTGGAAATAAAAATTCCACCACATGAAATTGCTTTAACACATTTACATGAACTTGAAGAGAAAAAACTTTGGCAGAATGGATTCGTTAAACAATTCCATAGTGAAGTAACTGAAATTGTACGCCAATACTTTGAAGAGAGATTTAATTTCCGCGCGTTGGAAATGACATCGGCAGAAATCCTTGCTGTATTAAGTTACATGGAAGAAGGGAAAAAAATTGTACAGACATCGGATAATTTTTTCAGTAATGCCGATCTTGTTAAGTTCGCAAAATTTGAACCGATGCCAAAGGTAAATAAGGAAATGATGAATCAAGCATACGAAATTGTTAATCAAACTATACCGGCACCGCCGCAAAATGTAAGCGAGGATAAAAATGTTCAGTGATATAACATTTGCTTATCCTATTGTTTTATGGTTTTTGCTTTTAATACCGGCAATCGTTTACTGGTACTGGAAAAAACAGAATAAAATTTCTCCGGATTTTAATTTTTCATCATTACAAATATTTAGCCGTGCACCAAAAACATTAAAAGAAAAACTGGCAAATATTCCGACATGGTTAAGAATATTATCCATTGCTTTTTTTATCATTGCAGCGGCACGTCCTCAAAGTTTTTCAAGCAGAGAAAATATCTATACTGAAGGAATTGATATTGCAATGCTTCTTGATATTTCCGGCAGTATGCTGGCAGAAGATTTCAAACCTAACCGTGTAGAAGCGGCAAAAAAAGTTATTGATGAATTCATTGCCGGAAGAACGAATGATAAAATTGGGTTGGTAATTTTCTCCGGAGAAAGTTTTACTCAATGCCCTCTCACAGTTGATTATAATGTTCTTCGCAATTTGCTGAAAGAGATTCACACCGGAATGATTGAAGACGGAACAGCAATTGGGAATGCAATTGCAAACGGAGTAAATAGATTGAAAGACAGCAAATCGAAAAGCAAGGTGATGATTCTATTAACCGATGGCGTGAACAACCGCGGAGAAATTGATCCGCTTACGGCAGCACAAATTGCTCAAAAATTTGGGATAAGAATTTATTCTGTCGGTGTCGGCTCAACCACGGATGCACCTTACCCGTTTCAAACTCCGTTCGGAATCCGTTATCAGACCATTCCTGTTGAAATAGATGAAAATGTTTTGAATCAAATTGCAAGCATTACCAGCGGAAAATATTTTCGTGCAACTGATAATAGAAAATTGGTTCAGATCTATGAAGAGATAGACCGTTTAGAAAAAACACGTGCTGAAGTTACATCTTACAGGAATGCAAAAGAATTATTCTACAGTTGGGCTTTTGTAGGTCTATTTTTATTATTGGCTGATGTTGGTTTATCAAGAACATATTTGAGAAGATTACCGTGATCCGTTTTGCAAATAGCGAATATCTTTATCTACTCTGGCTGGTTCCTATCCTTGCTGGATTATTCTGGTTCACTTTCAAAAAGCAAAATAATATTCTTGAAAAATTTGCCGGAACGAAACTGAAAGAAATTTTATTTCCTTTAAGAAGTAAACTTAAATCATGGTTAAAATTTGGACTTACACTTTTTGCAATCGTATTAATTATTGTTGCGCTAGCTAACCCTCAAGTCGGAACAAAGATAGAAGAAGTAAAACAGATCGGCATTGAAGTTTATATTTTATTAGATGTTTCAAGAAGTATGGGCGCTGAAGATATTAAACCAAGTAGATTGGAAAAAGCAAAGTTTGAGATCGCTAAGTTAATCCAAAAACTTCAAGGTGATAAGATCGGACTAATTGTTTTCGCCGGGCAGGCGTACGTCCAGTTTCCATTAACTTCCGATTATGCTGCAGCAAATTTATTTTTGAATGCAGTAGATTTTAATTCCGTTCCTCAACCTGGCACTGCAATTGGTCCGGCTCTTGATCTTGCTTTGAAATCTTTCCGTTATGATGACAATACAAAAAAGACAATTGTTGTAATTACAGACGGCGAAGATCATGAAGGAAATATTGATGCGGCTCTTGATGAAGCAAAATCCAAAGATGTTAGTATCTATACTATAGGATTTGGTTCCTCTGCCGGTGTTCCTATTCCTGTCTATGATGATTCAGGTGTTCAACGCGGATATAAAAAAGATAATCAAGGAAATATTGTTCTTACGAAACTTGACGAAGCAATTTTGAAAACGATCTCAGAAAAAACAAACGGGAAATATTATAGAGGCACTAACACTGAAGATGAGTTAGAAGCTATTTATAATGACCTTGCAAAAATTCAACAATCGGAATACGGCACAAAAAGAATTACCGAATACGAAGACAGGTTTTATTATTTCTTGATTCCGGCGATAATGATTTTGGTCTGTGAATTTTTTATCACATCCAATAAATCTAAATGGCTTGCTAAGTTTGAAAAGATTGTTAAGGTTAAACAATGATCAAAAAAATTATTTATATAGTTTTTATTTTTTCTGCCATAACTTATGCTCAGAGTAAAAGAAGTTTGAACAACGACGGCGTTGATCTTTACTCGAGTAAAAAATATTCTGATTCAGAAGTGAAATTCAAAAAAGGTTTGGAAAAAGACCCCGAATTGTTTCAAGGGCATTTTAATCTTGGCGATGCTTATTACAAACAAGGCCGTTATGATGAAGCTCTACAATCTTACAAGAATTCTTTACAGTTTACAGATGATAAAACAAACCAGGCAAAAGTTTATCATAACATTGGTAATGCATTAATGAAACAACAGAAGTATCAAGAGAGTGTTGGAGCTTATGCGAACTCGCTTAAAAAAAATCCGGATGATCTTGATACAAAATATAATCTTTCTTATGCGTTGAATATGCTTAAGCAAAATCAACAGCAGCAGAAAAATAAAAACGATAAAGATAAGGACAAGAATAAAGATCAGCAGCAAAAACAGGATCAGCAGAACAATCAAGATAAAAAAGATCAGAACAAGGATAAGCAGCAAAAACAACAACAGCAGCAACCGAAGAATCAAATTTCTAAAGAAGATGCACAAAGAATTTTAGAAGCCTTGAAGAATAACGAATCTGATCTGCAGAAAAAACTTCGCAAGGTAAAAGGGAAACCGGTCGTTACAGAAAAAGATTGGTAAATAAAACAGTATATAGTATTAAGTATATTGTAACGAGAATAAAGATGTTAAATCATAATTCAAAAAAATATTTCTTAACTATTTTACTTTCCATTTATTGCATTTTTCTCCCTTCAATAAATGCACAGCAGTTTAATGCAACTGTAGATAAAACAATTGTCGGTCAATACGACCGTTTTCAAATCTACTTTACTTTTGAAGGCGGCGAAGTAAATGGAATTAGTAATTTTCGTCCGCCAGCTCTAACAGGATTGAAAATTCTAAGCGGACCGAACCAATCAAGCAGTATGCAGATCATAAACGGGAAAGTTTCCGGCTCAATTACTTTTTCTTACATAGTACAACCAAACGGAATTGGGGAGTTTACTATTCAATCTGCATCAATAGATTATAGTGAAAAATCATATCATACTCAGCCATTAAAATTAAAAGTTGAAAAGGGAACACCACAACAGCAAAAAGAAAGCACGGGCGGGTACACGAAGGAAGAACTTGCAAAAAATGTTTTTATTGTAGCCGAAGCAAATAAAACAAGAGCACTTCTTGGCGAGCAGATTACAGTGACTTATAAACTTTATACAAAACTAAATATTTCGTCACCGCAAGTAACAAAACTTCCTTCTTACGAAGGATTTTGGGCGGAAGAAGTTGGTCCATTACAGAATATAAATTTTGAAATCGGGATGTACAAAGGGGAACGTTACCGTGTTGCTAAAATAAAACAAGTTGCACTTTTTCCTTCAAAGACTGGAACACTTTCGGTTTCTCCTTTCGAGTTGAATGTTCCCGTTATTGTTAAAAAGAAAAAAACGGGAAACGATGTCTTCGATGAATTTTTTAATGATTCCTTTTTCGGCAGGTCTGAAACTGTAGAAGCAAAAACACGTTCCAACACGATCAAAGTTGAAGTTGATCCGCTTCCGCAAAATGCACCTGCTTCTTATACCGGTTCGGTCGGCGATCTAAGTTTTAAAGCGGAAGTAGATAAAAAAGATGTTGTTACTAATGAAAGCATAACACTAAGATTGACAGTAAGCGGAAATGGTAACATCAAGTTAATAAAAGTACCTGATCCAATATTGCCAGTTGGTTTTGAAAAATATGAACCAAAAAATGTTGAGAACATTAACCGCGGCTCAATTATTTCCGGACAAAAAATTATTGATTACTTAATCGTGCCGAGAACTGCAGGTGAAAAAGAAATTCCTCCGATGGAGTTTACTTATTTCAATCCTTCTTCAAGAAAATATGTTACACTAAAATCCCAACCGTTCAAAGTAAATGTAAGGCAGGGAGTTGCCGGCAGTGAAACAGCTTCGCAAGGATTTTCACAAAGCGATGTAAAATTATTGAGCGAAGATATTCGTTTCATCAAAACATCAAATTTTAATCTTGAACCTAAACAAGAGATTTCTCTAATCAAACCTTGGTTCTGGTTCTCATTGATAGTTCCGTTCTTTAGTTTAGTCGGCGCTGTTGTATTTAAGAGAAGACAAGATAAACTTTCGGGAAGTGTTCAGTTAATGCGTTATCAAAAAGCAGAAAAAGCTGCACGCAAAAGATTAAAGCAATCAAAAGAAGCATTAGATAAAAACAACATAACTAATTTTTATGCGGAATTATCTTTGGCTTTGTTCGGATATCTTGAAGATAAACTCGGAATTCAAAAAGCAGAATTTACTCTTGAAGGTGCGGTAGAAAAACTTATTCAGAAAAATGTTCCGGAAGATTTGATCACAGAATTAAAACGCATTGCCGAAAAATGTGAATACGCACGCTTTGCACCGCAAGGAGAAATATCTGCCGAAGCGATCAGTCTATACAATGAAGCTGTAAAAGTAATTGTTGAAGTTGATTCACGGTTGGAGAGAAAGAGATGATTAGAAAATTATTGATGCTACTTTTAGTTTCCGTAAATCTACTTGCTCAGTCTCACGATGAATTAATGAAGAATGCAAATAAATTTTATCAAGAGGGACAATTTGAACAGGCAGTTCTAGCTTACCAAAAAATTCTAGGACAAGGTTTTGAAAGCGGAGCGGTTTATTACAACCTTGGCAATGCATATTTCAAAAGTGGAAAATTAGGTTATGCAATTTTTAGTTATGAAAAAGGTTTGAAGCTTGAACCGAATGATGAAGACCTTTCATACAATTTAAGAATTGCACAAGCGCGCACTTTTGATAAAATTACAGAACTACCGAAGTTATTTATAATTGCATGGTGGGAAGGATTAGTTACCTCTCTAAGTTTATCGGCATGGTCGTTCTTTGTGATATTATTTTTCTGGATATTGTTAATCAGCATTGCTGTTTATTTCTTTTCACGTAATTCTAGATTTCAAAGAATTTCCTTTTTAAGTAGTTCAATTTCACTTGCTGTTTTAATAGTAGTTGTTGTTCTTTTGTTTGCGCGAGTTAACAGAGAAGCGGCAACCAATTATGGAATATTATTACAGCAAACTTATTCTGTAAAAGTTTCACCGGATGAAAAGGGAAGCGATGCATTTGTGGTTCACGAAGGAATAAAGTTTAGCATTGAAGATCACGTTAACGATTGGGTGAAAATCCGCTTGGTTGACGGAAAGATTGGCTGGATTCAAAAAAGCGTAATGGGACAGATATAAATTTTGAATAATGCCCAAGCAAAAAAATACTCTAACACAAAACTTATTATAGGAATAGCCGAAGCGGTTATTTCATTCGTTCTGCTTCTTTCTTTTATTAGGTTTAATTTCAGTTTACAGTTGGA
>Ga0208566_1001550_pt1 | contig 13220 bp, 18 predicted proteins | sample PL_2010_150m_FD_184159 | JGI IMG/M metagenome (GOLD analysis project Ga0208566, IMG submission 184159) | Freshwater microbial communities from Powell Lake, British Columbia, Canada to study Microbial Dark Matter (Phase II) - PL_2010_150m... | ecosystem: Environmental > Aquatic > Freshwater >...
AGGATTGATAGTAGCCGTGGATACACCAGGGATAATGTCCAGCTTGTTTGCCTATCCTACAATCTGGCAAAAAGCAATTTCACCGATGATGATGTCCTTCAAATGGCAAAAGGCATGATAATGCATACCTACCCCTCGGCAGATGCAGCATAGAGCCGGAGCATGTTAAAGACTTAACATAACGCCGATTACCAATTACGGGATTTAACATAATCATGGCGGAAACACCGGAAAGTATCAAACCAAAAAATACTGGTGGAAGACCACCAGGCAGAGGTAATAATGCAACAGTCAATGCCAGAGAGGCTATAGCACGTTTTGTAGATGGAAATGCACCTAGACTTCAGGCCTGGCTAGACGAGATCGCCATTAAAGACGGACCAGCAGCGGCGTTTCGATGCTTTGCTGATATCGTCGAATATCATGTTCCGAAACTCGCTAGAACTGAGGTGGTCGGCCCAGGTGGCACGCCGTTACAGCTAGGAATGGCGCAGCTACGTGGTTTGAGCGATGCCGAGCTCCAGGTAATGGCGGCGCTACTCGACAAGGCGGCGCTCCCTCAGATTACATACGATCAAGAGGCGGAAATTGTGCCTGATCCAGTTATGATTCCTTTAGAATCAAAGGAGTAGAAATGGCTGACGCGCCACAATGCAAGATATGCAAGACGGCTCATTGGTCGACGCAGGGGCACAGTTGGCCGAAAGGTGACGCTGATACGGCCCCTACAAGCGATTTAAATCATGTGGGCAATGGGGTAGTGGCGGCTCGATCGGTTAAATCACCTAGCGGGGCCTGTGCTGGCTGTGCCGCACGGGATCAGGTAATCGACCGGCAACGAGTGCAGTTAGAGTCTAACAAGGTGGAGTTGGCCGATCTTGCGTTACAGATTGCAGAGTTGCAACGTAACGCGAGTGTAACAAACGTAACGCGTAACGTAACGGATGCTGTAACAAACGTAACACCGAGCGTAACAAAGCGCGTAACGCGTAACGCAGGTGTAACGCCTCAACGTAACGCTGTAACACAGAGTAATGCCGGCCGGCAACGCGCCTATCGGGAGCGTAAGGCTAAGTTGGCATCCCCGACCTAATACTATATGGCAAAGCCTAAGCCGAGGTTATGCAAGGTATGCCACTGCTGGCACCTGGTATCCTACGGTTGCCTGATCGCCAAGGGCCTGGGTCAATCGTTCGATGCTGATCCCCTACCATCTCCTGGTAAGCGCCGATCTCCCGAGGCCAAGGCAAACGCAGCCAGGATAGCCAAGCGGCGAAATCGTGGTAAGCCAGCCTATCAACCATCCCAAGCAATCAAGGATGCTGCTTCAGCCACGATGACAGCCTATTGGGCACAGCGCAAGGCCAGGGAGCAGCGCCGGAAGGATTCGGAGACCGGGGAGACCCCCAAACCAAATGAGGAAAACACGTTCCGTGCCTCATCCTGAAAATTTTCAAAAATTAGACTTTACTTGCTTCACGCCTAAACTACTTGGAGAATTTAATGAGTATAGTTGCATGGGATGGAAAGACGTTAGCAGCGGATTGTCAGACAACGAATGTTAGTATGCGGATAAAATCACGAAAGATCGTGAGACTGGACAGTTGGGAAGTGGTCGCATGGACGGGGGAGGAAAGTTTAGGAATTGCACTGCTGGATTGGTATAAAGAGAGGACTATCGTAGGGAAGTTGTTAGAAGGGAAAAAGGATAAGGAAAGATGGGCACGGCTCATAGTGGCGGATCGCAATGGGTGTAGGTTTTATGAGCAAGAGCCAGTTCCTGTATAGATGATGAACAGTTTCATGGCGTGGGGATCTGGTCGGGACTATGCGATGGGTGCGATGGAAATGGGAGCGGACGCACGTCGAGCAGTAGAGGTAACGAATGTACATTCAACCGACTGTGGATTTGGGGTGGAAGCTTACGACTTGGAGATGACATTTAACAAATCACTGCATGATGCGGGGTTGAGTATTACAGTTTGAGTTTAGTTCCAAAAATTTTCAAAAAAAATGAAATGACACCTGACCAGACATTACGGGAAGCGATACGGAAGACGCAGGCTAAGAGGTTAGCTGAGGGGAGTCTGATTGAGTTTACGAAGCAGGCGTGGGTGATAGTTGAGCCTACGCAGGGGTTCAAGGACAACTGGCATTTGCATGTGATTGCGGAACATTTGGAAGCGATCTCTAAAGGAGAGATTAAGGATTTGCTGATCAATATTCCGCCTTCCTGCATGAAAAGCTTGTTAGTTTCAGTGATGTGGCCAGCATGGGAATGGACTGGAGATCCTGGGTTGAGGTATTTGGGGGCTTCATATGGTGAGGATTTAGCTTTACGGGATAGTCAGAAGTGTCGGGATATTATCACGAGTGAATGGTATCAAGAGAGTTGGCCGGAAGTAAAGATCAAGAAGGGCGAAGATATGAAGGTCAAGTATGCTTTGACTTTGGGTGGATGGAGAATGGCATCATCGGTAGGTGGTAGGGCAACGGGAGAACATCCTGACAGAAAAATAATTGATGATCCGCATTCAGCACTACAGGCGCAATCAGATGCTGAAAGAGGTCGGGCGATTGAATGGTTTGATGGAACATTGAGTACTCGCGGAGCAAGTAGGAATGCTTCTACAGTTGTGGTAATGCAAAGGTTACATGACAAGGATATTTCCGGGCATATTCTTGAGGACGTATTGGGATATACACATCTTTGTTTGCCAATGAGGTATGAGAAGAATAGTCAGGCATACAAGGGTGATCCGAGGAAGGAAGGGGAATTGTTATGGCCCGAGATGTTTCCTGAATCTATGGTTGAGAAGTTGGAACATAGGCTAGGGGAATACGGTTCAGCCGGTCAATTCCAGCAGCATCCATCTCCTCCGGGTGGTGGTATTTTGAAGACTAAGCATTTTCAGATGTGGAAAAAGGAGATTCCGAAGTTTAGTTTTGTGGTTCAGTCTTACGATTGTGCTTTTACCGAGAAAACAAGTGGCGATCCTTCGGCATGTACTGTTTGGGGTATATTCAATAATAGTGGAAAACCAGCGGTAATGCTATTAGATGCATGGGCAGAACATTTGGGATATCCTGATTTAAGAACGAAGGTATTGAAGGAATGGCAATCAAAGTATGGTGGTGATGAAACTTATGCTGGAAGACGGGCTGATTTGATTCTGGTTGAGAAGAAGGCGTCTGGGCAATCGTTGCTTCAAGATTTGAGACAGTCACAAGTTCCGGCAAGAGCGTATGATCCTGGTACGATAGACAAGATCAACCGTGCACATATTGTAGCACCTATACTTGAGTTGGATTGTATCTGGATACCGGAGTCGAAAAAGAATCCTGGGAGATTTACTACATGGTCAAGAAAATTTATGGTGGAGTGCGAGAAGTTTCCAAATGCCGAACATGATGACATGGTCGACACATTTTCGCAGGTTTTGATCTACCTACGGGATAGTGGTATGCTTGAAATGGACGTAAGCAAGAACGACGATGAAATGCCGGAAGTGGATTATCGTCAGAAGCCGTTGTTGAGGGAAAATCCGTACTCCCTATAATGGAGTTATACCATGCCAATGAACATTGAACTTCCACCAGACGCCACTCTCCCCGTACTTCCGGTCCCTGAAGATACCTTTACTCCAGATGATTCTGTCCTCGGAAATATCATCGAGAACGCAGACGGAAGTGCTGACGTACTTGAACCTGTAGAAGATGCTCCAATAGTTTCCAAGTTCTACGAGAATCTCGCAGTCAAGTTCCTGAAGGAATCTGAACTCACCGAACTCTCAGGGAATCTCATTGACCTCCTGGAGAACGATAAAGAGTCAAGAAAGCGCCGTGACGAACAGTACCGCGAGGGTCTCCGGCGCACGGGCCTCGGAGATGATGCTCCAGGAGGCGCTCAGTTCAGTGGAGCGTCCAGAGTAGTCCATCCTATGTTGGCCGAAGCTTGTATAGACTTCTCAGCGAGAACCATGAAGGAAATCTTCCCGGCTAAAGGCCCGGTGAAGATGCATATCCTCGGTAAAGCCGATGATGACGCGATGAAACGCGCCGATCTGAAACAAAGAGTTCTGAACTGGCAGTTAACTACCCAGATGGTGAATTATCGGGATGAATTGGAACAATTGACGACTCAGGAGCCGATGGGCGGCTCTCAATACATGAAGTTCTGGAGCGATCCTGGGAAACAGAGACACTCCTGTGAGTTCGTTCCGGTAGATATGATCCTTCTACCCTATGCCTCGACTAATTTCTACTCAGCACAACGTCTAACCCATGTTCAGGACATTACCAGACATACCTTTGAAGACCGGGTTGATAGTGGTTTCTATCGTAATGTGGTAGATGTAGCAAGTTCAGATCCATTCCCTGAAAAAACCAAAGCTGAAAGCGCAAACGACAAGATAGAAGGCCGTCAAGAAGAGGCCTACAACGAAGATGGCCTTCGTCGTGTGTTTGAAATCTACCTTTGGCACAAATTCAATGGAGATAAGACACAAACGAATGGCAAAACCGCTCCATACATCGTTTCGATTGATGAATACACGGAGAAAGTCCTTGCCGTTTATCGAAACTGGGAAGAAAACGATACAAAACTAGACAAACTCGATTGGTGGGTCGAATACAAGTTCATTCCTTGGAGAGGAGCTTATGGAATTGGACTTCCACATCTGATAGGAGGCATCTCAGCGGCCCTTACGGGTGGTTTGAGGGCTTTGCTCGACTCTGCCCACATCAACAACGCTGCGACGATGCTGAAGCTCAAGGCGGGGCGTGTAAACGGCCAGAATACTCAAGTTGACATCACCCAAGTCTGTGAAATTGAAGGTCCGGCAGGTATTGACGATGTTCGCAAGATCGCCATGCCGATGCCGTTTAATCCGCCTTCTCCGGTTTTGTTCCAATTGCTTGGATTCTTGGAAAATGCCGGAAAGAGCGTAGTCAGTACCGCAGAAGAAGCTATTTCCAGTGTAGGAGATCGTACTCCGGTTGGAACTACTCTGGCAATGATCGAACAAGGATCATTGGTCTATTCGTCTATTCACTCAAGACACCACTTTGCACAGAAGCGGGCACTGGCTATCATTTGTCGCCTGAATCGAACCTATCCTGAGTGTCTTGAAGAAGCGTCCGAAGCTCTTGGGGTTGAAATTACTCCAGAGTTGTTTGATGATTCGACAGGCATAGAACCCGTAAGTGACCCTAATATATTTAGTGAGGGTCAAAGGTACGCACAGGTTCAAGCCGTCCTGCAAATGATGATTCAGGATGTCGACCCGAATACCGGGTGGGATAAGCCCAAACTGTATCGAATTGCAATGCGTCAAATGAAGTTCGATTACGTAGATGAAGTCCTACCTGAGAAACCCGGACCACAACGCGCAGATGTAATTGACGAGAATATCTTTGCTACAAAGGGATTGCCGATCAGCGCATTCACAGAACAGGACCATCTACAGCATTTGTTTGGACACCTGCAATTTGCAACCTCTCCGATATATGGTGGAAATCCGTTGATGGCACAACCGACCGTACCTATACTCGTAGAACATTCCAAAGATCATCTTGTCATGTTCTATTCCCTCCATACAAAGGCTGCATTGAGTGCGATAGGTGAGATTCACAATATGTCTGGTGGAGACCCGGAGCAAGCGATAAAAGCGGCTCTAGCACTTGCAGACCGTGAGATAGCGACTCAGTTGAAAGACATCATGCCGATGCTCGAAGCTGCGCAGAAGATCGCAATGGATACTGCTCCGAAACCTCCTATGGACCCACAGAGTCAAGTGGCCTTGCAATTAGGTCAAGCGGAGATCGCTCGTAAGACAGAATTGGATAAAGCGACATTTGGTGCCAAACAAGCCGAAGCGCAAGCAAAGCAGCAAATGGAACAGGCACAAGCAGCGACCGAAGCGCAGAGTCAGCAATTCGATCAAGCTCAGTTGGCTCAACAACAACGCTTCGATCAGTGGTTCGCACAACAGGAACTTACTGCTAAAGACAACCATGAGATGTTGGCGCAACAAGTTAAGGAAGCAATGAATGAACAAGACAATAAACAACACGCTATGACGGAAGAAAAAAAGAATCACGAGGATAACTCAACAAATATTATTATTGAGGCTATGAAGCAACAACTGCAAGCATTTGCACTACAGATTAAAGAGGCAGAAAAAAACAGAACTTCGGTTGATAAAGCTGTATCTGAAGTAAATCTTTAATAGGAGTAGCAAATGCAAGTTGGTGATATTAGTATGTGTATCTATTCTATAACCCATAAAGATACTGGTAGGATGTATGTTGGACAGACTCGTGGAATGGTTAAACGGAGATGGCAAGCACATCTTCGTGATCCCAGAAACATTAAATCCTATATTGGAAGAGCATTAAGAAAACATGGTGAAAATGAATTTGAATTTGCTGTAATTGCATTATGTGAGAATCCTATGCAACTAAACCATTACGAAGATTTCTGGATTAGAGAGTTGAATACATTACACCCTAATGGTTACAATTTACGGTCTGGTGGTTTGCAAAATACCGTCTGCACTGAAGAAGCAAAGAAAAATCAGTCAAAGGCTGCGTTTCGACGATTTGAAAGAATTGAGGAACGTAAGCGTCAATCAGATGCTGCTAAAAAGCAATTTGGCTCTGCTGAAGGTCGTCTTGCTCAGTCAAAAAAGACAAAAGCTTATTTCAGTAATAATGTTGTTAGGGAACTTTTGTCAAAGAAGATGAAAGAACTATGGCAACTAGAATGTGAAAGAGAAAAGATTACCAAAGCGCAAAAAGAAGGTTGGAATAATCCAGAGTCCAGACAACGAGCATCAGATGCCGCTAAGTTACGACATAAAATGTCTGCTTATGATGGGCGTAAGCGTGCTGTGCAATTATCTGACGGTAGAATATTTGAATCGGCTTCAGAATGTGCCAGAGTGATAGGCGATGGACAAGGTAATGTATCAGAAGTAGCAAGAGGAAATCGTAAATCTGTTCGTGGTTTTACAGTGAAGTATCTAACCGAAGGAGAATGAAATGTCTCAACTAATGAAATCGAAGGTCGGCCAGCAAGTCAAACCCTACAAGAAAGGCGGATTCGTTCCTTTTGAGAAGTCCAGCAAGGACAAAGAGGTCAAAGGAATAGCGGAGGGTTCAAAAAAGGAAATGATGATGGACAAAAAGCAAATGAAAAAAGGAGGCAAATGCTGATGAAGATCACACTGACTTGCGTAGGGCACCGAGATGAATTGCTTGAAGTACCTTCTGGCATGACGCCTCGGGAAGCCATTGCCGAGAAATTCGGTAGTGAGATGGCATTTCTACAGATTGGCGGAAAGATGCCGGATAACGCCGATATTCGGTGGTTCGATGAAGTAATTCCAGTTGATGAAGTCGTAATCACTGAGACTTTTCCTGATGCCTTACCTCCAGAACCAAAAACAAAGCCGATAGCAAAGAGCAAGGCGAAGAAACATGGCTGATCCTATTGCACGAGCAATTAGTGAATTGCGAGACGTATTGGATGAACATGCCCATGCCGCAATGGTGGTTCCAAAACCTGATCCGTTTGAACATGGGCTTCAGGTAGGAAAGTATTATGGAGCGCAAGCTGCGCTGAAACTTTTGCAAGACATCCTGTCCGCCGATGCTGAGGCGAACACCAAACTCTGAGGAGAGTTGATTATGAGTGTTGTCAAATTGGTAGAGGCATTCGATGAGAAAGCCGAGTACATAAAGAAGCACTTTCCAGAAATAGACCACGGGTTTGAACCCTGTGCGACTAAGATTCTCGTTCAATTCAGAACGATGGAACGATTCACCGCTGGTGGAATAGAATTGCCTCCTGATACGGTTCAGTTCAATAAGGAATCAACCCGTGTAGGCCGATTAGTAGCTTGTGGAAAGTTGGCATTTCGTAATCGTGATACTGGACAACCTTGGTTTGAAGGTGTTTGGGCAGAGATTGGTGATGTGATCATTGTCCCTGCCTGGGGTGGTTTCAGGTTTGAACTACCTATCCCTGGAACGGCCCGTACAGAAACTCAATACGACCGTGACGACAATGGTCGAATCATCAAAGGCAGCGAACGATCTGTAATTAGACCTGGAACAGAAGATCGGGCAATATTCGCTACATTCAAAGACCACGAAATTGAAGGCGTGATACGTAGCAACTTTTATTTTTATGATCGCCTATTATGAAAATATCCTCTGAAAAGATAGCCCGCGTTTGCCATGAGGTGAATCGTGCATACTGCCAGGCACTTGGGGATTTTAGTCAACTCTCCTGGGAAGACGCTCCTGAGTGGCAACGTGCATCGGCGCGCATGGGTGTTGATCTTCATTCGATGGGTGAATTTGGACCAGAGGCAAGTCACATTGGTTGGATGAAACAGAAGGTAGATGAGGGTTGGGTATATGGGGAATTCAAAGACCCAGAAAAGAAAACTCATCCTTGCATCGTTCCATTTGACCAACTACCACGTGAGCAACAAGCAAAAGATTATATATTCCGTGCGGTAGTTCACGCACTAATTCCTGATAAGGAGTAGCAAACATGGCAACCGAAGAACTACATGACGACGAACTAAAGGACGCACAAGATGAAGAAATCACGCAAGGAGAAACGACGGAGGGAACGGAGCAAGGAGCGTCAGAAGGAGAAGCCGACGACACCCTAAAGAAAGACGCAGAACTAGATGGAGCCAATACCGATGATGAGCGGGAAGCTATCCGTGCCCGTCGCCGGCAGGAACGTCATGACAAGAAACAAGCCATACGAGATCGTGAAGACAGCTATAGACGAGAGTTAGCCAGCCGTGATGCTGTAATCAATGACATGAAGCAAAGATTGGATGTTATTGACCAGAAAAGTCATGGTTCAGAAGTCGCTCAACTGGATGCTGCGATCAAACAGTCTGCCGAAGCCTATCATTACTTCAAAGGTCAAATAGCGTTAGGGGTACAGGCTCAAGATGGGAACGCAGTAGCCGAAGCCCAAGAGCAGATGATCATTGCTCAACGCAAGTACGAGGATTTTACCAATACCAAGAAGGCTTGGCAGCAGAACAGTCAAAAAACACCGCCATTGGACCCGAGGACAGCGGAGAATGGCCGTAAGTTCATAGAGCGTAACCCTTGGTATGCCAATGACAATGATAGCGAGGACGTTGATATTGCCAAAGCTATCGACCGAAGACTCCACAAAGACGGGTGGGATCCTGTCACTCCGCAGTATTGGGAAGAACTTGAAAAGAGACTGCAAAAAAAGTTACCACACAGGTACAAAAAGGTATATAGTCAAGAGAAAGAAGTACCTAGAGATAGACCCAACACGGTTTCCGGTTCGGATCGTGAAAGTGCTCCGAATGGTAGCGTCAGTAATTTCACGTTAAGTTCTAAACGGGTTCAGGCATTGAAAGACGCTGGAATGTACAATGATCGTGTCCTTAGAGACCGGATGATTAAACGCTACAAAGAAGAAGACCGCCTACTCGGTCAGTCCAATTAAGGAGAATGAACATGGCAAATACGAATGCAGACGACCGTTTGGTCAAGAATGCGAACAATGCCCGTGTCGACCGTGATGAATCCGATCTGGAGCGTACCCAAAAAGACGGTACAGCACTTACAGCCCAAGAACGAAGGGATGAACTTCGTAAGATGTATGTACAAGAAAAACTCCCAACTCCCCCTCCGATGAGAGGTTTTCACTTTTGTTGGCTTTCGACGACAAATAGTGACGACCCGATTTTCAGACGCATGCAGTTAGGGTATATCCCTGTCACAAGTGCGGAATTCCCGGAAGTAGGTCTTTCTGGTGTCGTAAAAGACGGTGAATTCAAAGGTTGCATTTCGTGTAACGAAATGCTCTTGTTCAGGATCGCCGATCAGAGATATCAGGATTTGATGGGAATTAACCACTATGACATGCCAGAAGAACAGGAACGTAGTATTTACGAGAAAGTAACAAGTTCTGGAAACCAAGACAGCAGTGGCCGTAATCTGGACATTCTGGAAGGTGAATTCAAAAATCCGCGTCCAAAACGTGCACCAGCACCACATTTCAATTAAGTTGTTTTTTGTAGGTTATTGTGATATAACAACTTTCATGCAATAGACCTTAACGCTGCAAAGCGTATAGAAGGAAGTAACCGAATACCAGAAGCAATAACAGAATTTTGCAAGACTGAGGAATGAGAACTTTCTGAAAAGGAAGTTCAAGAGTCTCTCTCCAGAAAATTCGACAGTGATTCTGCTTGTAAAGAGCGATTGATTACCGATACTTCGGTTTTCGATCAAATCATTTAATCGAATCAAGGAGACTCAATATGTCTGCAACAAACGCTCCATTCGGGTTTCGGCCCGTCTATCACCCGAGCGGGAATATCGTCGCCAATCTATATGAGCCGACCGTTGCCACCAACGCGGCCATATATCAAGGCGATCCTGTTATTCTCACGGGCGCCACATCCGTCTGCATCATCGCAGTCGGTACAGGTGGAAGCCCCGGCCTCGTTGCCGGAGTTTTCGCGGGTTGTGAGTACGTCGATGTTGACGGAAAGCCAACCTACAAACCGTATTGGCCGGGTTCAACTTCCGGCGCGACGAATATCAAGTTCTGGGTATATGACCAATTGGATTTGGTCTTTGAAGTCCAGGCTGCCGGTTCTCTCGCAAATACGTCCATCGCTGACTCTGCTGACTACACCTACGCTGCCGGTTCTACATATACAGGTATTTCTGCCTCGTATCTGAGTACCACACTGGCAGGTGCAGCTACATCCAAGCAATTCCGAATCATTGGGCTTGGCCAGCAAGTCGATAACGCATGGAGTGATGCATACACAGTAGTCCGTGTGCAAATCGCTCAGAACATGCGTTTCACGCCTGTTAACTCAATCGCCTAAAGGAGACCCATAATGGCAAATGCAATTATGCGTTCAACAGACTTTAGGTCAGTCGTTGAACCGATTCTGAACGAAGTCGCGGACGGCGTTTATGACCAACGCAAAGACGAATGGAAAGCAATCTTTACCGAGCAGGAAGGTATTGCTCGTGCTTACCATGAAGAACCCATGCTCTACGGCATGCAGTCTGCCCCCCTAATGCCCGATGGTACGAAGGTCGAGTATGACGCTGGTGGGCAACTATTCAACAAGCGGTATCCATACTACGTGTATGGTATCGGTTTCGCTCTGACTCAAGTCCTTGTCGAGGACGGCGATCATGTGCGTATCGGTTCGGTCATGGCAAAGCACGGTGCTCAATCGATCATCGAAACGCAAGAAACGGTACTGGCGAATCATTTGAACTACGCCTTTACCAACTCTGCTGCGTATCTCGGTGGCGATGGTACTCCGCTATGCTACAACGCACACGTTGCTGCCCAATCATACGCCGCAGGTAATGCTGCTGTGTCGAATGTTCTGGCATCTGCTGCTGCCTTGAGCCAAACGTCATTGGAGCAAATGTTGGTTCAGATTCGTTCATCCTCAGATCCGCGTGGCAAGAAGATCAATCTTACCCCGGAAAAACTCGTTGTATCGCCATCCAACATGCTTCAAGGCGAGGTTCTGGTTCGCTCCGTGTTACGTACTGGAGGAGCAAACAACGACGTGAATCCGATCAATTCGATGAAACTCTTGTCCGCAGTCGTGACACTTTCGCGTCTGACCTCTACGACAGCCTGGTTCATTAAGACGGATACCAAGGATGGCCTCAAGGTTCTTTGGAGACGCAAGCCGACCAAGAGTGCCGAGGGCGAGTTCGATACGGATTCAGCCAAGTACAAGCAGACCATGCGTTTCGGGTCTGGATGGACTGACTGGCGCACCGTGTTCGGCACCGCGGGCGTTTAATGCCAATGTCATTAACCATATCCCAGGGGCCGAAAACCCCTGGGGTGTTAAAGGAGAACTAAGATGACAATTGCAAACACAGACACCACGCGGTTTCCGTACGGGGTTACCAATAACCTTGTTAGTGACATCTTCGCCAACATGGGGCAGTTGGATCCGACGAAGTACCACACGTACTTTGATGACTTCGACGCCTATATCCTGACGGATGGCACACAAGCTCAATGGACTGGGACTCTGAACTCCGGAACCATCGCGCAAACAGCGGTGAATAACGGGGCTTTGCTGATAACTCTTGCCAACACAGATGAGGCTATCACGCAGGTTCAAAGAACGCTTGCTATGTGGCTTCCTACGGCCGGGAAGGAACTATTCTTCAAGGCAAGGTTGAAAACGGCGAATGTAATATTGACTGATATTCTCATTGGTCTCGCCGCGATCGATACTACGTTGATTGCTGCTTCGGCTATTGGAGTGACTGACTTTGTTGGTTTCTTCAAGGGCGCAACGGATACGACATTCACGTTCTATAACCGTCTGGATGCTTCCACAGGTTCTACTTCCGCGACTGGTATTGGTACGTTGGCCAATGATACTTACTACACCGTTTCGTTCTATTACGATGGTGTGGATAAGGTCTACTATGCCTTCAATGATGTGATCATCGGATCAGTTGACGGTAGTTCAACCTATCTTCCAGATGCACAACTCTCTCCTTCGATCTGTCTAGGTCAAGAAGGTACGGGGGGCGCTGGGACGGGGACTATTGATTATTTGTTTGTGGCCCAGGAGCGCTAAAAAGATGTTGTGACAGATAAGGGCCGGGTATAACTGCTCGGCCCTTTGTCCATAGGAGATCGTAATGTTTCTATTTCAAGACATCGCAACGGCCACGGTAACTGCCGGGGATGTTGCTGGAACTGCTGTTAGGTTGACATCACCTCCCGGTGCTGGATCAGCTTATTCAAAACGAACATTTCAAGGGATTGTGAAGACTACTTCAGGTTCGGTAGCGATCACGGCAAGTATCATCATCCAGGTTTCCAATGACCCGTTAGTTGTTAATTCCAACGCTACCACTGCGGCTACGGCTTCATGGCTTACGCTTGGAACGATCAATATAACTGGAACAGCATCTCCCACAGCGGGGGTGTCTGCCGGGCTATCTGTGGATGAGAACTGGATATATACTCGTGGGTACTTGATGCAGAATAGCCTTACAGGGGCGAACGCAGTACTGTCCCTCATTCTAGGAGCCTGACATGGCCGGATATTTTGATTGGTTAGACAATACACAAGTAGCCAATCTGACTACCGCTCAGATACCTGTTTTGTCGACAGTACAAGTAA
>Ga0208566_1001552_pt1 | contig 13215 bp, 12 predicted proteins | sample PL_2010_150m_FD_184159 | JGI IMG/M metagenome (GOLD analysis project Ga0208566, IMG submission 184159) | Freshwater microbial communities from Powell Lake, British Columbia, Canada to study Microbial Dark Matter (Phase II) - PL_2010_150m... | ecosystem: Environmental > Aquatic > Freshwater >...
TCTCCAGAGTGTGATTAAAAGTGCGGGGATTTTGTACGCAACGCGCCCTACTCGACTGCATAACGTTGCTATGAATTCCTCGCACTTTTAATCACACTCTTTCGTCTATATGTTTATCCGGGGTAGAAAATACCATGAAATTATTGGAAGGTTCTGTTGTAGCGCTTGTTACCCCTTTTGTTGATGACGTTGCGCAATCCGTCAACAGGGAAAAACTCGCCGAACTGGTCAAATTGCACGCCGACAGCAAAACGGCGGCGATTGTACCTTGCGGCACCACCGGCGAATCGCCGACGCTGCTTGAAGAAGAGTGGGAAACAGTCGTAACGACAGTGCTCGAGGCCGCCCGAAATACGAATCTTAAAGTTATTCCAGGAACCGGTTCGAACAGCACGCGAGAAGCGCTTAAATTGACGGAGCGTGCCGCCGAACTTGGCGCCGATGCCTGTCTGGTGGTGACACCGTATTACAATAGACCCAGCCCGGAAGGCATGCTTGCGCATTTTCAGGAGCTGGATAAAGTGGGCATCCCGCTCATTCTTTATAATATACCCAGCCGAACCGGAATCGAGCTTGGAACTGATCTCATCATGGAGCTGTGCGAAAAATGTCCGTCGATAGTCGGTTTAAAAGCATCCAACGGCGATCTTGATCAAATCACCGAAGTTATCTGCAAGTCTTCCCGGCTTGGCCGGCCCTTCTCGGTATTTTCCGGCGATGATTCGCTGACGCTGCCTATTCTTTCCGTCGGCGGAGTCGGCGTGATTTCTGTGGCGGCAAACATTATGCCCAGGGTGATGGACGAACTGGTCGCCAGTTGCATGCGGCCAGACTTGAATCAATCCAGGATAATCATGCAGGCTATTCATGGCTTTTGTCGCGCTTTACTAAAATCGGGTGCAAATCCGGCGCCCATTAAATCGGTAATGAACCGTGCGGGTATGAAGGTGGGATCATGCCGGAAACCCATAGTTGGTTTAACCAAGGATAAGGAAGCTGCGCTTCTTTATGAGCTGCAGACGATGCTTACCAGGCTTGCCTTGCATCATATTCCTTACGATGAAATTCTTGACACTACCGTGGAATAACAATGATGCTGGAATTAGAAGCATACATCAAACTGCTGGCCGGGCTGCTGCCGGTGGTAGACCCTATCGGCGCCATCCCGCTGTTCATTAGCCTGACTGCACATCGAAGTTCCGAGGAACGGCAGCGTATCGCCTGTGTTTGCGCCCTGTCAGTCGGCGTTGCGCTGCTGATTGCCCACACAGGAGGCAATTTTTGGCTGAAATTTTTCGGCATCGGTATTCCCTCATTTCAAATTGCGGGCGGTATTGTCGTTCTGTTCATGGGGATTTCGATGGTCAAAGCGTCGCATGACCGCTCCCGAAATACACCGGAGGAACGGGTAGAGTCGGTTGACAAAGAGTCTATCGCCGTCGTTCCGATGGCAATTCCTTTGCTGAGCGGTCCCGGAGCCATGAGTACCGTTATTGTCAACCATAACCTGAATCCTGCCTGGGACTATGATGTGTTGGCCACTTGCGTTATTGCTACGGTTGCTTTGGCAGTGCTGCTTTGTTTGTTGATGGCGGAAAAAATTGCTGATTTGCTGGGGACAACCGGTATGAATGTGATTACGCGCGTATTCGGGTTGATTATTCTATCCATCGCCGTGGAATTTATCACTAAAGGCTTGGCTGCCGTTTTCCCAATATTGGGGCAACCGGCGTGATCGCTGAATTTGTTTTGTATTGCCCTGCCTCCTTTATACCCCGCCATTGACTGGATAACTCATTCGGGTTTCGAAAATTTATACGTTCCTTTAACAGCATCGAGCTTGGTTTTTACGGCTTTTTTACGGCTTTTTTTATTAACATGATGCCAATTGCTTGATGACCGGTATGACATAAACGGCTGATGCCGATAAAGCATCGCCGGATGCCGGGATTGATTCAAGCGAGTTTCCCGCTGTTTTTACGAGGCGCATCCATGAATAGCTTGTTTATTAAAAAATTTTCGTTCTTGGTCTCGAGTCTTATGGCTCTGGCTGTATTTTCAAACACTGTCGATTTAGCAGGGCACGCGCGCTTAAAATCGCTTGAATATAGAAAGTGGACAAGGTGAGCGGTGTCATTTTTATTTTCAGTGCCGCAAAAAACTGACGGCTTAGATTTTATTGTTCCAATGCTGTTGACTTAAGCCGTCATACCGGCATGGATTCGCTTACGCGCTCTAACGGGTGCCGGTATCCAGAACACAGGGATGTGTTTGTTTGTGCCATCCGTGGCTTCTGGGTTCCGGCACCCGTTAGAACACGAAGTGAATCCATGCCGAAACACAGGCTAACTTCCAAAAAGCAATCCTAGATTGTATCAATAAATGAAATAATTAATTTCCTATCGATACCCCTATCTTTACGGGATCTTTAGTTCGAAAACTCTACTATCTGCCCATCGTTAAAACTACCTTAAAGGGCTTAACCGATGGACCTTACCTATCTTCTTTTATTCCTGCTGTTTTTAGTCTTGGCCTTAGGCTTGGTCAAAGGCTGCGAAGTCCTGGAGAACCGGACATGAACGCCGAATATTTCATCGCCTCCTTTCTTGAACCCACCGGCTACCGGTCTGTTTCGGCTTACGAGGCGGCAAATGAAAAACGCGCCAAAGCCCAAGTCAGGAATAAAGAACGGCAAATCGAGGCAATTAAGGCGAAGGCTGGCATTGTTGAGCATAACGTTATTGATGCGACGTCTAACCCTGGCAGACTCAAAGCGGTTCAGGAAGACTGGGTGGGGGCAATTGAGACCCCATTAAAGCCCGTTGATTTTGAACCGGCGCAAACAGCATTAGCCATTTCCATTTCTTGCCTGTGCATAAGGTGTCCGGTGTCAAGGCGGCGCTGGATTCGATGCTTTCACAAAAGCAGGCGGATGCGGGGCAAACAGACGATGAAGCAGCCCAGCGTAAGGCGTGAAAGATTTCACCGTTTTCAAGGTGGCCGCCGCCCTTAATAATAGGGTGGAATTCATTCACACCATCAGGCGGCTGTTTTGGAACTTACCCCGGCTATCACCCTTCAAGAACTCGCCCAAGTCGATGTCAACCGGCTGCCACCGCAAGCCAGGGTCATTTCCGTTTAATCGGAATTGAGGACACCTGGGCGCTCTTGTCCCATTTCGGCGGCAAAGACATAAACATCCCGATGGGCAAGCGTCCGGGCACCCGCCTTAATCAAAGCGTTTGCCGGGAAGCGCCTGGACCTTCCGACAACGGACAAGATCGTCGGGCAAATTCGGGACCACAGAATCCACCACGCCAAAGCCCAAGGCGAAACAACAAGAGCTCTGGCCAGGCGCTTCCATTTGACGCGGCGCAGCATTATTCTGATTTGTACGCGGATGGATGCTGAGCAGCCTGTTAAAAAAGTCTTTAAACATGCTTAAAAAAGCCTTCAACGTGTTTTTCAATGAGGCGGCAGGCAAAAAACGGTTAGGTGCTGAAATAGCCACGCGCTCGTCTGACCCCCATTTTTACGGCGTACTCCAGTTTTTACCTAACCACGACACAATCTTACGTAAGTTGGGCAAAAGCCAGGACGTGTTTGATGCCATTATCCAGGATGCCCACGTCATTGGTGAGTTGCGGCCTATGCGGGCCAATGTCATCACCAAAAAATGGCGCATTCTGCCAGGCGGCGACAAGCCCGAAGATAGGCGGGTGTTTGAATTGGCGCAAAAAATCTTTAACCGCGCACCGGTACCGGCAACAGGATCATCCCCTGGAATGGGTTGGCCTGATGTGTTCTGGAACATGCAGGAGGCGGTTTTACGCGGCCAGCGCATCCATGAGGTGGTGTGGGAGCTGACCGATGGCCTGCTGGTGCCGGGGCGTTTGGTTGACCGCCCTAACCACCGCTTTGTCTACGGCCCAGATAATGGGTTGAGGCTGCTCACCCGCGACAATAGGACAGCCGGGGTTCCGGTCGATAATTATAAGTTTTTGGTTGCCCGGCACATGCCGAGTTTTGACAACCCGTATGGCGTTGCTGTCTTCCTGCTTTTGGCCGTGGACATTCAAGCACAATGGCTTCCGGTTCTTCACTCAATTTTGTGAGAAATACGGCATCCCGTGGGCGGTCGGCAAGTATCCGGCCGGCACGGCACAACCCCAGATCGAAGAGCTGGCGGACGGTTTGGCGCGGATGGTTGAAGATGCCATTGCGGCGATACCGGATAACGGCACTGTGCAGTTAATTGAAGCGGGGCGCGGCGCAGGCCGGCAATTGCCGCAAGAGCGCCTGATACAGGCCTGCAATGCCGAAATAAGCAAGTGCCTGAACTTCGCGACACTGGCCACGGAGATTCATGGCCAGGGCAGCCGTGCGGCTGCGGAAACCCATCGTGGGCGTGAACAAGACAACGGTGCCGCTGACCGCAAGGTTATCGAGTCCAACATCAACCAACTGTTGGCGTGGATGGCCGAGCTCAATTTCGTCAGGGCCGCTGCACCGTCATTCCAATTTTATGATGACGCGGAAGTACGGAAAGATTGGATGGAGGTGTTTGACGAAGCGCGGAATTTTATGGACATCCCCGCCAAGTTCGCCTATGAGCGGTTACAGATACCCATGCCCATGAAGGGGGAAGCGGTTGTGCCAATTAATGCAGGTTCATTGAAACAATCGGACTTTGCACAACCACCCTCTAAACATCTTGAACAGTGGATTGAAATATTCAAGTCCGGTTCCACAAAAGGCAGCCACGGGAATGATCACCTGTTTACTGTTAAAGATTTGGATGAAGTTGTTGCTAATTTTGAATTGAATTTCACCACCTTATGTGATCGGACACCCTGAAAACAATGCCCCTGTATTCGGCAGGGTACAAGCAATAAAACGCGATGGCCTTAGCCTTTGGGTAAAGGGAACCCAGATTAGACCCACAATTCGATGTGCTTGTTGGCAAGGGCTTTTATCGTAACCGGTCAGTTAGGATCATCCAGACCGCTAAGGGTTGGCAACTGGATCATGTCGGTTTTTTGGGTGCGACACCACCCGCTATCCAAGGCTTAAAGGCGATAGGGCGTTAAAGCTTTTCCATCTTTAACGATTAGGATTAAAAAAACAGGTGACGGTTTGATGCTTAGTATTGCTACTACCCCCCACCTTACGCCCAAAACGTGTTCACCTCTGCTTTTGATTTTAGATGAATTAATGAGAATTGCAATAATACATAGAAGGGTTTATGGCTAATTTTGAAATAGAACTTATTAAGGTGAATGCGAAATGACTATTTTGTTTACTGTAGACGCGCTTGACGCCAACAATGTTGAAGAAACCTTGCGGTTTAGTGACGGCAAATATATCGACGGCAGCGCCAATCCATACCATCCTTATATTGCCGATGCACCGATAATCAGCGTTATTGCTAATGATGGCGGTCTGTTTGATATATTTAGTGAACGCAGTATCGGTGATATTTCCCTACATAATATCGACGGCAGCTTAAATTATTTGGTTGATTATGCCGTTGACGGCAGAACAGCCATAGTTTCATGGTTTGATGGAGCAACTGTTACACAAAGGTTTATCGGCACTGTTGGCGGTATGAATGATGCCAATAACCAAGTTATTTTTTCGCTAAAAGCTATCCAGGAAGCGCTTAACATTAAACGCCCAATGGAGGTATATGCTGGTACCAACCTGTTACCCGCAGGTATAGAAGGTACTGACGATACGACCAAGGGCAATGATAAGCCCAAGGTATGGGGTGACTGCCGGAACATTTCGGCAGTGCTGGTCAACTCATCCTTGCAAATCTATCAGGTATCCAGCCGCGATGATTGCCGGATAACCGCAGTTTATGATGAGGGTGTTCTATTGGCCCATAATCAGGTACATGGCTTACATGGTGTTGGCGCGGTTAGCATTGCTGTGGATTCGCATGGTATTGATACCGTTGATATTGCAGCGGGCGCGAAAATTATGTTTAGCAATCACAAAACCATCTATACCGTGAAAACCGGCTTAATTGCGGGCGTAATTGTATTGGCCTCAGGTTTAACGTCATCCGTTCCTAATCATGCGTATATTGAAGTGGTCAATTTTTACGCTGATGCCGCCGCACTGCAATATACGGATTATTTTGCCGATGGCGATCATTCTAAAGGCGACGCAATAATTGCTGTTGTATCCGGTCTTGAAGCCATCAATGTCGGAGACCATATTATATTTGGCAACCATTTGGTGGTGTATACTGTGGAAGTAGGGTTATCTGATGGCGTGATTGTCATTGAAAAAGGCCTTTTAGAGAATATTAATGACGGCGACATCGTACAGGTCGTTGGTGTCAAAAGCCCTGTGTTTTGGGGTGGTTTTCAGGGCTATTTCCGGCTGACAGCAAAGCCATTTGGTACAGTGACCTGTGATGCCTGAATCTATTAATGATTCAGGCCTTATACATAAGGCGGGCGATGTATTTGAGTTGATCGCCGTTGAAGTCGGGCTGGCGGTTGATAGTGGCAGCGTAACCGAATTTAATTCAGCCGGGGTGCTTGGTTTATATATAAACGGCAACATGACAACTAAAGAGCTGTTTAATAAAATCGCCGTCAGTGTTGCAGGGTATTACCATTTCATCGGCTCTATCATTTACTTAAACTTGCTTGCAGCGCCGACTAGCGTGGCTGATTTTGTTATTGATGATAGTCAGGTCGTCAGTATTGATAGAACTGCAAACGGCTTGGGTGATAACGGCTTGCCTATCTATGGCATTCATTGTAAATACGATAGGATTGAAACCGTCCAAAATGAGGTTGCCGGTTATGTGCCTAGTGCACGGCGGCAACGTTTAAAGTCGCAATATCGTTTAACGACTGATAAGGATGATGCCGTACTAACTCGGCACCGGCTCTCGGTTCCTCTTGAAATTGAAAGCTTGTTACGTTACACATCCAGCGCGTCGGACTTGTTGTCCAGGCTTTTACCTATTGTAAAGGCTCGCCGCGATGTTGTTACTGTAATTGTTCCGCGTTCTGAAACTCCTGTTTTAGTTATCGGTTCCACAGGGCAGATAATTACGCCCAAGCTGGGTTATTCATCAGGTCGGCAAATGGTTCTAATCGGCTATACGATTGATGATAGCTCTAGTGAGGTAAAACTTTTATTTTATGGGTAATGAGAGGCGTGGTTAAAGCGTAAATAAATGGCATAAAAAGCCGGTTATTTTTCCGCTGTTTTAGTGCCAAATATTTTGCAATTTAGTGCCATATATCGCACTCGCGCACAATAATGCACTGGTTGGCAGAATGTCATACGCGGTTCATTGTGATAATAGCCTTAGTCAAGTTTTAGCCTTACGCAGATCATTGATAGTTTGTTATATTGATAACTTCTAACCTATTCATTATCTGATTTTATGAGTTCCCTAATGATCAAACGTTTTGTCCCATTCATCCTGCAGATTTTACTTTTCCTTATCCTGCCCTCACTTTCTCTGGCGGCCGAAGCAATCGTTGGCAGCTCCAACCGCCCGCTTGACCTAACGCAACACTGGGTTGGTTACCTGACTTTAATTTTATTTGCTATCGCCTATCTCCTCGCAATGACCGAGGAAATTACTGAATTGCGCAAATCCAAGCCCATGGTATTTGCCGCAAGCATAATATGGATATTAATCGCCGCTGTTTATGCCCGCGGCGGCATGAGTGAACAAGCTGGACTTGCATTCCGCTCCAGCCTGGAAGCTTATGCGGAGTTGTTTCTGTTTATTATGGTTTCAATGACTTATCTGAACGCGATGGAAGACCGTAGCGTATTTGAACGCTTGCGCGTCTGGTTGTTAAGTAAAAATTTCAGCTATCGCCAGCTGTTCTGGATTACCGGCTTTCAGGCTTTTTTCATTTCGTCCGTTTGCAACAACCTGACCACTGCTCTGCTTATGGGTTCGGTGATTTTGGCTATGGGAAAAAACAGCCCACGCTTTGTTACGTTATCTTGCATCAATATTGTAATAGCCTCCAACGCCGGCGGCTCTTTCAGTCCATTTGGCGACATCACTACACTTTTGGTTTGGCAAAAAGGCGTCGTACCGTTTAAGGATTTCTTTTCGTTGCTGATTCCCGCTATCGTCAACTTGGCATTGCCGGCCGCTATCATGCATTTTTTTATCCCCAAGGAAAGACCTCTGCCGGTAAAGGAATCACAACCGATGAAGCGGGGCGGAATTGTCATCATCGTCTTATTCGCACTTACGATCGCTACGGCGACCTGCTTCGAAAACTTCCTCAGCCTCCCGCCTGCGGCAGGCATGATGCTTGGACTGACCTATCTCAAGTTTTTCAGTTATTACATGCAAAAAACACCGACCCACTCTGCCGCTTCAGTGCATGGAGCCGCTAACAGTGATGCGATAGCGGCCAAGATAGACTATTTTGCGCCGATGAAATACATGAATAACCCGGAGGCATTGGCAAAGAAAGAAGCTAACCTGGATCAACCGTTTGATGTTTTCAATAAGGTTGCCAATCTGGAGTGGGATACACTGCTGTTTTTTTATGGCGTCATGGTTGCTGTGGGCGGACTAAGCTTTATTGGCTATCTGGGCCTGGCATCCCAACATTTGTACGGGGAAATGAACCCCACTGTGGCTAATATTCTTGTTGGCATTGCTTCGGCTTTTATTGATAACGGCACGATTATGCTGGCAGTGCTGACTATGGCGCCCGATATTTCTCAAGGTCAATGGTTGCTGGTAACATTGACAGCCGGTGTAGGCGGCAGCATGTTGTCAGTCGGTTCTGCCGCCGGCGTGGGTTTAATGGGGCAAACCAAGGGGGTTTATACTTTTGCCAGCCATTTAAAATGGACGCCTGTTATTATTTTGGGCTACATCGGCAGCATCGTAACGCATTTCCTTATTAATGGCCGCTATTTTTAATACTGACTTGATTCAATGGCGAATATCGGGTGTCGACCAGCGCCATCTTTGTGCAGGCAACTGCAACGGGCTGTATTGGTTGAAAGTTTTATCTAACCAGGATGCCTAAATTACGAATATAGGAAGTAATCCGTGAATGATGAACGCCCCGATCCAGACGAATTGCTCGCCCGCGTCGAGCGTGAGGAGGCCCGCGCCGGCCGGGGCCGCTTGAAGATTTTTTTTGGCGCGGCTGCAGGTGTAGGTAAAACATTCGCCATGTTGCTGGCCGCCCGGGAGAAACGATCCGAAAATCTTGATATTATCGTAGGCTTAGTGGAAACGCATGGGCGCAAGGATACGGCATCCCTGCTGGAAGGACTGGAAGCATTGCCGCCCAAACGGATTGACTATCGAGGTACGGTATTATATGAGTTTGACCTGGATGCCGCCCTCAAGCGTAAACCGTCAATCATCCTGGTCGATGAACTGGCGCACACGAATGCACAGGGATGCCGGCATCCCAAGCGTTGGCAGGACATCGAAGAACTCCTCGATGCCGGTATCGATGTCTATACCACGCTCAATGTGCAGCACCTGGAAAGCCTCAATGATGATATCGGCCAGATTTCCGGTATCCGGGTCTGGGAAACGGTGCCGGATACGGTATTTGAAGCCGCCAACGAAATCGAACTGGTGGACCTGCCGCCCGACGAGCTGCTCGACAGGCTCAGGGACGGCAAGGTTTATCTACCGCAACAGGCTCAGGCAGCCATTGATAATTTTTTTCGCAAAGGCAACCTGATTGCGTTGCGGGAACTGGCGCTGCGGCAAACCGCCAGTCGTGTCGACGCGCAGATGCTGGACTATCGCGAGGATCATTTTATTCGTGAAGTCTGGCAGGTCAGCGAGCGTATTCTGGTTTGTATCGGCCCGAATGCGTTGGCCGAGCGCCTGGTTCGCGCCGGCAAGCGCTTTGCTGCCGGCCTGCGCGCCGAATGGATTGTCGTCTATGTCGAAACCCCCGAATTGCAACGCCTGCCGGCGGAAAAACGCGACGGCGTGCTGCGCATTCTGCGTCTTGCTGAACTGTTGGGCGCCGAGACGGTGACCTTGAGCGCGCCCGATATGAGCGCCGCTATCGTCAAATATTCCAATGAAAGAAATGTCACCAAGATAGTCATGGGGAAACCGACCCGCCGGGGCTGGAAGCGTGTGTTGCTGGGTTCGGTCGTGGATACGCTGATCAGCGATGCGCACAATATCAATCTCTATCTGTTGGGCAGTCCACGGCCTGGAAACAACGGTAACGTTGATAAATCGGAACCTTCCCTGTACCGGAAAAGTCCGTTGCCGGGACTCAGCGGGAAACCGCCGGCGCGGACAAAAAGCATGCACGGCTATGTCTGGGCCGTAGCCGTGACCATCGCAAGCACCGTACTTGCCTACCTGATGTTCGGCAGGTTTGAGCTGGCCAATCTGGTTATGGTCTTTTTGCTGGGCGTGGTTTTTATCGCTACGCGCTTCGGCCGCGGACCTTCCATTTTTGCGTCTTTTCTCGGCGTTGCGATATTTGATCTGTTTTTCGTCACGCCTTATTTCAGTTTTTCGGTATCCGACAGCCAATACCTGGTGACGCTGCTGGCGATGTTGACGGTCGCGATGTTAATCAGCAACCTGATGGCTAATGTGCGCTCCCAGGCCAAGGTAGCCGGACACCGCGAGCGGCGCGCAACGGTTCTTTATGCGATGAGCAGGGAGCTGACGGCGAGCCGGAGCGAGGATGAAATCGTGCGTACCGCGGTACACCACCTGTATTCGGAGTTCGGCAGCCGCAACGTCATCCTGTTTCCCGATGCCAACGGACGTATTGTGTACCCTACAGGCCGGGCCGTGCCTGAATCGCTGCACGCCGCCGACCTCAGCGTTGCGCAATGGGTGATGGACCATGACGAGATTGCGGGCCAGGGCACCCATACCTTACCGGGCGCAGAGGCTGTTTATTTCCCTCTCAGCAACAAGGAAACCGTGCTGGGCGTCTTGGTTTTACTGCCGGTTAATTTGCGCCGGGTGTTCCTGCCTGAGCAACAGAAACTGCTGGAAACCTTTCTGGGACAGATCGCCCAGGCGATTACGCGGGTGCGCTTGAGCGAGCAGGCCAGGAAAGCTCAAGTGGAAATGGAGGCCGAACGCTTGCGGAACTCGCTGCTCAGTTCCATTTCCCATGATTTGCGTACACCACTCGCCACTATCATCGGTTCCGCCAGCACCCTCGTCGAGGAAGACAATGCACTCAGCACGGAAGACAAGCTTGAGCTGAACCGCGCCATTTACGATGAGGCGCAACGGATGTCTAGCCTGGTTAATAATATCCTGGATATGGCGCGGCTTGATGCGGGCGCCGTTGAGCTAAACAAACAGTGGTATCCGCTCGATGAAATCATCGGCGTCGTGCTGACGCGCCTGCAAAAACGTCTGACATGCCGCCTGGTATCCGTTAAATTGCCGCCCGGCACCCCGATGATTTATGTCGATGCGGTGATGGTCGAACAGGTGTTGATCAATCTGCTGGAAAACGCACTGCGTTATACGCCGGAGGGCAGTCCTTTGGAGATCGTCGCGGAAGCGTCTTCCGGTGCGATGGACATCTCGGTAGCCGATCACGGTCCGGGTATCCCGCCAGGCTCTGAAAACGAGTTATTTGAAAAGTTTTATCGCGTTCACAACGAAGCGGCGCAAAGCGGGGTGGGCTTAGGTCTGGCGATATGCAAGGCCATCATTGAAGCGCATGGCGGGAGCATCCAGGCGCAAAACCGTTCCAGCGGCGGTGCCGTCTTTTCGTTGATGATTCCTCTGGACCACGCGCCGCCGGTAATGGGACAGGAAGAAAGTGTCGAACAGCCATGACGCATGCAAGCCCTGTTATTGTCGTTATAGAAGATGATCCTGCGATACGCCTGTTTTTGCGGACCGGCCTCAGCGCTCATGGTTTCAAGGTGTTCGAAGCCGACAAAGGCCGGCAAGGCATTATCGAAGCCGGCGTGCGCAAACCCGACCTCATTATTCTCGATTTGGGCTTGCCCGACATGGATGGGGTCGCCGTTATCAAAGCCATACGGGAATGGTCGGTGATGCCCATTATTATTTTGTCCGCGCGCAGCACCGAACAGCATAAAATCGATGCGTTGGATGCCGGTGCCGACGATTACCTGACCAAACCGTTTGGTTTAGGTGAATTGCTTGCCCGGATACGGGTAGCCCTGCGCCATTCGGTAAGCAGCGCGGAGCAAGATCCTGGCGGCGTTTTTACGACCGGCGCGTTGAAAGTCGATTTACTGAAGCGCCAGGTCTTTGTCGGCGACAGCGAAGTCCATCTGACGCCGATACAGTACCGGCTGCTGTGCCTGCTGGTTAAAAATGCCGGCAAGGTATTGACGCATCAGTACCTGCTCAAGGAAGTCTGGGGGCCGTCGTATAAAGATAATTCGCATTACCTGCGCATTTACATGAGCCAGCTCAGGCAAAAGCTGGAAACCGACCCGACTCAGCCGCAGTATTTATTGACGGAATCGGGCGTAGGCTACCGGCTTAAGGTCTGACTACCGGCGTTTTCACGATCAGACGCCTTATGCAGGTCGGCCCGGAATTCAGGCGTTTTTATAAAATCTTTATACATTTGCCGTAATGCTTTACATAAATTTTATGCGTAATTTAATAAGATAATCTCGTCTTAACAACAAGGTGAAAAACATCCCATGGTACCTCAAACCTATTTTGGTCTTGATAATGATGAAAATGCATGGCTACTCGTTCAGCGTAGCGACGGAAAAACTGTATTTTTACGACGATTCAAAAATACGATAGATGGACTCAACGAACTCTCGAAATATATAAAAAGCCGGTGTGAGAAACCGAAAATCTATATTAAATCGACCGGCAGTGCTGCACTGGGTCTTTTGAAATACCTCTGCGGCATTCCCGATATTGAAGTCATGTTTGTTTCGCAGGCGGGATTTAAACAGTACCAAACCTGCCTGCCGAAAAGCACAGTAAGAAATTCTACAGCAACGTTCCGTGAGGCAGAGATACTTGCCGATTGCGCCGAACGGATGATCTAATCGACGCGGTTCTGAAAGGTTGTACCGAAGGACCGTCGCAGCCACTACTGCCCGGTTCTTTGGGCAATCTCGATAAATAATATCTAAACAGGCGGTTTAGCCTGATAGCCTAACGTCACGCGGTGCATGAAAACGGTCAGCAGCATTATCCTGCTCCGGATTAATGCCTGGGAACTATAC
>Ga0208566_1001553_pt1 | contig 13214 bp, 9 predicted proteins | sample PL_2010_150m_FD_184159 | JGI IMG/M metagenome (GOLD analysis project Ga0208566, IMG submission 184159) | Freshwater microbial communities from Powell Lake, British Columbia, Canada to study Microbial Dark Matter (Phase II) - PL_2010_150m... | ecosystem: Environmental > Aquatic > Freshwater > Lake...
AAATTAAAGGCAGGGCAAAGTAAAGAAAAAATTAAATGATCTCATTACATTTTTTAACTTTATCCCGTGCCGGAAACCGAATTCAACATACCGTACCGGGAAGGGCAGTCGTTTTTTGCCTGTGAATGGTCCCCTGCCGGGGAACCAAAAGGCGTTATCATTCTTATTCATGGTTTAAGTGACCATGTCGGCCGGTTCCGTCATGTGGGGTCTTTTTTTACCGCTTCCGGTTATGCAATGATCCTCATTGACCTTCGCGGACATGGCAGGTCGTTTGGAAAAAGAGGCCATTTCCCTTCGTTCAACAGGATTATGGATGATATCAGCCTTTTCCTGGCAGAAGCCCGAAGGCGGCATCCAACACTGCCACTCGTATTGTACGGCCACAGCATGGGAGGAAATCTTGTCCTGAACTACCTTATCAGGAACCAGCCACCTGTAGCCGGTGCCGTTGTTACCAGTCCCTGGCTGCGACTGAACTTTAAACCGCCAGTTTATAAGCTACTCCTGGCAACATTGGTAAACAAACTGTTCCCCTCCATGACCCAGCCGGATGGAATTATTCCTTCATTCCTGAGCCATGATGAAGAGGTGGGCAGGAAATACATAGCCGATCCCCTTGTTCATCATCGAATTTCTGTACGCACCTACCTTGAAATTTCGCATGCAGGTGAATATGCACTTAAACATGCAGACAGGGTCGGTTGTCCGCTTTTGCTGATGCACGGGACAGATGATCCCCTGACTTCTTTTTCTGCCAGCCGGGAATTTTCAGAAAAATTAATTGCTGAACATACCTTTAAGGCGTGGGAGGGTCTTTATCATGAACTTCACAATGAATTTGAAAAAGAAGCCGTCCTTGATTTTATTAAGGAGTGGATCGATTCGTGCACTTCAAACATTAATAAGCAACAGAGTAGCACCCACAAATAATTACCAACAATTGTTAGAATTCTGCAGTAAATAACCTTAAAATACATCTATGGAAAATCACAAACCAAAAACATTAAAAGAACTAAAAGCCCTTCGTAAGCCTCTTCGCAATGCTAATATTGTAACGAAGCAAAAATTATCACTTCTTGATAAACTTGCTCTGTGGATCACAAAAAATGTAGGTACTATGGGGTTCTTTTTTCTCATTTTTTTATGGACAGCAGTCTGGCTTGGTTGGAATTCGCTGTCACCAAAAGGAGTACGCTTTGACCCCTTCCCTGCTTTTGTGCTATGGCTCTTTATCTCTAATATGATACAAATATTCCTGATGCCGCTTATTATGATCGGGCAGAACCTGCAAAGCGATCACGCCGAAGTTCGTGCTGAAGCAGATTTTGAAGTGAACACGAAGGCCGAACTTGAAATTGAGACAATACTTATGCACCTCGAAAACCAGAATAAAATCATAATGGAAATACTGGAGAAGCTGGAAAAGAAATGAATTACAGCGATTGATAAATCCGGAAATGACCTTTCTTTAAAAGAATTTAAAATACGTTTTAAACATAAAAGACATTAATGACGAGGCAGTATTCTAGTATTCCTGCCAGCATTTGATCTCCAGGTCTTCCGGTTTGAGCTCGCAGAACGCCATCACGAATACATTGGCAAGGTTGGCATTCGTGATTAGTGGAACGTTGAAGTCGATTGCCGCGCGGCGGATGGTGTAATCGTTGTAAAGCTCATCCTTTGAAAGGTTTTTCGGGATGTTGATCACAAGATCGATCTTATGATCTTTCAGGTATTCCATCACATTGGGAGAAGCATCCTCGTCGGGCCAATGAAGAATGGTCGAGTCAATGCCATTATCCTGAAGGAACTCTGCAGTTCCTCTTGTGGCAAAAATATGGAACCTTTTTTCGGCCAGCATCCGGCAACCTTCCAGCAGGATCGTCTTGGATTTTACCGGTCCCGATGAGATCAGAATGTTCTTCTCCGGAATGCGGTATCCGACGGAAAGCATGGATTTCAGCACGGCTTCGTAAACGGTGTCGCCGATACAGCCCACCTCGCCGGTCGAAGCCATGTCGACCCCCAGCATCGGATCGGCTTTTTGAAGCCGCGAGAAAGAAAACTGGGGAGCCTTCACCCCAATGTAATCAATATCGAAGAAGGATTTATCCGGCTTATCAAACGGAATCCCAAGCATGACCCGGGTTGCGATATCAATGAAATTTATTTTCAGTACTTTGGAAACAAACGGGAAACTCCTCGAAGCCCTAAGGTTGCATTCAATAACTTTGATATCATTGTCCTTGGCAAGAAACTGGATGTTGAACGGTCCGGAGATCTGTAACGACCGGGCTATGTCACGGCTGATGCGCTTGATCCGCCGGACTGTTTCCACATAGATCCTCTGCGGAGGAAAAATGATTGTAGCATCGCCGGAATGAACCCCGGCAAACTCAATGTGCTCCGAAATGGCATAAGCAACGATCTCTCCCTCCTTAGCCACAGCATCGATCTCGATCTCCTTGGCTTCCTCGATGAATTCTGATACGACCACCGGGTGTTCTTTGGAGACATTGGTTGCCAGTGTCAGGAAATACTCCATTTCGCTTTTATTGGAGACCACGTTCATGGCAGCCCCGGAGAGCACATAGGAAGGACGGATTAACACAGGAAAACCGACCAGCTTTGTGAAAGCATAAATGTCTTCCAGCGTTGAAAGTTCTTTCCACCGTGGCTGATCAATCTCCAGCCGGTCCAGCATAGAAGAGAATTTATGCCGGTCTTCGGCGTTATCAATCGAAACAGGGGACGTTCCCAGGACCGGCACGTCCAGCTTATGAAGCCGGATGGCAAGGTTGTTGGGGATCTGGCCTCCCATCGAAAGGATGATTCCTTTGGGATCTTCCAGCTCAACGATGTCCATTACACGTTCAAATGAAAGCTCATCAAAATAGAGCCTGTCGCAGATGTCGTAATCCGTGCTGACTGTTTCGGGATTGTAATTGATCATGATCGACCGATATCCTGCATCTTTTACCGCGTTCAACGTATTGACACTGCACCAGTCGAATTCAACCGAACTCCCGATCCGGTAAGCACCGCTGCCCAGAACGATCACTGACCCCTTGTCATGCAGGAAATCTACATCATGTTCGCTGCCGCTGTAAGTCAGATAAAGGTAGTTGGTTTGAGCGGGATATTCTGCCGCAAGGGTATCAATCTGCTTTACATAGGGGATGATCTTCTTTTCCTTCCGGTATTCCCGGATTGTCAGCATATCGGGTTCCGGATTCCTTTTTCCAATCTTGAATACCAGTCGGGCCAGCTGGAAATCGGAAAAGCCGAATCGCTTGGCATCCAGGATCAGTTCGTTAGGAACTTCGCGGATATCATTATATTTTTCAAGGATTTGTCCGGTATCAAATATGTTTTTCAACCGGTACAAAAACCATTTATCGATCCGGGTCAATTCCCAGAGCTTTTCAACCGAATAGCCTTCTGCAAAAGCCTGGGCAATATGGAAGATCCTGACGTCGGTGGGATTGGAAAGCTCATTTTCCAGGTCATTGGCATGTAGCTCCTTGTTGCCGATGAAACCGTGCATCCCTTGCCCTATCATCCGTAACCCCTTTTGAATGGCTTCTTCGAATGTCCGTCCGATGGCCATGATCTCGCCTACGCTTTTCATGCTTGATCCGATCTGCTTCGACACGCCCACGAATTTACCAAGGTCCCATCGCGGGATCTTGCACACAATGTAATCCAGCGCCGGTTCAAAGCAAGCCGTTGTGGTCTTTGTCACGGAATTCTTCAGCTCGTGCAGCCCATATCCCAGGGACAGCTTGGCAGCGACAAATGCCAGCGGGTAGCCGGTCGCCTTGGAGGCAAGCGCGGAAGACCTTGACAGGCGGGCATTCACCTCGATCACCCGGTAATCTTCCGATTCCGGGTTGAGTGCATACTGGATATTGCATTCACCGACGACACCCAGGTGGCGGATCACGCGAATCGACAACTCCCGGAGCTTGTAATATTCAAGGTTGGAAAGGGTCTGTGAAGGGGCGACCACAATACTTTCACCGGTATGGATGCCCAAGGGGTCGAAATTCTCCATGTTGCACACTGTGATACAGTTGTCGTGGCAGTCACGGACTACTTCGTATTCGATCTCCTTCCAGCCTTTCAGCGATTCCTCGATAAGGATTTGGTTGGAATAAGAAAATGCTTTGGCAACGAGCAGGTCAAGTTCGTTCTCATTGGAGCAGAACCCGCTTCCCTGTCCTCCAAGTGCAAAGGCAGCCCGGATGATCAATGGGTAGCTAACCTGTTCGGCGGCTTTCCTGGCACTTTCTGCATCGGTAACGGCAACACTTCGCGGGGTACGCACCTGGATCTCATCCAGTTTCCTGCAAAACAGCTCCCTGTCCTCAGTGCTGATGATGGTCTCAACCGGAGTTCCCAATACATGTACCTTATATTTGTCGAATACTCCTGCCTTGTGCAGCAAAACTCCACAGTTGAGTGCCGTCTGGCCCCCGAAAGCAAGCAGTATCCCGTCGGGATTTTCCTTGCGGATAACCTCTTCAACAAAATATGGTGTGACAGGCAGGAAATAGACCTTATCGGCGATCTTATCGGAAGTCTGGATGGTGGCAATGTTCGGGTTGATCAATACTGTTTCGATCCCTTCCTCTTTCAACGCCTTCAATGCCTGCGAACCGGAATAGTCGAATTCTCCGGCTTCACCGATCTTGAGGGCCCCGGAGCCCAGAATAAGCACTTTATGGATCCCCTCTGTCATTTTCTTTTCATTTTGAAAGCTTTGACCAGGTCCATAAAATCGTCAAAGAGAAACCGTGTATCGGTAGGTCCGCCCGAAGCCTCAGGGTGGAATTGCGTTGAGAAAAAAGGTTTCTTCTTATGCCGGATTCCTTCGTTGGTCCCGTCGTTCAGGTTGATAAAGAAGGGTTCCCAATCTTTGTTAAGATGGCTGTCATCCACTGCGAACCCATGATTCTGGGAGGTAATATAGGTCTTTTTTGTCCCGCAGCGCAACACCGGCTGGTTATACCCCCGGTGGCCGTATTTAAGTTTATAGGTAGTGGCCCCGGCAGCAATGGCCAGGAGCTGGTTTCCGAGACAAATACCGAAGATGGGTTTACCTGACTCAATGGCTTTTTCAAGATTTCCGATCGTTTCCCGGCACATTTGCGGATCGCCGGGACCGTTGGAAACCACGAGCCCGTCATAATCATCCTGCGTGAAATCATAGTCCCATGGAACCCGGATCACGGTGGCGCTGGTATCCATCAGGCACCGGATGATATTGTTCTTCACCCCGCAATCGACAAGGATGATCCGGTTTTCATTGCCTGGGTAAGTGATCTTTTCCCTGATGCTGACCTGTCCGACAAGGTTATCCTTGTTGGGATCGTAAAATTCAACCTCCTCTTCATCATTTTGGAAAAGCTTCCCGAGCATAGTGCCCTGTTCGCGAAGCAACTTGACGAGTGCGCGGGTATCGACCCCGCTGATCCCCGGCACGTTATGCGCCAGGAGCCAGTCAGAAAGGTTTTCAAGTGCGTTCCAGTGACTGTATTCAGCGGAATAACTCGAGATGACCAGCCCGGAAATATGGATGTGGTCCGATTCGAAATATTTAGACAAATTTTCCTGAATCGCTCTCCCCGGAACACCGTAATTTCCGATCAATGGGTAGGTCAACACAAGGATCTGACCTTTGTATGAAGGATCTGTAAGGCTTTCCGGATAGCCGGTCATGGCGGTGTTGAAAACCACCTCTCCCGAAACGGAGCACAAAGCCCCAAAAGGTTTTCCTATAATCCGTGTTCCGTCATCAAGCAGGAGCTGTGTCATTGAAACATTTAAAGCCATGAAGATTTTCCGGCGTGTAAAAGTACGATAAGAATCGGATTTTTTTCCCGGGCAGAGATTATTCCTTAAGAGAATTTACCAACTGATCAGATAGCTGCCATAACCTTTTCCCATTTTCCGGATCGAGCGCTTTCTCATCTGGTTCCTTCCGGCTCATGAGGAAGAGATAATCAAAAGGCTTATTTTCCAAGTCGGGGGAAGCTGCCAGGTAAACAACCGGGATTGCAGCCCTGGCGGGAGATTTGAAAAAGAGTGCAAAGATCAGTTTCATCAGGGGATGGAATATCTTCGGCGCCTCTCTTCCGATGTTCGTGTTGATGGGACCAGGACAGAGGGCGAAAACGGAACAAGTAAACTCATCCGCATTCAGTCTTCGGGATAGTTCCACCGCAAATGTGGACAGGAGTAATTTATAATATCCGTAAAGTTCAATACTTTTATTGATGCTGTATTCCTTGTAAACGCAAAAGGAATCCCAATCAAATTCCCCTGGATTCCGGTGTGTTTCCGAGGAAACGAAAATGATCCTGGGATGGCCAGAGTCTGAATGACGGAAGCAATTTTCCTTTAACAGTAGGTTCACTAATATGAACTTCGACAAATAATTCACCATGAACATCTCTTCAAGTCCCTGCGGCGTTTTCCGGCTTTTCTTCGGGACCAGGCCCGCATTGCAGATCAGGATGTCGATCTTTCCGAATTGATCGCGGATACGGGTTACTAGCCGCCGGATGGATGACAGGTCTGAATAATCAACCTGTAACATGCGAATATCATCCGACCGGGAAAGTCTTTTAACCTTTTCTCCTTTTCCTGGGATTCCGCTGCGACAGACCATGATTACCTTCGCCCCTCTCCGGGCCACTTCCACAGCTACAGCAAAACCAAGTCCTGAACTTGCCCCGTCGACCAGAACGGTCCTTCCGTCAAAGCGGTCGGTAGGTTTCAGTTCCCCTGCCGGTTCACGTTTCAGGAAAAGGTCTTTGATCCCAGTGAATGTAGCACTCAAAGGATTGTTGTACTTCTTTCGCTTTTTATCGGCCATAGTGTTCTGAGATGAATTTTTGGTACCGGCTTGTGTGTTTGTCAATATCTGCTTCTGTCAGGCCAAAATCAGCGAGTGAATAGTGGTGCGTACCATATTTCCGATGAGGATGATCCTGCTCATGTATTCCAAACCGTGTAATCAATTCCGGTGTCAATCCGCCATCCAACGAGTATATCCTGGAAAGTTCCTTCTCCGAATTCCGGATCAGGTCGTCATAGTAAATGTCGGTAAACCTCGCAGGATTGTTATCTTTTGCCCGGTAATCAAGGGCTTTATCCAGCATATAACCGGTTTTTCTGACCCAATGGGCTGCAATTCTTTTTTCGTCAACATGATCGCTGAAGATCATGTGATTATAGGTCACCATGCTCAGGAAGGATGGAACCGACTCATAAATACAGCGGTGAGGCCACAGGTACCGGACTTCTCCAAAATGTTTTTCAATGAGGTCCGGAAATTCAAGATGATGGGGCGTTTTCAGCACCCAGCGTTTTGCAGGCTTCTTCCATTGCAGGAATTTCAGGAGCTTAACTGCATAGGCGTATGCAGCCGATTGATCGGTCTTCTCCAGCCAGTCGGCATAGGCAGGAACATGCATCATGGCTTCCGGAGTGGTACTTAAAAAACTCACATCCAGGAGCAGGATATCTTCTTCCGGCTCATAGATGTCGATCGGATGAATGGCAATGAACCCCGGCGACATCAGTTTCAATGCCCTTACGGAAGTTCTTGCAACCGCTATTCGTTTATCCCTGGCCTTTTCATCCAGGGTAAGTGGAATGGGATTGATAACCTCCCAGCTGGGTATCACCCGGTGGTCGGGATCGGCAGCCAGCAAGCGTTGCAGTTTTGTGGTACCGGTACGCTGCAGCCCGATTATGATCCACGCGGGATACAAGGGTTGTTCCAGGATCTTCGGGTGACGGCGGAAAAAGTATTCCGCCCGGAGGCGGATACTCAAAAGGCTGATAAACCGCTGGCGTGTGATGAACCTTCCGACAGGATGCAGGTCCGCTTCTTCATTTACAGATCGTAACAGCTTTTCAAGCGGTTCATCAGAAAAATCTTTTCCCAGGTCACCGAGGCCGGTGACTTTCTTTGCCGAACGGATCAGCTCATCCTTATCAAGATTTATCTTCGTGCCGAGAAAATAGGTAACTTTCCAGGAACTATTCATCAATGTTAACCAGAGAGGGCTTTTTTCAAAATTCCGGGAATGAGCTATACTGTCAGATTTCATTTTTTCGCAGTTGGTCTTCTTTTTATTTTCTATAGATTCAATAAGGATTGTACTTCGTCGATCTTCATTACCCTGCACGACGGAGTTACAGGATTTTCCCCGTGCAGGAGCCGGTACCAGCGCCAGCACATGGTACCTTCTGTGTGGCCGGCTGTTTCTATCCAGTTGGGAAGCCCGGGGTGCCGGTGGGCAACAACCACTGTTACGCTTCCATCCGCATTACAGATTGCAGCCGCTTTGTTTATGCAGACATGAAAATACCGGTAATCAAGCGATTCCATCCAATAATTGTTTAACTGGAAGTTCCACGAATCGCAATTTGGTGGTTTCACGTTTATTACCAGTGCCTCATCTGAGGCTAATTTCCAGTGACTATGATAATAAAAGATACTTGCATCGCCTCCTGCCTCATTGGAGGTTTCCGGATCAAATAAAGGAAGCTGGTTCGTGTGTTTTCGAAATCCTTTTGCCCAACGGGCAAAAAGAATGGGCGCTCCGGCAACAAACAGGGAAGCTGTTTTCAACCCTTCGTCGATCAGCTCAGGCGTAACATGATCAGGAGCCCGTCGTCCGTCCAGGTTCTCGATGAACAGTTCTGCGGCCACTTCGGTGGAACGGTCTGAAAAGGTCTGTCTTACAATCACCAACCCGGTTTCATCTTCGATCTTCAGCCAGTTCTTTCCTTTTTTCGTTTTGCTCAGAATGATTTCGAAATTCCCATCGGGCATAAGTTCCAGCTCAGAATGATCCAGCTTCCCGCAGGGCGTTAGTTTCCCGGTAGTACCATAATTCCCGTTCTGTGTAAAAAACCCAAGATAATGCACGGTATTTCGTTTCCCGGTGATACGGTACTCATAGTTGCCGCTGATCTGGGCGTTGAAATAGTGATTATCCGGGTTATCTGCCCCCATTTTTACAGTTTCGTGCACCATCCTCCGGAGAACAGGAAAAGCAGGATCATTATATTCAACAAATGCCTCAAGGCCTGCACGGGTCAGCCGGGTCAGGTAACGTAACCCTTCCGCTTGCTGAAAAGCGTCAACCGGAGTTCCCGGATACATCAGCGCTGCCCCTGCAGCTTTCAGGTGATCGCAAAAATCCTCCCATGATTTACCGGTAACCACCCTATCAGCATAGACGTCTTCCTGTTTTATTCTCCTGATTTTCATAGTTAACAGCCGGAAGAATTTCAGGATATGTAAAATTAAAAACAACAAATTCCTCATACTGAAAAGAAATAACTATTATTGTATCTTACAAGAAAAAGGCAAAGTTAGAAATTTCCATGAAAGACTCTGTTTCCAGGTATGGTGAATGGGCATTGATTGCAGGTGCGGCCGAAGGAATAGGCGCCGCATTTTCATCCACGCTTGCAGGAACCGGCATGAATCTCATTCTTGCAGATATAAATCTTCCTTCATTGAATTTATTGGCGGATGAATTAGAAACGATTCATGGGATTACAACGGTCCGGCTGCATCAGGATCTTTCAAAAGAAAATGCCAGCCGGGATTGCCTTGATAAAGTCAAAGAAATTGATTTCCGGTTAATGATTTATGTTCCGGCTTTCAGCCCGGTTGGGAAATTTGCTGAATACTCCGCAGAGGAGATCGACCGTTTTCTTTCACTCAATGTCAGGACGCCTATTCATTTTGTTCATTCCTTTTTAAAGCGTCAGCAAAAAGGACAACGATGCGGGATTATCCTGATGTCTTCTCTTGCAGGGCTGCTGGGACCTGCACTGGCTGCACCTTATGCCGCGACAAAGGCATTTTCGCTTATTTTCTCTGAATCTTTATTTTATGAACTGAAAAATGACAAGGTCGATATGTTAGCCTGTTGTGCAGGACCAACATCAACCCCGACTTACTGGAACAGTAATCCCAGAAACCAGAGCAAGATCATAGAAATAATGCAACCCCTGGATGTCGCCACATACGCCTTAAAAATGCTGGGAAATAGACCGTTTTGTATACCGGGATGGAAGAACAGGTTATTCTATTATTTTCTTACCCGGGTATTACCAAGAAAAATTGCCGGAACCCTTGTCAGCAAATCGATGTTAAAAATGTACCCGGACCTGTAAAGGCCCTGGCAATAATCCCCGGGAAGAGATTAACCCGGGATTAATAGAAACTCGGGCATTCAAGAGCAGCATTGTTCCGCATCGAACGGCCAGGAGTATTTACGCCGCTACCTCCTCCAAAGATCGAAAGCTTATCAAATTCCAGGATCAGGCTGATCTCATGTGCGCCACCCAGTCCCTGCATACTTCCTAAAACCATCAGATCATAGCTGTACATGAATTTGATGCTCATATCTTCTGCGAATGTATAGCGGTAGCCTGCTACCAGCGCGAGGGAACTGGTTGGGAGGTTATTTACTCCTGACTTGTACCATGCACCCATATAGATATTGTACTTGAGCATATTAAAACCAAGTTCCAGGGAATTCATGTTATTCTGATTCTGGTAAATGATCCCCGGATTGATCTTCAGGGGATCATTGCTTCCCCCGGATGCATACATAGAAGAAGAGGCGCCACCACCAGCAGCAATCACAATATCAAGATGGGCTACAAACTTCCTTGGTAAAGGCGCACTGCTGTATGAGAGAAAAGCTTCGTCGGGGCGGAAAATATGATCCACGGCAAATCCGGCTACTCCGGTCACATTCCCTTCGGGATTGGCGAATTGAAGTAAGCCTCCTGCGCCAAAATCAGGAAAAACTTTTTTGTTTGCATCGGGAGGGACGAAGGCACTCAGGTAGATGTTTCCGTACTTTTCGCTCAATTGATCACTGAAAACAAAATTATCCCAATTCAAACTCTTCTGAACAATAGAGGCTTTAATCCCAACCTGGCTAACCACTGTTGCGCTAATCGGAATCCTGACGCCAATTGATAAACCAACAGAGAGATTTTTAATAAACCCAATCCCCTCATTATCGGAATTGACGATCAGGCCTAATCCACCGGAACCAGGCAAATTCCTGTCGCCAAGATCTGCCGAAAAGTAATAGGAACGAAAATCCACCGGTAAATTGGGCCATTGATCCCGGAAGGTAAACCGTGCCCTTACTCCCGTATTGATTCCGGTATATGCCGGATTGTAATACAAAGGAGTACTGAAGAACTGTGAATAGTTAGGATCCTGCCCCCTTACGGAGGATAAGAGGAACAGGAATCCAAAAAGAAAGATCGGAATGAATATAAATTTTTTCATTTAGAAAAATGATTAGAAATTAGCGTATTAAGGTTACCGTTCCGGATGTACTGTACTGTCCCTTGCCAATATCAGAGCCTTCCCAGATAGTGTTGTCAATGAACGTCGCGTTGGCCTTCCACAAATAGGTACCGGAAGGGTACAACGTATTGTTTGAGTCTATCCCGTTCCACGATTCAGTTGGCCTCCCCAATGCGTCAAGAGCATCTATTGAACTCCACAGCATATGACCCCACGCATCGAACACTTCAATTTTAAATTGCTTCAGATTAATCCCGATAGGTTTAAAAACATTGGCTCCTGAACCTAAATAGGACGGTGCGAAAGCGTTCGGGATATAAAGACCCTTAAAGATAAACTCGTATCTATAGTAGGCCGTATCGGAACAATTAAATTGATTATTCGAGATAAGCATGATCAGGAAAGATCCATCGTTAGCGTAGGCAACAACCGGATTCTCATCTGTCGAGGTTTGGCCGTTACCAAAGTCCCAGAAATACGTATCGGCCCCATTCGATTTGTTGCTGAATTGCAGTTTACCGGTCATATTATTAATGTTCTCCGCGAAGGTAAATGAGCTTGTCGGGGTGATATTTACCCTAACGGTAGAATCGACCGTATCATAGCATCCATGTTGATCTTTTACGATCAGGCGAACCAGGAAATCCCCATCTGTTTTATACTGATGAGTCGGATCCTTCAGCATAGAGGTATCTTTATTTGCGCCGGCTTCACCAAAGTTCCATAACCAGTTAACAATGTTGGCAGTATCTGCAATCAACGATTTATCGGTAAAATAGGTTGGATTGCCACTACAAGCGTTGGAATGGTCAAATATTGCCGTTGGGATCTCAAATACCCGTGTCGGTTTTATAATGGAATCTTTGCAACCAAATCGGTTCATTACGACCATCTTGACGGTATAAACTCCGGCAGAATCATACTTATGGGTCGGGTTTTTAAAATAAGATGTATCATTCGATCCTGAATACGATTCTCCAAAGATCCATTTCCAGGAGGTGGTAGAAGTACCAAATGTTTTTGAAGTATCCTGGAATATGGTGGTCTGCAACTTACAAACCGATAAATTCGAGAAATAGGGCAAAGGTGTCGGGTGTATCACAATGGATTGCGCGCTGGTATCGACAAAAGTCTGGCCGGAACCGGTAACGGTTGCATGAATGATCAGCCTGACATTATAGACCCCGGCGTCAGTAAATGTATGGTGTATCACAGCAGCATGATTCGTATATGTAGTATCAAAACCATCCCCGAAGATCCACTGCCATTGATCGATGATGTTTACAGGGAAGGAATTATCAGTGAATGCGATGTTGTATCTTGCGCACATCAAGGTATCATTGTGGGTAAACCCTGCCAGGATACAAGGATACAACTCGGCGGTCTTCATGACGGTATCATAACATCCGAAGCTGTTTGTAACCTTCAGGGTGACCGGATAGGTACCCTGTACCAGATAAATATGAGAGGTATCTCCCGATCCCACGGACCCGGGAATTGTTACCACCGGAGAACCATCCCCGAAGGTCCACTCCCAGGAAGCAATGGTACCACTGCCGGCCGTAGTGGATTCATTGAAACGAATGACACTGTCGCACGGTAAGGAAAGAATAGAAAATGCCGGAGCAGGCAGCGCATGTACGGTCACTTCCTTGTATAGACTGTCGGTACAATTATCCGAATCCGTTGCTTTCAGTTTCACGATAAAGATCCCGGGTTGTGTGAATGTATGTGATGGCGCGAACAGATAGGATATATTGTTCGGTCCTGAAGCCGGGTCACCAAAGTTCCAGGAAACATTGTACAGGCTATCGCCTTTTGCAAGGTCAACAGCGGTAAA
>Ga0208566_1001554_pt1 | contig 13211 bp, 10 predicted proteins | sample PL_2010_150m_FD_184159 | JGI IMG/M metagenome (GOLD analysis project Ga0208566, IMG submission 184159) | Freshwater microbial communities from Powell Lake, British Columbia, Canada to study Microbial Dark Matter (Phase II) - PL_2010_150m... | ecosystem: Environmental > Aquatic > Freshwater >...
CGCCCCATCCTCTTCCGGAAAAATTTTATGTTCGAAGGAAAAAACATAGTTGCGGTTTTTTATAAAAATGATTATATTGTAGTCGGAATAATGATTAAAAACACGTCAAAGATAGTAAAAAATAAATAGCGAAATGGCGAAATGGCGAAATAGCGAAAAATTTATTAACAATCGTATTACTTTCTCGCTTTTGGCTGATTAAAAGGCAAAAAAGTATGGAAATGTACGATGAGAAAAAATTTAATCAGGAAATAAGGTCAAGATCAAGATTGTTTTCTATAAATATTTACAAGATGTTAACTACGATCAAACTTAATGATTTAAGCCGGATTCCGGTAAAACAACTGATGAGAAGTGCTACTTCTGTCGCGGCTAACTTCAGTTCTGCAACGAGGGGAAGATCCGAGGCCGAATTTTATTCCAAAATCTGTATCGTTACAGAAGAATGTGATGAATGTCTTTTCTGGATTGACTTTTTAACTGAAACAGGATTAACGACGATTGCTGAAATTGGAGTATTAAGAAACGAAGCCGACGAATTACTACGAATATTTTCTTCCATCAAAAAGAAACTTAAACTTAAACACATCCAATAATTTCGCCATTTCACCATTTCGCCATTTCGCTATTTATGAAGACCGCCAACCGCAATATCGTCCACTTTGACCTCGACACCTTCTTTGTATCGGTGGAACGCTTGCAGAATCCTGCATTTCAAGGCAAGCCGGTGATCATCGGCGGGATGTCCGACAGGGGCGTCGTGGCAAGCTGCAGCTACGAGGCCCGCCGCTTCGGCATCAGCTCGGCCATGCCCATGAAGATGGCCCGGATGATGTGCCGGGATGCCGTATTCATCCGGGGCGATATGGAACTTTATTCACGCTATTCGCACCTGGTTACCGACATCATCGCCGAAAAGGCGCCGTTGTATGAGAAAGCTTCTATCGATGAACATTATCTCGATGTGACCGGCATGGATCGTTTCTTCGGCCTGCTGAAATGGACCCACGAGCTTCGTATGGCGATCATGAAGAATACAGGATTGCCAATCTCTTTCGGACTGTCGGTAAACAAGACCGTTTCGAAGATTGCTGCCGGCGAAGCCAAGCCGAACGGGGAGTTGCAGGTTCCGGAAGATCATGTGAAACCGTTCCTTGCTCCTTTGTCCATCCGGAAGATACCGGGAATAGGGGAGAAGACCTATCCTTTGCTCCGGTCCATGGGAGTTGCCACCATCGATACCCTGAGCCGCATTCCCCTGGAAATGATGGAACGGGTGATGGGGAAGAACGGCATCATCCTGTGGGAACGGGCCAACGGCATCGACACGACCCCGGTAAGGCAATATTCGGAGAGTAAATCCGTCAGCACGGAAACTACATTTGAACAGGATACGATCGATATTGTCCGGATGAAGGAGATCCTGGTGAAGATGGTTGAAAAGATCGCTTATGAACTGCGTGAGCAGCAGAAACTCACCGCCTGCGTGACGGTCAAGATCCGGTATTCCAATTTTGATACCCATACCATCCAGCAACAGGTTCCTTACACGGCCTTCGACCATGTCCTCATTCCTATTGTGAAAGAGCTGTTCGACAAGCTGTACCAGCGCCGTATGCTGATCCGCCTGATCGGGGTACGTTTCAGCAAGCTGGTTCCCGGCAGCCAGCAGATCGACCTGTTCGAGGATTCGGTGGAGATGATCAACCTGTACCAGGCGATGGACCGGATCCGGGGAAAGTATGGGAGGAAGATCATCCGGAGGGCCGTGGCATTTTCAAATAGCGAAATAGCGAAATGGCGAAATGTTTCTAAACTGTCACTCATATTATTCCCTGCGCTACGGCACCCTTTCCATTGAAAAATTGGTGGAAACGGCAAAGTCATTCGGGGGCACCACCCTGGCACTGACCGATATCAACAATTCCACCGGCATCATCGATTTTGTAAAGGCTTGCAGGGAGAACGGGATCAGGCCTGTCGCAGGAATTGAGTTCCGCAGGGATGAGAAGTTGCTGTACATCGGCCTGGCCAGGAATAATGAAGGTTTTCGTGAGCTGAATGAGTTCCTTTCAGTTCATACCCTCAACCGACTCCCGCTACCGGACCAGGCACCGGAGTTCGGGAATGTTGTTTTGATTTATCCACTTCAAAATAGCGAAATGGCGAAATGGCGAAATAGCGAAATATTAAGTAGCGAAAATTCAAAAACTCACCACTTCATCACGGCACCATGGCACCACGGCACCACGGCACCACGGCACCAGTTCATTGGCGTTCCTCCTTCATTCATCCGCAAACTGGCGACCATCAATGACAAAAATATCCTTGATCGCGCTGTCATCCTCGCCCCGGTTACATTTACCAATGAAAAGGAATACGACCTGCACTGCAACCTGCGGGCCGTCGATAACAACATCCTCCTCAGCCGGCTCCGCCTTGGGCAACTGGCTGCTCCGGGTGAAAAGATGATCCCGGAAGAGGAGGTGAGAAATCTTTACAAAGATTACCCTCAGCTGATCCGGAATACGGAACAATTGCTCGGGGAATGCTCGATCGATTTTGATTTTTCTTCTCATAAAAACAGGAAGACCTTTACCGGGAATTCCTATGATGACAAGACCCTGCTTGAAAAGCTTGCCAACGACGGATTGGTATACCGTTATGGCAAGTCCAACCGCGAAGCAGCAAAACGGGTCAGGCATGAACTGGAGATCATCGGTAAAATGGACTTTTCATCCTATTTTCTCATAACCTGGGACATCATCCGCTATTCTATGTCGCGGGGATTTTACCATGTGGGCCGTGGTAGTGGCGCCAATAGTATCGTGGCCTATTGCCTGAAAATTACCGACGTGGACCCCATTGAGCTTGATCTTTACTTCGAACGTTTTATAAATTCGAAACGGACCTCTCCTCCCGATTTTGATATCGATTATTCCTGGAAGGAAAGGGATGAAGTGCTGGATTATATCTTTAAACGCTATGGCCACAAGCATACCGCGCTGCTGGGCGCCATGTCAACGTTCAAAGGTAATTCGATCTTCCGGGAACTTGGGAAGGTACATGGCATTCCAAAAGGGGAGATGGACGATCTTCTGAAATATCCTGAAAAGGAGATCCATAAGAATGAGGTTACCCGCAGGATCAGCGAACTCGGGGCGATGATGGTCGATTTCCCGAACATCCGCAGCATTCATGCTGGAGGAGTGCTGATCTCCGATGAACCGATCACCTGCTACACCGCTCTGGATATGCCTCCCAAAGGGTTTCCGACCACGCAATGGGATATGTATGTGGCGGAAGACATCGGCTTCGAAAAACTGGATATCCTCAGCCAGCGTGGCATCGGGCACATCAGGGAAACAGCTGAGATCGTCCTTGGGAACCGTGCCGTGCATGTGGATGTTCACAGGGTACAGGAATTTAAAAAAGACGAAAAGGTAAAACACCTGCTCAGGGTAGGGGAGACCATCGGCTGTTTTTACGTGGAAAGTCCTGCCATGCGCGGATTATTGAAAAAGTTGCAATGTGACAACTACCGCAGCCTGGTCGCAGCCAGCTCCATCATCCGCCCGGGTGTGGCCCGTTCGGGCATGATGCGCGAGTATATTTACCGATTTCATCACCCGGTGCAATTCAAATATCTGCATCCTGTGATGGAAGAACAGTTGAAGGAAACCTATGGTGTGATGGTGTACCAGGAAGATGTACTGAAGATCTGTCACCATTTTGCCGGACTCGACCTGGCGGATGCCGATGTGTTGCGCCGGGCCATGAGCGGGAAATACCGTTCAAAAAAGGAACTGCAGCGGATCATCGATAGATTCTTTGAAAATTGCAGGAATTTCGGTTACCCGGAGGAGGTTACGAAGGAGGTCTGGAGGCAGATCGAATCCTTTGCCGGTTATTCCTTCTCCAAGGCCCATTCGGCATCCTATGCCGTGGAAAGCTACCAGAGCCTCTACCTGAAAGCCCATTACCCGTTGGAATTCATGACCGGTGTGATCAACAATTTCGGCGGGTTCTATAGTTCGTGGGTTTACTTTAATGAAGCCCGCAACTGCGGCGCTACTCTTCATCTTCCCTGTGTCAACCGTGGCAACTATAAAACGTGCATCACCGGAACCGATATTTATGTTGGATTTGTTCATGTGGCAAACCTGGAAAGCCAGGTAGGTAAAGCCATCAGCGAAGAGCGAAAAGCGAATGACGAATTTCTCGGACTGGAGGATTTTATCGTGAGAACGGGAACGAGCCTGGATCAAATGATCATTCTTATTCGCATCGGGGCGTTCCGGTTTACCGGTAAAATCAAAGCCCAGCTTCTCTGGGAATCGCACCTGTTGCTTGGAAAGAAGACTTCCGGTACCGGGCAGGATCCGCTCTTCTATACGCCGCCTAAAACATACGAATTACCTTCCCTGGAACAAAATACAGTTGAAGATGTTTACGATGAAGTGGAACTGCTTGGATTTCCGGTTAAACATACCTATTTTGACCTGCTCGAAACCACTTTCCGCGGGGAAATAATGGCAAAGGAGATGATCGGTTCCCTTGGGAAGAAGGTGAGAATGCTGGGTCAACTTGTGACTATCAAATATGTGAGGACCGTGAAAAAGGAATGGATGCATTTCGGAACGTTCATCGATATTACAGGTCATTTCTTCGACACGGTTCATTTTCCCGATTCTGTGAAGAATTATCCTTTCCGTGGCGACGGGATCTACCTTGTTTTGGGCAAGATCGTGGAGGAATTCGGGTTTCCCAGCATGGAGGTTCAGAAGATGGCGAAGATGCCGTTGAAGAAGGATCCGAGAGCAGGGTGATTTTACTTAATCCCGATCATCATGTTCGATCCCTGGGGGGTATCTCTTCTCCGGATGTATTTGAACCCGGCAGTCTGCATCCACGATTTAATCTCTTTTTCTGTATAGGTATCTCCTTTTTCAGTCCCTACCAGCATATTCAGGGCAAAGATGGCGCCCACTGCCGGTCCGGTCCGGTCATCTGTCATGATGTGGTCAAGGATGACCAGCTGACCGCCGGGATTCAAGGCTTCGGCGCATTTATTAATGAGAAGCATATTTTCTTCAGGCGAATTGATGTGAAGGACAGCAGAGACGAAAACCAGGTCATAATCATAACCGAATTTGTCTTTCAGGTAATCACCGGCAAGCGTGGTAACCGAATCATCAATTCCTTCCCGGGAAATGTATTGCCGGGTAATCGGTATCACATTGGGAAGATCGAAAATGGTTCCCCTGATTGCAGGGTTTTCCCGGATGAACTCAAAAGTGAACGCACCTGATCCACCGCCAATATCGAGCACCTGTCTGGTTTGCGAAAGATCCAGCACTGCGGCAATCTCTTTTGCCTGTTGAAGTCCTCTTGAATGCATGGCTGCAATAAAGGATTCGAGCCAGGCCTCTTCCCGTTCACCGATCGGCTGCTTTACGGCAACCGAGGTCCCGGCTTTCACGGCTTCTGTTAATGTGCTCCAGGTTTTCCACAAATGTCCCAGGTGGGTGACGCCACCCATATATGTGGGCTGTCCATTGATCATGAAACGATTGGAGAAATCCGAATTGGAAAATTGACTGCCGGCTTTTTTCAACAGCCCGATGGGAACCAGTGCATTCATGAGCCGGTCAGTGGCACGTTCATTGGCTCCAATTGCCTTTGCCATAACCGGAGAAGTAAGCGGACCATCTTTTAGAAGTGTAAAGATGTTCAGTTCATGCGCTGTGAGAATGATCCTGCTTATCCGGAATGCATTGACCATCTCCATAAATTCCCCTGGAGAATTAATTTCTTTCATAGCTTTTCATCATTAACCTTCTAAATGGATTAGCTAAATTAACAATTTTCATTATATTTGTCCATGAAAGAGAAAAGGAATTCCTCCTGAAACTGATTGTCAAACAATTAAAACTTCAATTATGAACATTTCGATTACTGCAATTGTCATCGGTTTTTTGGTACTGTTTTTCTTTGCCGGGGTAAGAATCATCCGGCCGACACATCGTGGATTGATTGAAAGGCTTGGGAAATACAATCGTTTTTGTATGCCTGGCTTTCACTGGATCATCCCGGTTATAGAAAAAATGTACCAGGTGAACGTCACCGAAAAAATGATCAATGCCGAACCTCAGGAGATCATTACGAATGATAACCTGAATGCGAAAGTTGACGCCCAGGTTTATTTCAAGATCAGATCGGATGAGGACAGTGTGAAATTTTCTCAATACAACGTAAACAGTATCGAGTACCAGATCGTGAACCTGGCCCGCACCACGCTGCGTAACATCATCGGTACCCTTACCTTGAAATCAGCAAACAGCGAACGGGGGAGGATTAACAAAGACCTCCATTCGACGTTGCTGGCTGAGACCGACCACTGGGGCATAGAGATCATTCGTACCGAATTAAAGGAAATCGAACCTCCCAAAGATGTACAGGAGACGATGAACAAGATCGTGAAAGCAGAGAATGAGAAGATCGCTGCCATCGATTTTGCAACGGCTACTGAAACCAGAGCAGATGGGGAAAAACGGGCTGAGATCCGGAAAGCAGAAGGATTTAAACAAGGAGCCATCCTGCGTGCAGAAGGGGAAGCACAGGCCATTCAGCTTGTCAACGAAGCTGCCGAAGAGTTTTTTATCGGGAATGCCCAATTGTTGCGTAGAATCCAGGCCCTGGAAACTTCCCTCAAAGACAATACTAAATTTGTGGTCCCGGCAGGCTCAGATCTGGTGAATGTACTTAGTGAAATGGGTGGTATCATTCCACTGAAACCCAAAGAACCTAAAGAACCCAAAGAACTCTGAACCTGATCATCCTCGGTGAATGCATCTATAGCGGAGTTAAGGCTTAGAGTTTCGCCTTGATTTCCTCTACATCTTTTATATGTAAAGACCGTAATCCTTTTACTTCTGATTCGATTTTTTCGTGAAAGGACTTATGTTCGGTTTTTTCTGCATTCGCTTTCGATAAAAACTCTTTGATCTGTTCATCGACCCTTGATTTCTGAATCGCCTGCTCTTTTACAACCTTGTCAACAACATCTTCTAGCTCGGTGGCAAAGGATTTTTGCTTCTCTTCACTTTGCTCGATTTTTGCAGTAAAATTGGCTGAATTTTCATGCAATGTCAAAGAAAGCGCTTCGGCGGACTTCTTCTGTTCTTTCTTCATCTCTACAAAATCCTGTTTCACGGATTCGCCCAACCTCATGTTTTCTTCAGATAATTCACGGATCTTTTCATTGGAATTTCTTTTCATGAAGAAAACAAGAGCAAAGAGAAGCAGGAATAGAACGGCGAAGACAATGACTGCCACCAGAAGGGAATTCTGGGCGTTCGTGCTGCTTTTGCTGACCCTGGCTTCAAGATCATTGAACCGTGCTGTAGTTTTTTGCAGGGAATCATTGGTCTGTGCAATCGCTTTCTCATTTGCTGACAGGGTCTTTGTCAGGCTGTCAAGTACAGTGACTTGTTTCGTAGCGATTTTTTTTGCATCAATTCCTGTTTTCTTCGCAGCATCAATCCCTTCAGAGATCTTTTTCTTTTCTGATTGAAAATCTTTCTTCAGAAGATAATCGGCATTCTGAGCCCAGGAAGCTACAGTAAAGAGCATTACTGCAAGCAATGTCAAACATTTTTTCATATGCTATATTTTGGTTGTTACTATCCATGAATCTCCTTGCAGGCCTGAATGAAGGAAGCGGGAAATTTCAAGGTATCAGAATTGGTTAATGCCATAAAGATAATACTTAAAAAACTGAAAGTCAATAAGGAGATGATTTTAATACCCAAAAAGGTCTGTCAGGTTCAGTTTCGTAACAAGCCCGATCTTCCCGAGCGCCTTGAAGTCGGTTTCCGATTCCCTGCCCAATACCAGGTATGTTTTTGCTTTGTTTTTTAGATATTTCTCCTCAAAATCGATCACATCGTCCAGGTTCATTCCTGCTACTTTTTCGAAAACATCTTTACGGATATCCTGATTAAGACCGAGTTTTTCTGCATTCAGGAAATTCCAGATGATGCTCATCCTGCGGATCCTTTCCGTACTGATTTTGTTTAACAAGGCATACTTCGATACATAAAAAGTACTTTCAGAAACGGGGAGGACATTAAAAAGTTCATCGAAGGCGTTAAAAGCATCCATGATCTTGTCATTCTGGGTGGCAATATAGCCCTTGTTCAGGTATGATTTGTTAAGATCAGCCGGCTCCTGGTAACGCGAGGTTGCGGTATAAGCCAGTGCTCTTTTTTCCCGAAGTTCCTGGAAAACGATATCTCCGAAATACATGTTAAACAGGGCAATTGCGGGCGCCAGTGAACGATCGTACCGGCTTCCTTTGATGAGGGTATGGAGTTTTGCCTGCTTGGCGTCGTAGGATGCAAATAGCACTGTATTTTCAAAGGTCTCTTTTTCATGGAATAACAGAGAAGCAGGAACCGGCCTTAATGGAGAAGGGTTTGTATGGTATTCTGCAAGGAGACCGGAGAGCTCAGCAGGTTTGGCATCACCATAATAAAGAATGTCGTGCCTGATAGTTCTGAGATCTTTTATTTTCTCCACCAGTTGCAGGGCTGACAGCGACCGGAGTTCTCGTTCCGTCAGGATATTTGTATAGGGAGAAGAATGCCCATAGATACCAAAGTTAACCAGTGCAGTAAACACTTCGTTCTGATTGGCTTTCCCGTCCAATCGCGCTTTCAGTGTATTTCCCACAAGGTTGTCAAGCGTCTCTTCATCAGGAACCGCATCGGCCAGCAACTCCTCCATCAGGCAAAGCGCCTGTTCCATATTTTCACTCAACCCGCGGAGGGAAAGAGACGTCTCTTCATCTGTTGTATTCACATGGAAAGTGCAAGCCAGGCGGAAGAACATCTGGTTGATCTGTTCCAAAGTATGTTTTGATGTTCCAAGATAGGAGAGCAGGCTGATGGCAAAATTCATCACCTTATCATGGTTTTTACCCATTTTATAGTAGTATACCAGTTGAAAGGTCCCATTCTCGGTATTTTTCTTGTACAGGATACGGGTAGAATTCGCAAGTTTTAGTATTTCAAAATCCCTCGAATAATCAAGAAATTCAGGTTGAACGTCCGGAATTTTGGTTTCCTTCAATTTTTTCAGGAAAGAAGATTCCTGATCGCGGTTGATGTGAATGGGCGTGATGGGAGGCTTGCTTACTTTCAGCACCTCTTCCGGCGACCCCTGCTTCTTGTAGATGACCACGGGATTGTTGTGCATGTGTCTGCCGGCAAAAGCTATGATATCTTCCTTCCTGATCCTGCCCAGTTTTTCGATGTATTCCGTAAAATCCTTGTAAGGAATATCATGCAGGTAGGCATGGGAGATTGCCATCGCCCTGCCTTGGTTTGATTCATATTGTTTCAGGAGATCAAACCGGGTATTGTTGATGACTGCTTCGGGCAACCACCCGGGAAATTCTCCTTTCTTCAGAAGTTCCACCTGCTGAAGCAACAGATCCCTGGCCTCTTCCAGTGATTGATCCGATTTCGGATGACCGCTCAGGATGATCATACCGTAATCGGCCAGCTGGCTATCGTAAGCCGAAGCATTCAACACTTTCTGCGGCTGGTTCAGGTTCAGGTCGATCAGTCCTGCTTTGCCATTTGAGAGGATCGACGCGGTCATGGTGAGCAGGAGAGAGGCATCCTCGTTTGCTTTGATATCAAATCCATAACCGATCCGGATGTTTTCAGCTTCAAGGCCTGTGATTTCTTTGTCCACCGGAGCATTAAGCGGCTTCCATGCTCCATATTGCAACGGGGGAACAGGCCCGGGTTTCATCTTGCCAAAAAAGTTGTCTATAATATCAATGGTATAGTGCGGATCAAGTTCTCCCGACATACAGATCGCCATGTTGTTCGGTACATAATATTTCGCGAAGAATCCACGGATGTTCTTCATCGAAGGGTTTTTCAGGTGTTCCGCCTCACCCAGGGTGGTTTGCGTTCCATAGGGATGATTGGGGAAAAGAAGTTGCATCATGGCCTCATGGACCTTCCGATTGTCATCGGTCAGCGACATATTCTTTTCCTCGTAAACGGTTTCCAACTCGGTATGGAATAACCGAAGAACAGGCTTTGAAAAACGTTCCGCTTCAACCCTGGCCCAGTTTGCTAACTGGTTGGAGGGAATGTTTTCCATGAAGATGGTGTAATCATTGGATGTTCCTGCGTTGGACCCCTGTGACCCGATGGCATCCATCAATTTGTCATATTCGTTCGGGATGGTCATTAACGAAGCCTGGTAGGAGAGGCTGTCGATTTCCTTGTATATGAGGACGCGCCGGTTTTCATCTTTTTCTTTCCGGTATGCTTCGAACAAAGCTTCGATCTGTCCGAGAAGATCCGATTCCTTTGCCCAATCGGTGGTTCCAAAATTTTCTGTACCCTTGAACATCATGTGTTCGAAATAATGAGCCAATCCTGTGGTTTCCGGCGGGTCCATCTTACTGCCCGTATGAACGGCAATATAAGTTTGTATCCTGGGAGTGTCATGAAATACAGAAAGGAATACCTTCAGCCCGTTTTCCAATACATAGATCCTCGTATTCAATGGATCTCCCTTCACGCTGTCGTATTTGTAGGTCTTTCTCAATGGTATATTCTTCATTTTCCAAAGGTAATCACCTTTCTTTATCCACATCCTGTATTCAATTCATTTTTATACATCGAATTCCCTATTTTCGATGTATATTTACGCATGAATTTGTTCAGTATAAACGCCTAAGATAGTTCAGTATTAACCTAAATTTTCATTTTATGGAACAGTGTTTACACCATGGCGTGTCTTGTTTACACCAGGGCATGTCTTACTGCCATCCGATGGCACTGATGCCGATGTTTCTGATTCCCCTCATCATCATCGCTCTTCATGTGAGCATGATAAGGTATGTGGCCCTCTGGTTCGTTTTCAAAAAAGCCGGCGAACCCGGATGGGCAGCCATTATCCCGGTTTACAACATCCTGATCGCAGTAAAAATTGCCGGTAAACCCTGGTGGTATATTCTTCTTCTGCTCATCCCCATCGTGAATATCATCATCGGGATCATGATCCTTCACGGGATATCAAAGAGCTTCGGTAAAGGAGGGTGGTTCACAGTGGGACTCATCTTCCTGCGGGTGGTCTTCATTGCGATTCTTGGCTTCGGAGCCGCGCAGTATACCGGCAGTAAAGAAAAGTTTCAGGGCTGATTCTTTTCCTGCGTTCCCGGGGCTTTTACGATTTTTTTCCGTAGAAAAACATTAACACGAAATTTTCTGCGTTGTCTTCTGACCAAAAACAGTGGTTATGATCAATCTTTTTCGTCCTTTGAAGTTGAGAGAAGTAGAGTTGAAGAACCGGATTGCAGTGTCGCCGATGTGCCAGTATTCCAGCCGGGATGGCTTTGCAAACGAATGGCACCTTGTACACCTGGGAAGCAGGGCAGTGGGAGGGGCATCGCTGGTCATGACCGAAGCTACCGCGGTTTCTCCTGAAGGACGGATTTCCATTGATGATCTTGGGATCTGGAAAGATGAACACATCGACTTTCTGAAAAAGATTACAGATTTCATCCTTCAGCAGCATGCAATTCCCGGGATCCAGCTTGCGCATGCAGGCAGGAAGTCGAGCCGGACCTCTCAATGGAAAGGTGACAGGCTGCTATCAATTTCTGAAGGAGGCTGGGAAGCCGTTGCACCCAGCGCAATTCCATTTGCCGATGATACTGCTGTTCCTGCTGCATTGACTGCCGACGGGATCGGGAAGGTCATCAGCGATTTCAAGGCCGCTGCAATCCGTGCATTTAAAGCAGGGTTCAGGGTCGTGGAAATCCATTCAGCACATGGGTATCTTGTTCACGAATTTATGTCACCTCTGACGAATAAACGGACAGATGACTATGGCGGTTCTTTCGGCAACCGGATCCGACTTCTTCTTGATATTGTTGCAGCAGTGAGGAGTGTATGGCCGGATGGATACCCGGTTTTTGTCAGGATCTCTGCGATCGACTGGAGGGATGATGGCTGGACCCTCGAAGATTCCATTGCCCTTGCAGCCATCCTAAAGGAAAAAGGCGTCGATCTTCTGGATTGCTCTTCCGGTGGAGCCGTTCCAGGATTGACAATACCGGCAGGGCCAGGATACCAGGTGCAGTTTTCAAAAGCGATCCGGAAGAAAACAGGTATTCTCACCGGTGCTGTCGGTATTATCACCAATCCTGCCCAGGCAGAAGCGATTATTGCCTGTGGCCAGGCCGATATGGTTTCACTCGCACGTGAATTTCTACGTGATCCCTATTTCCCTTTACGTGCCGCCACGGAACTCGGTGCCGATGTTCAATGGCCGTTGCAATATGAGAGGGCAAAAAGAAAGAAATAAAACGGGAGATAATACCAATTGATCTGAATCGCGCAACAACTCAACACCTAAGCGCCTAAGCATCTTGTTTCCTTCAAACCTTTTCACCACATTCCGGACAGAATTTAGTGCCAGGGGTTAGTTTTGCCCCGCAGTGTGCACATTTATCATCCTCATTCAACTTTGTACCGCAACTTGGACAAAATTTGGCATTAGCTGCCAGCGGCGCTTCACATTTCGGGCATGTAGCCCGTATGTTCGTCCTCCAGTATTCCGTACCCAGTTTCTTATCCTCTTCAGCCATGGCTGCATGTTCATGGATCTCTTCCACCGATTTCTCTGATTGTGCATATGCCATTTCCACGCCAAGGTCGGGGGCGCAATTTTTACACAACCCTTTATTTGTGTTCCAGCATTGTTCCCTGCACACCCATGAATGGCAATGAGGGCATTGGATGAAGAGCGGCGCCATTTCGATAAGTGCTTCTTTAAAAGCTTTGTCATGGGCACTTTTCCATGAAGCGTCCCGTACTTGCTGACCTACTGTAGATAGCCCTCCGAGAAAACCTCCGAAAAGGGAACTGGCAGTACCCAGTATCTTTGAGGCCTGGCCAGCCGTATAGCCTTTTGCCGTCGAACGGTATCCTGTTCCGCAACATCCGCAATTGAATTCAAATTGAAATGCAACATCCGTACTGGTATCGGAATAATTATTTCCGAATTTTATGGTATCTGGCATACGCTTGATTTTAAGATTCAAAATTAATAAAAAACATGGGAAGAAGGGAGTTTTTTTGCGATGAGTTGGATAGTCCATATCTGATTAAGGG
>Ga0208566_1001557_pt1 | contig 13189 bp, 9 predicted proteins | sample PL_2010_150m_FD_184159 | JGI IMG/M metagenome (GOLD analysis project Ga0208566, IMG submission 184159) | Freshwater microbial communities from Powell Lake, British Columbia, Canada to study Microbial Dark Matter (Phase II) - PL_2010_150m... | ecosystem: Environmental > Aquatic > Freshwater > Lake...
AACAAACCCTAACCGGAACTGGAGTCACAGAAACAACCGGAGTCACAACAGGCGCCGCAACACAATACCACGTCTTAGCAACCATACCCACCGGACAACCACACCTCACAGCATCATCAAACAAAAACACGTCAGGACCGTCAGAACCACAAAACGACGGCTTCTGAACAGAACACGCACCAACTGGAGTACCATCACTACACACGTTGGCCGCAGAAGCAATAACTGAAAACAAGGACACCAGCAATAAGGAAAACACGAAATTACGGCCAAAACTCACAAAATCACCCTCACGAACAGAACACCAAAAGTAAACGAACAGCGTATTTAATCCTGCCGATATAACCTGAAAACGGCCAAGAAACAAAAAGAAGTTAACCGCCGCCGTCTTGAGGCGGGAGGGGAGGCATGCCAAGCTCGTCGGGAGAAACTGAAGGAACTTCCGGCGGGGGCACGCCCACCGTGGGCGAAACTGAAGGAACTTCCGGCGGGGGCACGCCCACCGTGGGCGAAACTGAAGGAAACACGGCCTTATCGCTGTAAACACAGCCAGACAACACGACTGACAGGCAAACTAGACCAAAAAGCGCGCAAAACACGGCAAGGCGCGAAAAACTTTTCAAGACTAGGAACTCCGAATTGCGGAAACAATGTTAGTAACTGCCCGCGCAATTGCGGACGAACCGCCAGACGCAGTTGAAGGCGCAGTCGTGGCGGTTGCAGGCTGCAAATCGGCGTAATACCAGCAAAGAGAACCCCTGTCGTCGGTTGATTTTAGGGTCATAAATTTCTGTCCGCCTTTTGCAATAAAGTCATCTGTAATCAAATTAGTTAATGACTCTTTGTTGCAGGAAACGAACTCACTGCTTGGCCCTGCCCTAAGAACAGTTCCGTACCCAGTTCTGCTGCATGCATCGGAAAACGCCGAAACTATTTGGGAGGCGGGAACACCGGTTTGGCTGGTTATTGCGTATATGTTTGAAGCCAAGTTCATTACAGAAGAAACACGGGCGAACACCATTGAAGACACGCGTACATTTCCGACTCCGGAGACAGGCACATCGAACCCGTCACCGCAAGCGTGCGAGCCAACGCAGTTCCCATCTTGGAAAGAAGAACAACACGTCAATGGGCCTTGCGCGAAGGCATCGCAATCTACCAAAGGAGCGCCAACCTTTTCCCGGCACTGGTTTATACAAGTAGGATCGGCGACATTCGTGCATCCCTTCGAACTCAGAATCCCCGATAAGCCCTGGTCAATATTATAAGGACAAAGCCCGTCTAACACGATCCGAGATAATCTTCTGCACATTTCCTTCCTTTTTTCGGGCGTTGCCGAAGCAGGGCCAAAAGTAAACGCGTTCCAGCACTCTGCGGAAAGGAATCGGTCTACGGCTACAGAAGCTGCATTCGACAAAGATGAAAGGTCCGTTGGAGTTGTCGAAACAGGCACGGGCGTGACTAGAACTGGCGAATACTGACACTTTTCTTCCCAGCTTCTCAAGCACTTTTGCTTTGCATCGCACCACGAGTAACCCGCAGAACCAATGCAGCCGTGCTCATCACGGTCGTTGCCAACAATCTGCACTGGCTGCAATTCTGTCGGAGGCAGGGGCGGCTCGTCAGCACCAGCGCTAATCGTGCAGGCATTCCTCACGCTAATCCAATAGCCAATACCTGGCTTGAGCGAGTTAAAGCCATTCTCCAGTTTGGCGTACTTGCCTTGGGCAGAGTTGAAAACCCACGGGCCTGAAGCAATATCACAATCGGTGCGCACTGCGCCTTCCGTTGACTCTGCGAAAGCGCGGGATTGCACTGAAACCAAGTTCCAGCCTTGCACAAGCGACAAAGTCTGCGAAGGCATGTACCTGCCAGTAAACGAGTAGCTGCAAGACGCGACTGGCTTTATCCATACGCCATACCCAACCGGCGCCTGCGCCAACTCGCTTATCTTGACGTACTTATTGCCGTTGGAGTCATAGTAATACATCCTCGCGTTGGACAAGTCGCAACTATACTCAGGGCTTACAACACCCACTTCGCCGCACTTATAGCCCGGCATTCCCATGCATTTAGAGCTTGAATCAGTTGGCCTGGCCAAGACGAACGGCGAGCCAATCAAGTTCCAACCCTTGCTTAAAGACATAAAGAAAGTAGAAGAGTCTGGCTGGGGCGGCTGTGGAGGCTGGGGCGGCATTGTTGAACACTTGAAGACTACTTTTTCGGAAGTCCAGTCCAATACGGTAACTTTTCCACCCTGGCAACTGCTAGTCCACTTGAGCTTCAAACCTTTTTGCCCGAAAACTTTTGCGTAACAATAGCCAGCGCCCTTGCAGCCAAACGCGCCGCCAGCCTCGAGAACGCCTTGGCACGACTGTGTTTCCTTGCTGCCGTCAAAAACGCACGTCACTTGCTCGTCAACCAATTGGCTTGAACACTCGCCTTGAGACACCACGTTCATTCCTGCGCAAGACGCCTGGCACGTGTTGGAGTAAGTCTTTCCGTCAGCACCACAAACAGGCGCGTAATCCATAGTGCAAGCGCAAGGCTGCGCGCTGCACTTGAACCCTATCTGCTCATCCTGCCCGTCAATCGTTGACGAGACGTAACCCCCGCAAGAACTCTTCCAAGTCATTGGCGTGCCCTTGAGACCAAAAACAACCGCAGAACAACTACTCACGCCCTTGCAGGTAAACACTTGCCGTGGGGTAATAACCGGCGTAGAACGGTTCGAAATGTCGGACACGCAAGTGCCAACGCAACTGTCCCTAATACTATTAGTGCAGGCTTGCGTAACGCACTTGAAACCAGTTCCACAATCCGAATCAATCTTACAAATATTCTGGGACGGCGCGTTGAACATGCCATAGCAAGTCTGCTCCTTGTCCGAACCGTCAAAAATGCAAGTGTCGGTCTCTTTGACGTTGTTCGACCCGCACTCGCCCTGGCTCGCGACGGCCACTCCTGCACAAGAAGCCTGGCACTTGTTGGAGTAAGTCTTTCCATCCGCACCACAAACCGGCGCGTACTCCATCGTGCAAGCGCAAGGCTGCTCAGCGCACTTAAATCCTACTTTCTCGTCCTGGCCGTCAATTGTTGAAGAAACATACCCGCCGCAAGAGCTCTTCCACGTCAAGGCAGTACCTTTGACGCCGGAAACCGCTACAGAACAAGTGCCAACGCCCTTGCATGTAAACACTTGCTGGGGCTTGACGATCGGGATAGGCATTGGAGTGCCTACTGGCTTGACGATCGGGACAGGCGTAGTCTTACCTAATGGTACGGCTGACTCCGATACGTAGTAAACACACGCACTAAAGCAATTATCTATTCTGCCGAGGGGAAGGCTGGCAGTACAGGCTTGCGGGACACACTTCAAGCCCGTTCCACAATCTGAGTCTACCTTGCAGTTTGTCTGTGAAGGTGCCAGCAACGCACTATAGCAAGTCTGCTCCGTGTTCGAACCATCAAAAACGCAAGTTACCTGTTCGTCAACAACGTAGCTAGAACACTCGCCAGAGTAAGCAACACCAACGCCCGCAACCTTGGCCGTGCACTCGTTCGCATACGTCTTGCCATCCGCGCCACAAACCGGCGCCCACAACGTGGGACAGACAAAACTGGGTTCAGGGCTATTAGTCTGGGCAAAAACCGAGACTGTTCCAAAAGCCAGCAAGACCGCGATAAACAAACCAAGACTCTTCACAACAACCACTTCCAAGCTAGTGATAGCAATCTGAAACTTGCGGAGTATAAAAGCGTTGTTTTTAGTTTAGGAACAGAGTTTAGTGAGGCTTAACGCCGTTCTTAAAGCAGGGCGGTTGCCGACGCAAAGCGCTTATTAAACTCCACGCAGTAATCGCAGTAACGAATTCAAGGTCGTGATTCTATGGCTGACGTAAAAAACGTGTTCTGGTTCAAAGAATTGTCGAAAGACAGCATTCCGATTGCGGGCGGGAAAGGCTCCAACTTGGGCGAGATGACTAACGCGGGCTTTCCAGTTCCTCCGGGCTTTATTATAAGCACCGGGGCGTACTTCGCGTTTGTAAAAAAGAACGGCTTGGACAACGTAATTAGAGAGGCTACTACGGGAATCGACCCTGAAGATTCCGACGCTCTTGGCGCTGCAAGCGAAAAGATAAAAGCGGCTTTTTTAGCAAGCGCTACGCCCACTGACGTGCGCGCCGACATTGTCAAGGCGTACAACAAGCTTTGCGGAGTGGAATTCATTCCGTCTAGAGACCAGGAACTACTGGTTGCAGTGCGCAGCAGCGCAACTGCCGAAGACCTAAAGGACGCCAGTTTTGCAGGCCAGCAATCCACTTTCCTTAACGTGAGGGGCAGCGAAGAGCTTATTTACGCCGTAAAGAAGTGTTGGGCGTCGCTTTTCGAGGCACGCGCAATCTACTACCGCGCGGAAAAAAAGTACGACAACCTCAGCGTAGGCCTTTGTGCGGTAGTGCAAAAGATGGTTGAAAGCGAAGTAAGCGGAGTAATGTTCACAGTAGACCCATTGTCGCAAGACGAAAACACGCTGGTAATTGAAGCCGGGTTTGGCTTGGGCGAAGCAATAGTTTCAGGAATGATTACGCCAGACCGTTACTTGGTGGACAAGCGCTCGCTCAAGATTATTCAAAAGCAGGTCAACAGGCAGACTGAAATGATTATACTTAAAGACGGCGAAAACCAGACTCTCACCGTGCCTGAAGAACTACAGGAAGCCAGGAAACTTCCCGACGAGGGAGTGCTGGCGCTCGCAAAAATAGGCCTCAAGCTTGAAGAGCACTATTCATTCCCCCAAGACGTAGAATGGGCAGTTGATAGGGAAGGCGTGTACATAGTGCAGACACGCGCAATTACCACGCTCAAGCAGCGCGGGGCGACCACCACGCCAAGGCAGGTACAACCGCCTGCAGAACAATTCGACCAGGCAGTTGAAACCGAAATTCCAATTCGAAGCGTTGACTTTGGGCAAACAAAGGCACAACCATACGAAAAACCCTTGCACGAAATTGAAGGAACACGACTGTTCCAACAAGCACCGCAAGAAAGGCAGGCATCAAGAGAAACTGAACACAGCGAATTCGCAAAAATGATTCGGCTGGCCGACGAAATCAAGGCAAGCCAGTCCAGCGCGCCGGTACAACCGCAAGGCGAGACGCAGCAAGAACAGGAAACTAGAACGCTAGAACCGCAAATCACAAAGGTGAAAACCATGGAGCAAACGCAATACAACCAACCCAATGCTTACGCAAGTACGCCACAACCAGCGCCGGAAAGCCATTCAACACCAGCAACTGGCCAAGAACCACAAGTGCTGCTTCAAGGCCTGGGGGCTTCCCCGGGAATCGGCTACGGGCCAGTAAGAATAGTGCACGACGCCAAGCAACTCTCGCGCGTAAAGAAGGGAGACGTGCTCGTAACTGAAATGACTTCCCCCGACTTCGTCCCGGCAATGAAAAGGGCGGCAGCAATAGTGACCAACAGCGGGGGCAGCACTTGCCACGCGGCAATCGTAAGCCGCGAACTAGGAATTCCGTGCATAGTGGGCACTAGAACTGCAACGCAAACTCTTCACGAAGACGAGATAATAACTGTTGACGCCAAGCGTGGCGTGGTCTTCGAAGGAAAACCGGAAGTTGAAGAAAAAACTCACGCCGAGCAAGTAGCCGAACACATAATCGAAAAGCCGCCAATAATCACTGGAACAAAGCTCTACGTGAATCTTGCCGAACCTGAACTGGCCGATAAAGTCTCAGCGTTCAACGTTGACGGAGTGGGGCTGTTGCGCGCAGAATTCATGATTGCAGGGATAGGCATTCACCCCAAGAAGATGATTGCCGACGGAAGGCAGGCAGAATACGTGGAAGCAATGTCGAAAGGACTGCGAAAAGTGTGCGCAGCGTTCCACCCGCGCCCCGTAATATACCGCGCAACCGACTTCAAGACCAACGAGTACCGAAACTTGGAGGGCGGCGCTGAGTTCGAGCCGCACGAAGAAAACCCGATGATTGGCTACCGCGGCTGCATGCGCTACGTCAAAGACCCGGAAGAATTCAGGCTAGAACTACAGGCAATAAAACGCGTGCGCGAACAGTACGGCATGAAAAACTTGTGGCTCATGATTCCCATGGTGCGCACTTTAGGCGAGTTCAAGAGAGTACAGGAAATAGTTGCTGAAGAAGGGTTAAGGAAAGGCCCCGACTTCAAGATTGGAATAATGTGCGAAGTTCCAAGCACAGTAATCCTCGCAGAAGAATTCTGCCTTGCAGGCGCCGACTTTTTCTCAATCGGCAGCAACGACCTCACCCAGCTTACTCTAGGTCTTGACCGGGACAACCCAATAGTGGCAGACTTGTTTGACGAGCGCGACTTGGCAATGACGAAAAGCTTCAAGGACGTAATCAGCAAGTGCCACAAGCACGGCGTGCCAGTAGGAATTTGCGGCCAGGCGCCCAGCGTATACCCCGAAATAGCCGAAAAACTCGTCGAAATGGGAATCGACAGCATTAGCGTCAACCACGACGTGGTGGACCAATCGCGAAAGACAATCGCAAGCGCAGAAACGCGCCTTCTCTTGCGAAAGGCGCGCGGAGAATAAGGCAGGAAACAAAATCGAAGCAAGAAAGGCAAACAAATAAAAGCCGAAAACAGGCAAACAACACTGCAAGACAAAACAAACTAACGAAGGTGCGCCACAATGCCCGAAACAAAACTGCGCGAATTAAGACAGAGCCTGGAACAAGTTGGCAGAATAACTAGAATAAACCTCGGGGCGCGGGCCGATGGAACCACCGGATTCCACCCCATAGAAGTGCACTTTGAATACACCGCTAAGCCTCCCGGGGCAGTCAAACACAAGACCCTTCTTTTGGGAACGGATATACGCTCACAATTGATTAAAGATACGCGAACAGGCAAGCTCCTCCTGCACCCACCTAACCTCAAACACCGAGAAGCAATCACGAGCGTATTTCCGCTAACTTAAGAAAAAAGGGGAGAGTAGGCATCTACAACCAAGACTCAGAAATAACAATGACAAACAACTGGTGAAACCAATGGCGCGGCAACTTCTTAGAGAACTAAGGAAACTCGGCGTAAATCTTGAACACTCGAAAGAATATACCACCACACCAAGCGCGGTGCACACTGCATCATTCTCAATGAATAAGGAAAGAGTTCGCGCCCCCGATATAAAATGCGCAATCGACAGATTCAAAAAAAGACAGGCTAATATCATCGTAACATTATTGGACGGAGCTATTCACTTAACGGCAAAATCCCCTGAGCACAACCAATTGCTTAAAAACGAACTAGACAATAGCCGCACTCAAGAAGCACTTGAAAAAGTTGTTCAAGCGATTGAAAGAACCGGCGGGAAGATAAAACGTTGCTGGTGGGGGGCGCAACCACTAAAAACGGGCGCAAAACCGTGGACGATAATAGTTCAAGGCAGCCGGGCTGGAAAGCTAAAGGGAGTAAGAGCGGCGCTAAAAGGAACGGGCTTTCGAGTTGCCGTAAAAAGAACTCAACGCAACAAAATTGTTTACTTGACGCCCTCAAAATCAGCCCACATCTCACTATTAACTGAAACAATCCCAAACCCATTAGTACAACGCTAGTCCTTGACTACAGTGCCGCCGTGAGGCTCTGCGCGCAAGGCTTTTTCTACTTCCACTAAATTAGTCCCGCCCACGAAGTGTAGCGTGATGTTGCTGCGCGCCGCAAGCTTGCAGGCAATCAAGTCGAAAATAAAGTTGGCGCGCGCCCGTCTGTCGTCGTCGCGCACTGCAATGTCAAGCAGCTGGGCGTGAGTCATTGCCGAAAAACGCTTGGCCTGGGGGTTCTTGCGCGGGTCACTGTCAAACACTCCGTCAACAATGCTGACGTTGAGCACGTGCCTTGCGCTGGTGCGCTCGGCGACTATCACCGCGCAGGCGTCAGTAGTGATTCCTTCGAGAAACCCACCTGCAACCGCGACTTTCTTTGCCTTGAGCGCAAGCGCGCAGTCGTCGGGAGTCTGGCAGACTTGCGAAAACGCTAGCGGCCCAAGCTCGGCAAGCACGAACAACGCGTTTTCGCGCGTGGCTTTAATCGCGTTGCGGTCGGCAAAAAACTCGCTGTGCGTGCTATCGCGGGCTTCCTGCGCGTACTTCTTGGCTAGCGCGCCACCACCCACGACTATAACCAGCTTTTCGCCTTCAGCGTGCATCTTTTTTATCAAGTTGCAGAAGTTCTTCAAATAGCTAAAATCTACTTCCAGCGTGCCAGTCTTGTACAGCATCGAGCCGCCAAGCGAAATGACAGCGCAATCAATAGTGTGTTCAAGGTTGTGAGGCATACTGAGTATAGCACCTTTGAGTTGTTTGGGCAGAGAACGGTTATAAAAGCGTAGGACGGCTCAACAATAGTAATGACAAGCAAGGCGGCAAAACCGCATTCCAAACTGAAGACTCCCCCTGCCAGTGACAGCCTTGCAGGTCTGCACGGCGCGGTTGCCGAGATTGTCGAGGAACTGCGCGGAAAGGAAGCCAAGCAGGACGCGGTTATTGGGGAAAGCAGGCAATTGATTCGCGATTGTGCCAACGCAATCCGCCACATCCACACTGGCGAGGCTTCAAAAGCGCGCGTTGCTGCTGCGGAACTCGAAAAAAAGATTGCGGCGCTCAAAAGCAGGGTTGGAGACGACTTTGAAGGAATAACGCACCCTATTTACCAAGAGTACACCGAAATAATGACTTTGCTTGCAGTCCACGAGAAAAAGCCCATTCCAACGCGCCGCGAGCTTGGAGTTCCCGCAATTGCATACTTGAGCGGGCTTGCCGACGCGGTTGGCGAACTAAGAAGGGCGCTGCAAATCTCGCTTAAGGACGGCCAGGAAACGCTTGCCGAAAGCTATTACACAGCAATGAACGGAATTTACGAGAGCCTCATGGTAGTAAAGTTCTCTTCTTCAATAGTGCGCGACTTGAAGCGCAAGCAGGACGTCGCGCGAATGCAGCTCGAACAGGCAAGAAGCGAAATGCTTCGCTCTTCCCGCAAGTAGCCGCAAGCCCTAGCAAACGCCAATGGGGCTTTACAGTGCGTTGTTTTTATAATATCTTAAGAAAATGCTGTGAAGGTGGCACAAATGCTGGACTTGAAGTACGTTCGCGCAAACCCGCAGGAAGTAAGAAAAAGTTTGGAAAAGCGCAAGGACGACGAGAAGCTTGCCCTACTTGAAAAGCTATTGCAGGACGACAAGTCCAACCGCGAAGTGCTAGGAGAATTGGAAGCCGTGCGCGCGGAAAGAAACGTGGCGACAAGAAAGATAAACGAGGCAATCAAGGCTGGAAAACCGCAGGAAGAATTGGACGGCCTCAAGCGTGCGGCTAAAGAACTGCCAATGAAGATAAAACAACTCGAGACAACGCAAACTGAACTTGAACAAGGCGTAAAGCAAGCCCTGATGCGACTGCCAAACGTGCTGCACGAAAGCGTGCCTTTTGGGGAAAGCGGGGATGACAATGTTGAAGTGCGCAAGTATGGCGCGCCACGCCAATTCGGCTTCGAACTAAAGACTCACGGTGAATTCGCGCAGGAAAAAGGATGGGCCGACTTTGAAAGGGCTGCAAAGGTAAGCGGCGCGGGATTCGCCTTTGAAATGGGCGACTTGGCAAAACTCGACTTGGCACTCCAGCAATACGCAATTGAAGCTATAACCGGAAAAGGCTTCACACTGGTACTGCCGCCATTGATGCTTGACAAGAAACCGTACGAAGGAGTCACCGACTTGAAGGACTTTGAAACAGTAATGTACAAGATTGACGGCGAAGAGAAATACTTGATTGCAACCAGCGAACACCCGTTAGTGGCAATGCACCAAGACGAAATCTTCCAGCCCGACGAGCTGCCAATAAAGTACTGCGGCTTGAGCCCGTGCTTTAGGCGCGAAATCGGCAGCCACGGGGTTGACAGCCGGGGCTTGTTCAGGCTTCATCAATTCTATAAGGTAGAACAAGTCGTTTTCTGCAGGCCGGAGGAAAGCTGGAATATTTACAACGAGCTTATTGCCAACGCCGAGCAAATCTGGCAAGGCTTGCAAATTCCTTACAGGGTTGTGGACATCTGCACTGGAGACATAGGGATAGTCGCTGCTAAAAAGCTCGACATGGAAGCCTGGTTCCCGCGGGAAAAGTCTTACAAGGAAATAGTGTCGTGCAGCAACTGTACGGCCTACCAAGCCACGCGCCTGAACGTCAAGTACCGTTTGCGCAAGGGAGGCGAGGAGAAAGAATTCGTGCACACGCTCAACAGCACGGCAGTAGCCACTTCTCGCGCGCTGCGCGCAATACTTGAAAACTTCCAGCAGCCAGACGGCAGCGTCGAAATACCTAAAGTTCTCCGCAAGTATATGGGTGGAAAACAATTCCTCGAGCCTGGAAGAAAGATTGACCACGCGCCTTGAGACAAAACGGTAGGTAAAAAAAATAACAAACTAAAACGCAAAAATAAAAAGAAACGCCCGAACGTGACCAACAATGCCTGAAAACAAGCTTGGAATCAGCAGCAAGGATTTTTACGAGTTCAAAAAACAGCTTACTGCGCTGCAAAAGGCGCGCGGCCGGGGCACTGAACTTATCAGCGTGTACATTACGCCCAAGTATCCCATTTCCGAGATTTCTGGCAAGTTGCGCGACGAGTACGGCCAGGCCAGCAACATCAAAAGCACTTCCACGCGCCAGAACGTCCAGTCGGCCCTCGAAAAGATAATTGGTTACCTAAAGCACTACCGCGAGCCGCCCAAGAACGGCGTTGCCTTATTTTGCGGAAACCTTTCAGAACACGAGGGAAAGGCAGACATCCAATTGTTTGAACTCCTCCCGCCAGTACCCCTGCCCGTACAATTCTACCGCTGCGAATCCCAGTTCGTGCTCGACCCGCTCATAGACTTGGTAGAAACAACGAGCACTTACGGCTTGGTGGTTATGGACGGCAAGGAAGCGACCATCGCAATTCTCAAAGGCAAGACGCTCAAAGTACTAAAGCAAATCACTTCAACTGCGCACTCGAAACAAGGAAAAGGAGGCCAGTGCCTGCACGAAAAGACGCTAGTGCAGATGGCCGACGGGCAAATAAAGGAAATCAGGGAAGTCAAGCCAGGCGACAAGCTGGCTTGCTTTGTCTGGAAGAACGGCCGCCTCTCTGAAGGCAAATGTGTTAGCGTCCACTTAAGGCAAACAGAAAAAGCCATTACCATAATGACGAAGACTCCGGCAAGAAGCATACTCGCAACGCCAGAACACCGCTTCTTCTGCATCAGCAAGGGAAAAATCAAGGAAAAGTTTGCGGGAAGCCTTAAAAAAGGAGACTTGCTGGCAACAGTTGGAAAGAACGGCGCGCAAGAAAGAACTGCAACCATAGTCTCGATAGAAACTAAGCACCAATCAGAGGGCATTTTTTACGACTTGGAAGTCAGTCCGCACGAGAATTTCGTGGCGCAAGGAATTATAGTGCACAACTCGGCCGGCAGATTCCAGCGCTTGCGCGAGGAAGGAATAGAGTATTTCCATGAGAGGATTGGAGAGGCAATGTTTTCTTTTCTCGACGCGAAAAACTTTAAGGGAGTTATAGTGGGCGGGCCGGGGCCAGCAAAGGACGGCTTTGTCAAGGCCGCGCCTTTCAACTACCAGCTCAAGATAATCGGGGTAGTGGACACAGGTTACACTGACGAGTACGGCTTGCGCGAAGTAATCGAAAAGTCGCAGGAAATAATTGCCGAGCAGGAGACAGTACAGGAAAAGAAGCTTCTAGACTCGTTCATGCGCGAGGTTTCAAGGGAAGGCATGGTTGGATACGGGTACGAAGCTTGCATGCAGGCCGTGCAAAGCAACAAGGCGCGCCAGCTCTTGGTAAGCGAGGAGATGGAATTATACGAACTCAAGCTAGTGTGCACGCAGTGCGCTAAAGTAAAGACTATCCGCTCGAACATTACTGCTCACGAAGAGCCGTGCGACTGTGGCGGCAAATTCAAGGTAGAAAACCACCGCGACTTGCTCACCAACCTTATTGGCGACGCTGAAGAGAAAGGAATAACCGTCACGATGATTTCGCGCGAGACTCCCGAAGGAAACCAGTTCTACGGAACCTTCAGCGGGCTGGGCGTATTCCAAAGGTACAAGTAACGGCTTTTTCTAAACAAAGCCACTTGTTTTGAAAACAACCAGCGGCTAGCCGCAGCTGAGCTCAAGCTTCTTGTTAGTGCCATCAACGTATGTTATCGCATTGTTCTTGCACGTCGTGCTCGACCAGTAGACCGGCTCGCCCTTGGGCCGCGTGAAAGTTACGACGCAGTAAGGCTTGTCGGTCACGCAGCCATTGCTGGAATGCGAGACATTAAGGCTGGCAAACTCTCCGAAGCACTCGTTTGTTTTTCCAATTGCGCTTCCCAAAAAGCTGCAGTTTACAGAGTCTGTTGCAAGCAAGTTACCGCATTTGAAGCGCACCTGCTCGTTAACGCCATCCATCCTTGTGTCTTCCTTCACGCGCACGCACTGGCCAGGCGTTCCCCAGTTGTTCTGCTCCGTCGGGGTGCCTACAACGAGCGCCTTGCAAGAACCGATTCCAGAGCACTTGAACAAGCGGTTGGTGAAATACACGTTGCAAACCTCCTCTTTGTTGCTGCCCTCGAAAACGCACTCTACAACTTCTGAAACTTGGGGCGAAACACCGCAAGGGCTGACTACAACGTCAACGTAATCCTGGCCGCCGCCAACCCAATGCACGTCAGTCACGCCGACTTTCACCCCGTTCTTATTGTAAGGCGCCGAGTACTTGCTCAAAGAAAAGTAATCCAACCTAGTTCCAGCCGAGTCGTAAAGCTCGAAATAGCCGGGCGACTCCTGCTCCGAAACCGGCGAGACCTGCACTAGCTTGAGCACCTTGTCGCCCAGTTTGTTCTTCTGCCCGGCTTTCATGATTACTTGCGGGTTGGTGCAGGACGCGGCAGTTGGGCAATTGAAGTAAATATACTTGTACGCATTACCTTCAATTACCATATTGGTAGTGTCGATACAACTGGGACTCGACCAGTAAACCTCCTTTCCTTTAAAACCGCTTACTTTAGCCTCGCAAGAGCTGTATCCGGAACAGCCAAACTCGTGCATTACGCTGCCGTCGCTGTAAAGCCCCTTGCACGACTCGACCTTGT
>Ga0208566_1001558_pt1 | contig 13186 bp, 16 predicted proteins | sample PL_2010_150m_FD_184159 | JGI IMG/M metagenome (GOLD analysis project Ga0208566, IMG submission 184159) | Freshwater microbial communities from Powell Lake, British Columbia, Canada to study Microbial Dark Matter (Phase II) - PL_2010_150m... | ecosystem: Environmental > Aquatic > Freshwater >...
CACCCCATACAATGATGACAGCTCGGCCCCCGACAAGGCGTCGACGATGTAGTCCTGGCCGCCGGCGGTGATCTGGAACAGGCACACCTTGTCGAAGTAGTGATAGAAGGAGTCCGATTCCATGTCGACGGCAAAGCGCGGCACCCGCTTCAGTGCCTCCGCCAGCGCCTCGATTTCGGCCGTGGTGGTAAGGAAGTGCACGGGCTCATCAAACACCGGCACGGGGTGAACCACCGGCACTCCCAGCACCACGGGCTGATCCGTGCCTGGGCTGGCCTTCGGGCGATCCGAAGGTTCCTGAATTGTCATTTGGCTTACCTTGCGGAATTGCTGCGGCGAATTCGACTCGGACGCCATTGTAGGCTACCCGCTGAACAAACCCGTCCGGTATGCGTTGATCGCGCTGTCCGGCGCCGTGGGCGGAAGCGCCCAGGCGGGGCTTGCGATCAAGGTGAGGTATCGCGACGGCAGGCTGGCGCCATGAGCTTCGCCACGGCCGCGATTCTGCCCGTCGTTCGCCTGCCGGGAAGAATAGCGGAAAGCGGCTTCCCGGCTGAGCCGGGAAGCCGCACACTACTAACTGCCGCGCCGATGCTGCTCGCGCAGGCTGTTGTTCAGGTGCTGGCCCAACAACGAGAGGAGCCGGATACCTTCCTGCGTTCCCGGATGAAAGACGCCGCGCAGCAGGTCGATCAGGCCGCCGTTGGCCGGTGCGGTAACCGCGATGTCCCGGCTGGTTACCCTGAGCGCCTCGGCCAGGCCGACGAGGAGGCGCTGGCTTTCCGGCTGGTCGAGTACGCGCAGCAGGGTCATCAATCCTTCGTTTCGGGTGAGGCGGTCAAGCAGGGTAATACCCTCGTTCATGACTCTCGCCAATCGGGTGACGATATCGTCCGACATGGCGTCCTGGGCCGACGTGACGAGTTGCGCGAACTCGACGAGTCGCTGCAAGTCCTCGGTGTTGATCGCCGCAGTGAGGGGCGCGTCTGTCTGTGTGGTCATCACTTCATCTCCTTAGAGTAGACCGCGCACGCTGGTCCAGTACATCTGGTTGTAGGCCACCTTGAACCAGTGCATCGGTTTCGACGGCGGTTTCAGGTCGGGCGGATTCTGGTAGTTGAACATCGCGTAGGTCGCTCGATCGTGGCCGGCTTCGATGAAGCAGTACACCTTACCGTCGTAGTCGCGGACCGGCTCGCCGACCTTGATGATGGAAGCGATGTTTTCGGAGATCACCTCCGCCTGGAAGTGCGCGGCCGAACCGGTCTTGCTGACCGGCAGGTTGGTGGTATCGCCCACCACGTAGACATTGTCGTGGCCGTTCATGGTCAGGCTGTGACGGTTGGTCGGGATCCAGCCGCCCTGGCCGAGATTGTCCCTTTCAATCACTTCCATGCCGCGGTGTGCCGGGATGACGATGAGCAGGTCGTACTCGACATCGACGCCTTCTTCGCTCTTCAAGATCTTGTTCTTTGCGTCCACTTCCTTGATGTTGAACAGCGTCTCGTACTCGATGCCGAGGCGGTCGAACTCCGGCTTGGCCCAAATGGCCACGTTCTCGATGGTGTGGATGCGGCCGATTGGATAGTAGTACTTCATCTGCACCTTGTCGCGTATGCCGCGGGCCTTGAAGAAATCATGCAGCGCGAACATGACTTCGACCGGCGCTATCGGACACTTGTGCGGAACGCCGACTGCAACGGCGACCTTTCCTCCCTTGAATTCGCGCAGGCGTTTGTACATCTTGACGGCGGACGCTTCGGTGTAGAAAAACTCCGCCCCCTCGTTCAGTCCGGGCGTCTCCTCGGGCACCATGCGCGAGCCGGTGGCGATCACCAGGATGTCGTACTCGTGCACCTTGCCGGCCTCGGTCAATACCTTCTTCTGGTCGAGCTGGAATTGCTTGACAGGGTCCACGTGAAAATCGATGCTCGCTTCGAGCAGGCTCGCCTGATCGCGGTAGAGCTGATCGGGCGTCATTTGCCCGAATGCCACATACAGCAGGCCGGGCTGATACATGTGCCGGTCCGAGGCCGACAGCATGGTAATACGCACCTTCCCGGAACGTGTTTCAGCCGAGAGCCTGCGTGCGAGGTTGTTCGCCACTATGGTTCCCGCTGTGCCACCGCCGACGACTAAGATTCTCATTGCATTCTCCTATCCATGAATTCCCCGACTTGTCCCGGGGGCCGGCCAGGGGTGTCCAGTCTGACCCGTAACGTGCCGAAAATGCGCTATTTTGCCTTCCGAACCTTGATGTGCCACGTCTCTTCCACCTTCTCGATACTGATCATCTCGTGGCCGACCTTCTTGATCCATTCCGGGATATCGGCCGACGAACCCTTGTCGGTCGACAGCAGTTCCAGCTCGTCGCCCACCTTGGCATGCTTCATGTAGGTAATCAGTTCCATCAGCGGTCCGGGGCAGAACGTGTCGCGCGCATCGATTACTTTGCTTTCACTCATCGCATATTCCTCATTTGGGTGTTATTTACTCCGCCGGGGCGCTCAAAACGTAAGAAGTTGTGCGCCCTCGGCGTCGCTCAGAAATCGTGTCAGTCCGGTAGGCTCGCCGAAAGCCGGGTCAAGATCGTCCTTGGTAATCTTCAGCAAATCAAGCGCCATGGAGCACGGCAGCAACTTTGCATCGCCGAGGTCGGCCGCCTGTTTGAAGAGCTGGCTGAATGGCGGCACTCCTTTGCCCATCAGCGCCCCGAACTCGCCTTCGGCCGGCGCCTCGGCCGAATGTCCCTTGACGAAATACAGCAAGGCATTCATCGAGAAAAATACCGACACCTCATCCCCCAATGCAGCGGCGACCGACGCGATCATCGAAGCCATCTGCAGTTTTTCGCGGGTTCCCGATACGCATATGATGTGAATTTTATTCGCCATTTGAATCCATCCCCTCAAAAACCGGGTCGCTTGCACGACCGGGAAAACATTACGGGTGCTGGCGACTCCAGCCTAACGATGCCAGCTATAGCGCTTGATCAGCGTCATGCAGGCAGTATCCAGCACATATCCGACAGCCCCGATGACCAGCAGCATCGCCATCAGATTCTCGTATTCCAGCGATTCCCGCGCGTCCTCGATGGTATAGCCGAAGCCCGAAGTCACGCCGAGAAATTCCGCTGGAACGAGCACGATCCAGGCTACTCCCAGGGCAAGGCGTATACCGGTGAGGACATCAAAGGCAATCGCCGGAACGATGATCTCGGTCACTACATGCCAGGGCTTGGCACCCAGATTGCGCGCCACCTTGAACCACGCCGGGTCGACCTTGGACAGCCCCGCCGCAGTGGAAAACATTACCGGCCAGACCGACGCGACCGCGATCAGAAAAATGATCGCCTGTTCCCAACCCGCAAATACGATAACCGCGATCGGCTCCCATGAAAGCGGACTGATCATGCGCATCAATTGAAAAGGCGAGTTGCTCAATTCGCGAAAGCGCCTGCTGCGGCCAATCAGGATGCCGACCGGCACGCCGATGGAAATCGCAATCAGCAGACCGGCGCCGAGGCGATAGCCACTGGTTTCCAATGCCTTGGGTATCAGCCCCTTTTCCCACATGTGCGCGATCGCCTTGAGCGCCGGAACGGGACCAAAATTGGCAAATTGCGACATCGCGGGATTGAGCGTGGCAACGTAAATGGCCAGCCACCAAAGCGCGAACAGGATGGCCAGGCCGCCGACAAAGTTGCCCGTGCTCCAGGCCATGCTGGTGAGCGCGGCAGACGATCGGGATTGAGTCAACCCGTGCGTGTTGGCGTTGCCCGCCGCGACAGTGCCGCTATCGCTCATGCCTCAGGCGTCTCCGCGATGCCAGCTGAAGCGTTTGATCAACAACGCGCAGATGGTGTCGAGTGCATAGCCGATCACCCCGATCGTCAGCACCATCGCCGTGAGCTGGTCGTAGGACAAAGTCTCCCGCGCGTCCTTGATGGCGTAACCCAGTCCGGAAGTCACCCCGAGCAGTTCCGCCGGGACCAGCACCACCCAGGCGACGCCCAGGGCCAGGCGTATCCCGGTGAAAATATCAAAGCTGATGGCCGGCATGATGATCTGCGTCAGCATCTGGAGCGGCCTGGCGCCCAGATTGCGGGCCACCTTGAACCAGGCCGGATCCACCTTGGCGAGGCCCGCGGCGGTTGAGAACATCACCGGCCAGACCGACGCGATGGCCACGAGAAAAACGATAGACCCTTCCCAGGTCGCGAACACCAGCACGGCCAGCGGCATCCACGAAAGCGGACTGACCATGCGCAGCAGCTGGAACGGGGAGTTGCTCAGGTCACGGAAACGCTTGCTGCGGCCCATCAGGATTCCCAGCGGCACGCCGATAGCGATGGCGAGGAGCAGTCCGGTTCCCAGGCGAATACCGCTGGCGGCGGCGGCGCTCTGCAGCTTGCCCAAGTTCCACAGTTCCGGGAACGCCTGTAGCGTCGGGATCAGGCCGAAGCCTGCAAAGCTCGCAGTTTTCGGGTTGCTGGCGATGAAATTGCCGCCCAACCACCACAGCCCGAACAGGATCAAAATTCCCAGCGAAAAATTCAGCACACCCCGCGCGGTTTGCTCAGCCGCGCGGGAGGTCCTGGATCGAGTCGCACCCGCGGCGGGCACGACTGTCCCGCCAACGGCCGGAATGCTCATATGTCGACGACTTCTACCCGGGTATAGGAATCGCCCGACTTCGGCACGCTATGGTCGTTCTTCCATTTCGGATTGGCTTCGAGCGCCTTCTTGATGAAGGTGTAGTTGACCAGATCATTGGCCACAAAATCGGGGCTGAGCTTCTCCAGAAAAGCCGAATCGCCGGTAATTACCGTCTTCTTCATGTCGGTGACCACGAGTTCAGTCGCCGAGCGGTACGGCCAACCTTGGAAATTGATGCGGTCCATGCCCCAGTCCTTGTGCTTGATAGCTGCGGCGTTGCCGGGATAGGGAACGTCATAGAGCATCATGGCCCGCTTCACCACTTCCTTCGGGAACGGCAGGTAACCCTTGCCATCCTTGGAAAGCATCTCGGCCATGGCCTCGCGGTTCTCGACCAGGTGAATCTGCGCGGCGACGATGGCGTTGTGCACCCCCTGCGCCCAGGCCGCGCGGGCCGGTTCCACCGTGTCGGCTTCATGCATCACCACCACGCAGCACGGGTGGCCCTTCCAGACGTCGCCGGTCATGCGCAGCATCTTGCCGCCGGCCCTGAGTTCGCCCAGGGCGTTGAACGGTTCGGCGACGCAATAGCCGTCAATCGACTTGGCGGCCAGCGCGGGCGGCATGTCGGGCGGATTGAGGACGATGAAATTGCACTCGTTGGGTGCCAGTTTGGCGTCCTGGGGCCGAATCACCGGCGTGATTCCGGCGGCCTTCATGACCTTTTGCGAAATGATGTTGTGGATCGAGTACCAGAACGGCACTGCGAACTGCTTGCCGCCGAAATCCTTCGGTGAATTGATGCCGCTGTCCTTGTGGACGATCATGCCCGAGCCGTTGGTATGGTTCCAGGCAGTGATCTTGATCGGGAACTTGTTGTTGTAGCGCATCCAGATCGGTATCGGGATCAGCATGTGGGTGAGGTTGAGTCGATGCGACGAGAACGCCTCGACCAGCGGCGACCAGCCGCGCATCAGGGTCGGCGGAGCAGAATCGATCCCCTCCTTCTTGAAGAGCCCCAACTCGTGCGCCACCAGCAGTGCGGACGCATCGGTAATCGGCAGATAGCCAATCTGGATCGTCGGATCCCACTTCTTCTCCTGTGCGAATGAAGTCGCGGAAGGCAGCAGGCCACCCAACGCCGCAAGGCTGCCCATCTTGAGCAGATTGCGACGGTTGACCCCGGTACCCAGAATGTTGCTGAAAAGCGGATCGTAGTCCAGAACCAGTTTGGGGTCTTGGATTCCATCACCATGTGTCTTGTAATCCAGATGTGTTTGTCCCGAAAGACCGTGATTCCCGGGGAATAGTTGATCGCACAATTTGCACATTCTCGGTTTCCTCCTGTGGGTGGTGGTGTCCTGACCCGGCCGCGGTCAGGCATGCTGTGTAACACTGCTTGGTCCGGACTCCGCATCGTCTGCCGCATCATCGACAGTGCCGCCCGGCACTTGGGCGGCACTGTGGAAGGCATCCATCAGGCGAGCGCGCATCGCCTGCACGGCTGCATCCTGGCGCTGGCGCGGATCGTCGAGAGCCACCTCGAATTCGTGGACGATCTTGCCCGGGGCCCCGGCCATGATCAGCGCACGATCAGCCATCAGTACAGCCTCGTCGATATCGTGGGTCACGATGATGAGATTGAAGCCGAGGCGCTTGGCGATGGAGCGAACGTCACGTTGCAAGGATGCGCGGGTAAATGCATCCAGCGCCGAAAACGGCTCGTCGAGCAGCAACAGTTCCGGTTCCATCACCAGGGACCGGGCGAGTGCCACGCGCTGCTGCTGCCCACCCGAAAGATCCTGCACGTTGGTATCCGCGTAGTCGCCGAGTTCCACCAGGCTGATGGCTTCGGCAACGCGCTCGCGCTTTTCCTTTTCCGGCCATCCGGCGAAACGCAGGCCAATGCCCACATTCTGCGAGACCTTCATCCAGGGAAAGAGATGTGGAGCCTGGAACATCATGACCCAGCGCGACGAAGGACCGAGGACCTGCTTGTCGTCGAAATGTATCGTGCCTTCCTCGGGACGGATCAGACCGGCGACAATGTGCAGCAGGGTCGACTTGCCGCAACCGGAACGACCGATGATGGCCAGTGCCTCGCCTCGCTTCGATTCCAGCCGGAGATCGCTGAAAGTGGGCTTGCCCCGCGAACTGTAGCGGTAGCCAAGACCCTGGATGTTGATGTTTACTCCTCGAATCGACACCGATCATTTCTCCGTAGGCAAGTTTGGTCAGGGACGACGGCTGCGAATTCAATCATGCGTTCGGACATGATCGCGCGCGCAGCGCAAAGCCGCCTGCCGATGAGGATTTCGCTTCTATGCAACAACGATGACCAACCCTGCTTCCTTCCGCACCGGCTGGTTGATCATATGGCCGGGTGCCAGGCGGATGCCAACTCTCGCTTAGGCGGCTGCAAGCCGGTCGTGAACCTGTTTCATCCGGCTCGCCAGGTCCGCTTCACTCACCAGGCCGCGCTTGATCAGCGAATGGGCCAGTGCCAGAAGTTGTCGCTCGGGAAAGGGGACATCCTTGTAGATGGACTCGGACATCTCATCCTCCTCCCAGCGTCGTTCGAGCGGAGGAAGGGCGCATTGGCCCTCCGCAAGGACGTCGCACATCCCTTCCAGGCTGGTCTTCCACGGAGGATCGGGATTCTCCACGCCATATTGGCTGGCGAGGTCTCCCCAGACCCGTCCGTGACCCTTGATTTCCTCCAGCAACGGAACCGGGGTCCACTCCGATCCGCCCACAGGGGCATTCAGATTCGCTGATTCAGACATGGGCAACTCCCTTCTAGTGATGGACCGGGTTGACCGCCCGATGCACCGGAAGCTTGATGTTCGATGTCTTGCCGGGCTTGGGCAAAGCAACGCCGATCAGGCAATCGCGTGTCACGATCTCTGTCAGCTGGTCCTCGGTCCAGCCTTCCGTTCCGGCGGGCCGCACCGGCATGACGATGAAGCGGCACTTCTGGTTCGAATCTTCGACCCGGATTTCCACTTCCGGCGGAACCTGCAGGCCGAACTCGGCGAGTACCTGGCGCGGCCAGCGAACCAGGCGACGACGGTAATTCGGGGTCCGATACCATTCCGGCTGGAAACCGAGGATAGGGCGGGGATAGCAGGAGCACAGAGTGCATACGACCACGTGGTGGCGGGCGGGAGTATCCTCAAGAACGCGCAAGTCGGTATAGTCGCTCGGGGTCCCGAAACCGGTCGGATTCAACCAGTCGACCCCGACCGCAAAGCTCGCCTTGATAGCGTCGGTCAGGCACAGTTTCTTGTACTCGGGATCCAGCCAGGCCTTGGCAACCATGCGGGCGGCCGGTGTGGGTCCGATGTGCTCGGCAAATTCGGTGAAGCGGCGATGATCCTCCGCGGTAAAAAGTCCCTTTTCGATGGAGAGTTCGCGAACGGCGATCTCCAGCGCCTCGAAATCGCTGATTTCCTCGACCATTGGGGCCGGCGGACGGTGGCCATGGCCGTGGTCGTGATCGTGATCGTTTGACATATCATTTACCTTTCTAACGTTTGACCAGGTGATGGAAGCGCTACGCCGACTCCAGCCAGCGCTCCGAAAATTCGGTTTGCAGGGTGTCGTTCGGAAAGTTCTCCGGATATTCCGGCCACAGGTCCTTCTGCCGGAAGCGCACGATGTAGAACCATTCCGAATGGTCGACGTGACCCCAGGCCTCGTCCTCGGGAGCGGGACTCTCGTGGGTGACCACGGCCACTTCGCCGACCGCGCCGCGGGTATAGGTCATGGTGCGGGTATAAAAGATGTCCGGCAGATTCTTGATGCGGACCCGATCGCCGACCTTGAACTTGGCCGGACCGGCGGTACCCTTGAAGCACTGGGGATCGCCTTTCCCGGTGGCGATTGTCGCGTGATGAGTTTTATCGTGGCTCATGGCGTTTTTTCACCTCGTCTATTTTGTTGATCAGCTCGGTCAGCGTGACGTGATCCTTGTCGACCAGGATCCGTGCCGCAGAAAGCAACCACCGCCCGTAGTAGGGCAAACCCAGGTACTGAGTCGTTCCCAGGTCGACATTCTGCATGCGACGCCTTTCCTCGGCACACCAAACACCACGCCAGGCCAGGACCTCAGTGGTGACGTAGGCTCTGTACCCCCATGCCTCCGGTTCCTCGTCGCTCCAGTCACACGGGATGTCGTGCTCGCCCCCAACGTCATGGGGTGATCGCGTATAAGCCCTGAACAGTTCGTGAGTCATGTCGGTGGGATACGGCGCCTTGCCCGTCTTCTGCACCGGCGGCTGCAACTCGGCGACCGCGGTCAAATGCCGCATTACCTCTTCTCTGGTAGTCGATGACATAGTTGGACTTCTCCTCTGGTTGACGTCCTGCAACTCCAATTGCACCTAAACGATAAAACGCCCCGAAAATGGGTATGATCTTTGTCCGGCTACCGCCGAATCGGCCTTTGCCGGTTCCGGATAGCCGCCAATGACCGGTTGCGACTTCAAAAGGTTCCGAGACTCCCACATTATGCAGGAGCGATCCCATAGGTTGTTTATGATTAAATTGTGTCCGTTTGAAATAGTGTTGTCCAAGACTATTTTCCGATCTGCTCCATAGGAATTGACTATGCAATCGAAGCTCATGTTTCCGCGTTCAATTCGTTATCTGCTTGCCGTCGCCGAACATCAGAGCTTCACGCGCGCTGCTGAAGCCCTGTTTGTCTCGCAACCGACCCTTTCGCAACAAATCAAGCAATTGGAGGAGGCGCTCGGGGTGCAATTGCTGGACCGCTCAGGAAGAGCGGTGCGGCTGACGGATGCCGGTGAAGTGTATTTGCTCCATGCCCGCCGCGCCTTGGAGGAATTGGACGCAGGAAAGCGGGCTGTCAACGAGTTGGAGGATATGAGCAGAGGTTTTCTCCGGCTCGGCATGACCCCCATCACCGAGTACCTGACAACCTCCTTGCTGGACGAGTTTTGCGAACGTTATCCGGGCGTTATGGTGAGCGCCATGGAAATGTCCCAGGACGATATCGAAGCGGGTGTCGCGGAAAACAACATCGACGTCGGCATTGCCTTCACCCACACCCCCTCGACCGATATCTGGTCCAGCAAGATCGAGATGCATACGCTGTTCATGGAACCGCTGAGCCTGGCCGTTGGCAACACCCATCCGCTGGCCGGACAACAGGCGCCCCTGGCCAAGGGGGTGTTTGAGCAGGAGTCGATGGTCCTCCTGAATACCAATTTCGCGCTGCGGCGCCACCTCGACCTGTATTGCCTGGAACAGGGCATCACGCCGCGCATCGCGATCGAGACCAACTCGCTCAGCATGATCGTGCAATCCGTCTCCCTGGGCCGGCTCGTCACGGTACTTCCGACCACCATTGCCTGCACTCAGCCGGGGCTCTGCGCAGTTCCGTTGCGGCCGGAACTGCCGCACCACACGATCGCCCTGATCCGCTCCAAAGACGCCTACAAGAGTCCCGCTTGTCGGGCCTTTGGCGCCCTCGCCGCCGAATGGAATTTCAGCCGATGTCCTGCCGGATCCGCGCCGGGGACACGACCCTGCCCGCTGCCCGAGGCGTGCAATCGGGAAAAGCGGAGCCTGCTTGCCGCTCCGGTGCCGCTCGCGGCATCCGCGCCCTCCCCGCTGCGCTAGCCAGCCGCGGCGACGCCCTCACAGCAGCTCTCCCAGGAACGTAGCAATCACTCTGCCGCCGACTCGGACCTCGCGGGTGCCCGCGGCGATCCGTGCGCGAAGCCTGACCAGGGATGGTCGCTGCATTTCGTATCCCTGCTCGATCCGCAAGGACAGATCATCCTTCGGGAAAAACTCGTGCTCCAGCAGGTATGCCCCCAGGAACGCGGCGCCGTTCCCGGTCGCCGGATCCTCCCGCACGCCGTGGGCGTCAAAGAAAAACCTCGCACACAAGTCGTTGCCGGGATCGTGGGTCTCGCAGCAAAACAGGTAGACGAGGGGCGGAAATCCCTCTTTCGCCAGCGCGGAGTATGCTGCCAGATCAAGCCGGCTGCGCCTCAAGGCGTCGAGTCCGCGCAGCGGGACGATCATTGCCGAGGTGCCCGCGGTGAGTTGTTGAACCGGCGCCTCGATCTCGATGTCACCGGACAGGATGCCGAGCGCTGGTGCAATTCGCTCGCGCGCGCAGGTTGGCCCGAGAGTCACCGGCGGCGCGAGAAACCACACCACCTCGTCACCCGACTCGGAGAGCTCGAAAGTGACCGGCACCTGTCCTACCGACAGGTTTAACCGAACAGGGCCGGCGAGGTCCGGCGCAAGGTGATGGCGCACGACCCAGGCGGTACCCAGGATCGGGTGCCCGGCAAAGGCAATCTCCCGCGCCGGGGTGAAAATTCGCACCCGATAGCCTCCGTCAGGTTCCGGGGTGGAACTGACGAAAGTCGTCTCCGAGTAGTTGGTCTCGGCCGCCAATTGCAGCATCGTCTCGTCGGCAAGGTGGTCGCCACCGACCACCACGGCGAGTTGATTCCCGGTGTATGGACGCTCGGCGAACACGTCCACGATGTGGAGGCGTGGGGCACCGGACTTCATCGTCTTACCCGAGGTCTAGAGCCGAGGCGGCTCCATTCGCCTGTCCATGCGGCGTGGGTCACAGACCAAGCTCGGAAAGGGTCGGATGGTCATCGGGACGACGACCCAGCGGCCAACGATACTTCCGTTCGCTTTCCTGGATCGGCAGGTCGTTGATGCTGGCAATGCGTCGCTGCATGAATCCATGCTCGTCGAATTCCCAGTTTTCGTTTCCATAAGAGCGGCACCACTGGCCCGAGTCGTCATGCCACTCATAGGCGAAGCGAACGGCGATGCGATTGCCTCCAAACGCCCAGAGTTCCTTGATGAGCCGGTATTCCAGCTCCTTGTTCCATTTCCGGGTAAGGAACTGAACGATGGCGTCGCGGCCTGACAGGAATTCGGCACGATTGCGCCAGACACTGTCCGGGGTGTAAGCCAGTGAAACCCGTTCCGGGTTGCGGGTATTCCACGCATCTTCGGCCATGCGAACTTTCTGCGCCGCAGTCGCTGCGTCGAATGGCGGGAAAGGGGGCCTGGGGGGGTCAATCGCACTCATCTGGTTGTCCTTGATGCAGAAAGAAACGCGTGAATCGCGGGCATGTTCCTGTAGCTTCGCCGGCCATGCGGGCCGCCGGCAAACAGCCGAGGGCAGATCGCCTCAATTTGGCTGGACCTCGGCGTGGCGCACCTCTTTGACAGGTCTGCGCGGCGGCGGCTGGCTCGCAACGATCTCCAGAAACGTCGGGTCCGCCTGGACCCATGCGGCATCCCGGAATTCGCGATATAGATCGAGCATCGGCTTGATCACCTCCATGCGTGGTTGATTACCGTGGTAAGGACGGTTCAGAACGATCGAGAAGTATCCATCCCGGCGGAAAGGATTGCCGCACGGTCCTGGTGTCAGAAACCACGCGGTGTAGTTGATTCCCCCTCCCTGACAGGACACCGGCTCGGCTGAAAACAATACCCGGTCTACTGCGCTCAACGACAGATGGCAATGGTGATCGTCAAAGGCGCCGATTTGCCAGGAAACATGGCCGTCCTCGACGTAGCGGTGCAGCCCGTCAAGCTTCTCGGTCTTGAATTCGATCAGGGTGCGATCGCGATAAACCACCAGCGACGCATCTGGCAGCTTCAGCGCGCCTTTCAGCAGCGCTATGCATGCCGGCTCCAATACCGGAGCAGCTTCGAGCGGGGTCGAAACCGCACACAAAGCCGCGATGACGTCGGGCCACTCGCCGCCGCCCAGGCCCGTAGTGTTGCGTAACAGTTGCAGCAATTCCTGGCCCTCCGGTAATGATCGAACCGAAGACTCGACATCGAACTCCACCAGATCAGGGCGCTGTTGTGCTTGCTGGCGAGCGAGGTCGAGGAAGCGCTGGACGCGTTGCAAGTTGAGCACGCCGCGCTCATAGGGGCAAGACAACATGAGCGACACCACCCAATGATCGGTGGGTGCTCCGCCAGGCCCGAGAACCATCAGACGGGCCTCAAACGACGGCTTGAAGTCAAGGCAGACGCTTGGCGCAACCACATAGCGAATGTGGTGGACGCGGCCAAAATCGATATGCAGATGATGTGACGCATTCTCGAGCCGCAACTCGCGCACGCCGACGAAGCACCCGTCATAACGGGCGGGCAACAGGTAGCCCCGGCCCTGAGGGATCAGTTCGCCGATCGCCCCCTCCGTCCAACGACCGCACGCGACGGTTATGTCCGGCTCGCTTAGCCACGACTCCAATGCGGCGTGAAAGAATCGGCACTGCTCGGAGAATCCTTCTTCAGAAATGTTCGAATAATTTGTCATGCGCCCTCCATGCATCAGAGAAATTGTTCAGCAAATCCCTGCGGAAAACGATTTCAGTTGCGGCACGCCAAATAGGTGTAGTAATTGCACGAGGCAAAAAAAGTCTTTTCTTCGATCGACTGTCGCTGCGCCTGGAGCCAAAGCTCAACCGCCTCGGCAGAAACCAGACCCGCCTTGATGA
>Ga0208566_1001560_pt1 | contig 13178 bp, 11 predicted proteins | sample PL_2010_150m_FD_184159 | JGI IMG/M metagenome (GOLD analysis project Ga0208566, IMG submission 184159) | Freshwater microbial communities from Powell Lake, British Columbia, Canada to study Microbial Dark Matter (Phase II) - PL_2010_150m... | ecosystem: Environmental > Aquatic > Freshwater >...
GGGCATGTCCTCGGTATTCAATGTGAGTAAAGAACTTCTTCAGAAAGAGGGTTACGAGGTATATGTGTCAGGGCCTGACACCGTGTTTCAGGGACAGGGGGCGCCCGAAATGGCGGCGTGTCAATTTGTCTATACCCAAGCGCTTTCACCCATCGTTCCGGCACAGATTTCCACGGTGATCACTACAGGCTGTTGAGTTTTTCGGAATCTGACGCTATGAGCAGCGTTATCGATCAAAGGACGCCAAAAAGATGGAAATATTGAATGACATACTGCGCCAATCCTTGTTGGCTCTCCTTTGGATCGGCAGTTTCGCGGGTATTTTGCTGGGTGCGGGGATCTGGCTCAAGCCGCAGCAGGTCATCCAGTTGAATCAAGCCTTTTCACGGTGGGTTAGCACTGAAAAGGCTGAGGTGGCGCTGGACCGACCGCGCTGGACCGAACGTTTCTTCTATCGACACCACAAGCTGGTTGGCGCCGGCGTCTTGATAGGGGCCCTGGTGATTCTTTATACTTTTCTTTTCAGCTTCAACCTGAGGGCAATTTCAACGCTTATCCCTCGCGATTACTGGTGGCTGTCTGATGCACTGGTAGCAATGATGCTGGTCGGCAGCGGACTGGCGGCACTGATCGGTACCTTAATACTGACTAAACCCAGTCTGCTACGCGAGTTGGAGAAGGCGTCCAATCACTGGGTTTCGACCGAACGACTTCAGACGATGCTCAGTAAATTGAACTTTTCCGCCGAGCAATCCATCATCCGCCATCACAGGATCGCCGGCGTATCCATCCTGCTGGGCAGTCTTTATGTATTGATGGTGTTGGGCTATTTCGTGTTTTTTGGGCGAGCAAACTGGTGGTAGCCATTTGCTAAATTCGACCCATTGTGGTATTAATCCAATCACAGGGGCTGCGGCTCTTGGACTTGGGCTGCGGCCCTAACTTTTTAGGAGAGCAATTATGAAGAAGCAACATGCGCAGTCGGGTTTCACATTGATCGAACTGGTCGTAGTCATTGTGATCCTGGGTATCCTCGCGGCGACGGCATTGCCGAAATTCGTCGATCTCAAGACTGATGCATCGAACTCAGCGGTAGCCGGCATGGCTGGGGCGCTGGCCTCCGCTGCGGCAGTCAATTATAGCGGTCGGGTTGCCAGCACCAGCCATGGCGTAGCAGTCACCTCCTGTGGAGATGTGACGAGTGCCTTGCTGGGCGGATTGGATGCCGGTTATAACATTGTGCTTCCCACCACTGCTGCTACTGCCCTCGGCGGGACTGCTGTATGCACCGTGAAGGCGGGAGCAACCACTTTTACCGCCAACTTCACCGCGATCGGCATCCTCTGATATTGCCCACCAATCGGAAAATTGGCCCGTCCTCGGACGGGCTCTTTTTTTATGTTCGGCATTCTTTCGAATAGATTACTGCGCAAGGAAGTCGGGGAATTGGTCGAAGCGTTTGCTCGGGCTTGCCCGCCCCCAGCCAAAGTTCGAGGCAAGCCGATCAATGAACGCGAAGTGGGCAATTCCCTGGAACAGTTGTTTCGCCATGTGGCGGACTTTGCGCGTAACCGGCGCCTCGGAATTCTCGGGCGCGCCCGTCTGGCCAAAGCATTGCAGGATGAAATGCGCCGCCACGAATATCCGGACGAACTCGTAAGCCGGGTCGTCAATGCAGTAACCGTGAATGTCTTGGTCGCGCCTGGCCGGGACTAGCAGGTGACCAACAGGCGGATCAGGCGGCACCTGAGTCTCTCAAGACGTTCGTGGCGAAAGTAAGTTACACGGAACTTGGATTGGCTCGTTTGCTGAGGTGGACGAGCAACCAGTTGGCCCGTTCCGGTCACTCCGGGCTGGCCGCCCTGACCTTTGGTGCAGCTGATCGCTTGGCATCAGCCGGGCCACCACACTTCGATTTTGCCCGCGTTCTATGGCAGGATGGACAATACGAGGAGGCCAAGAATGTCCTCGAAAGAATCCTGGCCGTAACTCCACAACATCCGGACGCAAATAACCTGCTGGGCGATTATGCTCGCGTTCTATGGCAGGACGGTCGGTATGAGGAGGCGAAGAATGTCCTGCGAAGGATCCTTGCCGAAGTTCCTCAACATCCCGAGGCAAATAACCTGGTAGGAGTGCTATGCCTCGAAGAGGGCAACATGGAGGAAGCCAACGCATACTTCAGTACCGCGATTGAAGCGCGCCCGGATTTCGCTGCCGCCCACAACAATCTCGGTAACATCTGTAGAAGCAAAGGTGATCTGGAGAATGCGGAGCGCTTTTACCGCACGGCACTCGCCTGCAATTCCGAATATGTCGAGTCTCTGACCAACCTCGGTGCCATCCTCAATCTCGAAGGGAACAATGAAGAAGCCGAGATCTATTGTCGAAAGGCATTGATCTTGGCGCCGGGGTTTGCCGGTGCGTTATGCAATCTTGGCAATGTGCTGTTGAGCACAGGCCGCGGCGGCGAAGCAGTCGCCGCCTATCGCGATGCGCTCAAATTGCGACCCGACATTCCCGAGGCACTGGTCAACTTGGCGCTTATCCTAGAAGATGACCGCTATCTCGCCGGCACCATCGATTACTACGAAAAACAGCTTGCTCGTCAGCCAAGGGATCCCCTGCCGCATGTGAGAATCGCGCAGGCACTTCAGGCGCTGCAACGCTGGGATGAAGCGCGGCAGAGATTGGCCCGAGCGTTGGAACTCAATCTTGAATCGTCGGATGCGCTGTTTGTACTCAGCGTCAACTATGTGTTCGTTGGCGATGTTGGCGCCGGTAACGACTGCTTGCGCCGCGTATTGGCAGTTGGACCACACGCGATGGCTCAGGCCGGCCTCATTTTCAATTCCTTATATCTCGAAGAATGTTCCGGCAAGGAATTGTGTGACCAATATCGGGATTGGGCGGCGCGCTATGTCACGCGAACTGTGTTGCCACCTTCGGCAAAATCCCTCTCCCAACCGGGCGGTCGTCTCAAAATCGGATACGTTTCCCGCGATTTTGCCATGCATTCGGCGGCTTATTTCATCGAACCGATACTGAGGCATCATGATCACAACCGGTTCGAAGTATTCTGCTATTCGACACAGATTCGAGCGGACGATTTCACTGTACGGTTCAAGGAGATGGCCGATCACTGGCGCGATATTTCGATTATGTCGCAAGACAAGGTTGTGGATCTGATCAAGGAGGACGGGATAAATATTCTGATCGATCTTTCGGGGCACACCACGGGCCATCGCCTCGGCGTGTTTGCCCACAAACCAGCCCCCGTCCAAGTCACCTATCTGGGTCATCCCACCACGACAGGGCTTGCGACCATTGATTACCGCCTCGGCGATGCCGTCACCGATCCATGCGACTTGACCAAAGGGCACTACGTTGAGCGACTGTGGCAATTGCCCGGCTGTTTCTTGACTTATCAGCCGGTCGAGGATGCTCCTGATGTGGCGCCCCCTCCGGCTCTGAACAGGGGCTTTGTCACCTTTGGCAGTTTCAACAATGTCGCCAAGATCAATGATCATGTAATCGCCGTGTGGGCGGAAATCCTAAAGGCTGTTACGTCCTCGCGCTTGTTGTTGAAAGGTTTTGCCTTTTCCTCCAGCCATGGCCGGGAGCGTTTGATCCGGGCATTTGAGAACCAAGGGATAGCCCGGTCTCGCATTGACTTGGTTGACTGGCTACCGGCGAAATCCCACCACCTGGATTTGTATCGTGAGATCGACGTCGCACTCGATCCATTCCCTTACAACGGCACGACGACAACTTGCGAAGCTCTGTGGATGGGCGTACCCGTAATTTCGCTCATCGGAGATCGTCATTCCGGCAGGGTAGGACTTAGCCTATTGACTTGTCTGGGCCTTGAATCGATGGCGTGTGAGTCAAAGGAAGCTTATATCAAGCTTGCGGCAGGGCTGGCGAGTGACATCGATCAATTGTCGACACTTCGTTCGTCAATTCGTGATCGGATGCGCGTCTCGCCACTACTCGATCATGAGAATTTCACGCGCCAGCTCGAACGCGCCTTTCAAGAAATGTGGCGGGCTACTGGCCAGTCGGTCGCTGCAGACGTGGCGGAAGTTCCGGTGCAGAGAGAAGAATTGCGTTTGCATATCGGCGGTCTCGAGGCCAAGGCCGGCTGGAAGATACTCAACATAGTTCCTGGCAACGAAGCCGATTTCGTAGGCGACGTTCGCGATCTCTCGGCGTTCGAGTCCAACTCAGTGTCGGAAGTCTATGCGAGCCACGTGCTGGAACACGTAGACCAAAGATCCCTTCCGTCCGTTCTGCGGGAGATACGCCGAATCTTGCGAAAACCCGGCGGGCGGCTACTGATTTCAGTTCCCGATTTGGAAGTGCTGAGCAGCCTGTTTCTTAGAGAAGGCATGGACTCCAAAGCGCGCCTGCATGTCATGAGAATGATGTTCGGCGGACAGGAAGATGCCCATGACTATCATCAGATCGGCCTGTATTTCGAACTTCTTGCGGGTCTCCTGAAAGCGGCCGGTTTCAGGGATATCCGTCGTGTCGAGTCCCTGGGTTTGTTCGACGATGCCAGTGATTATTCGCCGTACGGACAGAGGATAAGCCTGAATATGGTTGCGGTAGCTTAAATTGGAATGGGTGGCGAGGCATGATTCGGCAGGACAATCTGCACACTGACTGCATCTGGACTCTATCGCCCAGACGGCAGGCTCCGCAGGAACCATGAAGCGTTTCAAACGCCTTCGGTCCCTGTCATAGGAGCGAGCTAAGCTCGCCTGAGCAACTGATCCCAGAAATAGCAGACCATACCCAGAGCAGGACAGGTGATGATCAAACCGGTAGTCCTCGGATAGACCGCCACCCAATTGTCGAATGCCAATTTCATTTTATCCACATCAATCGCAATCTTCCGAACCGAGTACCAGCGGCTCCCCGTATTTTCAATGACTCTTAGGGTATCCGAGGAAATGATCATCAGAATTCCAACGATGATCGAAACCGTGGAACTGACCATCAGGAGATACCGCACGCTCTCGACGATCCAGAAGACATAACCCGGAGGGAGTAGGGTATTGAACATGGAAACAATGGCGGCATTGCCTGCCCCGGTAAGGAGTGCGTAATCGGCATACAGGGCGCTAAGGACAAAAATGACGCCCATCGGGATCAGATGCTTCGAGAAGAAGGGGCTGCGGTCGCGAGGAATACCCAGCGGCCCGGTTGCGTCTCGAGTCGACACGGAGTGATTCAAGATATCAAAAAGGCGGGATACGGTTGGACTCTTGAAGATCAGCCCGATACCGATGAAAAAAGCGGTGAGTCCACCGAGAAAGAAGAACAGGAGCAAAGCCGGGGCGATTAGTTGATCGATGACGTAATTGTCGAAGCGCGGCATGATGCCCCCATTTGTATCTGATCGCTGATGCACTGATCAAGACACGGTTAAGGATGTTGAGGAATAGGTTCGCGACTCATTATGAACACGCTACTATGGTCGGTCAAGCTGCAACTCAGCAGCAACTCGGCAGGAATAGATCAGCCAGGCGGCATTGACTCGCTGACAGTAGAAAAGCGGATTAAATGCCCTGAGAAATTGACCCGCCGTTGCACAGTCGGCCATAGTGTGCGAGTCAGCTCTGCCTGAGCAACTGGTCCCCGAAATACAAGACCATACCCAGACCAGGAAACGCGATGATCAATCCGACAGTTCTGGGGTAGGCTGCGACCCACTGGTCGAAACTCAGATTCATCTTGTCTGCGCCAAGGGCCATATTCCGGGTGGAAACCCAGCGACCGCCGGCATTTTCGACATCCTTCAGGGTGTCCGGGGATATGACGAGCAGGATGCCAACGATGATGGAAACCGTGCAGCTGACCAACAGAAAATATCTCACGCTCTCCACGATCCAGAAGACATAACCCGGAGGGAGTGTAGTATTGAACAGGGAGACGATTGCGGCGTTGCCGGCACCGGTGAGCAGTCCGTAATCGGCATACAGTGCGCCCACGACAAAGACGACGCCGAACGGGAGCCGATGCTTGAAAAAGTACTGGCTGCTATCGCGCGGAATTGCCAGCGGTTTGGTGGCGGTTCGCGTCGACACGGAGTGATTCAAGATGTCGAAAAGACGGAATACTGTTGGACTCTTGAAAACCAAGCCAATACCTATGAGCAAAGCTGCGAGCCCACCGATAAGGAAGAACAGGTTAAACGCTGGGGCGATCAACTGATCGATGACGTAATCATTGAAGTGCGGCATGATGTTCCCCGGTTTGAATCCGAATCCCGCCCGCTGGGTCGAGGCAAGACCGGAAATTGTTGGCAAGACCCACAGATTGATAATGTACAGGCTATTTTGTCTGGTCAAGCGGGAAATCTCACGTCTACGTTCGCCCACCATGCGTTGACGGTTATACAATTCAATGCAAATGTCTACCCACTGAAACACGGAAGAGGATGATCGTGTGAAACCAATTCACCAAGGGTTTACCCTGACCGAGTGGCTCATCATCGTCGTCGTACTGGGCATCCTGGCCGCGGCCATCTATCCTGCCCACAAGAACTACACCATCCGGCCAAAGTTTTCTGAAGTGATGGTCACCATGGCGCCGTATAAAGCGGCCATCGAGAATTGTGCCAAAGCCGGGACCTGTGTGGTTGACGGCGCGCTGGCCGGACTAGGGGTGGGAAAGCTGGGTGTTCCTCCCTCCATCGCGACAACCTACCTGGCGCGGGTGGCGGTTTCCCCGAATGGAGTTATCACGGCCACCGCCAGCAGTGCCGGCGGATTGGCGGGGGAAACCTTCGTCCTAACCCCGACCTTGGCCAAGAACGCGCAAATCAACTGGGTTGTCAGCGGTACCTGCAAGACCCGTGAGGCGGGCGCCATTTGCTGACTCGTCAGTTGGTGGCGAGCACGGTGCGCGTGCGCTCGACGTAGCCAAGTCCCGTCACGGAAGCATCGGTCGCCGGGCAGGTCGCAGCCGGGCAAGCCACAGCGGTAATCCTAAAGACCCGGACAACTTTCGCCACGCCAGCAGTGGACTCCCCTTCGTTGAAGGCCCAGGAATTACACGTGACCGTGACATTGAAACCGGCGTCGGCAGTCAGATCGATCGTCTGTGTGAGGTTGCTGCAGGTCTTCCAGGTGTCCGCCGGCGTGGTCGAACTCAGCGCCTTGAAGAGCCCCCACTCGTTGCCCGCCCGCGCCGCCTGCCAGGCCTTGGCCGACATGACGTCCTGCGCTGAGGATATCTGCTGAGAGGTGCTGATGCCAACGATTGCCGCCCCCATCACCGCTAGGATCACCAGAATGACAATTGCGGCAATGGCGCCGAATCCCTGCTGCCGGCTCATGGAACGTTATCCACGTGAACCCCATGGGCGAGCGAAATACTCTCCCCGGAACGGCTCAACTGAAGTCGAATCCAGACGAAGCCGCTTTGTTGTGTTGCGCCCTGATTCGGGTCATAGACAAACGTGCAACCCGCTACATCGGTTGTGACCACTGCACCTGTAGTGAGCGCACAAGTGGCGGCCTGATTGGCGCCGAACGCCGCCGCGGTGCGGTAGAGAATGTTCCCGACGCAACTGTAGAACACCGTTTGCTCCGCATTCGGCACCGCCAGGAATCGTCCGCCGTCATAGCCGATCGGGAACTGGATGCTGGGGACGGTAATGCGATGCAAACCATCGGTGCTTCGCGTCGGCACGGTGGGCGTGACGCTGATCTGGGCTCGGTTGGTGGCGGTATAGACATCGTCGGTATTCTGGTTATCGATGACGACCCAGTCGTTTTGTGCCGGCACGTTCGACAATGGTGTTAATGCATCGAACACCGTGGTGGCCCGGGTGGTGTCAAGCGGTGCGCTGCAGGTAGCCGACGGTGTGCAGGGCAGCGAGCCGGTGTCAAGGACCGTGTCCGATGCCATGCGGTAGCGGCCGCCCGCAATGGTGGGTACCAGCTGGAGACAGGTGGCCGACACGGAACGCACGGAATTGGGAACGGCACTGCGGATATCGTTAGCCATGCGTCGCAGGGCGGTATCCGCCAAGTCGGTGAGGTCGGCACGGCGGCGGGTATCGAAATAGCTGTTGACCGCCGGCACAAGGAAAACGGTCATCGCGCCGGCGAGAACCCCGGTGATGACGATCACTATCACCAGCTCGATGAGAGTAAAGCCGCGTCCCCTCATGACGCGTAGTCCGTGCGCCATCCGATCAGAACCAAGGAATCCCCACCACGCGCGACCGTCACGGTGATCTTCTTCACGCTGCTGGATAGCGTCGCCAAACTGGCCGACGAATTAACGGCGACGGCGACGGTATAGCCGCTTAGGCCGGCCACTGCCGTGCCGTCGATGTCGCAGATCGGCTGGCTATAACCGGCGTAATCGGAAACATCATCGGCGGCGGCGCGATTGCATCCGCTGATCGTTCCCGAGCCAGGGGTGTAAGGCTTGAGCAGAATCTCTTCCATCATCTCTTCCGCGATTGCCAGCATTTGCTTGTGGATCAATGGGTCGGCGCTGGACTTCACTGTGATGTCGAATACCATCAGCACGCCGGCCAGGCCAACGCCGATGATCACGATGGCGATGACCATCTCGATCAACGTAAAGCCGCCTGCGCGCTTAGGCTTAGTAGACACTGCCGGTTGTCCCCACCACCGAAATCACAGGCTGCCCGGTGATGGACAAACTTCGGTCGGACCCCGTCCCGTCGGACAGGAAATTGAAGGACGCCGGTACCGGACTGAACACCGCGTTGGCGGGATCACCGCTCTGTACCACGTTCGAGCTGCCTCCGACAATATTCAAGGCCTGACCATTACAGGACCCCGACCTGTCATGATCGATGGTCAACGTCACGGTTGACGCTGTAAAGTCAACGCAGACCATCCGTCGGTGGCTGGTCGCCGTTTTCTGTGCATAACGCAGTGCTGCCACGGTCTTGTCGTGAAACTCCAGGGCCCGATAGATGTCCGTTTGCATGCGTGGCAACGCCACCACGGCGAGTATCGAGATGACGACCATGATCATCACCAGTTCGATCAGGGTAAATCCATCGGCATTTCGCGCCATCTCAGAATGACTCCCGTACGTGCACGGTCTTTCTGCTTTCCGGCGAATAGACGCCAAACGTTGCACGTGCCGACGGATCGCGGTCGTAAGTTACCGCACAGTTGCCGTTCAGCGAGCGCAGCCAGGGAATGCTGGCGCCCGTGCCGCCATGGCTCGCCAGGCAGGACTGATCGACCCCGCTGTTGCCCAGGTTGATGGCGACGCTGACGCTGCCGGTGGCCACCGGGCTCGGCTTGGTCAGGGTCAGCAGCCACTTGCCACTGCCATTGGCAGTGAATCCCGAGACATGGCTCGCCCCCGTGTTTGCTGCCGACAGCGGGGCAACATATCCTGACAGCGCAACCGCGTTGGTGCCGGCTGCCGATGTCAGAATCGCGCCGGTGCAGCTATCATCACTCCCCAACACCCAGGACAGGCCCGTCCAGTACTGCACTTCCACCGGCATCGCCAGATTGGCTTTTTCGGAACCGAAGGCATTGGACAGCCGCAACCGCCCGTTGCGGATCGTCAGCGCCGCTTGGGGATGGCCGTGCGAATTGACGGCGTCGGCATCCTTGGCACAGACGTTCACCGTCGCCGGCGCAGCAAGGGCCTGAGCGTAACTGACCGGCAGGGGCGACGGACTGGTGATGACGGGCGTGCTGGCGACTCCCGCGGTGAAACCGGCGGCCGCCAGGCTGGGCGAGGGCGTGACATTGCTGAAACCGGTCGTGGTCGGGGTGCACACGCTCGCGCCATCGCCGCCCAGGTCGACTCCCTTGGCGAAACTGCCGGTGTAGTTCAGCGTCGTTCCGGTCGCGCTCATCGCCGTCACCTTGATGCGGAAGGACTGCCCGGAATAGGTGAAGGTGGTGCACGGCTGGGCGGTGTCGAACTCCGTCTTCAAGTAGGTCGGGATGAAACGGCCGAAGGGACCGGCGGCGGCCGAATAAAACATGCAGCCGAACTTGCCGTTGGCATCGGCGGTGCCGACCGGATTGCCGTTGGTGTTGGTGATCTCCGAAGTGCATTCGCCCTTTATGCTGTCCACATTCGCGTAGCTGTCGTCATAGACGGCTATTTGCGCGAAGTTGATGTTCCCCACCTCGGACCATTTGAATCCAGTGGTCGTCGATACACCCGCGGTCGCCGCCAGCAATGTCGGAGCGGTCAGGATTCCCGGGTTGGCTTGCCCGCTGGTGACGAGGGCGCCGTTGACCTTGGGGGTACCCGTGTAGAGGTTGGTGGCGGCAGTCGCGGTGACCGAAAAGCTATCCGTTCCCGCCATGAATACCGGCGTGCCGGAACTGCCTGTTTGTGTCGCGCTACTCGTTACCGTCAAGGACAGGGGACGGATCGCGAAATTGTCTGACGAGCATGACACCGCGGCGGTTGCGTCGGTCACGCGCACCCGGACATTGGGAGCGGCGTTGGCGTAGCTGAAGCTGAAGGTCTTGCGCTGGTTGGCCGTGAAGGACGACGGTACGGCGGTGCTGGTGTTTGCAAGAACCGGATAGGCGGCGCAGGCACCGCTGCTCGCATCGACCAGTGCGACCGCATTAGCGGTCTGCGCCGCACCGCTCAAGGAGAGTACATCCAGGTTGAAAGAATATCCCGCGAGCTTGGTGAAGATCGGTGTGTTCGCAGCTGCCGCCACTTGAATCACATCGAAGGTGCACACCGCATAGGTCAGGGTGCAGGTCTCCGTCGCGCCATTAAAGCATCGGGTTGCGTTGCTCGTCGTGGGCGAGGTCGCCGAACCGCCCAGCGTCACGGCGCCCGCGGCGGTATTGGCCAGCGTCAAGGTGGTCGAGCCACCCGAGAAGGTCAGTGGTTCGACCGGTGTCCAGGTTCGACCCCCGCCCGCATCCGGTGTCAGATTGACCGTCACGCTGTTCAGGTAGAGTGATGTGCAGTTCGCGTCGGCGCAGGCTTTTACCGTTACCGTTGCGGGATTCGAGGTGCAGGCGGTGCCGCCGTGCTCGATTCGGATATGGTGGAGTGCTGGGGGCGCCAACGCCTGCACGGTACAGACGCTCAGGTTGTCGATCTCATGGATATTGTTCGAACCGCCGGTGGAGCCGGTGAAGGACAGGTTGAAGCTGGTCGGTATGGGGTTCTGGCTGTAGCCCGGATCCTTCACATCCAGCACGGTGCAACCGCTGGTCACCCCCGGCGGGCAGCCGATCAGCGTGGTATAGGCGGTGCCGCCGCTGGTGGCATCACGTTCGACCGAAACGTAGGCATGCACGCCGTCAGTGTGATCGACCACCACGCGATAGCGGTGGGGCGGTGCGGCTACCGCGTCGACGGCGGGACTGAGCGTACCGGTGCCCTGCAAGAAACGATATCCGGACTGGCCGGTTCCGGAACCTCGAACCGCCACCGAATTCGCGATCAATGTCGCGGAACCGCCGTAGCGGCCCTCGGTATTGGTCGAATAGTTACCATATTCGTCAAGGGCGACGCCCAGCCAGCCGCCGGTAAAGCCCGGGCAACCGCCGGGCGTAGTGCAATCGGACACGGGGGTATAACCCTTTTGGGCGTAACCGAGCGAGCCCCCGAAGGCTCCCGCCGCCGGTGCCACGGACGCGTCGGAGAGAATCACCGCGACTCCGTCGGCATGGGTCCCGCCATAGGCGTAGTAATCCAATACCACGGTGACCATGTTGCCGGCGGCGGGGATCAAGCGCTGCAATGTCGCCCACGTCGCCACGGCTCCGGTGGCATCGGTCAGCCTCAGCCGATTGCTGACAATGACCGGGTTGCCGAACGCCCCGGACTTGTTACCCACCGACCAGTTGGCACCGGGGCTGCCGTTGGCGCGATTGAAGTCGTCGGTAAAGCATAGCGTCGCCGTAATATCGAAACTGACGCTGGTGGCTCCCGTCAATCCGGATGAGTTGGCGGTCAGGGTGTAACCCGTGCCCGCATTGTTGATCGACAAGTCGCTGAATGTGGCCACGCCGGCAACCGCATTCTGAGTGAAGGTGCCGCTGAGTGTTCCGCTCGCCGGATTGGTTCCGATGGCTATGGTGATGGAAGCAGTACTTGCCGTGACCAGGGTTCCGGAGGCGTCCTGGACTTGCACCGTGACTGCCGGACTGATGGCGACTCCGGCGCCCGTAGTGCTGGGCTGCTGGAAGAAGGCCAGCTTGGTGGCGACAATGGCATAAGGAGTGAATGTTCCAACGGTCGTGCCGGTGTCATGGTTGCCGTTGGAATCTTTCTGAAAGATCCTGTAGGAATATGCCTGGCCGTTGGTGAGGGGGGTGGCGCTACAACTGCCGGTTCCCGCCCCATCCACCCCGCTAACTACAGTCGACGCCGCATCGGCGGTACGCACGCAAGCCACCGTGGCGGTGCCTATGGTGTTGCCGTTGGTATAGTCGGTGCCTTCCGCCGGGACTTCGAAGCCGACGGAGCCGCCGGTCCAGCGCAGCATCACCGAGCGGCTGAAATCGCTGGAGGACGAGGTGGTCCAGTTCAACGTGACGCTGGCGTCGCCGGCGGTGCCGCTGGTTGCAGTGGCGCTCGCGGGCGACAGGTTGTCTATCGTCACCGTAGCGCTGCCGGAATCGCCCAGCGTCTGCGCCCTGCTGCTGGTGAAGGCGGTGACCGTGCCGCCGACCGCGTAGGAAAGCCCGGGTGGGAGCGGCATATTGGCATGCGTCTTCGGGGTAATCCGCACCTTGTAAGTGGTCACGGTGGTGGTGGCGGTGATCGGCGTGCCGCCGCTGAAGTTGATGGTGTTGCTCCCGGGATTGGTGACTGCGGTGAAATAAGTCGTCGATCCGGCGCTGTTGGTGATGCGCACCTCGCTCAAGGCGTCGGAGGAGTTGACGCCGGTCAAAGTCACGGTGAGCGCGGTCACACTGTCCGTCGTAGTGCTGGTGACCAAGGTAAAGGCGTCGAGGTCGGTTATGCCCGCGCCCGGCGCCAGGGTGACGTTCGACGGGTTGGTGCCGTCGGCAAGTACCGTGGCCGGCACGTAGGTGATGTCGATCCGGCCCCGGGCACCGGAGCCGCCATTGCGATCGGTGCCGGAAAGCGCATATCCGCCGCAACCGCCGCCGCCGGCGATCGTCGCGCCGGTGGTGCAGGCACCGGAGGTGGTCCTGCCT
>Ga0208566_1001561_pt1 | contig 13171 bp, 7 predicted proteins | sample PL_2010_150m_FD_184159 | JGI IMG/M metagenome (GOLD analysis project Ga0208566, IMG submission 184159) | Freshwater microbial communities from Powell Lake, British Columbia, Canada to study Microbial Dark Matter (Phase II) - PL_2010_150m... | ecosystem: Environmental > Aquatic > Freshwater > Lake...
GCGCCCAGACGCAGATCGCGCTGGGAGACTCTCGGCGGCTCTTTCAGGATAATGTTGATGGCGCCCGCCACTGCCTGGGCGCTCTGGTCCGCGGTTGGACCCTTGGTGACCTCGATCCGCTCGACCTGCGAGGGGCTGAGTTGATCCAGGGCAAAGCCGGGTGGCGCGGGGTCGCCGTTGATCAGGATCAGCGTATAGCCCGCCCCCAGGCCGCGCATGCGCGGCGCGTTGCCCTGCATGTTGACGCCGGGCAGGCGTTTGAGGACGTCGGCGACATTGGTGTCGCCGTACTTGTCCATCTCCTCGCGACTGTAGACCTGCTTGGCCACCATGGCCTTGCGCCGCAGATCGGTGTCGCTCTGCGGGCGCGCGCTGATTTCGATGCGCTCGATGCGGCCGCCGGGCTGGCGCGTCTGCCCGTCACCGAGCCCCGGGGGTGGCTCCTGAGCATACGCCGGGGCAGGTGCGACAACACAAAGCAGCAACGCGCCGGCACGCAGGCGCCACCCGGCGGCAATGGGAAGGATTCTCAAGTGGCGCTCCAAGAAGGTTCGAAAGGTCGGCGCCTCGCCTATCATCGGCAGGCCGGCAGGCCGTAGTTTATCTGGATTTCAAATCCCGGGCTTCCATTGGAAGCCTGAAGACCTCACGCGCTGGAGGGTTTGCACCGATTCCGCGTGAGCAGACGGATACTCTCGCGGCGACGCAGAGGCGGAAGATTCGGATTTTCGCGCACGATCGTTGCTTTGCAGCCCTCAAGACTGACCAAAATTTGCCGATATAGCAGCCGTGACCTATCCCAAGAAGCCCGCCCCGCGCCAAGAATGATCTTCCGGCATTTTGATTGCATTCCAGATGAATGACCTAAGCGTGAATCGCGGTTTGGCCCGATACCGCGTCCGTTGGAAGATCGCGTTGATCTTTGATGAAGTGGAACATGAGCCAACCTACCACGGCAGAACTTACGATCTAACCCTGGTGGGCACCGGCATGCTCACCAACAAGGATGTTTTCGCCGACTCTCGTCTCGTCGTACTCCTGGCCATTCCATCGCCGCACCGCAACGGCAGGCAGACCGTGATAGAAGTCGAGGCACGCCAGATATATTCGGTGTATTCCGGAGAAACGTCATGTTTTCGCCTCGGTCTCGAGTTCAGGCATTTCAAGGGTGACGGCTTGAATATCCTCAAGGAAGGGCTCAGTCACTGCAATCCGCTCATCAAGGTGCCGAATTACGATCCATTGCCGACTATCCTCGGCGGCGCGCGCAGCTACCAGCCGGCCCGGAATTTCGATCTCGCAGCCTAAATTCGACGCTATCGAACCCGAACCCGGTGGCTCAGGCCTGAACCGAACCTATTACCCCAGACCCAACTGCGGGCACTGGTACCCCAGACCCAACTTCGGGCACTACTCTGACTCTTTGGCGGCTGCCGGGTCCTTTTCCCCGGTCTGGGCCAGTTGTTCGTAGTGGGCGTAACGGTCGTCCACGCGCTTCTGGATTTCCGCCAGTTTCGCCACCGAATCCTTGCCCCTGAGGACCTCGCGGAAGCGCGTCTCGGTGGCCGCAAACTCCTGGTAGGGTATCGAGGGACGCTTCGAATCCATCTGCATCGGATTGCGCCCTTGGGCCGCCAGGCGCGGATCGAATCGGAACAACGGCCAGTGGCCTGAATCGACCGCCATCTGCTGCTGGTTGAGATTGCTGGTCAAGTCGAAACCCTGTTCGCGGCACGGGCTGTAGGCGATGATCAGGGACGGGCCGTCGTAGGATTCGGCATCGATGAAGGACCTTAGGGTATGCACATCCTTGGCGCCGAAGGCGACGCGGGCAACATAGACATGGCCGTAGGTCATGGCGATCTGGGCCAGATCCTTCTTGCCGGTGGCCTTGCCATTGGCGGCGAACTTTGCCACCGCGCCGAAGGGTGTCGCCTTGGAAGCCTGGCCGCCGGTATTCGAATACACCTCGGTATCCAGCACCAGGATGTTTACGTTGCGCCCGGTGGCGATCACGTGGTCCAGGCCGGAGAAGCCGATATCGTAAGCCCAGCCGTCGCCGCCGATGATCCAGACGCTGCGTTTCACCAGTGCGTCGGCGACGCTCTCCAGTTCGCGCGCCTGAGGCGTCGAGACGCCCGCAAGGACTCGCCTGAGTTCGGCGACCCGCTCACGCTGCTGATGGATGCCGGCTTCGCCGGATTGGTCGGCATTGAGCAGGCCATCGGACAATTCGCTGCCGATCTTCTTGGCCAGCCGCCCGATCAGTTCCCGCGCATATTCGTTCTGCTTGTCGATGCTGATGCGGAAGCCCAGGCCGAACTCGGCGTTGTCTTCGAACAGGGAATTCGACCAGGCCGGGCCGCGTCCCTCCGGATTGGTGGTCCACGGGGTAGACGGCAAATTGCCGCCGTAGATCGACGAACAGCCGGTGGCGTTGGCCACCACCATGCGGTCGCCGAAAAGCTGGGTCGCCAGCTTGATGTAAGGTGTCTCGCCGCAACCGACGCAAGCGCCGGAGAACTCGAACAAGGGCTGCATCAGCATGCAGCCCTTCATGGTGCTGATCTTGATCTTTTCGCGGTCGTATTCCGGCAACTTGAGGAAGAACTCCCAGTTCGCCTTCTCCTGTTCCTTGAGCGGGTCTATCGGCGCCATCATCAAGGCCTTGCGGCTCGGATCCTTCTTGTCGATGGCCGGGCAGCATTCCACGCACAGGTTGCAGCCGGTGCAATCCTCGGGCGAGACCTGATAGGAGATATGCAGATTCGCTTCCATGTCCTTGCCCTTGAGCGGGACGTGCTTGAAGGTCGGCGGTGCGGACGCCGTCAAATTCTCTTGAAACGCCTTGGAGCGGATGGCCGCATGGGGACAGACGAAAGGACATTTGCCGCAGTGGATGCACAGCTCCTCCGACCACACCGGAATTTCCAGCGCCAGGTTGCGTTTCTCATACTGGGTGGTGCCGGGGGGAAAGGTGCCGTCCCGCGGGAAGAATGACACCGGTATGCCATCGCCGCGGCCGGCGATGATCTCGCCCGTTACCCGCCGGACGAACTCCGGAGTGTCATCGGATACCGGCGCCAGCTTCTCGAAATTGCTGGTAGCGGCCGTGGGAATCTTCACCGCATGCAGGTTCGCAAGCGCCTCGTCGATGGCGTGGTAGTTCTTCTCGATGACATCCTTGCCTGACTTGCCGTAGGTCTTGAGCACGGCGCTCTTGATGGCGTCGATGGCGTCCTGGCGCGGAATGACGTTGGAGATCGCGAAGAAACAAGTCTGCATGACCGTGTTGGTGCGCGTCCCCATGCCCGCCTTGCGGGCCACCGCGTAGGCATCGATGGTATAGAACCTCAGTTTCTTGTCGATGATCTGCTGCTGCATGCGGCGCGGCAGGGTATCCCAGACCTGGTCGGCAGGCGCCAGGGAATTCAGCAGGAACACCGCCCCGTCCGCGGCGGCATCGAGGATGTCGAAGCGCTCGAGGAACACCGGCAGGTGGCAGGCCACGAAGTCGGCCTGCCCGTCGCCGATCAGATATGACGAACGGATCGGCTGGTTGCCGAAGCGCAGGTGGGAGATGGTCATGGCGCCGGCCTTCTTCGAGTCGTAGACGAAGTAGCCCTGGCAGAACTTGTCCGTTTCCTCGCCGATGATCTTGATGGAGTTCTTGTTGGCCGAGACGGTGCCATCCGAACCGAGTCCGTAGAACATGGCGCGCACCACGCCTTGGGCCGCGTCCACCCGGAAACCCGGGTCCCATTTCAGGCTGGTGTTCGAGAGGTCGTCGTGGATGCCGATGGTGAAATGATTGCGTGGCACCGGGTGCGCGAGCTCGTCGAATACCGCCTTGATCATGCCCGGCGTAAACTCCTTGGACGACAGGCCATAGCGGCCGCCAATCACGCGCGGCACGGCCTTGAAGTGCGGCGCACCGGAGCCGAGAGATTCGGCCACCGCCACTTTGATGTCCTTATACAGCGGCTCGCCGTCGGCACCTGGCTCCTTGGTACGGTCGAGCACGGCGATGCGGCGCACCGTGGTTGGTAATGCCGCCAGCATCAGCGTCGGGTCGAATGGCCGATACAGCCTGACCTTCAGCACGCCCAGCTTTTCGCCGCGGGCATTCAAATGCTCGACCACTTCCTCGGTGGCCGTTGCGCCAGAACCCATGATGACGATGACCCGGTCCGCATCCGGCGCACCGACATATTCGAACAATTTGTAGTGGCGCCCGGTCAGTGTGGCGAACTTGTCCATCTGCGCCTGGACAATGCCCGGCAGGGCAGAGTAGTAAGAATTCACCGCTTCGCGCATCTGGAAGAACACATCCGGGTTCTGCGAGGTTCCCCGCACCACCGGTCTCTCCGGCGACAGGGCGCGGGCCCGGTGGGCCTGCACCAGTTCGTCGGAAATCATCGCGCGCACCACGTGATGGTCGATCTGGTGGATCTTGGCCACTTCATGGGAAGTGCGGAAGCCGTCGAAAAAATGCATTACCGGCAGGCGTCCCTCCAGCGTGACCGCCTGGGCGATCAGGGCGAAATCGTGGGCCTCCTGAACGGAATTGGAGCACAGCATGACCCAGCCGGTGGACCGCGCCGCCATCACGTCGGAGTGATCGCCGAAAATCGACAGGGCGTGAGTGGCGATGGTGCGGGCCGCGACGTGGAACACCGTCGAAGTGAGTTCGCCGGCAATCTTGAACATGTTGGGGATCATCAGCAGCAGCCCTTGGGACGAGGTAAAAGTCGTCGCCAATGCACCCGTCTGCAACGCACCATGGATGGCACCGGCGGCGCCGCCCTCATGCTGCATCTCGATCACGCTCGGGACCGTTCCCCACAGGTTCTTGATGCCCTTGGCCGACCACTGGTCGGAAAACTCCCCCATCGGCGACGAAGGCGTGATCGGGTAGATGGCAATCACTTCGTTGGTCAGGTGGGCGATGTAGGCTGCGGCCTCATTGCCGTCGACGGTCACGATGATCGGACGATGCGCTCTAGGCTCGATCACACCGCCCGGGATGTCGATGGTCTTTGCCACCGCCGATTTGACTGTCTGAGGATGGTGCATGATGAAGGATCCTTAAAAATGCGTGTATGACTCGGTTGAAGATAATTTCAAGATTCGACTAAATACGTCGCGACATTTTAATGACAAACAACTATCATCAGTGCCTGTGCGGTATTGCGGCTATTTTGCACAAGATCAGGCCGAAAGGGTTGAGATGTGATTTCATATCGTGGGATAACCGCTGTCTGCCTTTAGCGTTGCTTATTGAGGCCTAGAGAATGAATCCGGAAGAAATACTTGAACGCGAGTTCGGCGTCATCACGGAACTGATTCACCAGCATGCCCGAGAACAACCCTCCCGTCCGGCACTTGTCGAAGGGTCGCAGGTACTCGATTACGCTGCCCTGGATGCATTGATGGATCGCATCGCCTTTGCCTTGCAGCGCGACGGCCTCAAACCCGGCGACGCCATCGCCATTTGTGCGTCCATGTCGATCGCCTATGCCGCCGTATTCCTCGGTGCCCTGCGCGCCGGCGTGGTGGTCGCCCCGCTGGCGCCGGGATCGACCGCGGCGAGCCTGGTCCGCATGATTCAGGACGCGCAGGCCAGAGTACTGTTTGTCGACGCCGCCGCCGCGGACGCCCTCGGCCTGGACCATGCCGGCGGGATTTCCCGTATCACGCTCGACAACTCCCGGGCCGGCCGCATGCTGGAGGAGTGGCTGCCGCCGCCCGGGGCACGACCTGCCGCCGTCGCCATCGAGCCAGCTTGGGCGTTCAATATCATCTATTCGTCAGGCACCACCGGAGAACCCAAGGGAATTGTGCAGCCGCATGGCATGCGCTGGAGCCATGTGCGCCGCGGCAAGACCTATGGCTATGGCACCGACACGATCACACTGCTGTCCACCCCGCTGTACTCCAATACCACCCTGGTGGTGTTCTTCCCGACCCTGACATTCGGTGGCACGGTGGTGCTGATGCCGAAATTCAATGCCCAGGCCTACCTGCAGTTGGCGCAGGAGCAGCGCATCACCCACACCATGCTGGTGCCGGTGCAGTACCAGCGCCTGATGGCCAGGCCGGATTTTGACAGCTATGACCTGTCGAGTTTTCGCGTCAAGTTCTCCACCAGCGCACCGTTCAGCGCAGCACTGAAAGCCGACGTGCTGAAGCGTTGGCCCGGCGGCCTGGTGGAGTTCTACGGCATGACCGAAGGCGGCGGCACCTGCATCCTCGACGCCCATCTCCATCCCGACAAGCTGCACACGGTGGGCCTTCCGGCCGAAGGCCACGATATTCGCCTGATCGACGACGCCGGTCATCAGGTCGCTCGCGGAGAAGCTGGCGAGGTGGTGGGCCATTCGGCCGGCATGATGAGCGGTTACCACGGCCAACCGGGGAAAACCCGCGAAGCCGAGTGGTTCGATCCCGAGGGCAAGCGCTTCATCCGTACCGGAGACATCGGGCGCTTTGACAGCGACGGGTTTTTGATACTCTTCGACCGCAAGAAGGACATGATCATCTCGGGCGGATTCAACATTTATCCGAGCGACCTGGAGGCCATCCTGCGCGAGCATCCCGCAGTCGACGATGCCGCCGTGGTCGGCGTCCCTTCGGCGGAATGGGGGGAAACACCGGTGGCCTTCGTCGTCCGCAAGGAGGGCTCGGATACCCTAGACCCAGATTCGGGCACTAGTACCCTAGACCCAGATTCGGGCACTGGTGCCGCGGCGGAAACCCTGATGCAGTGGGTGAATCAGCGCGTCGGCCGGACCCAGCGCCTGGCTTCGGTGCGTTTCGTGGAGGAATTGCCGCGCAGTCCGATCGGCAAGGTGCTGAAGCGCGAGCTACGGGATCGTTACACGGCTGACGCGGATGACTGACCTGCGCCGGATAGGCGGCCGGAAGAACCAATTCCAAGGCTCATTGGGTGATAAACCGATAGCCCACGCCAACCTCCGTGACAATGTGTCTAGGTTGCGAGGGATCATCTTCAATCTTCTTGCGTAGCAATCCCATAAAGACTCGAACATAGTGGCTGTCGTCGGCATGAGAAGGTCCCCACACATTCTTGAGCAGCTGACGATGGGTCAGGACGCTGTCCGGATGGGTGATCAGATAGGCCAGTAGGCGGTATTCGATAGGCGTCAGGTGCAAGGGGTGCCCCTCGCGCTCGACGATGCGCTTACCGAGATCAACGCGCATCCTGCCGAATTCGACGACCGTCGCGCCGCCGCGACCAGCACCGGATCGCCGTCGCAATTGAGCGCGAACACGAGCCAGCAGTTCCGCCGCCCCGAACGGTTTGGTCAGATAGTCGTCAGCACCTGCATCGAGCGCACCGACCTTATCGGCTTCGGTCGTCCGTGCCGAGAGCACAATGATTGGGATATCAGACCAGGTACGCAAGTCGCGGATGAAATCGACACCGTCGCCATCGGGAAGACCAAGATCGAGCACCACCATGTCCGGTTGACGTGTGCCGGCCTCGATAAGACCCCGCTTGACCGAATCGGCCTCAAAGACCTGGCAGCCTTCCGCTTCGAGCGACATTTTGACGAAGCGCCGGATCTTCGGTTCGTCCTCGATGACTATGACCACGGGCAGCGGTTCGCTCATATCCGAGACTCCTCGTGCACAGCATCGTCCTCGACTGTATTGACCAGCGGAGGATTTCCGAGTGGAAGGGAGAACACGAAACGAGCCCCCCCACCATGCCTGTTTTCGGCACGAATGGTACCCGCATGCGCCTCGACAATCGCGCGGCATATTGCTAGACCAAGTCCGACCCCAGCCTTGGCACTCTCCTTCTCGCCTCGCTCGAATTTCTTGAATATCTCCTCTTCCTTTCCTGCGGGCAATCCCGGACCATCGTCCTCGACCCATATGTCGACACGGTCGCGAGTGCCCAGCGCGGCTCCGATGCCGATCCAACTCCCTGGCGGCGTGTATTTGGCGGCATTTTCCAACAGGTTCGACAATACCCGCTCAATCAGCACCCCATCGAAGTCCAGCAAAGGCAGATCCTCCGGCAGATTGACATTTACCCGATGGGCGGCAATGTTTGAATGCACTGCCTTGAGTGCACTACCAACGACTTCTTCCAGCGGTTGCCATTGCCGGTTGAGTTTGACCGCGCCGGACTGCAAACGGGCCATGTCGAGCAGGTTGTTGACCAGCGAATTCATGCGCAAGGCCTCCTCGCGCATCGAGGCAGCGATTTCCACCTGCTGTCCGGTTGGTTGCGGCTGCGTCATCGACATCGAGTCGGCCAAACCAACCAGTGCAGCCAGCGGGGTACGCAAGTCGTGGGAAATGGCCGAAAGCAGCGAGTTGCGCAAGCGCTCCGACTCCATCTGTACGGTGGTGCTCTGGGCAACATCAACGTAATGAACACGTTCGAGGGAGATGGCGATCAGTCGGGCGAAAGTGTCGAGCAGACGCCGCTGTTCGGGCGCCATCAAGCGGCGGTGATCCCTCGGCTCCAGCGCCAGTACTCCGCGCAGGCGCATTGGTGCCTTCAAGGGCACGTAAAGCACCGTACTGCCCGGCAGCGTGTCGGTGCCGCAACCGGCCTCGGTGCCATGGTCGAAGGCCCACTGGACGATGCCGATATCGATGGTCAGGCTATCACCCGAAACTTGAATCGCGGCGCCGAGCCGGTCGTTCTCGTCAGCCAGCAGGAGCGCGGATTTGGCGCCGAATTCAGTTTCGACGAAGCGCTGACTGATTTCGGCGATCTGTTCGGGCATCAAGGCTCCCGACAAGTCCCGCGACATTTCATAGAGGGCACGCACCCGCTGTTCGCGGCGGCCGGCGACACGGGCCTGATACTTGAGTCCCGTAGTGAGTTTGGCTGTGACGAGGCCGACGGCGAGCATGACACCAAAAGTCATCAGGTATTGGACGTCATTCACCGCGAACGAGAACTGCGGCGACACATAAAAGAAATCAAAAGCGGCAACATTCATAAAAGAGGCCATGATTGAGGGCCCCAATCCGTAGCGCACGGAGACCAATACCACCGCCAACAGAAAAAGCATGGCGATATTGGCAAGCTCAAACACCGAATGTAACGGTGCGGCAATCAGAGTCGCAATGCCGCAAATGACCGCACTCATCGCGTAGGACTGCCAGGGCGCCTTCAGGCGATCCAGCCACGACTCGTCGGTTCGCTCGTCTGCGGGGCCCCTGGCGTGCCCTTCCTCCCGTGCGACCTGGATGACTTCCAGGTCGGGCGCCTGTTTGCCGATGCGGTCGGCGAATGAGCGGTACCAGGGCCGCCATGAACCGACATGATCGCGCCCGACAATCACCCGGGAAAGATTATGGTCGCGGGCATACTCGACGACGGCTTCAATAGCATCGGCTCCAGAGAGCGTTGCGGTTTCAGCACCCATTTCCTGAGCCAGCTTGAGGGTCTTCAGGATACGCTGGCGTTGGCGCTCGGAAAGCCGCAGCAACTCGGGTGTTTCGACATACAGCGCATGCCACGGCACATCGAGTCGCGTCGCAATGCGCGCGGCGCTGCGTATTACACGGTCGGCTCCCTCGCCGGGACCAACGCAGGCCAGCAGCAACTCGCGAGTTTGCCATACGGATGAGACGGACTGATCGCGCCGGTACTTGAGCATCTGGTTGTCAACGCGGTCGGCGGTGCGGCGCAATGCGAGTTCGCGCAGTGCAATCAGGTTGCCCTTGCGGAAGAAATTCTGGATGGCGCGTTCGGCCTGGTGGGGAAGGTAGACTTTGCCCTCCTTCAAGCGTTGCAATAACTCGTCCGGCGGCAGGTCAACCAGTACTACTTCGTCGGCGACATCGAAGACGTGATCGGGCACGGTTTCCCACACCCGGACCCCGGTTATGCCGCCGACCACGTCGTTGAGCGTTTCCAGGTGCTGGACATTGATCGTGGAATACACATCGATGCCCGCTGCCAGAAGTTCCTCGACATCCTGCCAGCGCTTCGGATGTCGCGAACCCTGCACGTTGGAGTGCGCAAGCTCGTCCATCAGAATCAGTGCCGGATTGCGCGCCAAGGCCGCGTCGATGTCAAATTCCTTGAGCAGTTTGTCGCGGTATTCGATGTCCTTGAGCGGAAGGCGCTCCAAGCCTTCCACCAGGACCTTGGTTTCCTTCCGGCCATGGGTTTCGACCACCCCGATGACGACATCGGTACCCTGCTGCACCTGCTGGCGTGCGGCCGACAGCATGGCATACGTCTTCCCCACACCGGCCGAGGCGCCAAAGAAGATCTTCAGCTTGCCGCGCGCGGCGCGAATCTCCTCCTCCTTGATCCGGTCGAGGAGTTGGTCGGGATCGGGACGTCCGTCGGTCATTTGTCTAACTGGTCATTGAGCGCCAAATTCAACAGCAACACGTTAACACGAGTTTCGCCAAAGAGACCCAATTGACGTCCTTCCGTATGTGCATCGATCACGGCTGCCACTCTTGCCTGCGACAAATTGCGCGCCTTGGCGACGCGCGCGATCTGGTAGCGGGCCGCGGCCGGGCTGATGTGCGGGTCGAGTCCGCTGGCCGAGGCCGTGACCAGGTCCGCTGGAATCGGCAGCGTGTTGTCCGGATCGGCCGCCTTGAGGGCGTCGATGCGCCCCCTTACGGCATCGACCAGCGCCGGGTTTAGCGGCCCCTGGTTCGATCCGCTAGATGCCGAGGCGTTGTAGGGCTGCGGCCCGGTGGCCGACGGCCGGCTCCAGAAGTTTTTCGGCTCGGCAAAGTTCTGGCCGATCAGCGTCGAGCCGACCGGCTTGCCATCCTTGACGACCAGCCTGCCGGCCGCGGCATCGGCAAAGACGGCCTGCGCGATTCGGGCAACCACGAATGGATAAGCGATTCCGGTGATTGCGGACATCAGCACGAACAGGGTGATGGCGGGACGCAACATAGGTATCAGTGTCTTCATGATTTGTTCCTTTCTTAGGCGAGGCCGACGGCGGCGATCAGCATGTCGATCAGCTTGATGCCAATGAAGGGCGCAATGAGGCCACCCAGACCGTAGACCGCGAGGTTGCGGCGCAGCAGGACCGCGGCGCCCAGGGCTTGGTATTTCACGCCTCTCAGCGCCAGCGGGATCAGGAACATGATGATCAAGGCATTGAAAATCACCGCCGACAGGATCGCCGAGTTCGGGCTGGCGAGGCCCATGACGTTGAGGGCCGCAAGCTGCGGATAGGTGACGACGAAGGCCGCCGGAATGATGGCGAAATACTTCGCGACATCGTTGGCGATGCTAAAGGTGGTCAGCGAGCCGCGCGTCATCAGCATCTGCTTGCCGGTCTCGACCACCTCGATCAGTTTGGTCGGGTTGGAATCGAGGTCCACCATGTTGCCGGCTTCCTTGGCAGCTTGCGTTCCGGTATTCATGGCCACCGCGACGTCGGCCTGCGCCAGCGCCGGGGCGTCGTTGGTGCCGTCGCCGGTCATGGCGACCAGGCGGCCTTCCGCCTGATGCTGGCGGATCAGGGCGAGCTTGGCTTCCGGCGTGGCCTCGGCGAGGAAGTCGTCGACGCCCGCTTCTGCGGCAATGGCGGCTGCCGTCAGGCGGTTGTCGCCGGTGATCATGATGGTGCGGATGCCCATGCGGCGCAGCTCGGCGAAGCGCTCCTTGATGCCGCCCTTGACGATGTCCTTGAGTTCGATAACGCCCAGCACCTTGGCGCCGTCGGCCACCACCAGGGGCGTGCCGCCGCGGCGGGCGACATCTTCGACGGTGACCAGCACCGAAGGCGGAAAGTGGCCGCCGAGATTGTCCACAAGCTTGCGGATGGCGTCGGCGGCGCCTTTGCGGATCTGCCGCTCGCCGAGATTGACGCCGCTGATGCGGGTGTGCGCCGAGAAATGCACGAAGCTGGCGCCGAGAGCCTGGATGTCACGCTCGCGCAGGTTGAACTTCTGCTTGGCCAGCACCACGATGCTGCGGCCTTCCGGCGTCTCGTCGGCGAGCGAAGCCAGTTGGGCGACATCGGCCAGTTCCGCTTCCCGTACGCCCTCGGCGGGCAGGAAGGCGGAGGCCTGGCGATTGCCCAGGGTGATGGTGCCGGTCTTGTCCAGCAACAGCACGTCAACGTCGCCGGCCGCCTCGACGGCACGGCCGGAAGTGGCGATAACGTTGGCCTGCATCATCCGGCTCATGCCGGCGACGCCGATGGCGGAGAGCAGCCCGGCGATCGTCGTCGGGATCAGGCACACCAGCAGGGCGATCAGCACCGTAATCGAGATCGGCGCGCCGGCCTTGGCCACATCGACGCTGAACATCGAGTAGGGCAACAGAGTGACCGTGACCGCGAGGAAGACGATAGTCAGCGCCACCAGCAGGATGGTCAGCGCGATCTCGTTGGGTGTCTTCTGGCGTTTCGCGCTCTCGACCATGGCGATCATGCGATCGATAAACGTCTCGCCGGGGTTTGCCGTCACCCGCACGACGATCCAGTCGGACAGTACGCGGGTGCCGCCGGTGACGGCCGAGAAATCGCCGCCGGCTTCGCGGATGACCGGCGCCGATTCGCCGGTGATGGCTGATTCATCCACCGAGGCGACACCTTCGATGACCTCGCCGTCGGCCGGGATGGTTTCGCCGGCGTGCACCACAAACATGTCGCCCTTGCGCAATTCGGTGGCCGGCACCGTATACCACTGGGCGGCGGCGTGCGGCTCCTTGAGCTTCTTGGCCCAGGTCTCCTTCTTCAGGCCGCGCAGGGAGGCCGCCTGGGCCTTGCTGCGGCCTTCGGCGAGCGCTTCGGCGAAGTTGGCGAACAACACTGTGAACCACAGCCAGAGGGCCACGGCGAGGATGAATCCGGTCGAGGCTTCGCCCTGGCCGGCCAGCGCCTGCATCCAAAGCAGCGTGGTCAGGATACTGCCGATATACACCACGAACATCACCGGGTTGCGCCACTGGATGGCGGGGTTGAGCTTCCGGAATGAATCGACGATGGCCGGTTTCACCAACACCGGGTCGAACATCGCAAGTGTCTTGTGTGTCATGAGTTTCTCCTTTGGCTCAGTGAGATGGATAGAGCATCAGATGCTCGACCAGCGGCCCGAGCGCCAGCGCGGGAACATAGTTCAGGGCGCCGACCAGCACCACGGTGCCGATCAGCAGCACGACGAACAGCGGGCCATGGGTCGGCAT
>Ga0208566_1001562_pt1 | contig 13154 bp, 10 predicted proteins | sample PL_2010_150m_FD_184159 | JGI IMG/M metagenome (GOLD analysis project Ga0208566, IMG submission 184159) | Freshwater microbial communities from Powell Lake, British Columbia, Canada to study Microbial Dark Matter (Phase II) - PL_2010_150m... | ecosystem: Environmental > Aquatic > Freshwater >...
GTCGCTGTCGCAATCCTCCAGCGAGCAGGCGGCCTCGGTCGAGGAAACCACCGCCTCGATCGAGCAGATGACCGCCTCGATCAACCAGAACACCGAGAATGCCAAGGTCACCGACGGCATGGCCAGCAAGTCCGCCGTCGAAGCGGCCGAAGGCGGCACGGCGGTGAAGGATACGGTGGAAGCCATGAAGCAGATCGCCGGCAAGATCGGCATCATCGACGACATCGCCTACCAGACCAACCTGCTGGCGCTCAATGCGGCCATCGAAGCGGCGCGCGCCGGCGAGCACGGCAAAGGCTTTGCAGTTGTGGCCGCGGAAGTGAGAAAGCTCGCCGAACGCAGCCAGGTGGCTGCGCAGGAAATCGGTCAGCTCGCCAGTTCCAGCGTCGGCATGGCCGAGAAGGCCGGGAAACTCCTCGACACCATGGTGCCGGCGATCAAGAAGACCTCCGACCTGGTGCAGGAAATCGCCGCCGCGTCGCAAGAGCAATCCGCCGGGGTCGGCCAGATCAACGGCGCAATGGGCCAGTTGAACAAGGCCACCCAGCAGAACGCTTCGGCTTCCGAGGAACTTGCCGCCACGGCCGAGGAGATGGGTGGCCAGTCGGCCCAGCTCACCTCCTTGATGTCGTTCTTCAAGATCAATGAAGAGCAAGGCTCCGGCAACCGCCCGGCGGCACGCGGGCAGTCTGCCAGCGCCCGTGGCAATGCGCCGGCGCCACGCCCGGCTTCGCGCAAGGCGCCTGCCGCAGCGGTCAATGAGCAGGATTTCGAACGCTTCTGAGCGGGGGACCATCATGGCCAATCCAGCCCAGACGGCGGTCGCCCCGCCTGCGACGCTCAAGCAGTCGCAACAAGCCCTCACCGCCGCCCGCCATCTCGAGGCGGCCGGCGAGGCCCACCAGTACCTGACCTTCGCCCTGTCCTCCGAGCTGTATGCGGTGGGCATCCTCAACGTCAAGGAGATCATCGAGTACGGCAACCTGACCGAGATCCCCATGATGCCGGCCTACATCCGCGGCGTGATCAACCTGCGCGGCGCGGTGGTACCGGTCATCGACCTGGCCGCGCGCTTCGGTGGCAAGGCTTCGGAAGTCCAGCGCCGCACCTGCATCGTCATCGTCGAGATGCGTCAGGACGACACCAAGCAGGATCTCGGCATCATGGTCGATGCGGTCTCCGAAGTGCTGGAGATTCCCGGTTCCGAGATCGAGCCCCCGCCGGCCTTCGGCGCCAAGATCCGCGCCGACTTCATCGCCGGCATGGGCAAGGTCAACAACAAGTTCGTCATCCTCCTCGACATCCAGCGGGTGCTCTCCGTCGAGGAAATGGCCCATCTCGCCAATGTCGGCGGGCAAGCCGACGCCGGCGACACAACGACCGAGGCGCATTGAGGTACATTGCCGAACTCAAGAATGAAAGAGGACTTCGCAATGCACCCATCCAGACGCTTGGCCGGCATGCTGCTGGCGGCGACAACCGGTAGCGTAGGCGCCTACCAGCCGTTCATCAGCGACGACACCGGCACACAGGGCAAGAGCGGCAACCAGCTCGAACTGGGATTCAACCGCGATCGCGCCCAGCAGGGCGGCACTACCAGCACCACCCACGTCATCCCGTTCACCTACACGCGCGGCTTGAGCGACGAACTGGATGTCTTTGTGAGCGTCAACCATACCCGCCTCGGTTCGGATTTTCCCGGCAGCGATGCCAGCGGCAGCGGCAATCCGTCGGTGGGCTTCAAGTGGCGCTTCTTCGAGGAGGAGGCGAGCAAGACCAGCCTCGCCGTCAAGCCGGAACTGCGGCTGCCGGTCAATTCGTCGAAGGAGTCCGCGGGCCTCGGCAACGGCCGTGCCTCCTACGGCCTGGCGCTGATCCTGACCCGGGAAACCGGCTTTGGCGCGGTCCATGCCAACCTCGCCGCGGGCCACGATCACTATCGCGGCCTGCCGAGCAGCCCGGGTCCCGACAGCGAAGGCTGGCGGGCGTCAATCGCGCCGGTGTGGGACCTCAACGAGCAATGGAAACTCGCGGTGGATCTGGGCAGGGAAACGCAGCGCGTCGGGGGCATCAGGAACAGTGCCTATTACGTCGAGCTCGGCGCGGTCTACTCGCCGGACAAGGACCTCGACCTCGCCTTCGGCCTGATCCGCCGCAGCGATCGCACCAGCCCCGCCGTCACCACGAACACCCTGACCGCCGGCATCACCTGGCGCTTCAGGTAAGCGGGGGACACGCCGCCATGAGCAGACCGCCTGAACCAACGCAAGGATTCCACAGTCATTTCGGGTTACCCTCAACCATCAACTTCTCATCAGCGACCGGCCCCACAAGGAGCAACTTTTCATGAAAACCATTCTGCTGGTGGACGACTCTGCCACCATCCTGCTGTCCATCTCCAACATCCTGGCCAAGGCCGGCTACGCCGTCGAGAAGGCCAACTGCGCGGCCGAGGGGCTGAAGACCTTCGGCGGTGGGGCCAAGATCGACCTGCTGATCACCGACCTCAACATGCCCGGCATGAACGGCATCGAGTTCATCAAGGAGGTGCGCAAGCTGCCGAACTACAAGTTCATGCCGATCCTCTTCCTCACCACCGAATCGCAACAGGCCAAGCGCATGGAAGCCAAGGCGGCGGGCGCCTCCGGCTGGCTGGTGAAGCCGGCCACCGCGGATGAATTGATCAATACCATCAAGCTGGTGTTGCACTAGATGACTCTCCCCATTGCCACCCCCGGCCAGATCGCCTGGCGCGACGAATATTCGGTCGGCGTGGCCGAAATCGACCGCCAGCACCAGCGCCTGCTGGGACTGCTGAACAAGGTGAATGCGCTGGACCCCGCTGCGGCGACCGGGGTGAAACGCAACCGCGAGGTCATGAAGATGCTGGAGAATCTCAACGAATATGCCGCCTACCATTTTCTCAGCGAGGAAGGCTTGATGCGCGAACACATCGAGGCCAACGAGGACAGCGTCAAGCACGTCGTCGCCCACCGCTCTTACTGGTCGATCATCTCGACCTTCAAGAAGCGCTTCGAGGAGGGGGACGAGAAGGTCAATGAAGACCTGGTGGAGTATCTCAATCGCTGGTGGGTCAACCACATCCTCGAAACGGACAAACAGCTCGGGCGGGAACTCAACCGTCGAGGGGTTCATTGACATCGAACGGGGAAGCCTCCACATGACCTCCGACAGCCGCTGGCACCTCAACCTGATTCGCTTCTACCGGGAGCATCACCTCGTTGCCACACTGGCTTATGGGTTGGTGATGGCGCTCGTCGCCGCCCTGGTATCACACCTGGCGCTGGACGTCTATTGGGATCTTTACGGAATCGACGAGTCCCACGGCACCGTCATCATCGTCGATACCGTTGCGACCATGCTGGTTTTGGTGCTCGGCCAGATGCTCGTGAACAGGCTGATCCTGAACAAATCCTTCTCTGGGTTTGTGCAGGAGACAGAGCGCTGGGCGCAGGTGGACCAGCGCCGCATCGACAACTTCGGCCGGATCGCCGACGATCTCGACGGTGTCGCCAAGTTCAACAACGTCATGCGCGAGCATATCGCCGACGTCATCACGACGACCGAGGCGGCCGCCTTCGACATCGCCGACCGGCTGAACCGGATCTGCGGCGAGAGCGACAAGCTGGCCAGCGAAGTCAAGGAGGCAGTGCATCAATCCGACGAGCAGTCGCACCAGTCGCAGCAACAGATCGAGAAGAACCTGGGTGCGCTGGAAGCCTTGAAAAAATACCAGCAGCAGCGCGAGCAGGGGTTGCGGGACGAGCATGCGGCGGTCAATCGCGTGGTCGGTGAGGTCAGCCTGTTGTTGCCGCTGGTGGAACTGATCAAGCAGATTTCCAAGCAGACCAACCTGCTGGCGCTGAATGCGGCGATCGAGGCCGCCCGCGCCGGCGAGGCCGGGCGAGGTTTCGCCGTGGTGGCCGACGAGGTGCGCAAGCTCTCCGACCAGACCGGACAGGCCGCGGCGAAGATTTCCGAAGGCATCAATTCGGTTTCGGCGGCGATCACCAATGAGCTGAACAAGACCTTTGCATCCAATGGCGCGGGCGAGAACGTGATGCAGCTCGACGAAATCGCGACGCGCCTGAACGAGATGGGCGAGCGCTTCACCCAGACCATCGGTTACCTGCACCAGTTGACGGCCTCGCTGGATGTGTCGACGGCCAAGATATCCGACGAAGTGATGGAGACGCTGGGCAACCTGCAGTTCCAGGACGTCACCCGGCAGCAGATGGAACACGTCACCGACGGCCTCAACCGCCTCGATGCGCACGTCGGCGAGTTGGCGGGCGGGACCCGCAACTGCGTGGACATGGAGCTCCAGGTAACGCCTCTCGACGTGCATCTCGAATCGATGTTCGAGAACTCGGTGATGGACAGCCAGCGCGACGCCCACGCCAAGAGCGTGGGTTCGGGAGGCGGCGGAAGCAAAGCGGCGTCGAAGATCGAGCTGTTTTAATGAAGACACTGATCAAGGTCGTCATCCCGGCGAAAGGGAAAGCCGTCATCCCGGCGAAAGCCGGGATCCAGGGACGTACTGGATCCCGGCTTTCGCCGGGATGACAGACTTATTCTGCGGAACGCCAGGACCATCATCCGACTCGCACCAACGGTATTTCGAAATGCTGCAAGACCTGTACCTGCTCAACCGGGCGATCGAGGCCGCCAGCGAGGCGATCATGATCAGCGATGCCCTGGCCTTCGACCACCCGACCATCTACGTCAACCCGGCCTTCGAGCGCCTGACCGGCTACGCCAGCGACGAGGCGTTGGGTCGCAACGCCCGGATCCTGCTGGGCGAGGAACTGGCGCAACAGCAGAGCGATGCCTTGAAGCACCTGCTGAAGGAAGGCCGGGCCGGCACGGTGGTGCTGAAGTGCTTCCGCAAGAACGGCGAAGTCTTTTGGAACGAGCTTTCGGTATCGCCGGTGCGCAATGCCGAAGGACAGGTGACACACTCGATCAGCATTCTCAAGGATGTCAGCAACCGCAAGCGTGACGAAGAAAACCTGATCCGCAATGCCCAGTACGACGCCCTCACCGGCCTGCCCAACGGCATCCTGCTGCTCGACCGGCTCGAGCACTCGCTGTCGTCGGCGACCCGTCACCAGCGCATGGTGGGGGTGCTGGTCATCGACATCGACCATTTCAAGACCATCAACGACACCCTCGGCAGGGATGCCGGCGACCTGCTGCTGGTGGAGGCCGCGCGCCGGCTCCAGGACTGCCTGCGCGACGGCGACACGGTGGCGCGCCTGGGCAGCGACGAGTTCGTCCTGCTGTTCGACGACCTGGAGCGGGAAGACGACATCGAACCCCTGGCCGAACGAATCCTCGACAGCATGGGCCGGGCCTTCATGCTCGAAGGCCACGAGGCCTTCGTCAGCGCCAGCATCGGCGCCAGCATCTTCCCGAGGGACGGCAATGACGGCGAAACCCTGGTCCGCCACGCCGACATCGCCATGTACCGCGCCAAGCAGTACGGCAGGAGCATCTTTCAGGTGTTTTCAGAGGAGATGCAGTCCAACATCACCCACCGCATGTCGCTGGAAGCGAATCTGCGTCGGGCGCTGGAACGCGACGAGTTCCTGCTCTACTACCAGCCCCAATTGAGCCTGAGCAGCGGCCGCATCGTCGGCGCGGAGGCGCTGATCCGCTGGCAGCACCCGGAACTCGGCATGGTGTCGCCGGCGCAATTCATCCCGCTGGCGGAGGAAACCGGTCTGATCGTGCCGATCGGCGAATGGGTCATCGCCACCGCCTGCGCCCAGATCAGGCGCTGGCATGATGCCGGCCTGCCCGTGCCGCGCGTCGCCATCAACATTTCGGCGCGCCAGTTCCGCCAGAAGGATCTGCTCGACGTCATCGAGCGGAACCTCGCCTTGCATGGACAGGCGGCGGCGCGGCTGGAGATCGAACTGACCGAGAGCATGGTCATGCACGATCCCGACCGGACCATCCAGATCCTGCGCCAGATGAAGGAGCTGGGCCTGAACATCTCGCTCGACGACTTCGGCACCGGGTACTCCAGCCTGAGCTATCTGCGGCGCTTCCCCATCGACGTGCTGAAGGTCGACCAATCGTTTGTCCGCGACGTCACCACCAGCCCGGACGATGCCGCCATCGCTTCGTCGATCATCGCCCTGGCGCATAGCCTGAACCTGACCACGGTAGCCGAGGGCGTGGAAACCGCCGGCCAGCTGGAATACCTGACGCGGCAGAAATGCGACGTGATGCAAGGCTACTTCTTCAGCAAACCCCTCGCGGCGGCGGGCTTCTCCGCGCTGCTGAACTCCGGACAGTGCCTCGAAATGACGGATTCCCGGTAGCCAGTCACCGAAAAGACGATGGACCAAACCATTACCTCGTCATTCCGGCGGAAGCCGGAATCCAGTACGTCCCTGGATCCCGGCTTCCGCCGGGATGACGGACTTATTCAGCGATTGCCCAGAAAATGAACGAAAACCCCGCCATCACCGATGCGGAATTCGCGCAATTCCAGAAGCTCATCTACAAGATCGCCGGGATCAGCCTGGCCGATTCGAAACAGGTGTTGCTGGTGGGCCGCCTCGGCCGCCGCCTCAAGCACTATGGCTTGTCCACCTTCGGCGAATACTACCGGATGGTCTCCGCCCCGGGAGCCGAAGAAGAGTTGCAGGCCATGGTGGACCTGCTCACCACCAACGAGACGTATTTCTTTCGCGAGGAAAAACATTTCGAATACCTCGCCAAGAGCATCCTCGCCAAGCATCCGCCCGGCCAGCCTTTCGATGTCTGGAGTGCGGCCAGTTCGACCGGCGAGGAGATCTACACCATTGCCATGGTGCTGGCCGACACCCTGGGCGTCAATGCGACCTGGTCGATCACCGGCTCGGACATCAGCACGCAGGTGCTGGCGGTGGCGAAGCGCGGCCTCTACTGGCTGGACCGGACGCGCGGCCTGTCGAAGGAGTACCTGCGCAAGTACTGCCTGAAGGGGGTGCGCGAGAACGAGGGCAGTTTTCTGATCGCGCCCGAACTGCGCAGCCATACCCGCTTCATGCAGGTGAACCTGAACACCACGCTGCCCAACATGGGCAAGTTCCACGTGATCTTCCTGCGCAACGTGATGATCTACTTCGATGCCGACACCAAGCGTCAGGTGGTGGAACGGCTGGCGCGCCAACTGCTGCCGGGCGGCACCCTGATCATCGGCCACTCGGAAAGCCTGAACGGCATCACCGACTGCGTGAAACCGGTGATGCCGACGATCTACAAACTGCCATGACACTGGTCGCCAACGCCGAGCCGCAGGCCGCCGGCAATCCATCGCCAGAAACGGTCTTTCTCCAGGCCGGCGACTTCCATTTCGGCACGGCCCCGCTGCAGATCGCCACCCTGCTCGGCTCCTGCGTCACGGTGACGCTGTGGCAGCCGCGCCGGCGGATCGGCGGGATGTGCCATTTTCTGGTGCCGGCCCGGCCGGGAGGCAGACGACTGCCGGGCGTGGCGCTGGACGGCCATTTCGGCGAGGAAGCCTTCGCCCTGTTCGACCGGGCCATCCTGAAACACGACGGCCGGCCCGAGCAGTTCCAGGCCAAGCTGTTCGGCGGCGGCGACATGTTTCCCGGCTCCAACACCCGCGTCGACGTCGGTGGCCAGAACATCGCCGCGGCACGAGCCCTGCTGAAGCAGCGCGGCATCGCGCTGCTGGCCGAACACGTCGGCGGCGCCGGTCATCGCAAACTGGTTTTCGACCTCGCCAGCGGCGAGGTGCAGTTGCGTTTCGTGGATAAATCGAAAGAAGAAGGCAATGGCTAAGATCCGCGTGATGATCGTCGACGATTCCGCCGTGGTGCGCCAGGTGATTCGCGCCAACCTCGAACGCGAGGCCGACATCGAGGTGATCGGCGCCGCCGCCGATCCGCTTTTCGCCCTCGAGCGCATGAAGACCGACTGGCCCGACGTGATCACCCTGGATGTCGAGATGCCGCGCATGGACGGCATCACCTTCCTGCGCAAGATCATGGCCGAACATCCGACCCCGGTGGTGATCTGCTCGTCGCTGGCCGAAAAGGGCGCCGAAACCACGATGGAGGCGCTCGCCGCCGGCGCCGTGGCGATCATCACCAAGCCGAAAATGGGGGTGAAGCAGTTTCTCGAGGATGCGTCCAACGACCTGGTCAGCGCGGTGCGCTCGGCGGCCCGCTCCAACGTGCGCAACATTCACCCCAGCAGCCGCTCGGCTCTGTCCGCCACGCCGCCGCCCAAGCTCACCGCCGACGCGGTCCTGGCGGCGCGCGCCGCGGCATCCACGGCGATGTCAAAAACCACCGAAAGCATCATCGCCATCGGCACCTCGACCGGCGGCACGCAGGCGCTCGAGGTCGTGCTGACCATGCTGCCGGCGGTCTGCCCCGGCATCGTGGTGGTGCAGCACATGCCTGAGAAGTTCACCGCCCTGTTCGCCGAGCGCCTGAATACGTTGTGCCAGGTGGAGGTACGCGAGGCCCAGAACAACGACCGGGTGATCCCCGGCCGGGTGTTGATCGCTCCCGGCGGCCGCCACATGATGCTGCGCCGCAGCGGCGCCCAGTACATCGTCGAGGTGGTCGACGGTCCGCTGGTCAACCGCCACAAACCCTCGGTCGACGTGCTGTTCCGCTCGGTCGCCCAGGTCGCCGGCAAGAATGCGCTGGGCATCATCATGACCGGCATGGGCGACGACGGCGCGCGCGGCATGAACGAGATGCACCAGGCCGGCGCCTCTACCGTGGCCCAGGACGAAGCCACCTGCGTAGTCTTCGGCATGCCCAAGGAAGCCATCAAGCTCGGCGGCGTGGACAAGATCATGCCGCTGGAACTGATCGCCCGGGAAATCATCGCCTATCAATAACACGGGACGCGCGTTTGGAAGCGCCTTCCGCGACCCGCTCATGACTTCCTCCGCCCCGTCCGGCAACGATCTCGAAGTTCGCGCCAGGAACATCCATCCCGGCCAGTGGGCAGTGGAGGAGAGCCAGTCGATCGCCACGTTGCTCGGGTCCTGCGTGGCGGTGTGCCTGTATGACCCGAAACTGCGCTTCGGCGGCCTCAACCATTTCATGTTGCCGATCCGCACCCGGGCCAGCGACAGCGAGTACGACTCGCTGCTGCGCGGCGACTACGCGATGGAAGTGCTGGTCAATGCCATGCTGGGCAAGGGCGCGCAGAAGCAGCGCATGATCGCCAAGGCCTTCGGCGGCGGCAATGTGGTCAGCTCGCTGCGCAAGTCGATCGGGGATGGTAACATCAGCTTCACGCGTTCCTGGCTGGAGCGCGAGGGGATTGCCCTGGTCTCTTCCGACTTCGGCGGCCCCTGGGCACGCAAGGTGGTCTTCCAGCCGGACACGGGCGACGCGTATTGCAAACGGCTGGCGACGTCGCAGTCGGTCGCGACCCAGGTGGCGCAGGCGGAAGTGGACTACGAAAACAGTTTGCTCGGCCCGAGCAAACCGCGCGAAAGGAAGATCGAGCTGTTCTGAAACTTCGTGACACCGCCGCGATTGCATGCGTGGTGAGCCGGCAACGGCATCGAATTGGAACCGATGGAACAGCCTCTCGGGGAGGACGTGCAAGTGTATAGCAGCCTGCCGGACTTTCCTCGTGGGTGCGACGAGGTCGAATTCGGATGCAGCGCAAGGCGCGCCGACGAAGCTTTGGCGGCCCCCAAGCGAGGAGGCGCAACGCCGCGATGCGCCGAATTCGACCCCGTCCCGGAGGGTTGCAGCCAAACGGGGCGTCTGCGGCGTTGCACCGCTTGGCAAGGGGGATGCCCTTGCCGGCGCGGCGCGCCTTGCATCCATCCCCGTTTGGCTGCAACGCATCCCGCGCGGAATGTCCGGCAGGCTGCTAAGGAAACGCTGTGCCCGCAATAAGGGCGCTGCATTGGCGGGTGCTCAGGTTCTGGCTGCTGCCGGTGCTGCTGGCCGCCCTGGTCGGGGGCATCTGGCTGCTGCAGTCCAACCCCGCTACGCCCACTTCCGCCAGCCTGCTGAGCGATGAAGAGCGCGCCTGGCTGAGCCAACATCCGGTGTTGCGGCTGGCGCCGGACCCCAACTTTCCGCCGATTGAATACTTCGACCAGAACGGACGCTATCGCGGCTTGATCGCCGACTACTATGCGCTGCTTGAAGCTCGCCTCGGCGTGCGCTTCGAGGTCGTCCGGGCAGCCAGCTGGGACGCCGTGCTGGCCATGGCCAAACGGCGTGAAGTCGATATCCTCGGCGCGGCGCAGCGGACCCCGGCGCGCAGCGAATACCTGAACTTCAGCCCGCCCGTCATCGACATTCCCAATGTCATCATCGTCCCCCGGGAGACCGACGGGGTCGTGGACTTTTCCGGGCTTTCGGGCAAGAAGCTCGCCATCACCCGCGGCAATGCGCTGGATGAATACGTGCGCGCCAGGTTTCCGGACATCCGCATCGTCTCGGTGGTCGATGACATGGAAGGCCTGCACTATGTGTCATTCGGCAACTCGGATGCGACGGTCATCAACCTGGCGATTGCCTCCCACCTGATCGTCCAGCATGGCATCACCAACCTGCGGGTGGCCGGCGATTCCGGACGTTCCAACGCCCTGCATATCGCCTCGCGCAGCGACTGGCCGATGTTGAATCAGATCCTTTCGAAGGGCCTCGCCTCGATCAGCGAGGCGGAGCGCCGGACCATCTACGGTCGCTGGATCCAGCTCGACCAAGGCGTCAGCACCCGCCAGAGCCTGATCGCGCTGCTCGGCACCGGCGCCCTGTTCACGGCGCTAGTGATCGTCATCCTGCTATTCAACCGCTCGTTGCGGCAACAGGTCGCCAGCCGCACGGCCGCATTGAATCAGGAGCTGTCCGAACGCAAGCTGGCGGAGGACGCCCTGAAGCAGTCCGAGAACCTGCAACGGGCGCTCCACAGGATCTCGGAGGCCTCACGCGCGACGAGCGATTTGCGCAGCCTGCTGCGGCGCACCCATGAAATCATCGAGAAGCTGATGCCGGCCAGGAATTTCTTTGTGGCACTCTACGACCCCGTCAGCCAGGAAATCAGCTTCCCCTACTTTGCCGACGAGCACGACGTTGCGCCGGCGCCACGCAAGGTCGGCGCAGGCGGCCTGACTGAGCTCGTGCTGAAGACCGGCGAACCCTTGCTGTTGACCCCGGAATCGCTGCCGCCGGCCATCACCGAGCGTCTCGATATCGCCGGCACCCAGTTTCTCGACTGGCTGGGCGTGCCGCTCAAGACCGAAGCACACACCATCGGGGTGCTCGCGGTGCAGAGCTACTCGGGCCAGGTGCGCTACACCGGAAAGGACATGGCGCTGCTACAGTTCGTCTCGGAACAGGTGGCCATGACCATCGAGCGCAAGCAAGTGGAGGAAGCGCAGTTCGAGAACGCCGAGCAGTTGCGCTTGATTTACGACACGGCGAACGTGGCTATTTTCGCGGCAAATCGGCAAGGGAAGCTCACCCACGCCAATCGGTGGATGGCGGAAATGTTCCGGTGTCCCGTGGAGAAGCTGATCGGCAGGGAATATGTGACGCTGGTGCATCCCGCCGAGCGAGAAGCCGGCCGGCAACATCTGCTGGCCGCACTGACCGGCGCCATCACCGGTGTTAATTTGGAGAGGCGCTATGGGCGCGAGGACGGCAGCGAGTTCTGGGGGCACCTGACCGCCAGCCAGAGGCTCGACCCCGAGGGAAACGTGGCCGGAATGGTCGGCGCAATCACGGACATTACCGAACGCAGGCAGGCCGAAGCTCATCTCCAACTGGCCGCCAACGTATTCACCTATGCCCAGGAAGGCATCACCATCACCGACGCCGAAGCCAACATCATCGACGTGAACGCCACCTTCACGCGCATCACCGGCTACAGCCGCGAGGAGGCGATCGGCAAGAATCCGAATATCCTGAAATCGGGCCGCCATGACGCTGAATTCTATGCGGTGATGTGGGACGAACTGAAGTCGCAGGGGCATTGGATCGGGGAAGTGTGGAACCGCCGCAGGAATGGCGAGGTGTATGCGGAGATGCTCAGCATCAGCGCCGTCAACGATGCCGACGGGAAGCCGCAAAACTACGTGGCGTTGTTCTCCGACATCACTTCCCTCAAGGAACATCAAAGTCAGCTCGAGCGCATCGCCCACTATGACGCGCTCACCGGCTTGCCCAACCGCATCGTACTGGCCGACCGGCTGAGACAGGCCACTGCCCAGACCCGCCGGCGGGAAAACCTCATGGCCCTGGTTTATCTCGACCTGGACGGCTTCAAGGCGGTGAACGACAGCTACGGCCACGAGGCCGGTGACGAATTGTTGATCGTCCTCTCGCAACGGCTGAAGGAAGCCTTGCGTGAGGGAGATACCCTGGCCAGGATGGGTGGCGACGAATTCGTGGCGGTGCTCACCGACCTCTCCAGCACCCGCGAATGCGAAGTGGTGCTGACCCGGCTGCTGAAGGCCGCCGCATCTCCGGTTCAGATCAGGGACGCGAGCCTGCGGGTTTCCGCCAGCCTGGGCGTGACGATATTCCCGCTCGACAGCGGCGATCCCGACACCCTGCTGCGCCATGCCGACCAGGCCATGTACCAGGCCAAGCAGGCGGGGAAGAACAGTTACCACCTGTTCGACCAGGAACGCGACAAGCTGACGAGAACCCACCAGGAAAGTTACCAGCGCATCGGCCAGGCCCTGGAAAAAGGTGAGTTCGTACTTTATTACCAGCCCAAGGTGAATCTGCGCGAGGGCAAGGTGATCGGCGCCGAAGCGCTGGTCCGCTGGATGCATCCCGAGCGGGGAATGGTCCCGCCGGGCGAGTTCCTGCCCTTGATCGAAGGCACCGAACTCATCGCCCGGCTGGGTGACTGGGTACTCAACACCGCCCTCGGGCAGATGACGGCGTGGGGCGCGGAGGGGTTCGAGATGGCGGTCAGCGTCAACATCGCGGCGAACCATCTGCAGCAGCATGAATTCCTCCACCGCCTGAAGGAAATGCTGGCCCTGCATCCTTCCGTCAAGGCGGAAAACCTGGAACTGGAACTGCTGGAAACCGCCGCCCTGGAAGACCTTCTGCATGTCTCCCAGGTCATCAAGGATTGCCAGGCGCTGGGCGTGAGCATCTCGG
>Ga0208566_1001563_pt1 | contig 13149 bp, 9 predicted proteins | sample PL_2010_150m_FD_184159 | JGI IMG/M metagenome (GOLD analysis project Ga0208566, IMG submission 184159) | Freshwater microbial communities from Powell Lake, British Columbia, Canada to study Microbial Dark Matter (Phase II) - PL_2010_150m... | ecosystem: Environmental > Aquatic > Freshwater > Lake...
GATAACAATTATACAAGTCAACAAAAAGGCGGTACTTCAAAACATCATAGGAATGTTTCATGTAATAATGAGCAGTATCCACGGACTTCAGGGATGATCCTGCACCGTTGTTTTGTGCCTGTGATCCTGCGAATGCAAGAACTGCCAATCCCAATAGAATGTACCAGATCCGTTTCATGTTTTAAACTGTCAAACGTGATCCGGATTTATTTCGTGATGATCATTTTCCGGGTCTGCCTGTATTCACCTGCCTGCATCGTATAATAATAGATACCCGGTGCAAATATTGAACAATCAACATCAACCCAATGTTTTCCCCGAACAGCATTTTCATCCACAGGAGTAGCAATGATCTTTCCACTGATATCCATGATATCCAGATACACATGGCAATCTTTGTTCAATTCGTAAACGATATTTGTTGTATTGGTTACCGGGTTTGGAATATTCTGGTAAAGGTGGAATCCTTCCGGCTTTTCAGGACCGGAGACTCCAAGGACGGTGGTTCCCTGTTTCAGGACGATCTCATTATTGGGATCAAAATAGAACTGGACGGGCCGTTTGTTGAATGTCCAGATGAAGACCTGGTTGTTCACATCATTCATTACCCGGAAAGTCGTATCCGTCAAATCGGCAAAGATCACCCGGAAATTCAGTATCATCCGGAAAAAAGCCGGGTTTGTCTGTACCTGGGAAGCCTGGAAATTCACATGCCACTGGCCGGTTCCAAGATCTTCAAAATTATATTTGTTCTGGTAAACCGGGTGGTTGGGCTGATAGATCCAATCGGTAAAATACCAGTCATAATTGGCCCCGGATATTTCGTTGACCTTTGCATTGAAATCTGCAATTGTGGCCGATTTGAATTTCAGGTTGGTGTCGGCGCAATAGGCCTGCATCATCTGGAAGAAAAGAGCGTCGCCAAGAAGGTATCGGACCTGGTGCAGAGCGCATGCACCTTTCTCGTAAGTGATGTAGAAATTGAACAGGGTCCCGAGGGGTGGCGTATTGATGGCCCAATCAGGAACGGAAATGGCCCAACCGGGATTTCCTGAAAAATAAGTTGAAGCATCATTCTGGATCTCATTCAGGTATCCGGAATAGCCTCCTGTTTTTTCGATCCAGTAAGCCTCCGTCCAGGTGGCAAATCCTTCGTTCAGCCAGATATCGGCCCAGGTGGCACAGGTAATCATATCCCCGAACCATTGATGGGCATATTCATGTGATACAATGCTTTCGTACCAGCAATTGGGACAAAGGCTGGTCAGCGTCTGGTTTTCCATCCCTCCCCAGGCAAAGTCGCTGTTTAGCGTGGCAAATCCGTTCTTCTGAAAAGGATGCTCAATGAAATTCTGTGAATAATAGGTGGTCATATCCGGGAGGATGCTTTCAATGTAATAAGGGCTTTCGCCGGCATTATAATAGAACCGGAGCGGAATGCTGTCTGCCGGATTGCTCACCTTATGCCAGTAAACGATGTCGAGGTTGTAATTCAACCGTGCGGACAAAACCATTAGGTAGGTTGCCAATGGCTGAGCACTTGACCAATGGTAAGTCAGGGTATCCCCATTGATAATCGAATCTACAAGAGCCCCATTGGAACCACACTTGGCTGTAACAGGGACCTTAACGGTAATGTCGAGAATGGCCTTATCCGACGGTTTATCCCAGCAGGGAAACCAGTGACGTGCACCTTCCGGTTCAGCATCTGTAAATACATGGCCTCCTGATGCATAAAAAGCATTGTCGGTGATGTTATTATGATGATAACAAACCCTGACCTGTAATTGTTCCTCCGGATTGTAGGTCCGGTTGAGCTGAATGGTGAGAACATTGCCCGTATGGGTAAAGGAAACGCCCGCCAGCCTCACGGAGTCAATGGTCAGCGAAGCATTATCTGCGTTCAGTTTGATGAAATTAAGGGTGGAATCGACTTTGAGATGAATGGTGGTCTTTGCAGAAAAATTCTTAGGGTAGGGGCTGTAAAAACTGTTATAGATATTCAGGTTCATCGTATAACTCAAAACATCGTAGGTATGTGTGGGGCCAACAGTAAGGGTCTCTTTCAATGCAGAAAGGGATTGCTGGCTCATGGCCGATTTTTTTTTGGAGCAATAATAAGCTCCGCTTTCCCTGGTTTCCTGGGATTGTACCAATGAAGAGGTGAAGAAGCTAAAAAGGCAAAACAGGATAATTTTTTTCATAGTGCGGGTTTGTTGAGGTTTCTGGATACAAAGTTACATATAATTAATCATATTTTCCGGCGAACCGGGCCAATGAAAATTCCTACATTTGTCATCGGCATGAAGTAATAATCAAAATGCATAGATTCATTTTAGCTTGTTTTATTTTAGCAATGATAACGGGTTGCTCCACGCAATCTGATCAGGATGCTGGCAAAACCGTTTTCAGGTACAATGAGGCAGCGAACATTACTTCACTGGATCCTGCCTATGCACGTGACCAGGCAAACATCTGGGCCACGCACCAGGTTTATAACGGACTGGTCCAACTGGGGGAACACCTGGAAATCATGCCGTGTATTGCAAAGTCATGGGATATTTCAGCTAATGGTAAGGAATACATTTTTCATTTAAGAAAAGATGTTTTTTTCCACGACAGTCCGGTGTTTCCAGGCGAAAAGGGCAGGAGGGTAGTGGCAGCTGATGTGGCCTATAGCTTTTCAAGGATCATCGATCCGAAAGAGGCTTCACCCGGTGCCTGGATCTTTAACTATGTAGAAAAAACCGGGGACAGGTTCAGCTTTTCTGCTCCCGATGATTCCACCTTCATCCTTCACCTGAAACAGCCGTTTCCTCCTTTCCCCGGGATCTTAACCACCGGATACTGCTCGGTTGTTCCGCATGAAGCCATCGAAAAGTATGGAACCGATTTCCGCAAGAACCCGGTTGGCACAGGCCCATTTAAATTCAAGATGTGGAAAGAAGGAGTGAAGCTCGTCCTGGTCAAAAATCCAAATTATTTTGAGTTTGACCATGAAAACAGGTTGCCATACCTCGATGCCGTTGCCATCACGTTCCTGGCGGATAAACAATCGGCTTTTCTTGAATTCGTAAAAAGAAAACTGGATTTCATGTCGGGGATCGATCCGGGTTATAAGGATGAACTCCTGACACGGGATGGCAGGTTGAAGCCTGAATTCAACGGGAAGTTCAAACTGATCACCCAACCTTACCTGAATACCGAATACCTGGGTTTCCTGGTGGATCCGCAAACTGATGCAGGAAAAAATAGCCCGCTGCGCCTGAAACAGGTCAGGCAGGCCATCAATTATTCCTTTGACCGGCGGAAGATGATCGGTTTTCTCCGGAACAACATTGGAACGCCCGGATTGCATGGCATGATCCCGAAAGGAATGCCTTCCTTCGATTCCAATTCAATATATTACGATTATAATCCTGAAAAAGCCAGAAAACTTCTTGGTGATGCCGGGTTCCCGGGTGGCCGTGGCCTGCCTCCGATCATACTTTCCACCACTTCCGATTACCTGGATATCTGCAAATACATTCAATATAAAACTGGAGAAGTAGGCATCGAAATCAAGATCGACATCTCTCCACCGGCAGCGTTAAAGGAAATGAAGGCTCAGGCAAAATTACCCTTCTTCCGCGCTTCCTGGATTGCCGATTACCCGGATGCAGAAAATTATCTATCGCTCTTTTACGGAAAGAATTTCTCTCCACAGGGGCCGAATTATACACACTTTTACCAAAAGGAGTTCGACGTCCTTTTTGAAAAAGCAATGGCCTGTACGAATGACTCTGCCCGTTTCATCTATTATCGTAAGCTGGAAAAGATCGTCATGGACGATGCCCCGGTGGTGGTTCTTTATTATGACCAGGTGTTACGGTTTGTTCAGAACAATATTGAAGGGATGGATTCGGACCCGATGAACCTGCTTACTCTAAAGAAAGTTAGAAAGAAGTGAAGGTATTAGATAAACTGGCGAACTGGTGATCTGGTGAATTGGCGAGTTTTATTCTTTGTGACTTTGTTACTCTGTTACTCTGTTCAAAGTTCTACTTTCAACCCATCGTACGCCAGCCTGATAAAAGAGGGCAATTCCTTCTGCACATCTTCATAGCATCCCATCTGGTGACTGACGTGTGTCAGAAATCCCTGTTCCGGTTTTAGTTTTTCCAGTATCGCGACTGCCTCCGACAGGTTGAAATGGGAATAATGCTTTTTCTTCATCAAGGCATTGATAACGATCACCCTTGATCCCGCGATCTTCTTCATTTCTTTTTCAGGAATATCAATGGCATCCGTGATATAGGTAAGATCACCGATCCGGTAACCGAAAACATAGTGATCTTCGAAATGAAGCGCATTAACAGGAAGGATCGCTAAGCCTGAGATGTCAAATCGCCGGTTCCCGATCAGATGAAGATTGATCTCTGGTATTCCCGGGTATTTATTTTCCACAAAGGCATAGGAAAATTCATTTTTGATGGCCCGCTGTACTTCATCTGATGCATATACCTCGGCAGGCCGTTGAAGAATATAATTGAATGCCCTCACATCATCGAGTCCGCCGAGGTGGTCTTTGTGGGCATGCGTGATCAGGATGGCATCGATCGACCGGATATCTTCCCGGAGCATCTGTTGGCGGAAATCGGGGCCGCAGTCGATAATGATGCGTTTCTCTTCGGTTTCAACCATGACGGAGGAACGCAGCCGTTTATCCCTGGGATCTGCCGACCGGCAAACATTGCAATCGCAGGCTACGACAGGGATTCCTTGTGATGTTCCCGTTCCAAGAAAAGTGAGGACCACAGAAATTGATGATTGAGGTAAATAAGTTGGTAAAGGTACGAAAGGAAACTATTCTCTGTTATTGCGCTCTTTAAACTCGCTGATCAGTTTGACAAAGATCTCTTTAACAGAAGTTATGGAAGTTGCCTTAAAGGCATTCGAACCGGCAAATGCATAACCACTGTTGAAATTACCTTTTACGGCGTTGATCAGGGCGGTGATGATGCAATAAGGGCTGGAGGTAATATCGCAGGTTTTAATACATTTGAAGGGGCACTTAATGGGGTGTTTCTTTCCTTGCCTGACCTTTTCAAGAAAATCGTTGAAAATTGCGCGTCCGGGCATACCCACCGGGCTTTTAATGATCCCGATATCTTCCTTTTTAGCGTCGATATAGGTTTGCTTGAAACCCGGGGAGGCATCACATTCATTGGTTGTAACGAAAATTGTTCCCATCTGCACGCCGGAAGCTCCCAGTTTCATGATATTATAAATATCTTCCCCGGTATAAATACCGCCTGCAGCGATAACAGGAATCGTCTGATGGTATTTCTCTTCAAAGTGGCTTACTTCCTCCACCACATCCGGTATCAGTTTCTCCAGCGAAAAATTTATATCTTCAATCTGTTCTGTCTTAAATCCAAGGTGCCCGCCTGCTTTTGGCCCTTCAACAACAATGGCATCAGGAAGATAGTCGTAATGAGTATGCCATTTCTCACAGATCAGCTTTGCCGCCCTGGCTGAAGAAACAATCGGAACCAGTTTGGTTGTACTGTCCTTTTTCAGGAAAGAAGGCATGTCAAGAGGCAATCCTGCCCCAGAAAAAATGATATCCACCTTCTCTGAGATGGATGTTTTAACCATATCCACAAAATTCGACATGGCCACCATAATGTTAACACCAATGACGCCTTTCGACTTTTCACGTGCGAGCCTTATCTCTTCTTTCAACCCGTATATGCTGGCTTCAAGAAAATTCGTGGAATAGTCGCGGTAGAGAAGTCCAAGTCCAGCGCTGGATATTACTCCTACGCCTCCTTCATTGGCTACAGCAGATGCAAGTCCTGATAATGATACCCCTACGCCCATTCCGCCCTGAATGATTGGAACTGAAATCGTAAGGTCTCCAATGGAAAGTGCTTTCAATGAACCTATTAATTTATGCAAAGGTAGGACTCTTTTGTTAACTTATGCAAATATAAGGGTCTTTTCATTCACTTTTACATAATGTGGTTAAAACCTTTCAAAATTGAAAATCAAAAAGATAAACCTCAATGTGTCCGATACCGGATGAAGCTTCAACAACCGCCTGTTATTAAAAATTGTTAATTTTCAAATATATGTCTGGCTTAAACGTTACCTTTGCACAGCTTTTCACAGAACTTGAAGAATCATTTATGTTCAGGAAAATCAGATCGTTAATTGGTTTGCATTATTTCAGGAAGGAACTGGAAAACACCGGAAGGGACAGGAGACTGACCAACCTCAGGGATGCAAAGAAAATTGGTATTCTTTATAACCTTGATGATGTCCCGGATTATGATGTAGTTGCTGAATTTGTGACCCGTCTGCAGCATGACCGCAAAGAGGTCAAGGCATTGGGATATGTTAAGAACAAGAACCTGATCAGTCGTTTCCTCCCAAAATTATCGTATGATTTTTTTTCACGAAAAGATATGAATTGGTTCTATAAACCAGTTAAGGACAAGGTGATGGATTTCATCCAGAAAGATTTCGACCTTCTGATTGACCTGGATATGAAAGACAGCCTGCCACTGAAATACATCTCAGGACTTTCCATGTCGATGTGCCGTATTGGCCGTTATTCTGAAGATAACACTTCCTGCTACGACCTTATGCTCGATGTCAATCCTTCCACTCCGGTCAATGAATTTATCAGGCAGATCACTCATTATTTAACCATCATAAACAATGACGGAAAAGTTACAGGATAAACTCCGTGGAACAGGTGTAGCCATTGTAACCCCGTTCACCAGGTCAAATGCCATTGATTTTCTTGCTTTCGAAAAGATTCTCAACCATACGATCGGCAATGGGGTTGAGTACATCGTTCTGCTGGGAACTACCGGAGAATCCGCTACCCTTTCGAAACATGAAAGAAAGACCCTCATCGAATTTGCGGTCGAAAGGATTGATCACCGCGTTCCCCTGGTTCTTGGATTGGGAGGAAATAACACCTCTGAACTGATCCTTTCCATTCATGGAACGCCCTTTAAAGATATCGACGCCATTCTATCCGTTTGTCCTTATTACAACAAACCTACACAGGAAGGGATCTACCAGCATTTCAAGATTGTTGCGGAAGCCAGTCCTGTACCCGTGATCCTCTATACCGTTCCAAGCCGTACCTGCAGCAATATAGCCGCTTCCACAACCCTGAAGCTGGCCCGCGGTTTCAGCAACATCATCGGGATCAAGGAAGCATCGGGCAACTTCGACCAGATATTCCAACTGCTGAAGAACCGGCCTGAAGGTTTTCTGGTAATATCCGGGGATGATGCAATCACATTACCTTTACTTGCAGCAGGCGCAGATGGGGTCATCTCTGTGGTTGCAAATGCCTTTCCGAAGAATTTTTCAGAAATGGTCAGGTTGGGGTTGAATGGTGATTTCACAGGTGCCCGTAAGATCCATTTTGAGCTCATCGATCTCATCAATGCCCTTTTCATGGATGGCAGCCCCGGCGGGATCAAAGCAGCACTGAACCTGATGAATCTCTGTGAAGATATCGTCCGTTTACCGCTGGTTCCTGTGAACAAAGACGTCCATAAACTCATCAAAAAACTCATCGAACAAATTGATTGACGAATGAAACGAAACTATCGCGCACTGGTTACCCTGATGTTCATCATCCTATTTACTTCTGTTCATGCTCAGAAGAATAAACAACAAATACTGGATGGTCTGTTCACGAATAATGGAGAAATCTATTTTTCCTTCCAGATATTTGACAGGGATGAAATTCCGGTTTTAACCAAGATCATTTCCATTGATAATGTTAAAGGGAATGAGGTTTACGCTTATGCCAACCGGAAAGAATTCAGCCGATTCCTTGACCTGGGATACTCCTATACGATTCTTCCTCACCCCGGAACCTTACTGAGAGAATCCGAACTCAACATGGGAGGAAATCAGAAAAAACCCTATTCTGGTACTGTCTGGAATTTTTATCCGACATACGACCAGTATGTTGCCTACATGACAGGATTTGCATCGGATCATCCCGCTATCTGCCGGCTGGATACGCTTGGTACTTCCGTGCAGGGACGTCTTCTGCTGGCAGTCAAACTCAGCGACAGCGTCAACACAAACCGGGGTAAACCGGAATTCCTGTATACTTCGACGATGCATGGTAATGAAACCACTGGTTACATCCTGATGTTGCACCTGATCGATTCATTACTGAGCGGTTATGGTTCCGTTCCAAGGATCACCAACATGCTGAATAATTACCAGGTCTACATCAACCCGCTGGCTAACCCCGACGGAACCTATGCAGGTGGGAATAATACTGTAAACGGGGCAACAAGGTACAACGCAAACGGTGTTGACCTTAACCGCAATTTCCCGGATCCTGGGGCCGGTCCGCATCCTGACGGAAACTCATGGCAGCCGGAGACCAGGGCATTCATGCATTATGATACCATTCACCATTTTGTAATGTCGGCGAATTTTCATACCGGGGATGAAGTTGTGAATTATCCCTGGGATACCTGGCCTAGGCTTCATGCCGATGATACATGGTTTCAGTTTGTCAGCCGCGAATATGCCGATACCATTCACCTGCACAGCCCGGCGGGGTACTTTACCGACCTGAATAACGGGATCACAAACGGCTATGCCTGGTACCAAGTCCAGGGAGGACGACAGGATTATACAACCTATTTTCATTATGGGCGGGAAGTAACAATTGAGCTATCGTTTACTTTTCTACCTCCAGCCAACCAATTATTAGGTTACTGGGATTATAACAAACGGTCGTTTTTAAACTATATAGAAGAAAGTTCATATGGGATCAATGGGCAGGTCACCGATACCGTAACCGGAAATCCACTCAATGCCAAAGTCATGATAACAGTGCATGATATCGATAATTCATTTCAATATTCAAATGCTTCTTCCGGGTGGTATTACCGGCCGATTGCACAGGGTAACTGGGCGCTTACCTTCACCTGCCCCGGGTATTTTGCCGAAACCATCCATGGGATCAACGTTACAAACCGGAACACAACAAGGTTGAACATAAGAATGGTTCCTTTAAATTTTGGTATTGCAGGCGAAACGCGAAAAACATTTGTTTTTGTCTATCCCAATCCCTCTAATGGCAACGTTCATCTGCTCCTGCCAGAATCAGGAACCGGTTCCTTCACATTTACGATATTCGATATGACCGGGAGAATGATTCAGTCAGGAATAATCGATAGGGCAGGGGACAAGGTTGTTTATCAGTTTGATTTTACCCGCCTGGGTAAAGGGATCTATCTGCTAAAGCTGGATGGAGGTAAGTCGGTTTATGAAAACAAGCTAATTATTCATTGATTAAACAAATTCCGGAAACCATAATTCCTTCATTCTATTCTTATATCCTGACCCCTTTCCAGAACCAGATCCTGAAAAGGATGAATGCCAAAATGGTTATAAAGATCCAGACCCATTTGATGCGGATTCTCCTTGTCTCTTCATCAAAGAAAAGATCATTGGTTAAACGGGCACGCAAAATCGCCGGAAGAAGTACCAAAAGCATTGAACCTTCAACAATCAATTCAAAACCATTCTTCAGGGGCTGTTTTATAAGTATGATCATCCCTGTTCCGATCAGGAAAGGAAGAAAGATCTGCGACATGAGAAACGGGCTCCGGTTGCCTTTACCAATGTTGTTGAAGTAAATGTTTCCTGTCAGCAACACGAATTTGGATAGAAACAATCCGCCAGTCAGCATTCCCAATAAAATCCCGACCACGAACAGCATTTTCCCGGTATCACTAAAATAGTGGTAAGCCAGCACCCATCCGAATCCCTGGTTCAGGAGCGCACCGAAGATCATTTCTCCGAATGACTGCGTGAAGGCTTGAAGGAAAACCCACATGATAAAGAGCCGTGTGGACCAGGTTTCATGGCTTGCCAAGGCAAAGATGGTAAGGGATATCAACGTCAGCATAAAGGTTAAAACGGGCCCCGTGCTGAATACGACCTTTACTGCGTCTTCCGTCCAATCTCTGCTACGGATAAGGTATTCAACATCGTAATACATCATTACGGCTTTGATATCAAAAGAACCCGCTGCAATTACGAATGCCATTTCTTTAAGCAAGAAAATAAAAAGATAGGCAAGCAGAAAGATGAAGGTGGAATTCAGCAATATGATCAGGTATTTTCCTTTTCCCAAGAAGGAATAGTTCTGGTTCATGAATTCCTGTATTGTCCGGAAATTGATTTTAAACAGGTTCCCCGTATGAAAAAGATAACGGAGTTTGCGGAATACGTTACGATTCTTTTTGCCCGTTAAAGTTTCATGAGAAGGTTTTCGCTGCCTTGCTTTTTTAATAACATACCTTGCCATCCGGATTGAGCGCCGGATGCGTTTCCTGAATGGAAGTTTGGGTGAAGATAGCAGAGGCGTTACTTCATGAATGATTGGTTTCCCGGAAATCCCCTGGTATCCGGTCGGACCTTCTTTTACTTTCCGTATTTCGGCATTCAGTTTCCGGTTATAGCGTTTCAGTGTTCCCGGCCGGAAGTAAAAAAATATATGACGGAATTTTCTGCGCCTCCTTCTTGTCTTCTTCAGCCGTAAAGCCTCGTGCTTTTTCAGGCGCTCCTCTTTGGGCGTTTTATGGAACATGGTGCCATGGATTCGCAGAATACGGATCTTTCGCCTGATCTTATAAAAAAACCATGAGATTCCGTTTTCTGAACCGGGTCTTTCAAGCATAATGTTTCAGGCTATCAGAATTCATCACCAACAGAAGGAACTCCACCTATGGAATAACTACCGGCAACCAGTTTTTGTTTAACGATCTTAAAGGTATCGATAGTGTATTCAACATCTTCCATCGTATGAACGGCAGTAGGGATGAGGCGAAGCATGATGACCCCTTTGGGAACGACAGGGTAGATCACACCGGAACAGAACACTCTGTAATTCTCCCTCAGGTCATATATTACCTGAGTGGCTTCTCCTACTCCGCCCTTCAGAAATACCGGTGTAACGGGTGATGCGGTGTTTCCGATGTCGAAGCCATTTTCTTTCAGCCCCGATTGCAATGCCTTTACGATGATCCACAATTTCTCCCTCAATTCAGGCCGGGTTTTGATCAACTCGAGTCTCTTCATGGCGCCGACAACCATCGGCATGGGAAGTGATTTTGCGTAGATCTGAGAGCGCATTTTAAAGGCAAGCGACTTGATGATCTGTTTATCGCTGGCAACGAAAGCACCGATGCCGGCCATGGCTTTTGCAAATGTCCCAAAATACACATCTACTTTGTCCATCACCTGCTGGTGCTCGCTGGTACCTTTGCCGGTGGGGCCCATGGTTCCGAACCCGTGTGCGTCATCAATCAGGAGGCGGAAGTTGTATTGATCTTTTAATGCAAGCATTCCCTTCAGGTTTCCGAGATCGCCTGACATGCCGTAAACACCTTCGGTGATGACAAGAATTCCGCCACCGGTTTCATCGGTAAGTTTTTTGGCCCGCATCAGTTGCTTCTCAAAGCTTTCCATATCGTTGTGCGGGTAAACAAACCGTTTCCCCATATGCAGACGCAAGCCATCGAGGATGCATGCATGGGCTTGTGAATCGTAAACGACTACATCATGACGGTCGAGCAGGGAATCGATGATGGAAACCATCCCCATATATCCATAATTCAACAGGTATGTCGATTCTTTTCCTTCAAATTTTGCCAGCTGGCGTTCCAGTTCCAGGTGGTACTCCGTTTGGCCCGACATCATCCTGGCTCCCATCGGGTAACCCATTCCCCAGTCCGCGGCACCTTTGGTATCTGCTTCCCTGACTTCCGGATGATTGGCAAGTCCAAGGTAATTATTCAGACTCCATACAATGCATTCTTTCCCTTTAAAGATCATTTTATTGGAGATCTGTCCTTCCAGTTTCGGGAAAGAATAATAACCGTAACCCTGGTCTGCATATTGGCCGAGAGGCCCCTTATTCGCAATTACTTTTTCAAAAATGTCCACCTGAATTTGTTTTATAAGTTAGACGATAGGATTATTGGCAGGTATTCCGCTGAAAGCAAAATCATTCCGCTGCAGAAATACCGGTTTCTTCATCATTATGCCGGGAAAATAATTTCCCTGAGAAACCGGGGACAAAATTAGTTCTTTAGGATGGATTAGCAAATTAATGTTTTCCCGATTCTTCAACATTCTAAAGGGAATACTATTCCTTGTAAAATTCCGTTTAGAAATACTGATACAAATACTGTTTAAGCAAATGAATATCCTGAAGCGCGTTCATCATGATCTTGTGAGAAATATATTGTTGTTTTTACGGGAAAAATTGTAATTTTGCACCATGAGAAAGAGTTTTCTCTTCTTTTGCTTGTCATTGCTGGTTTTTCTATCTACTTCATGCAAATTTCAGAAAATGCTGAAAAGTGATGATACGGATAAAAAGTATGCCATGGCTTTACAGCTATACAGTGAAAAGGATTACTCAAGGGCATTGCAGCTTTTTGAACAGCTGATGGGAGTAATGCGTGCAACGGATAAGGCACAGAAGATCTATTACAATCAGGCATACTGTTATTATTATTCGAAGGATTACACAATGGCCTCGTACTATTTTAAACGGTTCAGTTCGAATTTTCCAAATACCCGCGAAGCTGAGGAATGTACCTTCATGAGTGCTTTCTCCAACTGCCAGAATTCGCCCGAATACAGCCTCGACCAAACAACAACCCGCGATGCGATTAAGGAACTTCAGGCCTTTATTAACACTTACCCCGAAAGCAAACGCATCCCCGAATGCAACGACCTCATCGATAAAATGAGAGAAAAACTGGAAACAAAAGATTTTAAAATCGCCCAGTTATATTACAGGATGGATGATTACATCGCAGCCATCACCTCTTTCAACAACATCCTGAAGGATTATCCCGATACGCAAAAGAAAGAAGAGATCATGTTTCTCATCTTCAAATGCTATAACAAATATGCCGTACAGAGTATTGATGCAAGGAAGAAAGAAAGGATTCAGAAAGCCTTTACGGCCTATAACGACTTTGCAACTTTGTATCCTTCCAGCCAGTTCATCGCTGAAGCGAAATCAATGAAGGAAAAATCCCGGAAGGAACTTGCGCTGTTGGGATTAAAGAACCAGAATAAAAA
>Ga0208566_1001564_pt1 | contig 13149 bp, 10 predicted proteins | sample PL_2010_150m_FD_184159 | JGI IMG/M metagenome (GOLD analysis project Ga0208566, IMG submission 184159) | Freshwater microbial communities from Powell Lake, British Columbia, Canada to study Microbial Dark Matter (Phase II) - PL_2010_150m... | ecosystem: Environmental > Aquatic > Freshwater >...
GCATGATGTCGGCCTGCTGGCGCGCGAGATCGGTGCCGCCGCCCATGGCGATGGACACCTGCGCCTGGGCCAGCACCGGCGCATCATTCACTCCGTCGCCGACCATGGCGACGACCGCGCCACGAGCCTGCAAGGCGGCGACGAAGGCATGCTTGGCCTCCGGCGTGCATCCGCCGCGGGCATCACCGATCCCGAGCTTGCGCGCCACCTCGGCGACCGCTGCGGGCGTGTCGCCGCTCAGCAAGGTGAGCCGTGCGCCGTTGCGCTGCAGTTCGGCCAGCATCTCCTCGGCATTCGGACGCAGCCGGTCGCCGAACCGGAACAATGCCAGCCAGCCCTGCGCGTTGGCCAGGGCTACCACGCTGCCGTCGGTTCCGCACCAGCGGCGCGCATGTTCCGGCAATGGCGCTCCGTGCAGGGCGCCGGCGAAATCCGGCGAGCCGATGCGCCAAATTTCGCCGGCGATGCGCGCCTCGATACCCCGACCGGTGAGTGCGTGCAGTCCGTCGACCGGCGGCAATGGCGGATGATCGGACGTTCGACCCGGCGTACACGCTGCCCGCAGTGCCCGGCCGATCGGATGTTCGGAACCCTGCTCCAACGACGCGGCCAACACCAGCGCGGCGGGTTTGGTGATTGCCCCCAGCATCAGCGTCTCGTCGAGCGTCAGCCGCCCAAGCGTGAGCGTGCCGGTCTTGTCGAAAACGAAGTGGTCGGCGCGCGCCAGGGTCTCGATGGCATGGCCGCGGGTCACCAGCACGCCCAGGCGGGACAGGGCGCCGCTGGCCACCGTCAGCGCCGTCGGCGTCGCCAGCGACAACGCGCAGGGACAGCTCACCACCAGCACCGCCACGAACACCCACAGGGCGCGCTGCGGATCAATCACATACCAGGCCGCTCCGGTCGCCAGCGCGAGGACCAGCAGGATGCCGACGAAGCGGCCGGCGATCCGGTCCGCCAGCTCCACCAGGCGCGGCTTCTCGGTCGCCGCTCGCTCGATCAGGCGGCGGATCGTCGCCAGCCGGGTGTCGGCACCGATCCTCAGGACACGCGCGACCAGCGGGCTGCCGACATTGATGCTGCCGCCGATCAGCGGATCGCCCACGGACTTGGCCACTGCGGCGCTTTCGCCGGTGAGCAGGGATTCGTCCGCAGTGCTGCCACCCTGCACCACTTCGCCATCCGCGGGAATGACTTCCCCGGGACTGACCAGCACCAGGTCGCCGACCACCAACTGTGCAACCGGGACTCGCTCGCTGTCGAGCGCCGGAAACCCGGGCAGGCGCGCCGCGAAGGCGGGCAGCGCGCGCGAAAGCGCCTCGATGCCGCGCACCGCCTTTTGCCGCGCCATCATCTCGAAATAGCGGCCGCACAGCAGGAAGAAAATGAACATCGTCACCGAGTCGAAATACACCGCGCCGCTCGCCGTCAGCGTCGCCCCGCCGCTTGCCAAAAACGCGGTACCGACGCCCAGGGCCACCGGCACGTCCATGCCGACCCGCGCGAGCCGGAGATCGCGCCATGCATTTATGAAGAACGGTGCGGCGGAATACAGCATCACCGGCAGCGTCAGGATCAGGCTCGCCCAGCGCATCAATTGCTCGATGTCCGGGGTCATCGCGCCGTCCGCCAGATATACCGGGATGGCATACATCATCACCTGCATCATGCCGAAGCCGGCGACGAACAGGCGCCACTGCGCCGCCCGCCGCTCCTTGCCGGCCAACTGCTCGGAGCGTGCCGGGTCGTAGGGGTGGGCACGATAGCCGATGGCGGCGATCGCCATGAGTATCTGCGACAGCTTGATGCGGCGTTCGTCCCAACGGACGCGTGCGCGGCCGGTCGAATAATTGACGCTGACGGCGATGACGCCGGGCTGGCGCGCCAGGTGCTGCTCGTTGAGCCAGACACAGGCGGCGCAGGTGATTCCTTCGAGGATCAGGGATGCCTCGCGACCATCCTCGCCGGCCTCACCGGGGATTCGATCGACGAAGCTTTCCTGCACCTCGGCAAGGTCGAAGGCGCCGGCATCCAGCAAGGCGCCGGGCAACGCCTCGCGCGGACTTTCGGGGAGCGCGTCGCGATGCCGGTAGTAGTCGGCAAGGCCATTGGCGACAATCGCCTGGGCAACCGCCTGGCAGCCGGCGCAGCACATGCGCCGCGAGTCGCCATCGATGACGACCGTCAATTCGACGGTCGCCGGTACGGGCAGGCCGCAGTGATAACAGGCCTCGCCCATCGCCTGCTGCCGCCTCGAAGCGCCTACTTGGGCGCCAGCCGGATCGCCCCATCCAGTCGAATGACTTCGCCGTTGAGCATCTCATTCTCGATAATCTGCCCGACCAGCGCCGCATACTCGGAAGGCTTGCCGAGGCGCTGGGGAAACGGCACCATCTTGCCGAGGGCCTCCTGGATTTCCGGCGACATGCCGAGCAGCATCGGCGTCTCGAATATGCCCGGCGCGATGGTCATCACGCGGATCCCGAATCGCGCCAGCTCGCGTGCGATCGGCAGCGTCATGCCTACGATGCCTCCTTTCGAGGCGGAGTAAGCGGCCTGACCGATCTGGCCGTCGTAGGCGGCCACCGAAGCAGTACTCACAATCACGCCGCGTTCGCCGGCGGCATTGGGCGCGCCCTTGCTCATGACTTCGGCGGCAAGGCGGATCATATTGAAGCTGCCGATCAGATTGACGTTGATTACCCTGCTGAACGACGCCAGTTGATGGGGCGCCTCTTTGCCGAGGACCTTCTCCCCGATGGCGATCCCGGCGCAGTTGATGAGTCCGTTGAGCTTGCCGAAACTCTCGACTGTTTGCGCGATGGTCGCCTTGGCGCTGACTTCATTGGAAACATCGGTCTCGGTGAATCTGGCGGCACCGACAAATTCCGCGTTCAACTCCTTGGCCAACGCCTCCCCACCCGCCTTGTTGAGATCGGCGAGCATCACCTTGGCGCCGCCGGCGGCCAGCAGACGCGCGGTTCCGGCGCCCAGCCCGGACGCACCGCCGGTTACGATGAAGACGCTATCTTTGATCTGCATGTCGGTCTGGCTCCTCGAAGGAAAGGGCTTGCGCTGGGGAAGTGGAATTTTACCGCAAAGCCGGCGGCAGATCCGACGTCGGAATCGTCGTCCCGATGAGGCCAACGACTCCGGCGATATAATTGGCGCGGCCGCGCCGTTTTTTTTCGCCCTGGTTACTACAATGCTTGGCGCCGACTGGGCTTTCTCGCTCGCTCGATAGGAGTATCCACCTGAGTACCCTGGCCTCTTCCTCGATCGACGAGGCTCTACTTCCCTTGCTTCACGAGCTGTTTGCGGATTTACCGCAATTCCTTGCGTCGTTGTGCGTTGGTCTCCGGGTAGCGCATCCTGAGTGTCCTGAACAAGTCCAGAACAATTTCGGACACGATCAACCGGGCGTTTTCCTTGTGGTCGGCTGGCACGACGTACCAGGGCGCGATTTTGGTGCTCGTCGCGCTCAGGCACGCCTCGTAGGCCTGCATTCACTGTTTCCAGCATTTCCGCTCTTCCATGTCCGCCTGACTGAATTTCCAGTTTTTGTCCGGCTCGTCGGGAGGTTGCGACGAGCACCACCGGACCGCGAAAACGCTGAACCGAGCGCAATTCACGACCGGGTCATTTTGGCCTTTCTTCCTCAGCACCCGCGGGATCAGGTCTCATCGAGCGCGCCTTGCACCACAACCAGAAGAAGGCCCCGAGCACAACTGTCGTGACCAGTACGCTTTCTTCGATCCGCTTCAGGTCGGCAACCCAGGCATTGATGGCAAGGCCGAACGCGTATCCGGCCCCGGTGATTGCCAAGGCCCACAGAGCGGCACCGATCATGTTCAGCACGGCAAAGCGAAGTACGGCGACGCGGCTCGATCCCAGCAGCATCGGCCCGGCAACCCTGAGTCCATAAAGGAATCGGACGGTAAGAATGAAAATGACGGCATGGCGCTCCAGCAGTTCATGAACCCGCGGTTTGTGCCGCGCCAAGCTCGGAAAACGTTCGATCAACACGTCGCCCTTCCAGCGTCCAAGCAGGAACGCCAATTGATCGCCGAGAGTGCCGCCGACCATCCCGACCAGGACCACCAGCGGCCACTCGAGCAGGCCGCTATGGGCCGCAAATCCGGCTGCGACAAGAATCGTCTCTCCTTCGAGCAAGGTGCCGACAAAGACCGCGAGATATCCATAGGATAAGACGAAGGCGCTGATCATTCGTGTTGCCTTTGTCGATAGTGGAAGACCAGCCCCGGTCCATCGTCGCGCCCGCGCAGGCTGACGACACCACTCAGACGGGAAGCCGCCTCCCGGACGATGGACAACCCGAGACCGCTGCCCGTTCCGGCGGTGCCCGGCAAGCGGTAGAAGGCATCGAAAACACGCTCACGCTCTGCCTTCGGAATACCCGGGCCGTTGTCGACCACTTCGATGACCGCAGCATCATTTTCCGTCAGCAGGCGGACCGTCACTTGACTCCCGTCAGGGGCGTACTTCAGGGCATTGTTCAAGGCATTGCCCAAAATCAGTCGAAGCGAATCCGCTGACGCGCGCAGCGAAAGCCGCGTGTCTTCCTCGAGACCGAGATCAATGTTTTTCGCTGCGGCCATTGGCAAGAACTCCGCCAGCAGTTCGCGGGCCAGAGCCGATACATCGACAACGGCATCCGTGGTCGTTCCGGCCTGGGTTCTGGCCAGGCTGAGCAACTGTTCAGTGAGATGTCGCGCGCGCTCGATACCGGCTTGCAGTGGCTCTACACGCGTCTGCATTACTTCCAGCGACTCGGCCTGGCGCAAATTCTGCGCTTGGATCGACAAGGCAGTGAGAGGACTCCGCAGTTCATGCGCGGCGTCGGCGATGAACCGCCGCTGCTGAACCATCAACTGATTCACTCGTTCCAGCAAGCGGTTTATGGCCTGTATGAAGGGCGCTATTTCGTCCGGCAAGCCATGGTCGGCGATGGGCGCGGGGCGGTCCGCCGGCTGCGCATCCAGGCTGCTCGAGAGCCGTGCGATCGGCGCAAATTCCCGTCGCACAATGCCCACGATCATCCACGCCAGTAGCGGAAGCAAGAGCAGCAAGGGGACCAGTGTCCGCATCGCACTGTTGATGGCAATTTCGTCACGGGCGTCGGTCGGCTGGGCGACGACTGTGCGTTTTCCCGCCGTGGCGTCATGGATGAAAACCCGCAGTCGATCGCTACCCGCGTTCAGGGTGTGGAATCCGGGTCGCAAATCGCTCGAAAGCCAATCCGGGCGACGGTTCCCCGGCAGATGAACGATCAGGATGCGGGACTCCGGGTCGGCGGCGGCGGTGTCGTCGGTGCCGTTGGCGGGCGCCGACTCCGTCGCACCCATGTCGTTCAGCACGGCGACTTGGCGCAGCATGTCGTCCTGGAATTCCTTCGCCTCGTCGTAGGCAAGAATGAAAGATGCCAGAGCCGCCAACAGCCCCGACACCAGGATGGCGCCTCCCAACATTAACGACAGATGGCGTTGCAGCGATCGCCTCATTCCGGTCTATCCACCATCCAGCCGGCACCCCGGACATTCTTGATGACATCGGCGCCGAATTTCCGCCGCACGCCGTGAATCAGGAAATCCACGACATTGCTTTCCACTTCCTCGTTCCAGCCGTAGATGCGGTCTTCCAGTTCGGTGCGGGACAGAATCGTGCCGGGTCGCAGCAGCAGCGCATGCAGCAGAGCAAACTCTCGCGCGCTCAGGACTTCCACGACATCGCCGCAGCGTGCCTCGCGTGTCGCCGGATCAAGGCTGAGTTTACCGTTGGTCAGCGCCGGCGCTGCCTGACCGCCCTTGCGGCGGACCACTGCGCGCAGACGCGCCAGCAATTCATTGACGTCGAAGGGCTTCACCAGGTAGTCGTCCGCGCCGTAATCGAGCCCCTTGATCCGCTCGTCCACGCCATCCCGCGCTGTGATGACGATCACGGGCACCGCGTTTCCGCTCTGTCGCAGTCGGCGCAACACTTCCAGCCCGTCGCGCCGGGGCAGGCCAAGATCGAGCAGCATGGCCTGGTGCTCGCCGAGTTCGAGCACGCTGCCGGCCTCCGCGCCGTCCATTACCCAGTCCACTGCATAGGCGGCATCCTTGAGCGCGACGGATACCGCCTCGCCGATCATTGGATCGTCTTCAACCAGCAGGATACGCATCGTTTTCGTTCCTCTCCTTTATCGTTGCCTCGCAAGACACCCCATGTCCCGCAAGTCAATGCCCTTGTATAGCCGGCCGATGTTCGAACACAAAGATACTGACCACGATGAATGCCAGAAATACTCCTGATGCATTCTAACGGCTCAATGCCAGCCCGCCAGAATTCAGCGGTTGGTCCATCAATACGCGGCGACCATGATCAGCAGTAAAGCGCCGATCCCGCGAGACCGGTCGGCGGCAATCCGCCAGCATCATGCCGACTGCGGTGGTTGCAATGGTGGTGATCCAGTACAGAACCGGGTGAAAGCGCTTTGAATTCAGATGTTCCATCTCGATTCCCGTTCAGGGTACTTACGCAGTTTTCGTTGCATGTGTTTCGATTACGTCCCGCCGGGTAAGGGTCAGATAGACCACCAGACCAAGAATGGTCGACAGAAAGATCATGCTGGTGATTACCGCGCCCAGGCCAAGGCCACCGTCGGTGACGGATTGCGACAGCAGATCGCCAAACGAGGCGCCGAGCGGTCGCGTCAGGATGTAGGCCATCCAGAATGCCAGCACGGCATTTGCCTTGAAGACGTAATAGGTGAACGTGACAGCCGCAATCAGTGCGCCGAACATCAGCGTTGATATTGCATAGCCGAGTTTCAGTCCCTCCGCCGCAAGGTCGCCTGCCGCCGTGCCCAATGCGAATGTAAACAGGATCGCTGCCCAGTAGAACAGTTCGCGCTTCGAGGTGACGATGGTGTGAATGGACAAGGTCTTCTCGCTCATGTACCAGGCGGCAAAAGTTGCCAGCAATGCCAGACCAAAGGCGATGGTCGTGGTTTCCAGCGCGATGCCGAAGTTGTCCATCAGATTGTCCGTGATGAGCGTGCCGACGATGCTTATCAGCACCACGTTCACCCAGTATAGCCACGGCACATACTTTCTGGCCCGCATCTGGAGGAAAAGAAAGGCCCCGAGCAGGGATCCCATGACGATGGAGGTGCCGGTCAAGCCGAAATGAAAGTCGACATTGAGAAAATCGGCGCCGGTTTCGCCGACCGTGGTCGCCATGATTTTGATGATCCAGAAGTAGAGCGTGACTTCCGGCACTTTGTTCAGCATTTGCATTGCGCTGTCGCGCGTCAGTGTTTTCATTTTGGTTCTCCTGCGGGTCCCAGTGTGACTGGTTTCGGTTCAGGCCGAAATCCGGGGCGGCGGCGCCGCCCCGGCATCGTCGCCATGTCTGTGCCGGTCAATCGGCCTTGTCATGGTCATCGTCGCGATCGGTCTTGTCCTCTGTCGCGGCAATGACTTTGCCGCTCATCGGGTCCACCTTGACGTCCATGACCTTCTTGCCATTCACTACTTCGACATCGAAGACCCACTGGCCCTTGTGCTTTTCGAACTCGGCGCGGGAGGCCTTGCCGCCGACCTGTTGCTCGGCGGCAGTGACGGCCTGATTCAGACTGACTTTTGCGGATTCGATAGCCAGGGAGTCGTTCTCCATCGCCTTAACAGCATAAGCAGTGCCAATGGCAGTCGCGGAAAGCGCCGCGAGCGCGGTCAGATAGATTTTGCGTTTCATGATGATCACTCCTTCAGGTCACGCGGATATTCGCGTGGTTTTAAAGATAGCGATCCAGAATTAGCGCCGAGTTAGCCGACCTTGGTTCGTGCCGCGTGGAAGGACGATAGTTAGTTACTTGGGCCTAAGTGTTGGCACTCGTGATTGGAATGAGGGCGAGCCAATCGCGCATTGCTAAGATTGAAGCGGCGGATCCTTCAGTATCGCTGGACCTTATAGTTTGTGCGCTTATCGCACGTCACGAAAACGCGCGATACTCAAGCAGCATTGCCTGGCTGATGGGGCGAGCATAATTTCGTTAGCCCGGATAGCCAACTTCTCGTTGATGCCGTATGCTAAGGATAAGCACGGCATCATGCTCCGGTTCAACGCTATACAGCGCAATGTAGCCCGTTCGTCCTCTTGAGATGATCAGCTCACGAACATCGTTGTTGACTGGACGTCCGATCATCGGGTGGTGCTTTAGTATCGACACTGCTTCGGCGATCAGATCGACGGTCTCCGCGGCGGCGGCGGGATCAGATTCAAGCAGAAAATCGGTGAGACGTTCGAGATCGGCAAACGCACGTTCAGAGTAGATCATGCGCGCCACGAACGCGCCTTCGGCTTTGCCGTCTTCTTGCCAGCCACACGTGCCTTTAGGTAGGTATGAACTTCTTCGGCATCGAAGCCTTTGCCGGTGTCGATCAGGTCGTTGCGGGCAGAGTGAGCATCTTCAAGAAAGCGAGCACGTTGTTCGGTAGCAGTGGCAGCTTGTTCAATAGCGTTGAGCATGAAGGCATGTGAAGATACGCCAAGCTGCTGCGCGGCGGCGGCAGTGCGCTTCTTCAGGTCATCCGGAAGTTTCAATGATGTGGTGGGCATGGGGTACTCCCTCGGCAAGGTGACACTAAAGTAACACCTATAGCAATTGAAGGCAAGGAAAAGTACCCAGATACAACGGGAAAGCCGTCTGTGTCGAGCCGTCAGTGGACGTTGTGCGAGCAGGCATCAACATAAAGCCGAGCAGTCCAAGCCTAATACCATTGGCATCTTTGAGAGGACGACAAGGTGTCCCAGAATAGTAAATGTATTCCCGAGTATTGACGAAAAATGCCTACATAGTGCCTGCACGAACCCAGAAATGAAAAGAGGTTACGAGTAGCTTACTCATAACCTCTTTATTTTATTGGTGCCGGCGAGAAGAGTTGAACTCCCGACCTTCGCATTACGAATGCGCTGCTCTACCAACTGAGCTACGCCGGCCCGGTGCTGCAAGGCTGCGAATTATATCGGCTCATCAGCGCAGGAGCAAACCGGCTTCCGACGACGCCGGTCCTGCTCGGCCGACCTATTGATCGTTGACCAGTTCGCGCCATGAGACGCGGCGTGTAACGATGCCACCGGCTCCGATCGGCACATTCGAGGTCACGGTGGTACCATCGGATAACTGCGTGAGTTCGACGATGGTGTTGTTCGGCAGCCGGACGATCACCGGCCGGGTGGCCAGCGCATTTCCCAGACTGACGGCCACGACGCTTCCGGCCGTCGAAACCGGGGCCCCCGTGCAGTAGTCGAGGAAATACCTGAAGCTGTTGCCGCCGACAGTGCAGGCGCTCGAGTTGGGGATGTTGGTATTGAATGCAATCGTCCCGAGCGCCAGCGTCGGGTCCGTATTGGCGCGCTCACCGCTGTTCGGAAAGTCGATATACCAGCCATTGTCGGTATTGAAGTTGACCGGATCGCTGGTGCTGGTGCGCACCGACTGTCCGGTGTTGCAGATTGAAGTCGAGGTGCCGGGCGGACAGGTGGTGCTGGTTTCTACCTGCGGAATAAAACGACTCCCCGATGCACGCGGATTGGTCAACGCCGTCGATCCCAAACCATCCTTGATGGCATAGAACGTTTGCTGCTGGGTGTTCGCCAGATCGCTGGCGCCGAGATACCGGCCGGTGCCGGTAAATACCACCGCAGTGCCACTGCAATCGCCGATTTCAGGTTTGGCGGTGAGCGGCTGCGGATTGCCGCTGCCATCCACCAGCGTCACCAGCCGTTGTGCATCGAAGCCGGCCGCACCGACGTTATTGTTGACATCGAAACGCCACACATTGCCCAGCAGATCGCCCCCATATATCCGCACCGCGGAATTGTCGTTCATCGCATCATCAACCCACGCCCGGATGCGCGACAAGCCGCTAGGAGTGCCGGTGCTGCCGACTCCGGTGCTGATGATGCCGGTGCCGTTGATTGTCGTGACCAGCGCGCCGGTAATCGCGTTGACCACATACAAGCGGCCTACTCCGTCACCCGGTGACACGTTGTTGTAGCCGGAGGCGAACATCACGACCCAGGTACCGTCTGCGAGCTTGGCGATCTCAGGATTGCCATAGGTGTATCCCAGGTTGGTATCGGAGAATTCCCATAGGGCGGCGGGAGCCGCGGGATCGGTGATGTCCAGTGCGTAATAACCCCGTCCGCCGCCGTTCATGCCACCGACCAGGATGGTCTTCCAGCCGGTACCGGAATAAACTTCCGCGACCGTCGGCGTTCCATCCAGGAAATACTGATGCAGATTCGCATAATTCTTGTCCGCCAGCTTGTAGAGGCTGGGCAACAAAAGCGCCGGGATATAGGCCCAGGACTCGGCGCCTGTCGTCGAGTCGAAGGCGTGCAGCATGCCATCGTTGGAGGCGGCATACACCTTACCCGGCCGCGTCGAATGACTGTCGCCATAGTTGACCAGGGACGCTTTCACATACACCGCCTCGGCATCGACGATGTCTCCCAGCACATGGGCACGCGAATGGTAGTACTTGCCGGTGTCGGTGGTGGGCCCTTCGTTGCTGCGATCGCCGCGCAGGAAACTGACCAACGGTGACCCGGCGGCGGCGGTAATATTGGCGGCGCTCAGGCAGGTGGCGCCCGAGGCGCAGAACTGCGACAGCCCGGCAATATTGGCGGAATTGAAATAGCCCTGTTCCGTCGCCGACAGGCTGGCCCAAAGGAATGGCTTGAGTTTATTGGCGGCGGCGCTGCTGAACGTGTAGATAGTGCGCGAGGAATTCGCATCCAGTTGGTCCCTCGCCGTCCAATCGATGGTCGCGGAAGTAACGCCGGTGGTCAGGTCCAATTGCTGCCGGAGCAGTTCGCCATCCCAGGTCACCGTGTTGAAAGTCGAACTGAAGACGAAGTTGTCGCCCGAGGTCACGTTCGGATTGCTGGTGGTGGCGGCGGCGGAGGCGCCGGTGCGGGCGGAAACCCCGGCCAGGGCCGTGGACAGCGCGCTGGACAGTGTCGTCGGGTTGGTGGCGCTGAAGTACGTGCCACGGCCATTCACCGCAGCATGCCAGAGATCGTCGATATTCTCGATGGCATCCGAGGCCGGCGTCGGCCAGTTGCATGCCCCGCTTGCCTGCCATGAACACACGCCGCCCGCAGGATTAGCCGTGGTGCCGTTCTTCACGGAAAAGTAGTCGCCACTGCTGTCGGTCTGGTAGGAGGAGGAGAATATCATCCGGCCGCGCGCACCCAGCCCCAGGGTGAAGGTTGTCATGTGCTGCCAGGACGCTGAATCCAGTCCGCTGGTCGGAACATTATTGAGCGACACGTCCGTACCCAGCGCACCGGTGTCGTTGCCCAATGCGGCCGTGCGCAAGTCGGTCACATAGTAATACTCGGCAACGTCCGCCAGACTATCGGAGGACCCGCCCGAGGCAACGACGCTGGCGGTAAAAGCGCTGGCGGTGAGGGTCTTGGTCCCGGACGCCGTGTGTGGCACTGGCGTATACGTAATCGCCCCCAAAGTAGACGGGGCGGTAATCGTGACGACACCGCTGTTATTGGTGGCACTGTAGCCGGCGATCTGGCAACTGCCACTGATGGCGTTGGTACAGTTGTTGATATTGGTGACAATTCTGCTGGCCACGGTACTGTTGGATGTCGATCCGCTGGTGGTGCCGGAAAGTATCTGGAGGTTGTTGACCTTCAGGCTATCGACTGTCGTACTGGACGATCCACCGCTCACGGTAATGGTCGCCGTCCTGATGGTGCTGACTGAACCGCCGTCGAACATCGGCCGTGGTTCGTTCCCGTCCTGGTTGCCGACGGCGGTGGAACCGTCCAGCTGGAACCCTGCATTGCCGTTCCAGAAACCGTCGGTGGACAAAATCGTGAAGTTTTGCTGGCAGGAGTACTGAATCGGGTCCGTCACCGCAGTGCCGTACAGGGTGGTCTTCTTTCCGGCATATATCCTCCCGGCATTTGCCAGGGCCTCGCGCAACGGCGTGCTGCTTCCCGGCGATGCGCCGTAGAGCTTGGCGTACCAGGCGCTCTTCTGGGTGCTGTCAAACGTGGCGAAATTCAGAAAATCGGGGGAAACGTTGTTGTTGATGGTCATGAAGGCGACCCGGTAGTGATTGTCGATCGGCCTGAATGCCAATCCCGCCGCCGTCTTCATCATCTGCATGCGATTTCGATAATAGCTGTACCAGTTGGCGAAATTCTGCTTTTCCGCGACCGTCGAGATCGTAACCTTGGTAAATTTGCTGCTTCCCGGCGACGAGCCGATGCTGCTGTTGCATTCCTGATAGAAAGTGCTGCCGGTGTTGTAGTAATCCTTCAGCGCGGCAGTTGTCTGTGCGCCGGTGTAGTTGTAGTAATAAGCGGCGGCCGCCGTATCGCTGCTATGGGCCTTGAAACTGGTGCTCAGATTGGTGGTCCCGGCCCCGGTGTTGTAGCCGTCTATCCAGGCCGCCGTGAAGGTGGCGTTCGCGTAGCTGGCGCCGGTGGAATCGACCGGCGCCGAGTAGGTCACGGTTGGATCGTAATACACGCCATTGCACTGACTGCTGGAGTATCCGTAATTTTGCGCAAAATTGCCTGCGGCATCGGGCATGTATGTCCAGCCCATGCTCCCCGAATCGTCGAGCACGAACATCAGATTGGGCAGCACGACAGTAGTGGACGCGGAGGCCAGCGGCACTGCCGCGAGATCGGTGACGGCCGCATCGACATTGGCAATCAGGGTCGTGCAAATGCCGCAGACGATCAGTGATCGCCTGGAATGATGGAGAATTTTCATAATGTTCATGGCATGCTCCTGATGTTCGCTACAGGGCCACAATGGTCTGGATGTAGCTCACGGTGTTGCGCGGCCCGGCGATACGCGTGGTGACCCGGTAATACACCTGGGCGGTGTACTGCAGAACGATGACTCCCGCCCCCTTGCTGCTCCCGGTAGTCGTGGTGGCGGCTTGTGAAACCGCACAATCGACACCAGGTACCACCGGATCGCCGACGGCATTGCACAAGCGCTGTATGGTGTAGGCGACCGTATTGCCGGTGGTGGCGTCCGGGGGAAGCGTCACCACTTGCCCGGCGGGCACCAGAATATTGGTCCAGAAGGCGTCCCAGGAC
>Ga0208566_1001568_pt1 | contig 13122 bp, 7 predicted proteins | sample PL_2010_150m_FD_184159 | JGI IMG/M metagenome (GOLD analysis project Ga0208566, IMG submission 184159) | Freshwater microbial communities from Powell Lake, British Columbia, Canada to study Microbial Dark Matter (Phase II) - PL_2010_150m... | ecosystem: Environmental > Aquatic > Freshwater > Lake...
TGCATCGTTCCGGCCAAGACTTCGTCAAGCACTTCTCCGTCTGAGTTGACTTGGCGCGCGGACGAATCTACAACGACAGCGTGATTCAAGCTGTCATTCTTGCAGGCGGGCGCGGCGAGCGGTTGCGGCCGTTGACGGACAACGTTCCCAAACCGATGGTGCCGGTCCGCGGCCGGCCGTATCTCGCCTACCAGCTCGACGAGTTGAAACGGCAGGGCATTGCGGATGTCGTGCTGCTGACCGGCTACCTCAGCGAAAAGATCGAGGAGTATTTCGGCGACGGCGCGGCGGCCGGGATGCGCGTGCGTTACTCGCGCGAGCCGTCGCCGCTCGGCACCGGCGGCGCGCTGAAGCTGGCCGAGCCGCTGCTGGCGGAGGATTTCCTGCTGATCTACGGCGACTCGTATCTGCCGATCCGTTACGCGGAGGCGATGGAGCGGCTGCGCTCGGCGCGGGCGGAGGCGCTCGTGGTGGCGCTGGACAACGCGGCGGCGGTGGTGGACGTGCCGAACAACATCGCGCTCGGCGCGGACGGTTTCGTGGCGCGCTACGAGAAGGGCGCGGGCGCGGCGGCGGGGCTGACGCACGTCGAGGCGGGCGTGCTGGCGCTGACGCGGCGGCTGTTGCGGCGGATTCCGGCCAGGCGCGTGGTGTCGCTGGAGCAGGATTTTTTTCCGCAACTGATTGCCGGACATCAGCTCGCGGCGTTTGCGACAACGCAGCGGTTCTACGACATTGGCACGCCGGGCCGGTTGAAGGAAATCGAAGCGGTGCTGACGTGAACGAAGTTCCAAACTCCAAATCCCAACCTTCAGGGAAACTTCAAGTTCCAAACTCCGGACCGCAACGCAAGACCGGACGGGCGTTTGAGACTTGGGGCTTGGGGCTTCTTTGGAGTTTCCTCCGCCTCTTCGCGGCAACCGTCGCCTCCTCTCTGCTCTGCGCCGCCGCGGAACCAACGCCGCCCGCCGATTGCCAGGGTTTCGACGAAGCCGCCGGCGTGTGGCGCAACGCGCCGTGGCGCGCGGGCATGCCGCTCGGCGGCATCGGTTGTGGCAAGTTCGAGTTGCTGCCGTCGGGGTGGTTCGGGCAGTTCACGATCAACCACAACTGGGACATGCCGCTGTGGGAGGAGCCGTTCGTGCCGTCGCGCGGGACATTTTTTGCCATCAGCGCCAGCGACGGCGTGCGGCGCGTGACGCGCTGGCTTCGGCGCGGCTGGCCGGAGAGCGAACTGGCGGGCGCGGAGCAGGTGCGGTGCGTCGAGTTTCGCGGCGCGTTTCCGTTCGCGGAGGCGGTGTTCGTGGACGAGAAGCTGCCGGTGCGTGCGAGCCTGTGCGCATGGTCGCCGCTGACGCCCCATAATATAAAGGACTCCAGCCTGCCGGTGGCATTTTTCGAGTTGACGCTGGAGAATCCGCTCGCCCGGACGTTGGAAGTGGGCGTGATGATGTCGCTGGAGAACTTCGTGGGCATCGGCGGCGTGCGCGTCCACGAGGGGAAGCAGCGGTGGTATTTCGCCGACGGCAGTTCGCAGCAACCGGTCGTGATCAGCGGCAGCGCGTTGCAGGGGCTGAAGTTTCGCAGTCCGCGTCAGTTCGATGGCATCGGCAAGAACGTCTCCGGCGAATACCTGCTGCTGACCGACGGTCCGACGACGGATCGCGGTTGGGACGCGCTCGGCGACGGCAAGACGCTGGTGGAGGACTTCCGGCTCGACGGCGAGTTGAACGGCCAGATCATCCGGGCGCGCGAGGACAAGGTGCGGCCGGCGGGTGCGCTGTGCCGGAGAATCCTGCTGTCGCCGCGCTCAAAGCAGACGGTGTATTTCGTGGTGGCGTGGTGGATGCCGGACCACGTCACGCTCGACCTGAAAAACCACGGCCAGTTCTGCCAGCGCGAGTTCCGCGACGCGGAGAAGCTGGCGGCCTACGCGTTCGACCAGCGCGAGCGGCTGGCGAAAGAAACCGGCGCCTGGGCGCGGCTGGTGCGCGAGTCGAACCTGCCCGCGTGGATGAAATCGCTGACACTGAACTCCGCCGCGGCGATGTTCAGCAACACGCTGTTGACGCGCGACGGCGGGTTCGCGATGCAGGAGAATCCGGTGCGCGGCGAAGGCGCGCTCGGCGCGCTGGAGAAACGCCGGCTGTCCGGCGCGTTTTGCCGCACGTTTTTTCCGGAACTGGACCGCCGCGAATTGGAGTTGTTCCGCGCGTGCCAGCAGCCGGCCGGTGAAGTGCCGCGCCTCTACGGCAACGCCTATCGCGGCATCGGCAATCCGAACATCTGGCAGGGCATCACCGGCGATGCGAGGCCGGCGTGTGTTTACGTCGCCGAGGTGTTTGAGCACTACCGCGCCACCGGCGACCGAAAATTTCTCGACGCTTCGTGGCCAAGCGTGAAGCAGGCGATGGCGTGGCTGCGCCAGGCAAAAACTCCGGCAGGCGCGAGCTACAGCCAACCGGCAGCCAGCGCGGCGGCAGTGATGACGCGAATCGAAAATGAACCGGAGCTTGCGCGCGAGTATGAATCCAAAGTCGCCAAGCAACCATCGTCAGCGAATGCGACCGAAAGTGTGCAGCAGAATTACGAAGTCGCTTGTTGCTACAACAAAAACTTGTGGGGGCAGCCCGCCAGCATTGACTCGACGTTCAACAACCCACCGGCAAGTCACGAATCCGACATGAGCGCGCTGGCGGCGTGGACGTTGCTGTCAGAGTTCACCGGCGCGGCGCTCGACGTGCCGGGCCGGCGGCTGATGTTGTCGCCGCATTTGCCGGCGGGAACGGCAGAGTTGCACGCGCCGGTTTTCTTCACGCGGTTCTGGGCGTGGCTTGATTACGGCCCGAAGGAATTTCGGCTGAAGATCGTCCAGCATTTTGGCGAGCCGCTGGAGTTGCGCGAGCTGGCGGCGGACGCGGGCGTTGGCGCGATCAAACTGCCGGAGCCGTTCGTCGCGCGCGCCGGCGCATCGCTGGATTTGTCGCCGTGGCGCAAGCAGCTCTGCAGGGCGAGTCACGAGTCACGAATCACGAATCACGAAACTCTGCGTTGGACGCGCGAAGGTGCCGGCACGTTGTTGTGGAGCGCGACCGCGAGCAACGACGAGCCGTTCCCGCCAAGCGATGCGTTCGACGGCTATCGCGAGACGCGTTGGGCGACCATCACGGCGGGACGGACATCGGATTGGTTTCAACTCGATCTCAGAGAGGCGCGGCAACCGAAGCGCATCGAGATGGAGACGACGCCGGGCGCGCAGTTGCGCGTGGAGTTCTCGACGGACGGCAGTCGCTGGCAGCCTCTGGCGGCCACGCTGTCAGCTCCGGTGCAGGCCGGCACGAACGGCATCTGGGGCGTGGATTGGACGGCGGGGCCGGTGCGGTTGTTGAAACTTGTGCCCGCGCGCGACATGGATCGGCCGTGGCAGATTCGGGAACTGCGGCTGAAATAGGCGGCAAAACCGGAGGTTTTTTACAATTTTGACAGTTGGGCGAAATTTTGTTGACGCTACCACCGGTAGTGGTATGATGGGTTGACAGCCCCAAAATACTGTGGTTGTTAACAATTTATTCACCGTTTGGCGGTGAACAACTCAGTGAGGATGGGCTGGTGAAAACAGAGCTAATTTTTGACGCGGTTATTTCTGCCAAGGAGGAGACCAGATGATTCAGGCGAAGAGCACTATTCCCGTCGTTCGTAATCCCCATTTCAAACGCATGAGCACCAAAAAGAAAAACGTCCCGAGTGACAGCGGCAGCGCGACTGGCACCGGGCTGGCCGTCAAGCAGGTGTTCAGCGCGGCGGGCGTCCATCCATTCGATGAGTTGGAATGGGAGCGCCGCACCGCGGAGATCAGCGACGACGGCGGCAAGGCGATTTTCAAACAAGAGAACGTCGAGGTGCCGAAGGGTTGGTCGGTGCTCGCGACCAAGGTGGTCGTCTCGAAATACTTCTACGGCGAGGTCGGCACGCCGGAGCGCGAGACCTCCGTCAAACAACTCGTCCACCGCGTCACGCGCACGATCGCCGACTGCGGCGTGAAAGACGGTTACTTCAAGACGCCGGAGGACGGCGAGAGGTTCTACCAGGAACTGGCATGGCTGTGTGTGAACCAGTTCGGCTCGTTCAACTCGCCGGTGTGGTTCAACGTCGGCCTCTATCACCAATACGGCATCGGCAAGAATTCCTGCCCCGGCAACTGGCACTACAACGCCGCCACCGGCGAGGCCCAGCGCGCCTCGACGCAATACGAGTTCCCGCAGGGCAGCGCCTGTTTCATCCAGAGCGTGCGCGATACGATGGAGGACATCATGCGCCTGGCCGGCAGCGAGGCGATGCTGTTCAAGTTCGGCTCCGGCACCGGCACCGACCTCTCGCCGTTGCGCAGCTCGCGCGAGAAACTCTCCGGCGGCGGACGGCCGAGCGGGCCGCTGTCGTTTCTAAAGGTCTATGACCAGATCGCCAACGTCGTGAAGAGCGGCGGCAAGACGCGCCGCGCGGCGAAGATGAACACGCTCAAGGACTGGCACCCGGACATCATGGATTTCATCGAGTGCAAGGCGAAGGAGGAGAAAAAAGCGTGGGCGCTGATCGAGCAGGGCTACGACGCCAACTTCAACGGCGACGCCTACGGTTCGATCATGTATCAAAACGAGAACCTCACCGTCCGCGCCAGCGACGCGTTCATGCAGGCGGCGGTCGAAGACAAGGACTGGACAACGCACTGGGTAACGGACCACACCAAGGCCGGCCCGACCTACAAAGGCCGCGAGTTGCTGCGCAAGATCGCCGAAGGCACGCACATGTGCGGCGACCCCGGCATGCAGTTCGATGGCACCATCCAGCGATGGCACACCTGCAAGAACACCGAGCCGATCAACTCGACCAACCCGTGCAGCGAATACGTCTTCATTGACAACACCGCCTGCAATCTCGCCTCGCTGAACTTGATGAAGTTCCGTCGTGATGACGGCACGTTCGACGTGGAGCGGTTCAAGGCCGCCGTGCGCATCTTCATCATCGCGCAAGAGATCATCGTGGACAACGCGAGCTACCCGACGAAGGAGATCGCGGAGAACTCGCACGTGTTCCGCACGCTGGGCCTCGGCTACGCCAACCTCGGCGCTCTAATCATGGCCGAGGGCAATGCTTACGATTCCAACGAAGGCCGCGCGCTCGCCGGCGCCATCACCGCCATCATGACCGGCCAGGCTTACGAGGTCAGCGCCGAGTTGGCGGCGGCGAAAGGCCCCTTCCCCGGCTACCTCGACGCGCGTTGCACGCACGTGCCGAAACCGATCGGCAAGGACAACCGCGACTGCACGCTCGACGTGGTCCGCCTCCACCGCAGCCACGTGGCGCAGATTGACGCGAGCTGCCCAAAATACCTGCGCGACCATGCACAACACTGCTGGAACCGCGCGCTCGCGATGGGCGAGAAGCACGGCTACCGCAACGCGCAGGTCAGCGTGCTCGCGCCGACCGGCACCATCGCGTTCATGATGGATTGCGACACCACCGGCATCGAGCCGGATGTCGCGCTGGTGAAATACAAGCTGCTCGCCGGCGGCGGCAACCTCATGATCGTCAACCGCACCGTGCCGATGGCGCTGGAGGAACTCGGCTACAGTGAGGAGCAGATAAAGGACATCGTCGAATATATTGACCAGAACGACACCATCGAGGGTGCGCCGCATTTGAAGGATGAGCATCTGCCCGTGTTCGACTGCGCGTTCAAAGCGCAGAAGGGCACCCGCTCGCTCCACTACATGGCCCACCTGCGCATGATGGCCGCAGCCCAACCGTTCATCTCCGGCGCGATTTCCAAGACCGTCAACATGCCGGAAACGGCGACGGTCGAGGACATCATGACCACCTACATCGAGGGCTGGAAGCTCGGCTTGAAGGCCATCGCCATTTACCGCGACGGTTCCAAGCGCAGCGCGCCGCTCTCCACCAAAAAAGGCGGCGCCACCGGCGCGAAGGACGAGGAGGACGTGAGCGACGGCGTGCCGCAGCCGTTCCGCCGCCGCATGCCGGAAACGCGCATGGCGGTCACTCACAAGTTCGACGTCGCGGGCCACGAAGGCTACCTACACGTTGGCCTCTTCGTGGACGGCGCGCCCGGCGAACTGTTCATCACCATGGCCAAGGAAGGCAGCACCATCGGCGGCCTCATGGACACCATCGGAACGCTCACCAGCCTCGCGCTGCAATACGGCGTGCCGATTGACGCGCTCGTGAAGAAGTTCGCCCACCAGCGATTCGAGCCGAGCGGCCTCACCAAGAACCCGGATATCCGGTTCGCCTCCAGCATCGTGGACTACGTCTTCCGCTGGCTCGGTTGCCAGTTCATGCCGGGCTTCCGCGAGGCGACCAATCCCGGCTCGGCGCAACAGGAGCTGCCGTTGAAGGGGCTTCAGGAAGAAATCAAAAAAAAAGTGAACAGGCCCGTGGCGGACCTCCCGAGCGTTGACGACGCGCCGGAGCCGGTGCGGGCCATGTCTCTGGAGGCGCCAAACGGCAACGGCAAGGGTCACGTGAAGACGTTGAGCGATTCCGTGTCGCACTTCATGAAAGACGCGCCCACCTGTCCGAACTGCGGACACATCGTGGTGCGCAACGGCGCGTGCTTCAAGTGCCTCAACTGCGGCGAGAGCCTCGGTTGCTCCTGAGCCAACCGCGGCCAATCATCTGAGCGAGCGAAGCCGGAGAGAGATCTCCGGCTTCGTGTTTTCAGGCGGCCGACATCGGCTGCCGATCCAGCACGAGCCGGCCGATCATGGACACGGCTTCGTCGGACGTGACGAGATCGGTGTTGATCACCAAGTGATAGAGCGACGGGTCGTCAATGTTCTTGTCGAAATGCCGCCGCAGATAGTGAACGCGCCCCTGGTCGGTCTGCTTGACGTATTCGGCCGCCTGTTCCAGACTGAAGTTGTAATACTCCTGGCACGTCCGGACGCGCTTCTCGACGGAGCCAACCAGCCGGACGTGGACGGCGTTCGGGACGAAGCCAATGATGACGTTGGCGCCGCGGCCGACGAGGACGACGTTGCCCATCTGCGCGAGGTGCAGGACGGTCTCGCTCGTTTTCTCCACCAGCGTCCAGCGCGCCGGGTGCAAGCCGAGCAGTTCCTCCACCGTGTCGCGGATTTCGGAGTATTTGTCCTCCGGCATGAACCTCGCGACGCTGTCGGCGAGCTTGTGGTCCTCCAGCACCTTCTGCACGAGCTGCTTGTCGAATACCGTCCACGGACAAGCCGCGCGCGTGTCGTGTTGCTGGAGGTATTGCGCCAGCTTCTGCGCCAGCGTGAAGCCGCCCGCGCCCGCCTGCCGCGAGATCGTCACCACCGGCAGCGCGTCCTTCTTGCGGTGTTCCCAAGCCACGGCTTCGGCCCGCTTCGCCTGGCAATCAATGTAAGACCTGCAAACTTCCGTGGGGATTCTGAGTTGCATGGTTCGGCCTCCAAAAATGGTTTTTCTCACCCAACCTTGCTCTACCCTTTTATACGCCGCCTCGGGCGCTTTCGCAAGTTGCAGACGGTGGTTGGGTGAGATCGAGTGTGCCGGTCAACGCGCCGAAGGCGCTGAAGAAAACCAGCCCAGGGCAAGCGAGTCCGCGAGCACCGCCTTGGGTTCGCGAAGGCAAAAGCGACGCGCCCTGAAAGGGCGCGTGTAAAGACAGGCAGCGGTCCATCCACCCTACCTGCGCCCTTTCAGGGCGCACTCCATTACTTGCAACCACCTCAGGGCGGCGCTCGCGGACTCGCTTGCCCTGGGCTAATTTACCACCGCCCCTTTGGGGCGGGCAGACGGTGACCGACACTCCCAATCACATTCGCTGTGGCCGGCGGCTCCCGCGATCAGACCCACGATTTGCGGATGAGCCACATCTTCACGAGCTGCGTCAAGCCGACGTAGCAAAGCAGGGTCGCCAGCAGCAACAGCCAGTAGAGCGGCGGCAGCGGCACGAAACCCAGCGCCGCCGCCGCAGGCGAATACGGCAGCCACGCGCCGACGGCCATGATCAGCAGTGTCGTCATCGTCAGTTGCCAGCTCGCGCGCGACTGGATGAACGGAATCAGGTTCGTGCGGATGATGTGGATGATGAGCGTCTGCGTCATCAGCGACTCGACAAACCAGCCGGTGTGGAACAACGCCGCCGCGTAGGTGTCGTCGGGCGCGACCGCTTTGCTGAAACGCTCCGCCAGTTCCGCCGGAGGCGCCAAGGCGAGTTGGTCGCACTTGAACACGAACCACATCATCGCATAGGTCGTGTAATCAAAAATCGAACTGATCGGGCCGATGCACACGATGAACTTGGCGATCTCGCCCATGTTCCACGGCCGCGGTTTGGCCGTTTGCTGCGGGCCGACGTTGTCCGTCGGGATCGGCACCTGCGAGAAGTCGTAGAGCAGGTTGTTGGTGAGCACTTGGATCGGCGCCATCGGCACGTAAGGCAGCCACGCGCTCGCGCCGATCACGCTGAACATGTTGCCGAAGTTCGAGCTGGCGCCCATGCGGATATATCGGAGGATGTTGACAAACACCTTGCGGCCTTCGAGCACGCCTTCCTCCAGCACCATCAGGTTTTTTTCGAGCAGAATGACATCGGCGGATTCCTTGGCGATGTCCACCGCGTTGTCCACGGAGATGCCGACGTCGGCGGCGCGCAATGCCGGCGCGTCGTTGATGCCGTCGCCCATGAAACCGACGACATGGCCGTTGCGCTGAAGCGCCTTCACGATGCGCTGCTTGTGCGCGGGCGAGAGGCGCGCGCACACGTCGTGCTTTTCCACCGCTGCGGCCAACTCTGCGTCGCTCATCGTCTCAACCTGGCTGCCAAGCAACACTTTCTCCGCGTTGATGCCAACCTCGCTGCACACCTTGCGTGTAACCAGATCGTTGTCGCCCGTGAGCACCTTCACCGTGACACCGTGTTGCCGCAACGCCGTGATGGCTTTCGCCGCCGTGTCTTTCGGCGGGTCGAGGAATGCGAGGTAGCCGGTCAGGACCAGGTCGCACTCGTCGGCCTTCGAGCAAGTCGCCTGTTTGCCCAGCATCTTCGTCGCGACCGCCAGCACACGAAAGCCGTCTTCGCTCAGTTCGTTCACCTGCTGGAGGAGGTTGCCGACAAGGATCGGCTCCATCGTGAAGACCTCGCCCTCGCTCTCGAAGTGCGTGCATTTGGCGAACACCGCTTCCGGCGCGCCCTTGGTCAAGAGTTGCCGCTCGCCGCCCAGTCCCTCGACCGCCACCGACATCATCCGGCGCGAGAAGTCGAACGGGATTTCGTCCACTTTGGTGTAAGCGTCAAGCGAGAGCGCGCCGTGCAGTTCCTTGTGGTGGAGGACGGCGCGGTCGAGGACGTTCTTCAGCCCGGTCTGGAAGTGGCTGATGAGATAGGCGTCGTGCAACACCTTGGCACTCTCGTTCTTGAAAACGTCGCAGTAGATTTCGAGGATGACGCGGTCCATCGTCAGCGTGCCGGTCTTGTCGGTGCAGAGCACGTTCATCGCGCCGAAGTTCTGGATGGAGTTGAGGCGCTTGACGATGACCCTCTTCTTCGACATCGCCAGGGCGCCCTTCGAGAGGCAGACCGAGACGATCATTGGCAGCATCTCCGGCGTCAGTCCCACCGCCACCGCCATCGAGAAGAAAAACGCCTCATGCCACTCGTGCTTGGTGACGCCGTTGATGACGAAGACCAGCGGCACCATCACGACCATGAAGCGGATCATCAGCCACGTGAACTTCTTCACGCCGCGGTCGAACGCCGTATCCACCTGCTGGCCGGCGAGGCTGTGGGCCATTTTTCCAAAATACGTCTGCGGCCCGGTGGCGACGATCACGGCCGTGGCCGCGCCGCTCTCCACGCTCGTGCCAAGGAAGCAGAGATTGGTGTGCTCGATGGCGGAAACATTCTCGCGGACATCGCGCGCGTCGGTTTTCTCGACCGGCATGGACTCACCGGTCAACGTAGCCTGTGTGACGAACAAGTCCTTCACGGACAGCAGCCGGACATCACCGGGAACCATGTCGCCGGCCGACAGCTTCACCACGTCGCCGGGAACAAGCTGCTTCAGCGGAATCTCCTTCGGCTGGCCGTCGCGCAACACCGTCGCGGTGACGCTGATCATTGCCTTGAGCTTGGCTGCCGCCGTGTCCGCGCGCGATTCCTGAACGAAGCGCAACGACAGCCCCAGCCCCACCATCAGCAACATCACCGTGCCCGACCGCACGTCCTCCGTGGCAAACGCCACCACCGCCAACACCGTCAGCAGAATCACCAGCGGATTGCGCGCCGTCACATACAACCGCTGCAACCAGCCCTGCTGCTTCTCATGCGCCACCTCGTTCGGGCCGTATTTCTCCAGCCGCGCCGCCGCCTCCGTTTCCGTCAAGCCGGCCGACGACGTGCCGAGCCGCCGCAGAACCTCGGCGCTTTCCGTCGTCGCCGCGTCTTGGACGAAGTCGGACGCATGGTTGTTATTCAAGTGTGTTGGACCAGACATTGGATGGTCGCTTTCAGGACCCGAAACGCGGAGTGTGTTTCCGCCTGTGGGCGCATCAAATCTACCACTCGACTTTTCATTGGCAAGGCAATCTGCCCGTGAACTTCTGCCGGCGTTGCGCGTCATTGCCCGACGATTCGGTTTTTCTCGACGATAGCTCCGCTCCGTTCCAGAATGAGCGCAGCGATTGAACCATGAATACCACCGCCAAACCCAAGACCGTCTCCAGCCTCGACAAAATGATGGCGCAAGTCTGCGTCCTCTGCCCCGCCTGCCGGCAGGCGCGCAAGAAGCAGCGCGGCGTCGCCTTCAAGATGGTCCAGGCCGTCGAGGTCCACCTCTGCCCATTCTGCAAAGCCTACGAGCGCGTCCACGGCCGCAAAGCCCACGAGCCGGCGCCGCTCTGAACGGTGCCCGTGAGCATCAACACCAACCTCTGGAACCGCATCCGCTACAGTTGTTGGGCGCCGTTCTACGACCTCATCGCCCTGCCCACCCGGCCGATGCGTCGTCGTTCCTTGGCGCTGGCCAATCTCCAACCCGGCGAGCGTGTTCTTTTCGTTGGCGCGGGCACCGGCCTCGACCTCGACTTCATCGCCGCCGGACCGATTATCACGGCGACCGATCTCACGCCGGCCATGCTGGAGAAACTCCGCCGCCGCGCCAGCTGGCTTGGCCTCGCCGTGGATGCCCGCGTGATGGACGGCCATGCGCTGGAGTTCGCCGACGGTTCGTTCGATGTCGTCATCCTGCACTACATCGTCGCCGTCATCCCCGATCCGATCCGTTGCCTCCGCGAAGCCGCGCGCGTGCTGCGGCCCTGCGGTCGTGCCGTCATCCTCGACAAGTTCGCCCCGGACGACGGCCCGCTGCCCTTGTGGCTCCGTCTGGTGAACCCGCCCGCCAGTCTTCTCGCCACCAACGTCAACCGCCGCCTCGGCCCGCTCCTCGCCGGCTCCGGCCTGCGCATCGTCCACCGCGAAGCCGCCGCATTGCGCGGCTTTTTCCAGATCGCGCTCGCCGTGAAGAATTGGTCACCGACGCGCAACTCAGCCTGGGAAAAACGTCCGGCTCAGCCATACCAGCACGCCCAGCAGGACGACGCCCAGCCCGACGCTCCACGCGATGAGCTTTTTCTCCACGGGCAGCAGCGGTTCCTCCGCCATCTTCTTCAGTTCTTCTGCAAGTTTGGGTTTTTCCGCCATGCGCGTTCCTCCGAGCCGTTCAACCAACAACCAGCGGCGGCTTGATGCCGTGGAAGAAAATCCACGAGATGGCCAGACCGATCCAGATGATGAAGCCGAACAGGCAAACGACGTAAACCAGCGCGAGCTTGCCGATGCCTTCCTCGGCCAGCCGCTTGAAATCAGACACCACGCCGATGGTGAAGAAGGTCATCACGAAAAAGATGCCTCGGAACACGTTCGCTTCGGCCATCGCGGCCTTGAGCTTGCCCAGCAGCGCCGGCGCGGCCAGGCCCAGCGTCAGCCCCACCGCGAACGTCAGCATGTAGCCGAGGACAAACTTCGGAAACCGTTGCCATATCTCCGCAATCCGCACCGGATCGCCTTTCCGCCGATCAATCTTCGTGCTCCAGATGATGGCGAGGATGAACGCCCACACGCCGATGAAGACGTCAATGAACACCTTGACCGCGGCGGCGGTGTTCATGATCCATCCTTCCTGGTAGCGCACGCCGTGCAGCGCGAACGCCTGTGCGCGGATCAACGAGTCCGTCACCGCGCCGCTGGCCACAGCCGCGCCGTCGGTCTTCACCGCCAGGCCCATCCACGCGCCGGCCACCATCGGTTCGTCGGCAAGAAAATGTTGTGCGGCGAACGGCAGCACCACCAACTCGACCACCGCAAAGATCACCACCAGTGACGACACCATGATCGGCACCACCGGCCGCGCGCGGATGGCCGCGCCCGTCGCGATGGCCGCCGACACCCCGCAAATCGAGATGCCCGACGCCAGCGGAGCCGCCCATTCGCGCGGGAACTTGAAATACTTCCGCGCGATGAAATAGACCAGGCCCCAGTAAATCAGGTAAGCCTCGATGATCGCGCAGACGCCGCGAAACAGCACCGCCTTCGCCAGCACGAGCTGCCCCGCCGCCGCGACGCCGAAAAATCCGCCGAGCAGCACGATGGCGGTCTTCACATACCACTCCGGCCTGATCGCCTCGCGCAACGCATTGCCGCAGCGCGGCAGGAAATTGCCGACGACCAGCCCCACCGCCAGCGCGACGATGAAGCCCGCTTCGGCGGTCAGTTGCAGCGACCACGAAATCTTGAACGCCGCCAATTTGTCCGATGTGGCAGCGATGTTGGCGAAACTGCCAAGCACCCAGCACGCGTAGCTGATCCAGAACACCACCGTGAACGCGCCGGCGAAGCGCCGCACGTCCGCCCGCAACGCCGCCGCGCCGAGCGACGTCACCACGAGCAGGAACAGGTAGGTCGCCAGCAGCGACACGACGCCCGGCAGTTTCGCGTAGGCATCCGACACCGGCGCGAGCGCCTTCGTTACGTCCGTCCACACCTTCGTCGTCACGCTCCAGCCGAGCAAGTCCGCGCCTGCCAGCGTGCCGAGCGAAAGCGCG
>Ga0208566_1001569_pt1 | contig 13110 bp, 13 predicted proteins | sample PL_2010_150m_FD_184159 | JGI IMG/M metagenome (GOLD analysis project Ga0208566, IMG submission 184159) | Freshwater microbial communities from Powell Lake, British Columbia, Canada to study Microbial Dark Matter (Phase II) - PL_2010_150m... | ecosystem: Environmental > Aquatic > Freshwater >...
TTTCAAGCCTTGTCTTGTTCGCAGGGGGGATGATGACGGCCCTCTGGTCCCTGAAATACGGGTTCGGTTCCCTCTCCGAACCCGGCGTCGGCTTTATCACCTTCTTTGCCGGCGCAATACTGGCGCTTCTCTCCCTGCTTCTCTTCTTATCCTCATTCCGGGAAAAAGAAAAACCGGCCTCTCTTCTGGAGCTGTGGGCCGGTCTCGATGTGAAAAAGGTACTTTACGTCCTTCTGCTTCTTGTCGTTTATACGTCCTTGCTTCGCCCCGCAGGATTTCCTCTTTGCACGTTCATTCTCCTGTTTCTTCTCTTCCGCGTCAAGGGAAGCTACGGGATATGGACCACGTTGTTTGCCTCTTTCTTTGTGACGGCCGGCTGCTATCTGGTGTTTCAGGTGTGGCTTCAGGTTCAATTGCCCGGGGGGATCCTCGGATGATGCCGAACCCGAACGGGGTCAAGTAGATTTATGGAAGTTTTTCACCATCTCCTTTTCGGTTTCCATGTGGCCATCCAGCCGGTCAACCTCCTCTTTTGTTTTATGGGGGTGTTGATCGGCACCCTCGTCGGGGTGCTTCCCGGACTCGGACCGGTGGCGGCGATCTCCCTTCTCCTTCCGGCGACGTTTCATGCCCCTCCCGTGGCCTCCATCATCATGCTCTCCGGGATTTATTACGGGGCGATGTACGGGGGATCGACAACCTCCATCCTGGTGAACATTCCCGGAGAAGCCGCTTCCGTGGTCACCACCATCGACGGCTACCAGATGGCCCGTCAGGGGCGGGCGGGGGCGGCCCTGGGGATTTCGGCCTTCGGCTCCTTCATCGCCGGAACCCTTGGGGTCGTCGGCCTTGCCTTCCTGGCCCCGCCGCTTGCCGGCGTAGCCCTGAAATTCGGTCCGCCGGAATATTTTTCTCTGATGATCCTCGGCTTGACGGTTCTCACTTTTCTTGCCGGCGGGTCGATGGTCAAATCCCTGATGATGGCCTGCGTGGGGGTGATCATCGGCAATATCGGACTGGACCTGGTTGCCGCCCAGCCGCGGTTTACCTTCGGCCTGGATATCCTTCTGGACGGCGTGGGGCTGGTCCCGCTGATCATGGGCCTTTTCGGCGTCTCGGAAGTTCTGCTCAATATCGAAGAGAAACTGGACAAACAGGCGGTCTTCGAGACCAAGGTCAAGGGCCTGCTGCCGAACAGGAAGGATTGGCGGGAATCGATCATGCCCATCCTCCGGGGGTCGGTACTGGGGTTCTTTCTCGGCATCCTGCCCGGCGGCGGGGCGGTCATCTCTTCCTTCGTGAGTTACGGGGTGGAGAAGAGGCTCTCCCGCCATCCCGAAGAGTTCGGCAAGGGGGCCATTGCCGGGGTCGCCGGGCCCGAAGCGGCCAACAATTCGGCCACGGCCGGCGCCTTTATCCCGCTGCTCACGCTGGGGCTACCCTCCAATGCGGTGATGGCCATCTTGCTCGGGGCGCTGATGATCTACGGGATGCCGCCGGGTCCCAATCTGATCAGCGCCCATCCGCAGTTGTTCTGGGGAACGATCGCCAGCATGTATATCGGGAATATCATGCTGCTGGTGCTCAATCTCCCGCTGATCGGCCTCTGGGTAAAGATTCTGAAGATCCCCTATCCGATTTTATTCCCGCTCATTCTCCTGTTCTGCCTGATCGGGGCCTATAGCCTCAACGCCAATGTCACGGAGGTCGGGCTGATGATCTTCTTCGGCCTCCTCGGCTATCTGATGAAAAAGTTCAAATATGACGGCGCCCCTCTGGTTCTGGCGATGGTGCTGGGGCCGCTCTTGGACAATTCCCTCCGTCAATCCCTGCTGCTCTCCGGCGGGAGCGCCATGATCTTCTTTACCCGGCCCATCTGCCTGGCTGTTTTTTCCGTCGTCATCGTCATTCTCATCCTCCCCGTCCTGAAGCTTTGGAAAACACCGGAGGATCGGATTTCATAACATCATGCGGGCTTCCCATATCCGTCGTCCATCAAGACCGGCGGAGGGTATGGTTTTGGGGGAAACCGGGAGCTGCCCTCCTTTTTTCTACTTCTTCCCGAAGACCGCGGCGAACGGGTTGTTGAATGGGACCTTTTCGTCGCGCGGTTTTCCTTGTTGCTGCCGACCCTGGCCTGGCTTCTCCCGCTGCGGCCGCCCCTGTTCCTGCCGTTCCTGCGGCGGTTTCCCCGGAACGATTTTCGGCCGGGGTCCTTCCCCGGTGAGCTTGTTCTCCCGGATCTCCTTTTTCTCGGGCGGAGTTGCCGGTTTTTCGCCCGCCGCCGGCTGCTTCTTCAGCGTCAGCGAAATTCGTTTTCGCTCCAGGTCCACGGCGAGGACGGTCACCTCGACGGCCTGCCGGACCTTCAGCACCGCGCCGGGGTCCTTCACGAAACGGTCGGCGATCTGGCTCAGGTGGACGAGGCCGTCCTGGTGGACGCCGATGTCCACAAACGCCCCGAAAGCGGTCAGATTCGTCACGATCCCCGGGAGCTTCATTCCGGGCGTCAGGTCCTCCATCTTCTCGATCCCCTCGGCGAACCGGAAGGCCTCGAACCGTTCGCGCGGGTCGCGGCCGGGCCGGGCCAGTTCGTCAAGGATGTCGTTCAGGGTCGGAAGGCCGACCTCGTCCGTGACGTACCGGGTCGGATCGATCCGCTTCCAGAGGGCCTCGTCATTTATCAAGTTGGCGATGGAGCAGTTCAGGTCTTCCGCCATCCGATCGACGATTGCATAGCTTTCGGGGTGGACGGCGGAGGCGTCGAGGGGGTTCTCCCCGTTGCGGATCCGGAGGAAGCCGGCGGCCTGCACAAAGGCCTTCGCCCCGAGGCGGGGCACCTCTGTCAAGGCCACGCGCGAAGGGAAAGGGCCATGCTCGTCACGCCAGGCGACGATTTTGGCCGCCAGCGCCGGGCCGAGGCCGGAGACATAGGTGAGGAGCGCCGCACTTGCCGTGTTCAACTCGACACCGACCGCGTTTACGCAGCTCATGACCGTGTCATCGAGGCTCTGTTTGAGTTCCGTCTGATCGACGTCGTGCTGGTACTGCCCCACGCCGATCGCCTTCGGTTCGATCTTGACGAGCTCGGCCAGCGGGTCCGCAAGCCGCCGGCCGATGGAGACCGCCCCGCGGACGGTGACGTCCTCGTTGGGAAACTCCTCCCGGGCGATCTTGGAGGCGGAATAGACCGAGGCGCCGCTCTCGTTGACCATCACGAGCTCGATTGCTTCGGGGAGATCCAGCGTCCGCAGGAAGGTCTCCGTCTCACGACCCGCCGTCCCGTTCCCGATGGCGATCGCCTCGATCCGGAACCGCGCGCAGAGCGCCCGGACCGTCTCGGCCGCTTGGCTCCGCGCCTTCTCCGAGAGGTGCGGGAAGATCGCTTCGTGGTGAAGGAGCTTTCCCTGGGCGTCGAGGCAGACGAGCTTGCACCCCGTCCGGAAGCCGGGATCGAGGGCGAGGAGCCGCTTCTGACCGAGAGGCGGGGCAAGAATTAGTTGGCGGAGGTTGTCGGCGAAGACGCGGATCGCGTCCGCGTCGGCACGTTTTTTTGCAGCCATGCGGATCTCCGTTTCCATCGCGTTGGCGAGAAGCCGCCGATAGCCGTCCTCCACAGCCATCCGGACCTGTTCGGCGACCGGACTGTTTCCGTTGACGAACATCGCGTCGAGCAGTGAAATCGCCTCCGTCTCCGGCGGGATGACGCGGAGGGTCAGGAACTCTTCCTTCTCGCCGCGCCGCATCGCGAGGATCCGGTGGGAGGGCGCCTTGGCTGCCGGTTCATCCCAGCCGAAATAGTCCCGGTACCGGCTTCCTTCCGTCTCCTTCCCGGGGATGACCCGGCACTGAAAGAGGGCCTTTGCCGTGAAGAACTCCCGCATCCGGGCGCGGGCCTGTTCGTTTTCGTTCACCCACTCGGCGATGATGTCCCTCGCCCCGGCGAGCGCCTCTTCCGCGGAGGCGACCCCTTTTTCCGGATCGACGAACGCGGCCGCCGCAGCCAACGGGTCGAATCCCTGCTGCTGGCAGAAAATCTGCTGCGCGAGCGGTTCCAGCCCCTTCTCCCGGGCGACGGTCGCCCGCGTCCGCCGCTTGGGGCGGAAGGGGAGGTAGATGTCCTCGAGAACGGCGAGCGTTTTGGCCGCGGCGATCTTTCCCCGCAGCTCATCGGTGAGAAGTTCGCGCTCCGACAGCGATTTGAGGATCGCCTCCCGCCGCTTGTCCAGTTCGGCGAGTTGGGCGAGGCGGTCGCGGATATCGGTGATCTGCACCTCGTCCAGGGTCCCGGTAACCTCCTTCCGGTAGCGGGCGATGAAGGGCACCGTCGCCCCTTCGCCGAGGAGTTGCGCGGTCGCCGTGACCTGCGCGTTGCCGATATGGAGTTCCGCTGCTATCTGCAAATGATAGCGTTCCACGGGGTTTCCCACGGATGCGTCGTTCGTTGAGGGTTCCGTCATGATCCTTGCCGCCTTTCAGGGTATTCCGGTGCTCTTGCCCCTCATACCATAGGGAAGGAGACTTTAGAAATGAAATGTCGTGCGGGAGCGGAAGATGGCGGTAAAAGAAGGAAAGGGCCGGTTCAGAGCATCATATGGCGCTGCCCGGAACCGGCCCGTAACTCAGCCGATGGCTTTTCCGCCCCGTTCGCCGGGGAATTAAGGGGACAGTATACTCAATTCGAAGTCGGCATACCGGCGTCCTTGAAATCGTGCCGGCAGTATGGTAGAGGGGGACCAACGATGGGGAAAAGAGACGGGATCATTCATGCCGGTTTATGAATACATCGCACTGGATACGGGCGGCCACAGACGGAAGGGAATCATCGATGCGGGGAGCGTCGTCGCCGCGCGCCAGAAGCTCCGCGAGACGGACATCTTCCCGGTGGAGCTCTCCGAGGCCTCCGAACAGAAGCGGAAGGAAACGGCCGTCCGGGGAGGCGCCGTCCAGCTCTTTCGGAGGGTTGGCCTCCAGGAACTGGCCCTGATGACCAGGCAGCTTGCGACGCTCATCGGTGCGGGGCTGCCGCTTGTTCCCTCCCTCTCGGCGCTTGTCACCCAGATCCGGAATCCGCTGCTCAAGACGACGCTCGCCCAAATCCGGGAAGAGGTCAACGAGGGGAACAGCCTGACCCAGAGCATGTCCCATTTCCCCAAAGTCTTTCCGCCATTCTACATCAATATGGTCCGGGCGGGGGAGGCGTCGGGGACGATCAACCTCGTTCTGGAGCGGCTGGCCGATTTCCAGGAAGGCCAGCAGGCCATGAAGACGAAGATCCGGTCGGCTCTTGCCTACCCGATCTTCATGTTCTTCATCGGGAGCGGCGTCCTTTTCTTTCTGGTGACCTTCGTCGTGCCAAACATCACGAACATCTTCCGGGAGATGAACCAGACGCTGCCGGGGATCACCGTTTTTCTGATCGTCGTGAGCGGCTTTATGAAATCCCTCTGGTGGATACTCTTGCTCATTCTGCTGGCCGGCATCGTCGGTGTGCGCTATGCGATCCAGAAGACCGAACAGGGACGCCATCTCTGGGATCGACTGAAACTCAATGCGCCACTCTTCGGCGGTCTGAACCGGAAAATCGCCGTGGCGCGTTTCAGCCGCACGCTGGGGACGCTGCTGCAGAGCAGCGTCCCGCTCCTTTCGGCGCTGGAGATTGCCCGGAACGTCGTGGACAACCGCTTGATCGCCAATGAGATCCGGCGGGTGGGCAAGGATGTTGAAGAGGGGCAGAGCCTCTCCGCCCCCCTCTCCCGGAGCGGTTTTTTCCCCTCCATCGCCATCGAGATGATCTCCGTGGGGGAACAGAGCGGCAATATGGAGACGATGCTCTTCCGGGTCGCCGATGCCTACGAGAAGGAGGTGGAGGCCAATATCCTCCTCGTAACCTCCCTGCTGGAGCCGGCGATGATCCTCGTGATGGGGGCCGTGGTCGGGTTCATTGTCGTGTCGATCTTGCTGCCGATCTTCGAGATGAACCAGCTTATCCGGTAGAGTTGTAGAGTTGGGGTCAGGTCTTGGGTCTTGAATTTGAGCGGTTTGAAATTCAAGACCCAAGACCTGACCCCATAAAAGGAGACGTACATGAGAAAAATAAGGCGCAATGAGAAGGGTTTCACACTGATCGAGCTGATGGTGGTCATCGTCATCCTCGGCATCCTGGCCGGCCTGATCGTTCCCCGGATCATGGGGCGGCCGGACGAGGCGCGGCGGGCGAAAGCGCGGATACAAATCGAAAGCATCGAAACGGCGCTGAAACTCTACAAGCTGGACAACGGAAACTACCCCACGACGGAACAGGGACTCCAGGCGCTGGTCGAACCGCCGGCGGTGGGAACGCTACTCAAAAACTGGCGCCAGGGGGGCTATCTTGAAAAGGGCAAGGTTCCCAAGGATCCGTGGGACAATGACTTCATCTACCTCTCCCCCGGCGCTCACGGGGATTACGACCTCACCTGCCGCGGCGCCGACGGCGAACCGGGCGGAGAGGGAAAGAACAAGGATGTCAACAGTTGGGAAAGTGACTGAGCGGGGATACACGCTGATCGAACTCTCCGTGGTCGTCCTGCTTATCGGGATGATGTTGTTTCTCGCCGTTCCGCGGGTGCGAGATAGCCTGCTCAACGACGACCTCAAGGCGACGACCCGGCAGATCGTCGGCGCCGCAAGGGAGATGAGAAACGAGGCGGTCCGCGAGCAGATGGATTATCTCCTGCACCTCGATCTTGCCCAGCCCGGCTTCTGGACTTACAGCGCCGATACGACCGCTGAAAAGCGGGCCGAGCTCCGCAAGGGGGCGGTCCGCTTTCCCGATGGGATCCGAATCGCCGATGTCAGGCAGCCGGCAGAGGCCCGAAAAACGGAAGGGGAGGTCGTTATCCGTTTTTTCCGCAAAGGATACGTCGCGCCCGCCGTCGTCCACCTCGTCAAAGAGGATCGGGCCTTTACCCTCGTTTTCAACCCCTTTCTCCAAGCGGTCAGCGTCTATGAGAAGTATGTCGATTTCACCTTCAATGAGGATGACCGTGCCGCCGGTCTATGATGCAGGCCATGCTTGACGGCTTCGTAAAAAGTCCGGATGCTGCGTTGCGCTTCATCCTTCGTCATTGCGGCGTACGCAACAGTACGCCTCATTCCTCAGGATTCGCGCGCCTTGCCTGCGGCCTTTTTACGAAGCCGTCCCATTCCCCCGACTTTTATGGCTTTTTACGAGGTCGCCATGCTTGGTTTCGATCGATAAGCGGCGGGTTTACGCTCCTGGAGGTGATGATCGCCATGGCGGTCCTGGCCATCTCCCTGGTTGCCGTCTACCAATCGCAGTCCCAGAGCATTTCAATGGCGGGCAGCTCCCGGTTTCTCACGACGGCCTCGCTTCTGGCCCAGAGCCGAATGGTGGAGATCGATGCGGTGGACTCCCGGGAGGTCACTGCCGGAAGAGGCGATTTCGGAGAAGACTTTCCCGACTATCGGTGGCAGGTGGAGATCGGGGATACGGAGATCGACGTCCTGAAAAAGATCACCCTCACGGTGACAAACAGCCGAATGGTTGTCAACAACAGCTACCGTCTGATCCTCTACAAGGTGGTGCTGCGATGAGGGCAAAGGGGTTTACGTTGATCGAAATCTTGATCGCCGTCCTTATCCTGGCGATCGTTTTGTCCACCGTTTACGCCTCCTACACGGGAACCTTCCGGACCATCCGCGCAACGGAAACCGATGCGGAGCTTTACGGCATGGCGCGAACCGTTCTGGAGCGGATGACCCGGGATCTGGAAGCGGTTGCAAGCTGGAAAGGGGTGTTTACCTTCACGGCCAGGCCGTACTACCTGGGCGACCGGGAATTCACACGGCTGATCTTCCGTTCCACGGCCCATATCGCTTTCAGCGAGAGGGAAGAGCCGGCCGGGATCGCCGTGATCGAATACGGTGTCGAGGAAGGGACGGAGAAAGAGGGCTACGCCCTCTCCCGGAGCGACTCCCTCCATCGCAATCCGGAAAAGGAAGAGGCTCCCACCGGAGGATTTCTGCTGTGCGACCGGGTCGAGACCCTGACCTACCGCTTCTTCGACAGCGTGGGCAAGGAACACAATACTTGGGACAACGGCGACAACGAGGCGCAGAAAAAGAAGGCCCCGGCGATGGTCGAGATTCGTCTCGGCCTCGTGAACGAGAAGGATCGGGCACATCCCTTTCCGTTCATGACACGGGTGCGTCTGCCGCTGAGTCAGGGGGTGACGCCGTGAAAATGAACCAGCGGGGCATCGCCCTCATCCTCGTATTGCTGATGGTCAGCATCATCGTGGCGTTGACGATCCAGTTGAACCGTTCCCAACGCTCCGAGATCTACGAGGCGGCGAACCTGAGCGACGGCATCCGGCTGCGCTATGTGGCCCAATCCGCTTTTTACGCCGGAGAGGCTATCCTCCTGACGGATAAGAACTCATTCGACGCGTTGACGGAGGATTGGGCAAAGACCGAAATGCTCGCCCTCAAGTCCGAAGGACTGTTTGACAACGCCTCCTTCAGGGTTTTGATCGAAGACGAGGGGGGGAAAATCCCCATCAACCGCCTGATCAGCGGAAACGGCTACAACACGCAGATCCGGGACCTCCTGCTGCGACTTCTCACCGGTCCCTCTTTTCATGTATCGCAAAGGCAGGCGGAAGAGGTCGTCGATGCGATCAAGGACTGGATCGATGCGGATGACGAGGTTACAGGCGACGGCGCAGAGGGGGGGTACTATGCGGGTCTCGACAGGCCCTACGCTGCGAAAAATGCATCTCTCGATTGCATTGAGGAATTATTGATGGTAAAGGGGGTCTCCCGTGAGCTGTTTTACGGCACGCGGGAAACGGCCGGACTCGTGCAGTGCCTCACCGTCTTCGGCGACGGGAAAATCAACATCAACACCGCCCCGAAAGCGGTCCTCCGGGCGTTTTCGGCGGAGATGACGGAGGAGGCGGTCAGCCGGCTCGACCAGTACCGCCGGGAAGATAAAAACGACCTTGCCGACCCCGCCTGGTACAGCCGTGTTCCGGGGATGACCGGCCTGAATATCCCCACGGGGCTGATATCCGTTCGGAGCGACTTCTTCCGGATCACGGCCGTCGGCCTCCAGGGAAGGATGGTGGAACGGATCATCGGCATCGTCAAACGGGAACCGGGTGGGAAAAAGGTCAAACTCTTATCCTGGAGTGTGGAGTAATGCCCGAAAAGATTCTGGGTCTCGATATCGGAGCCGGCAGCGTCAAGGCGGTGATTCTCGCCCGGGGGTTCCGGGGGGGGCGCCGGATTCTTGCCTCCCGCCGGATCGAGATCCGTTCGCCGGGCGGTCTCCCGCAGGCCTTGCAGCAGCTCTTTGCGGAGCAGGCCTTCCGCGGTTCGGTCTGCGTGACGGCGATTTCCCCCAGCCTGCTCTCCTTCCGGAACGTCCAGCTTCCCTTCAGCGACGACAAAAAGATTGGGCAGACCATCGCCTTTGCCCTCGAACCTTTGATCCAGCGGCCCCTCGACGGGGTCTTCATCGATTATCGGGTAACCGCAAGGGGCGAACAGTCGGAGATCTTCGCCGCCCTTGCCGACCGCTCGCTCGTCAGCGAACGGACGGCCCTCCTTTCTCCCCACGTTCGCGATACGGCGGTGATCGACATCGATGCCGTTCCGCTCGCCACATTCCTGCTCAGAGGGCCGGATTTGAAGGCATGCGCGATCATGCTGGACATCGGCGCCCTCGACACGACGGCGATTTTCATAGGAAAAGGGAAGATCCTCCACATCCGCCATTTCGGGTTCGGTGGGGAGATGGCGACCCGGGCGGTAGCCGAGGTGCTGCAGATCGATTTTGCCGCCGCGGAAACGTTGAAGAAAAGCCGTGAACTTCCGGAGGAGGCGAGCTTGGCGATTCGCGGGATCTGCGACCGGTTCTTCTCCGAGTTAAAGAATACCCAGGCCTTTCTCCGCGGTCAGGAGGGGCTCGACGAGGCGCCGGCCCGGATCATTCTGACCGGCGGCGGCGCCCGGACGCCGGGGATGGCCGAGGGGCTCTCCCATCTCTTTGCCGTTGCGGTGGAACAAACGAACCTGATGGCGTCCGGAGGTTTTGAAATCGACACGGCCCTGCGATCGTCGTGGGACCCGGTCGTCATGGATCAGGCACTCGCGCTGGCGGCCCGGCCGCTGGGTAAGGGGAGTGGCTTCAACTTCCGGCAGCGCGCGTCCGAAGCGCGCGCGGATTACGGAGAACTCCGCGACCGTCTGAAAAAGGGGTCGGTCGTGGCCCTCTTGATCCTGCTTCTGGCCGGCGTCGAACTCGGCCTTGACGACTACGGCGCCCGTCTCCGCCTCGATGCGCTGAAGAAGGAGATCAACGCGGAATTCCGGAAGAGCCTGCCGGAGGTGACCCGGGTCGTCGATCCGGTGATCCAGCTCAAGGGAAAGATCACCGAGGCAAAGAAGCTCGCTGCCGGGATGGGTGATGCAACAGAGGCTGCGACGGTCCTGGACATCCTCAAAGAGATTTCGGCGTTGGCGCCGCCGGACCTGCTGGTGACCTCCCTCACGCTGGACGGGGATGCGGTTGGAATCAAAGGGGAGGCGCGGAATTTCGACGCCGTGGAGACGGTCAAGAAGACGTTTGCGAACTCCAAATACGTCAAAACGGTGGCGATCGGCTCGACGAATATGATGAAACAGGGCACAGGGGTTGAGTTCGATCTCAAGATCATTCTGAAAAAATGAGACGTTTCTGGGAACAACTGACGAAGAGTCAGAAACAGATCGTGATCGCCGGCCTCGTTTTCGTGGCGGCGGCGCTGCTCGTCCAGTTTGCCGCCTTTCCTTACTTTGAGGCGCGGCAGAAGGTAAGCGGCGCAATCGCCGGGAGCGAAAAGGCCCTACGCGAGCTCGCGACGCTCGGCGCGGAGTACGGCGTCCTCCGGCGGCGCTCCGAGGAGATCCGGCGGGTGATCGAACGGCGGCCGCCCGGATTTGCGCTCTTTTCCTACCTGGAAAAGAGGGCCGGCGACGCGGGGGTCAAAACGAACATCAAGTCCATCAACCCGCTGAAGTCCTCGCCGGCGGAGGCCTACGAGGAGACCGCCGTGGAGATGAGGCTGGACAAGCTGACGATGAAGCAGTTGACCGATTTTCTCTACCTGGTGGAATCCCGGGAAGAGCTGGTCCGCATCCGGAAGATGTCCGTCGTAAAGATGAAGGAGAGCCCGGAATACCTGAGCGTGCTGCTCCAGGTGTTTACCTATCAAGCCCTGCCCCCGGGGGGGAGTCGATGAGATGAGATTGAGAATCAATCGGGCCGTTGTGGGTTACATCCTGGCCGGCGTTACGATGCTGATCCTGCTTCTCTATCTCCGCTTTCCAGGGGGGGCGGTGACGGATTACATCAAGGCGGCCGCCGCCGCCCGCTATCCAGGGTTGCTTCTTTCCATCGATACGGCCCAGCCCGCCATTCCGCCGGGTATCACGCTGGAAAACGTCACGGCCGGTTTTCGGGGTCACCCGGAAGCGACCCTCCATGCGGACAGCCTCGGCATCCGGCCCGGGTGGCTCTCGCTGTTCCGGGGTCGCCTTGCGCTGGTCCTGGCCGCGGAGGGATACGGCGGCGATATCCGGGGACAATTTGAATTTGCTAACATTTTTTCCGTGAAGGGGCCGCTATCGGCGGAGATGAATATCCGGGAGATCCGGATCGAGAAGAGCGCCTGGCTCCGGGACGCCCTGGCCCGTCAGATCACAGGGACGCTGAAAGGGTCGGCCACCTTCAGCGGCGCCGCGGAGTCCCTGAAAAACGGAACGGGGAATATCGATTTCACGCTGACCAACGGGACCTACCAGCTCCTGGAGAACCTCCTCGGTTTTGAGCGGATCGATTTCAACAAGGTCGATGCGAAGGTCAGTTTCCGAAACGGCGCCCTGAAGATTGCGGGGCTGACCCTGAACGGGGAAAAAATCCGCATTTCCCTGAAGGGGAATATCCTGCTGGCCGACGATTTCCGGGAGAGCCAGATCGACCTGAACGGCTCGATGGAGATCCCGATGCAGGGCAGCAAGCGGGTGACGCTGGTCATCAGCGGCACCCTGGGGAACCCGAAGACGAAGTTCATGTAAGAATCAAGGTGGTTTTGTGGACTGGGTACGTTATTTTCATTTTTCACTGGCGGATCTCCGGGGGCTCGTCTCCCGGCGGACGGTGATCCTTGCGGTGATGGCCGTCTTCATCTACCAGGGGGTGGGGATCTTCTACAAGACCCTGGCGCTTCAGCTTATTCGAATGAGGCCGGCGCCCGCCGTGGAGATCAAGGCACCGGCGGCTCCCGTTGCGGCCCGTGATCCGGTGGATGCCTACCGCGTGATCCCGGAGAGGAACCTCTTCGGGACGACAACCAAAGCGGTTGCGGACAAGCAGCCCTCAGCCGCGCCGCCGCTGGACATCGCGCTTCTCTTCGAAGTCAGAGGCACCGTCGCCGGCGAGGGGAAATATGGTTTTGCGATCATTGAAGAAAGAGGGACGCGGAAGCAGCGTCTCGTGAAAGCGGGAGATGTCGTCGCCGGCGCAAAGGTGATCCGGATCAGGAGGAACGCCGTGGATGTCCTCGTGGAAGAACAGGAGCGGACCCTCAAGATGGCGGAGATGAAGGAAGCGCCGATCCTACCGACGGCAGTGATGGCCCCGACCGCGCCATCCCCGCTGACCGGCACCTTTGTCATCAATCGGAGCGAGCTCCAGGAGGCGATGGAAGACATGGGAAAGATGCTCAGCCAGGCGCAGATCCGACCCTACTTTAACATGGGGGTGCCCGACGGCTTCATTGTGAGCAGTATCCGGCCGGGGAGTCTTTACCAGAAGATGGGGATTGCCAATGGAGACATTATCCAGGAGGTAAACCGCCGGAAAATACAGACCGCGGATGATCTGTCGGGTCTGCTCAACACCCTGAAGTCGAGTAACGACATCTCGCTGGTCATTAAACGCGGGGGAAACCCGACGACAATCAATTACCAGTTCCGGTAAATCCCCTTCCCCCTGGCGGGGGAGGGTTAGAGCTTGCACCGTACCCCGGATCAGGTCCGGGGCAGGCTCTGATACGGGGG
>Ga0208566_1001570_pt1 | contig 13105 bp, 5 predicted proteins | sample PL_2010_150m_FD_184159 | JGI IMG/M metagenome (GOLD analysis project Ga0208566, IMG submission 184159) | Freshwater microbial communities from Powell Lake, British Columbia, Canada to study Microbial Dark Matter (Phase II) - PL_2010_150m... | ecosystem: Environmental > Aquatic > Freshwater > Lake...
ATCCTCCTCAAAGTGACCGGCGGCGACGCCAGCCTGCTTTCCGCCATCCGCGGCGACGACACCGTCAGCTTCAGCAGTGGTCAGGTCGAACTCACCCTGGCAGAAGGCCAGACCGAAATCGCCTTCGCCGTCGCCAACACCGAAAACGCCGACACCCAACAAAGCTACACCCTCAGCGCCACGTTGCAACAAATCGCACCCGATGACGGCGCTGATTCCGCCAGCGCCGACGGCACGCTCACCCTCAAAGGCGTAGACGAAACCATCACGCCGAACCCGACCAGCAACACCATAGACGGCGACAAGAACTGGATTATGAATGGCACCAACAAAATCTATACCGCCAACGACACCAGCGCCAGCGACCTGATCCAGTGCGGCAACGGCGACAACATCGTCAACATCAACGCCGGCGGTGGGGACACCGTCAACCTGGGGGGCGGCGACGACAACCTCTACACCTATGCCACGGACACCGGCAGCATCAGCGCCAAAGGTGGCGACGGGCGCGACTATCTGGGGTGTGGCGACGGGAAGGACATTCTCGAAGGTGGCGCAGGCGCCGACGACCTCTACGGCGCAGGAGGCGCCGACCAAATCTACGGCGACAGCCAGGGTAAAACCGCCGATCTCATTGCCCAAGGTGCCACGCAGGAAGGAAGCGGAAAACAAGGCGAATTGGTGGATGGCGAAGACGGCGACGACCAGGTCTTTACCGGCGCTGGCAACGACCTGATCGCTGGCGGTGCAGGAAACGACCTCATCGTCAGCGGTGGTGGCGGCGACTGGATCTGGGGTGACTGGAATACCCATTCCCCCGGTAGCAACACTTGGCGCGACTGGACCGTCACGGAAAACATCACCAGCGCTGCGTCCGGCAACAAATCCTACAGCTACGACGTTACCGCCGTTTTCAACGAAAGCAATGCCGGCAGCGGCGACGACGTCATTTACGCCGGCGCCGGCGACGATGTGGCAATGGGCGAACGGGGCGACGACACCATCTATCTGGAGGACGGAGCCGACAAAGCCTGGGGCGGAGAAGGTGCCGACGTTCTTCTGGGCGGGGCCGGGGACGACCTGCTCAATGCCGACAATGGTTTTCAATACGTCGCCGAAAACCTGCATGGGAACGACTTTCTGGATGGCGGAGAGGGTAAGGACGAACTGTACGGGATGGGCGGCCACGATATCCTTTACGGCGGCGCGGGCGACGACACGCTCTCTGGCGATGGCGCCGGGCAGCAAACGGCGGGTAACGATTACCTGAACGGCGAAGACGGCGATGATCAACTGCTGGGCGGCGGCGGCGATGACATGTTGCTGGGTGGTACCGGGGATGACCAACTATATGGCGATTCCGGCGATACCCCGGGAGATCAACAGGGCAATGACTATTTGGATGGCGGCGACGGCGCCGATCTACTGCTGGGCGCCGGTGGCGAAGACCGGCTGCTGGGGGGCGCGGGGGATGACAAGCTGTATGGCGACGCCAGTGACACCCCTGAAGACAAGCAAGGGGCTGACTACCTGGACTGTGGCGATGGTGACGACCTGGCCAATGGTGGTGGTGGCAATGATGTCTTGCAAGGCGGCGCCGGCGACGACAAACTTTACGGCGATAGCGGCGAAGGCAGTTTCAGTGCGCCTGGAGACGACATCATTGATGGCGGGGAGGGCAACGACCAACTTGCCGGCGAAGGCGGTAACGATATTCTTAGCGGCGGCGCGGGCGACGACCAACTGTTCGGCGACAGCGATAGCGTTGCCGAAGCGAACCAGGGCAACGATATCCTCGACGCCGGCGCGGGAGATGACAAGCTGCGCGGCTACGGTGGCGACGATGTCCTGAGTGGCGGTGACGGCAGTGATCTATTGATCGGCGATGCCGGAAACGACGTCCTGGAGGGTGGCACCGGTGATGATACCCTTTTTGGCGGGGCGGGCAGCGATACCTATGTGTTCAACCGTGGCGGCGGGGTAGATCACATCGCCGACACCGTCGGCGATGAACAGGTCAACACCCTGTCCTTGGGCGATGGCATCGACGCAACGCAGGTCAAGCTCAGCCTCGGCTCGCTGAAGCTCGACATGGGTAACGGCGATGTCATCCACATCGACAACTTCGACCGGAACGACGTCATCGGTTCCAGTTCCATCCAGCGTTTCGAATTCGCCGACGGCACCGTGTTGACCACCGATGAGTTGGTGGCGCGCGGCTTCGATCTCGACGGCAGCAGCGGCGACGATGTGATCGACGGGACCAATGTTGCCGACCGCATTACCGGCGGCGCGGGCAACGATCTGCTGGCGGGTGGGATGGGCGACGATACCTACATTTACAACCTGGGCGACGGCGCGGATACGATCAGCGATGCCAGCCGGTGGCTCAAGGCGGACGGCAGCATTGTCAGCGATACCAATACCTTGCGTCTCGGTGCAGGGATCGGCAGCACCAACATCACCCTGCGCAACGATAGCGCGGGCAGGGTGCTGCTGGACTTCGGCCCTTCGACGGGCTCAGGCCAGCTTGGCGATACCCTTGACATCGGCCTGCCCGGAAGCTTGGCGGTCCAGTCCGTTCAGTTCGACGACGGCACGGTGCAAACGATGGACGAATTCATTGCGCAGCTTAGTGTGCCGGGAACGGACAGCGGCATTTTGGAAGGTACGCCGGGGGTGGATTTCCTGGACGGCACATCGGCGGACGACCGCATCAAGGGTTACGCAAGCGACGATACCCTGGTCGGCAACGAAGGCAACGACATTCTGGAAGGCGGAACAGGAAACGATAGCCTGGTTGGCGGCGCAGGCGACGATACCTATCTCTACAATCTCGGCGATGGCGCCGATTCGATTGTGGATCTCGGCGGGGCGTATTGGGACTTTGTGCTGGAAGACTATGTGAATCGGGGAAGCAACACCCTGAGCTTCGGTGAAGGGATCGCGCCCGCTTCAATCACACCGGTTTTCGATCAGGTAAGCCGCAATATTACGCTGGATTTGGGTAACGGCGACAGTTTGGCCCTCGGGTATGTAGATAATATTGCCATCCAGTTTTTGAAGTTTGCCGATGGTACATCGTTGACGATGGGCGAATTCCTGTCGTTGAAGCCGCTGGATGTTTCCGGCACCAGCGCGGCGGAAACTCTCCGCGGGACGCCATTTGCCGACCTGGTTCAGGGGAAGTCGGGCGATGATACGTTGCTGGGTGGAGGCGGCCGCGACACTTATCTCTACAACCTCGGCGATGGCGCGGACACGATTGAGGATAGCGGTGCCGATAACGTCCTGAGTTTTGGGGCAGGGATTACGCCGGAAATGGTGACGCCGCGCCGCGATGCGGCGGGGCAGTGCGTGCTGGATCTGGGAAACGGCGACAGCGTGGCGATAGGGTCGCTTTTCGACGCGGCCATTCACAGCAGTTCCGATATCAATCCGTTCGACGGTTTTGCGGTTAAAACCCTGCAATTCGCCGATGGCACCGTGGTCGGTGTGGAGGATTTCGTGATGGCGCGTGGGCTGACGCAGAACGGCACGGCTTCCGCTGAGATGCTGTTGGGCGTGGATGCACGGGGCGGTGCGATATCCGACCGGCTGGAGGGTGGCGGCGGCAACGATACCTTGCTCGGCGGCGGCGGGAACGACCTTTATGTATTCAATCGCGGCGATGGTGCGGATAGCATCAAGGATAGCGCCGGAATGTATCTTAGTTCGCAATGGGGCTGGATGCCCGGCGGGGACAACACGCTGGTTTTCGGCGCGGGCATTGCCGTGGACGATGTCACTGCGCGTTACCAGCGCAGTTATTTCCAGGGTATTCCTGACGCGTTTACCCTGGATCTGGGGAATGGCGATAGCATCAATATCGGTTCTTCATCCTATGATCTTGCGATCCAGAACCTGCGTTTTGCCGACGGATCGACGGTGAATGTGCAGGATTTCCTGATGCAACGAGGTGTCTGGCAAACCGGGATTTCATGGGACGACACCCTGGATGGCGTGGATAATTTCCCCAAACAGATGCAAGGGCTGGGCGGCAACGATGCGCTGCTCGGCGGCAGGTATGACGATACGCTGGAAGGCGGGGCCGGTAGCGACTATTTGCGTGGTGAGCAGGGCAGCGACATCTATGTCTTCAACCGGGGCGATGGCGCGGACTTGATCATTGACGATTACCTGGGCGCCAACGTTTTGCGCTTCGGCACGGGAATCACTGCCGATGCCATCACGCCCTCATGGGATGACGTCGCCAACCGATTGACGCTGGATTTAGGTAATGGCGACAGTATCGCCATCGGTTCCCTGGAGGATTTGGCGATCAAAACCCTGCAATTCAGCGATGGTTCGGTGCTGGATATGCGGGATTTCCTGACGCAAAAGGGAACCATCCAACTTGCCGGGACGTCGGGCGGCGATGTGCTGGCCACGTTTGCCGATGGCCTGACGTTGCAAGGCCTGGGCGGAGACGATCGGCTCTACGGCAGCGTACTCGACGATACCCTGGAGGGCGGCGTCGGCAACGACATTTTGTCCGGCGGTTTGGGCAACGATGTTTATGTTTACAACCTGGGCGACGGCGCGGACAGCATCACCGAGCAGCGGGACGGCGGTGTCAACACTCTGCGCTTCGGCGCGGGCATCGCCGCAGGCAAGATTACGCCGGTGTACGATGCGGCGACGCAGTTTTTGACGCTGGACTTGGGTAACGGCGATAGCATCCAGATCGGCAGCGTATCCGAGCCGTCCATACAAAATCTTCAATTTAGCGACGGCACGATACTGTCGCTGAACGATTTCATGAACCGACCTGGGGTTTCGTTGCAGCTTGGCAGCGCTGCTGACGATTCCTTGAACGGCACCCCGTTTGCCGACCGTCTGGAGGGCATGGCTGGCAACGATAATCTGTATGCGAACGATGGCGACGATATTTTGGTCGGGGGAGAAGGCGAAGATTTCCTGTCCGGGGGATTTGGCAACGATACTTATATTTTCAATCAGGGAGATGGAACCGACACGATTGAAGATAGTGCATACGGCCAGAACCAGTATGAAGGGGAACCGCTCAACGAGGTGAATACGCTGGTTTTCGGGGCGGGGATTACGCTGGATATGGCGATCACCACGGTGGATGGTGAGGGGCGGGTCGCCATCGATCTGGGCAACGGGGACAAGGTGAACATCGGCTGGCAAGACAACTTGTCCATTCAGAAAATTCAATTCTCGGACGGAAGCGTGTTGATCCCTGGTGCCATCCCGGTCGATACGGCGCCTGTCGCCAACCCGATTGCCGACCAGATAACGCGTCAGGGCGATATTTTCAGCTTTACTATCCCGGTAGATGCGTTTGCCGACCCCGATCCCGGCGATAGCCTGACCTACAGCGCCTCGCTGGCTAATGGGGGCGTACTGCCGGAGTGGCTGGTCTTCGACCCGCTTACCATGACATTTAGCGGTACGCCGGACAATTGGGATGTGGCTAGCCTGGATGTGAGCGTGAGCGTAACAGATTTGCAGGGGCTGACGGCGAGCAGTTCCTTTGTTCTTGATGTGCTTAACGTCAACGATGCGCCGACGGCTGCGCCCTTGACTGACCAGTCCATCGTGGAAGGGCAGGCTTTCAGTATCGGCATTATGGGCAGTGCCGCGGAGGGTTGCCTGGTAGATGCAACGGACAGCGGTACGGCGGACAGCAGTACAACGGCTTACGATAGTTATTTGGGGAACGGTGTCGGTAATGACACCTATTCGTTCGGACGTGGAAACGGGAATGTATTGCTCCTGGACTGGGATGACGCCGTGGGCAATGTGGATACTGTGCAGTTTTCCCCGGACTTGTCGCCCGCCGACATTGGCGTTTCGCAGGATCAATGGGGCAACGTGGTGCTTTCCGTCAATGGTGCGGCTGACAGCCTGACTTTGGGGAGTTGGCTTTACTCGGATGCGTATCGGATCGAACAACTGGTTTTCGCGGACGGGACGGTTTGGGGTGTGGATGAGGTGATGTCGCAGCTTTCGACTTCTGCGAGCGAGGGGGGAGACTATATTGCCGGCACTGACGGGAATGACCGTATCAGGGCGCTGGGGGGCAACGACGGTGTGCTGGGCGGGGTGGGAGATGATGTTCTTTTGGGTGGCGCCGGAGATGATTACCTCGAAGGCGGTGGTGGAAGCGATATCCTCGACGGCGGAAGTGGGTCGGATAATATTGCGGTCTACTCCGCTAGCGGTAACGATTTGCTATCGGGCGGCGTGGGTAACGATAGTCTGACCGCATCGACCTCGAACGACCTGCTGATCGGTGGCGCCGGCGACGATAACATAACCGGCGACGACGGGAACGACGTGTTGTTGTTCAACCGCGGCGATGGCAACGACAGGTATGGGTCTGACTCGTCTTCCAACGGCGTGCCGTTGGCGCAACGTACGGACACGGTTTCCTTGGGCGGTGGAATTAGCTATGCCGATCTGGCTTTCGAGCGTAGCTCGAACGACCTGATCCTGCATGTCGGCAACGGGGAGTCGATCACCTTTTCTTCATGGTTCGATGCGAGTGAACAGGACAACAAGGCGATCGGTACCCTCCAGGTCGTCACCGCGGCGATGGCTGGGTACGATGCGCAGTCTTTCGATCCGTTATTGAACAAACGCATCCAGCGCTTCGATTTTGTCGGACTGGCTAATCAATTCGAAGCCGCTCTGGCGGACAATCCGGCAATCGCCACGTGGCAGCTTGCGCCGCATCTGGCCGAGTTTGGTCTGGGGGGCGCGGACGACGGGGCTGTCGGCGGTGAGGTGGCTGATTTGTATGGCACGGAAGGAAACCTGAACCGGATGAGCGAATCGGCGTTGCGCGCTCAACTGGGCAATGCTTTTACCGATATCGATGCTGTGTATGGCGATACGCTGACTTACAGCGCAACCCAGGCGGATGGCAGTGCCTTGCCGTCCTGGCTGGTTTTCGATGCGGCAACCCAGACTTTCAGCGGTACGGCGGCTCACGAGGATGTGGGGGATTTGAACGTGTCGGTTATCGCCACCGATACGGGCGGATTGACTGCCTCGGCCAGCTTTGTGCTGAAAGTGAATGGTGCGATGGTGGTGAATGTCGCGCCGGTGTTGACCTCTCCGCTGCCCGATCAACAGACGCTTGAAGATCATGTTTTTAGTTTCGCCATTCCGGCGGACACATTCAACGACGCGGATTTCGTTCATGGCGATGCTCTGACCTACAGCGCTACTTTGGCGGATGGCAGTGCTTTGCCGGATTGGTTAAGCTTCGATGCTGCTAACGGCGTTTTCTCCGGCACGCCGGACAATTGGGATGTCGACAGTCTGAACGTCGCGGTGACGGCGACGGACAGCGGCGGACTGAGCGTTTCCAGTTCATTTACTCTTGGTGTGGTCAATGTCAACGATGCTCCGATACTGGTTAACGTGACGGCGGACCTGGCAGCCAGGGAAGACCAAGCGTTCAGTTTCACCGTCCCGGCAGGCACATTCAACGACGATGATTTTATTCATGGCGATGTGCTGACCTACAGCACTGCCTTGGCGGACGGCAGTGCTTTGCCGGACTGGTTAAGCTTCGATGCTGCAAGTGGCGTTTTTTCCGGTACGCCGGATAATTGGGATGTCGGCAGCCTGAACGTCGTGGTAACGGCGACGGACAGCGCCGGTCTGAGCGCTTCCAGTTCGTTTGCTCTTGACGTGGCCAATGTCAACGATGCACCGACGCTGGTTAAAGTGGTGGCGGATCAAAATGCCACCAAAAACCAGCCGTTTAGTTTCAGTGTACCGGCTGGTACTTTCAACGACGATGATTTCATTCACGGCGATAGCCTGAGTTATAGCGCTACGCTTACGGATGGCAGCGCGTTGCCGGCCTGGCTGGGTTTCGATCCGGCCACCTGCACTTTCTCGGGAATACCCGCAGATGCCGCTACTTTCCAAATCAAGGTTACGGCTACCGATCTCGCCGGTGCTGTAGCGAGTGGCAATTTCAACCTCGACGTGGCACGCAGCAACTCAGCCCCAGTCGCCGCGGCAGACGCTGCTGCGGTCACCGAGGACAGTCAGTTGGTTGCGACTGGCAACGTTCTCGCCAATGATCAGGACTCTGATTCAGGGGCGGTTTTACAGGTTGTCGATGCAGGTCTCCGCCAGGGTGGTTTCGGTACATTGACCTTGTCCGGTGATGGCACTTACCGCTATGCACTCGCCAATGCGTCCGCTGCGGTTCAGTCTCTCGGCGCCGGACAGAATGTGGTCGAACGTTTCAGCTATCAAGCCAGCGATGGTGTTGCCGTCACTTCGGGCGAACTTGCCATAACCGTCACTGGGCAAAACGATATTCCGGTGCTTGCCGTCCCTTTGCCGGACATCAAGGCGGCTGCCAATTCGGATATTTCCTGGCAAGTCCCGGCAGGAAGTTTCACCGATGCGGATCAGGGAGATGTTCTCAGCGAAAGCGCACGGCTCGCCGACGGCAATGCGTTGCCGACGTGGCTTAAGTTCGATGCTGCGACACGAACCTTTAGCGGTCATGTGCCGAGCAATGCGAAAGACTTTCTCGATATCCAGGTGACTGCAAACGACGGACACGGCGTCCAATCTAAAGCCGCCGATGTCTTCCGGGTCACCTTCTCCGCAAGCGGTTGTGGGGGGAAAGGCAACGAGGGTCTCGGCAATGGGGCGGATGACCCGCCACCCGGCCACGATTACAACCACAATGATGGCGACGGCACTTCACATGGTCATCCCGGCTCGCAGGGCGGAAAGGACAATAATGACAGCCACGACGGTACCAAAGGGGCAAAAGGAAACAAAGACAAGTTGTCCGATGACTGCCACGTTGGGAAATCCGGGGGCGATCAAAAGACGCCTGGCAAAACCTCCTATCTCAGCGCGCAGCAACTAGACAAACACTGCGAGGATTTCGTCGGAGGCGCAAAAAAGGAAACCGATACCAGTGCCATCGTCGCCCACTGGATTGAAGTCGACTTGGCCGTTTCCCGGCAAACCGCCATGGATGATCAGTCGTTGTCCTGGCTGCGCTACGGAGGCGGTGCCGATATTTCGGGCCTGCATGGTGCGTCGTCAGGGGATTTCGGTTCGAAGAGCGGTTGCGGGGTGGATACGATTTCCCTGCTGGCCGGTTCGGGGTCGCAATTGAAGACGTTCCGCGGGCTACAGGAAGGTATGCAGCGGATCGCCTGATGATAGCCAGGCCGGGGCGTTTTGGCGGAACTGCCTCGGCTTGGCTATCAAGCCAGTAAATTTTGAAGGCAATTTGCCCATGAAACTTTCTCTCTTTCCCAAGGCTGAACCCGATCCCCTCGATTTCTCGCCGCCGTTGCTGCGCCTCCAGAACTCGCCGCCCAATCCGCTCGGGCGCTCGGTGCTGGTGGTGCTGTTAATCATGTTGGCGGCGCTTGGGGTCTGGGCGGCGTTGGGACAACTCGATATTGTCGCCGTCGCCGAGGGCAAGCTGGTGCCGCAGAGTTACCTCAAGATCGTGCAGCCGTCGGATTCCGGGATCGTCAAGGAAATCCTGGTCAGCGAAGGCGAGGCGGTGAAAGCCGGGCAGGTGCTGATGCGGATGGATGCGCTGATCGCCGATGCGGATGCCAAGTCGTTCGAGGCGGAATATCAGCGCAAGCGCCTGATCCTGCGGCGGATCGATGCGGAGTTGGGCAAGCGCCCGTTTCGGGCCGAGGCCGGCGATCCGCCGGCGCTGGTGCGCGAGGTCGAGGCGCAGTACCGCGCCAACCGGGCGGCGTTCGAGGCGGCTTTGGCCGAGGAGGGCAGCCGCCTGGTCAAAGCGAAGCATGACCTGTCTTCCGCCGAGCAGGTGAAGTCCAAGCTGATCGAGGTGCTGCCGCACTATCGCAATCAGGACCAGGCTTTCGAACAGCTTGCCAGGGAGGGTTACGTCGGCGCCATCATGAGCAGCGACAAGCAGCGGGAGCGCATCGAGAAAGAGCAGGAACTCAAGACCCAGGAATTCCTGATTGAATCCACCCGCGCCAGCATTCAGCAATCGGAGAAAAAGCTCGCCCAGATCGACTCCGACTACAAACGCCAGCTTTTCGTCGAAAGGAACGAGAGCCAGGGTGCCGCCGACAAACTGGCGCAGGAGATCGCCAAGCAGGCCCACCGGCAAACACTGCTCGAACTCAAGGCGACGCAGGACAGCATCGTCAAGGATCTGGCCACCCACACCAGCGGCACCGTGGTTCAGCCCGGAACGGTGTTGCTCACGCTGGTGCCGAAGGAGGAAACGCTACGCGCCGAAGTCTGGGTGTCGAACGAGGACATCGGCTTCGTCCGCCAGGGCCAGCCGGTGAGGCTCAAGCTCGCTGCCTTCCCTTTCCAGAAATACGGCATGGTCGAGGGGGCAGTCGAGCACGTGAGCGCCGATGCTGCCGACAGCAACACCAGCAATGGCCCGGCCAGCGACAAGGCCGCCAAGGCGCCGCCGCTGGTCTACAAGGCGCTGGTGGCGCTGAAAACGATGCACCTGGATATGGACGGGACGCGCTTTCCGCTCGGCGCCGGGATGCAGATATCCGCCGAGATATTGCTGGGGCGGCGCACTGTGCTGGAGTATCTGCTTTCCCCGGTGCAGAAGGCGTTTCATGAGGCGGGAAGGGAGCGCTAGTTGTCTGCCACCCTGAATTTGCGTGATGTAGGAGCGCCTTCAGGCGCGATAGCGGTGTGTTCGCGCCTGAAGGCGCTCCTACACGCCGTCGTTTCATGTCGATAGGCTGGACAAGGAGGCGGGGGCTCGTTCTTGGCGGCGTCGCATGGCGCCGCTAACACAATGAATATATTAGTTCTTGCCAGCAAACCCAAATCTATCGTAAAATCCACGCCTTTTTACATCGCGTTTTTTTAGTTAAGGGTCAAACACATGGTTGTTATTCGACTTGCTCGTGGCGGCGCAAAGAAGCGCCCGTTTTTCAATGTGGTGGTAGCGGATGCGCGCAATCGTCGCGATGGTCGCTTCATCGAGCGCGTGGGTTTCTACAATCCCGTCGCCAAGGAAGGCCAGGAGGCTGTGCGCATCGACAGCGAGCGTCTGGCTTACTGGCAGGGCCAAGGCGCGCAATTGAGCGATGCCGTGGCAAAAATTGTCAAGCGTACTGTCGTTGCCTGATAATTTGGTAGTAATGGGGCGTGTCGCCGTCCCGTTCGGTGTGCATGGCTGGCTCAAGATCCAGCCGTTTTCCGAGGAAGTCGACGGCCTGTCCGAATTTTCCAGCTGGTGGCTGGGCGACGGCGAAAGCTGGCGCGAATACGCGGTGCTGGAAAGCGCTCCGCATAACGCCACGCTGCATGCCAAGCTCGACGGCTGCGTCGGCCGCGATGCCGCCGAAGCCCTGAAAGGCAAGCTGGTCGCGGTGCCGCGCGAGCTGTTGCCGAAAGCGCAAAGCAACGAGTATTACTGGTCCGACCTGATCGGCCTGACGGTGGTAAACCTGCAGAACGAGACGCTGGGCAAGGTCAGCGGCCTGCTCGAAACCGGCGCCCACGACGTGCTGGTGGTGCAGGGCGAGCAGGAACGCCTGATCCCCTTTATCGCCCAGTACGTGCTCGATGTGGATATGCCGGGCGGCCAAGTAAAAGTGGACTGGGGCGCGGATTATTAAACAGTACGACGTCGTCACGCTGTTTCCGCCGATGTTCGATGCGCTGACCCAACACGGGGTAACGCGGCGAGCGCTGGAACGCGAGTTGTACCAGTTGCGCTTGTGGAATCCGCGCGATTTCACCACGGATAACTACCGCACCATCGACGATCGTCCCTACGGCGGCGGCCCCGGCATGGTGATGCTGGCAGAGCCGCTGGAAAAGGCGCTGGGTGCGGCGAAAGAAAAGCAATACGAAGCCGGCGTGGCGAAGCCGCAGGTGATTCACCTGTCGCCGCAAGGCCGTCCGCTCACCCACCAGGTGGTGATGGAACTGGCGGAACTGCCGGGGCTGGTGTTGCTGACCAGCCGCTACGAAGGCGTAGACGAGCGTTTGTTGCACAACGAAGTGGACGACGAAATTTCCCTGGGCGATTTCGTGATGTCCGGCGGCGAACTGGCGGCGATGGTGCTGCTGGATAGCCTGGTCAGGCAGTTGCCCGGCGCGCTGGGCGATGCCGAATCGGCGATGCAGGATTCGTTCGTGAATGGTTTATTGGATTGTCCCCATTACACTCGTCCCGAGGTGTACCGGGGCGTAGCGGTGCCGGAAATGTTGATGTCCGGTCACCATGCCCAGATTGCCCGCTGGCGGTTGCAGCAGGCGTTGGGCAGAACCTGGTTGCGGCGACCGGATTTATTGGCCGCCCGCCAGTTAACAAAAGAGGAATCCGGGCTACTGGCCGCGTTTCAAGCGGAATACCAGCAGGAACAGGATGCCGAAACTAAGTAGTGGGTTTTTCATCGTAAAGTGGATGCCCGCATATCGAAACTTATTAATCTGGAGTTTGCAACATGGATCTGATCGCACAACTGGAACAAGAAGAAATTGCCCGCCTGGGCAAGACCATCCCCGATTTCGCCCCCGGCGACACCGTGTTGGTGCAAGTGAAGGTGAAGGAAGGCGCGCGCGAGCGTCTGCAGGCCTATGAAGGCGTAGTGATCGCCAAGCGCAACCGCGGCTTGAACTCTTCCTTCATCGTGCGCAAGATTTCCTCCGGCGAGGGTGTCGAGCGTACTTTCCAATCCTATTCCCCGCTGATCGCCAGCATCGAAATCAAGCGCCGCGGCGATGTGCGCCGCGCCAAGCTGTACTACCTGCGCGAGCGTTCCGGCAAGTCGGCGCGCATCAAGGAAAAACTGGTGGCGCGTCGCGTCAAGCCTGCCGCGGCGCCTGCTGCCGAATAAATCGGCCTGCCGTCCGGCACGAAAAAAGCCGCCCCGCAACGGGCGGCTTTTTCTATTTCGGCGCCTTGTTTCCATTTCGCCATAAAAACGTGAAGAGCACCCTCTCCCCCAGCCCCTCCCCCGCTAGCGGGCTACCGTATGCACACATCTTCTGGCATGAATTTTGATTGTTTTGCTGCGGTCAAATCGAGGGAGAAGCATGATGAGCCTATGGGATACCCGTT
>Ga0208566_1001572_pt1 | contig 13099 bp, 9 predicted proteins | sample PL_2010_150m_FD_184159 | JGI IMG/M metagenome (GOLD analysis project Ga0208566, IMG submission 184159) | Freshwater microbial communities from Powell Lake, British Columbia, Canada to study Microbial Dark Matter (Phase II) - PL_2010_150m... | ecosystem: Environmental > Aquatic > Freshwater > Lake...
GATGGTACGTTCTCTATCATCGATCGACTCACGCCTGCAATACGATGCGAAAAGCGTGTCTCGAGCCAATCCATTTCGAACCTGATGGGTCAATCCCGGAGGTCGGGATGACTTCTCAGGGAGCAGGTGATCCATTGGCAGCAACATCCACAATCGATGCAGAACGCGCATGTCTCTTGTATGGTAAAGTCCGAATTCAGGCATTTACTCCAGACAATGAAGAACTCGCTGGAATGGAGAACGGAGACAAGGCAGTTTTCAAGTATGTGGACTTCAAAGAGGGAGCGAAAAGTATTACCATTCGGATAGCGCCTGGAGAAGACGGCGGGAGAATCGTCGTTGCGATCGACCAGCCCTGGTCCAAGAGGCTTGCCAATATTACGATCCCCGGGGCAAACGGAAAGAAGGAGTGGCAAACCCTGACATTTGATGTTGACCGTGTAGCCGGCGTACACGCGTTATGGCTCCAGTTTTTTGGAAAGGGAAGTCAGATGTTCTCAATCGATTGGCTTGCGTTCAATTAAGAAAGACAAAGAGATTCGATCGGCCATTTTCTACCACTAGCACAAGAAGGAGTACACAGCATGATCTCACGCCGGAGCTTTCTGAAAGTCGGAGGATTGACAGTTTCGTCCTTCGGTATTGCGAATGGGATGTTCAATCACGCTGCCGCGGCACAAGAGGCGAAGCTCGAGAACATGGTAGCGGGCGTCAAGCCGCTTACGCCGGAAGACTACGAAGCCAGGCTTGAGCAAGCTCGAAAACTGATGGCGAAAATGAAGATGGATGCGCTCTTCGTCAGCGGCGGCTCTGACCTCGGCTACTTCACCAACGTCAGCTGGTTTCTGAGTGAGAGGACTTTCGGAGGGATCATAAACCGGAAAGGGAAGACGATCTGGGTGTGGCCGGCATTTGAGGCCGAGAGCGCCAGAGAAATGATCCCGAAAGACCAGGAGCTTCGCACGTGGGAAGAACATGAGAATCCGTTTCAGCTGATCGGTGGAGTGATGAAAGATCTTGGTGCCGCATCAGGAAGGCTCGGCATCGCACCGGTGACGAGAAGTTTCGTCGGCTTCGGACTCAAGAAAGAGGTCCCGGGATTGGAGTTGGTCAACGGAGCAGTCATCAGCGAAGGATGCCGCGGTATCAAATCTCCCAAGGAGCTTTCCTACATGGATCTTGCCAACAAGATCACGAAACTCGCATACAAGGAAGGATTCAAACAGCTGAAGGAGGGGATGACCCCGCGTGATCTTTCCGGGGCGATCAGCGCTGCTCATCAGCAGATGGGTGTGCGGGGGAGCGGCGGACCTCAGTTCGGACCGAGCACCGCGTTTCCTCATGGCTCACGCGTCCCGCGTACGTTGCACGAAGGCGATGTTGTCATGGTCGATGGCGGATGCAGTGTGGAAGGATTTCAGTCGGATGTCACTCGTACCGTTGTTTTCGGCAAGCCGACGGACAAGCAAAAAACCGTTTGGGATATTGTGAAGAAGGCGCAGACAGCGGCGCTGAAGGCTGCGCGTCCGGGTGTTGCCTGTGAGGATATCGATCGCGCAGCACGCAAAGTGATCGAGGACGTAGGCTACGGACCGGGGTATAAATATTTCTCCCACAGGCTTGGACACGGCATAGGGATGGACGGCCACGAGTATCCTTATCTCGTCAAGGGCAACAAGCTCAAACTGCAGCCCGGAATGACCTTCAGCGATGAGCCCGGTATCTACATCTACGGTGAGTTCGGGATCAGGCACGAAGACTGCTTCGTGGTGACGGATGATGGTGCGCGTTATCTCGGCGGTATGGAGGCGACGGCGATTGATAAGCCTTTTGGAGAGGAGTAGTACTGAAGCAGGCTGGTCTTGAGCCTCTCGGCATGTGCTGGGACAGGTATGCAACGATGCTTTGCCGCATGACGAATCAGCCATCAGCAGGTTCTTTTCCTCATCAGGCAGTTCGTTCTGCTCTTGTTGCCATGCAGCCGTTTCACACTCAGAACGGAACTTGTCCTCCGTCGAATCCTTCCGGAAGATGTGGAAATTGCAGTTCTTACAGAGTACCTTCCAATAACTCCCCGGTGAATTGAAGCTCTCGACTCCCAAAACGAAGTAAACATCAATTCTCAGGGATTTCACTTGAATAATAAACTGCTAGATCAGCGTGATGCCCTTCTGAAGCTATCGCACGATCTTGGTCGTGAAGACAGAGGGTGGGCGATTCTCGGGGAAGGCAATGCATCGGCACGAATCGATGGTGAGAGCTTTCTCGTAAAGGCAAGTGGCAGCAACCTGGGTACTCTCCGAAAGGAAGAGGTTGTTCAGTGCAAATCTCTGCAATTACTGAGCTTGCTCGACAGACGCACGGCGACCGACCAGGAAGTCGGCTCGGCTCTCTATGCCAGCAGAGTTGGCGAAGAGGCGAAGAAGCCTTCCGTCGAAGCAATCTTTCACGCCTACTTGCTGAGCCTGCCTGGCATCGAATTCGTCGGACACACGCATGCTCCGGCGGTGAACCGGATTCTTTGCTCTCCACGTGCGAAAGAATTTGCGGCACGAAGAATTTTTCCTGACGAGGTCGTCTGTTGTGGCAGTGAATCGGTTTTCATCCCATACACCGACCCCGGGCTTAAACTTGCACAAGTAATAAAAAAGACCACTGAAACATACCATAAACGAAGAAGAATCTTTCCTCGGGTTATCGTGCTACAGAACCATGGCATTATCACCATCGGCGGGACGACACATGCAGTGCTCGCCGCGATGGAGATGGCCGAAAAAGCTGCATCGATCTGGCTTGGAGCCGCTGCTCTGGGTGGACCTGTGTTCATGACGAACAAACAGGTCGACCGGATTGGCTCAAGGCAGGACGAAGAGGTTCGACGACGTGCGATGAAACTCTGAGGGATAAGGGAGACAAATTGGATACACGAAAGACGTATCGCTTTGTGAATTTCTTGTGGGATGACGCTGTAGCTGCGAAACTGGATCTTGTCGGACAACTCGTCTATCGGTCCAATTTGCTCGGCACCGACCAGCGCATTACGAATACCGGTGGAGGAAACACCTCTGCGAAAGTGAACGAGATTGATCCTCTGACTGGACAGAGCGTGGACGTCCTTTGGGTGAAAGGATCCGGCGGCGATCTGCGGACATCGACGAAGGAGAATTTTGCCTCGCTGTTTCAGGAGAAACTCCTGGGATTGCAGCCCAAGTACCTGAAGGCCGGGAAGAAAGGTCCGAAGACCGAGGTCGAGGACGCAATGGTCGGAATGTATCCGCATTGCACGTTCAATCTGAATGCGAGAGCCGCTTCCATCGACACACCGCTTCATTCCTTCATCCCGATCAAACAGGTCGATCACATGCATCCCAACGCGGTCATCTCGATCGCCGCGGCAAGAAACTCCCAGAGGCTGACGAAGGAAATCTTCGGGGACGACATCGTCTGGACAGCCTGGCAGCGGCCTGGTTTCGACCTGGGCCTGAAGCTTCAGGAAATCTGCAGGCAAAATCCGAAGGCCAGGGGCGTACTCCTCGGTCAACATGGAGTGATCAACTGGGCGGACGACAACCGCGCGTGCTACGAGCTCACACTTGACCTGATCGAAAAGGCGGCAGCATTCATTGACGCGCGCGACAAGAAGGAGAATACCTTTGGTGGACAGAAATATCGTTCACTCGACCCCCAGAAGCGCCGCGAGGTGTACGTCAAGATTCTCCCGTGGCTCCGGGGACAAGTGAGCCAGCAAAAGCGGCTCATCGGGACAATCCAGGACGACGACACGATGCTTCGTTTTGTAAACAGCGTGGATGCTCCCCGGCTGGCTGAGCTCGGTACGTCCTGTCCTGACCACTTTCTGAGAACCAAGATCAAGCCGCTGTACGTGGACTGGAATCCGGGAGAAGAGGGCGTTGATCAACTCAAGAAAAAACTTGCCGATGGTATGATGCAGTATCGGAAGGACTATGCAAGTTACTACACCCGGTGCAAGCATTCTGACTCGCCCGCGATGCGCGATCCAAGTCCGACCGTGATCTTGATTCCCGGCTTGGGAATGATCGCGTGGGGAAAGGACAAGAGCGAGTCGCGTGTGACGGCAGAATTCTACAATTGTGCTGTCGATGTTATGCGCGGGTCAGAGGCTATCGACGAGTACATCCCGCTTCCCCAGCAGGAAGCATTTGACATCGAATATTGGCTGCTGGAGGAAGCGAAGCTGAAACGCATGCCGCCGGAGAAAGAGCTTGCCCGGCAGGTTGTGGCTGTTATTGGAGCAGGAAGTGGTATTGGAAAGGAAATTGCCCATCGTGTCGTCAAAGAAGGAGCACACGTCGTTTGCGCTGATGTGAATGCGGATGCTGCCAAAGCCACAGCAAAGGAAATTACGGACAAGTACGGCCTCGGAATTGGTGTCGCGGGAACGGGGTTATCGAACTGCGGCCCGGCGATCGGAGTTGTCACCGACACAACAAGTCGCGCGGCAATACGTGCCATGCTCGACGATATCACGCTCGCGTACGGTGGCATTGACGGCGTCGTCGTCACGGCCGGCGTGTTTATTCCGCCCGACAATACCGGGCACATTCCGGACGAAAAATGGGCGCACACGTTTGCTGTCAACGTTACGGGAGCCTACCTGGTGGCGGATGAAGCGGGTAAAGTCTGGAAGGAACAAGGGTTGAAGGGTAATCTCATCATTACGACAAGTGTGAATGCCGTTGTCGCAAAGAAGGGAAGCCTCGCCTACGATACAAGCAAGGCGGCGGCAAATCATTTGGTGAGGGAACTGGCGCTTGAGCTGGCTCCTTTGATTCGGGTCAACGGGGTTGCGCCGGCCACCGTCGTTGAAGGAAGCTCGATGTTCCCACGCGACAGGGTCATCGCTTCACTGGCGCAGTACAAGATCGTTTACTCGGAAGGGGATAGCGATGATGTGTTGCGGGGGCGTCTTGCCCAGTTCTACGCCGAGCGAACGCTTCTGAAACAGGCCGTTACTCCTGCAGACCAGGCCGAGGCGGTCTTCTTGCTCATGAGCAATCGTCTCGCCAAAACAACCGGTCAGATTCTTAGCATCGACGGCGGCTTGCACGAGGCGTTCCTGCGATAACTTGAATTGGGAGAGACGTATGTCCCCTGGCATCAAGGGTGATGCTGTGAAACGAGCGAACGCGCCTCTTATTCCAAATGAGAGAATCGAGCGTATTATCTTGTTGATCAGAGGCCAGAAGATCATTCTTGACAGGGACCTTGCGGCACTCTATGGTGTCGAAACTCGTGATCTCAACAAGGCGGTGCATCGCAATCTCGATCGTTTCCCAAACGATTTCTCGTTTCAGTTGACACGCGACGAGTTCGAAAACTTGAAGTTCCATTTTGGAACATCAAGTTGGGGAGGAACAAGGAAGCTTCCTTATGCCTTCACGGAACTCGGAATTGCGATGCTTTCGAGTGTCCTGAAGAGCAAGCAGGCGGTTCGGGTAAACATTCAGATAATGAGAACGTTTGTAGCACTTCGTCAGCTGATTGAAACGCACAAAGACCTCGCACGGAAGTTGGACGAAATGGAGAAGGAGTACGACCAGCGATTTCAAATAATCTTCGAAGCAATCAAGCAACTTCTTGAGCCACCTGCAAAGTCAGATCGGAGAATAGGATCCGGGTTGGGGAGCCGAAATCACCATATCGAGGTAGGCCGAAGCGGTAACCCGCGTTCGCTGGAGGAATGTTCATGGGCTTGGCACGTAATACACTCTTATGGATTTCTGAAAACCGCAAGCTCCGTCAGGCATTGCCGAAGTACAAGTTCATTCGGCGGGCAGTGTCACGATTCATGCCTGGCGAGCAACTGGACGACGCGCTTGCTGCGGCAGAGCGACTGAGGCGGCAGTCAATCAACACGATCCTCACGCTTCTCGGCGAAAACGTCACCGACGAACGTGAGGCAAGGCACGAGGTCGAGCACTACGTCGAAATGCTTCGCCAGATCAACAAACGCGGTCTGGACACCCACGTGTCTGTAAAGCTGACTCATCTTGGTCTCGATCTCAATGAGGAGCTGTGCGTCAACAACCTTCTGGCGATCGTTGCTGAGGCCAAAGCGCTGAACAACATGGTCTGGATTGACATGGAGCAAAGCCAATACGTCGATCGGACCATCGATGTGTACAAGAAGGTCAGGAAGACCTATTCAAATGTCGGACTTTGCCTGCAGTCCTATCTCTACAGGACTGAGAAGGATCTCGAAATCCTCCTTCCTTATCTTCCGGCCATCAGGTTTGTAAAGGGCGCCTACAAGGAGCCGCCATCCGTTGCGTTCAGGAAGAAATCCGATGTGGATGCCAACTTCTTTAAGCTCACCAGGACCCTGCTGGGGCACACGCGGAACGGTGCGAAGCTCGTCGCGGGCACTCACGACATGGAGTTGGTGCGCGCGACACAGGAGGAAGCGGAACGCATGGGCTTGTCACGGACCGATTATGAATTCCATCTGTTGTATGGGATTCAGGCGAACGAGCAAATGAGGCTTGCCCGTGGCGGATATTCGATCCGTGTGCTCATTAGTTATGGGAGCTTCTGGTTTCCCTGGTATGTGCGCCGACTTGCTGAGCGGCCGGCAAACGTCTGGTTCGTTGTGAGAAAGTTGTTTTCTTTCTAGGAACAGAGTCAGAAGTCCAGCTTCTCCGTAGAAAACTGACCGGGAAGACTTCTACCATCACCATAAGGGATCATCGATGAGAATGCGCATTGTTGCCGGGGTTGTTTTGGCCGCGTTGGTTTCTGGCTTTCTGTTCGCACAGCCGAAACTCAAGATAGCAGTAATCCCGAAGGGGACGACGCATATCTTCTGGAAGTCTGTCGAGGCTGGAGCCCGTGCTGCAGGCAAGGAACTGGGTGTGGAGATCATTTGGAAAGGGCCCCTCAAAGAGAATGACCGGGCACAACAAATTGCGATCGTTGAGCAGTTCGTGCAGGAAGGAGTCTCCGGCATTGTTCTGGCACCGTTGGACAACACTGCACTCCAGCGTCCCGTAGCGGCTGCGGTCGGCAAGAAGATCCCTGTCGTGATATTTGATAGCGCACTCAAAGGCGAGCCGGGGAAGGACTTCGTAAGTTTTGTGGCGACGGACAACAAGAAAGGCGGAATGCTTGGTGGTGAGCACCTAAGCAAGTTGCTGAACGGGAAGGGGAAGATCGTTCTCCTCCGTTATCAGGTTGGTTCGGCAAGCACGATGGAACGCGAGGAGGGATTTCTCGAGGCGATCGCCAAGAGCCCTGGGCTCAAGTTGACCGTGAATAATCGCTACGCCGGAGCGACAGCCGGGGAAGCAAAGACCGCCGCAATGAACATCATCGATAAACTGAAGGAGGCTGACGGTGTGTTCGCTCCGAATGAATCGTCGACCTTCGGCATGCTCCTGGCACTTCGACAGGACAACCTCGCTGGGAAAATCAAGTTCGTCGGTTTCGATACATCTCCGCCGCTGATTGAAGCGTTGCAGAAAGGGGAAATTGACGCGCTCGTGGCCCAGGATCCGACACGAATGGGGTACGAAGGAGTGAAGACACTCATCGCTTCTATCCAGGGAAAACAGGTTTCCAAGACTGTGGATACGGGGGTTCGTCTCATCACACGCGAGAACATGAACACACCTGAGATCAAGAAACTGCTTGGAAACTGATAGTCTTGAAACGGGAAATTCGCAATTGTTTATCCTCTTCCTCTGCGATTCTCGGCGTGCTCAGCGTCTCCGCGATGAAAACTACAAGACTATTTGTTGGGAATGGAGCTAATCAAGGAGGCAACACAATGAAATTCATAGGACTGTCAATAATGGTGCTTGCCATGATCTCTCAAGCGACGCTTGCGCAAGGCAAGACAGGCGTTCCGAAATTCTCGGACGATGTGGCCTTTCTGAAAAAGTATGTCGGGGTCATCGTCCTATCAGACAAATCGTCATCGACGCAAGTCGCGGTGATCCCTGCTTATCAGTGCAGAGTAATGACGAGCAGTGCGAGCGGCCCGGATGGCCTCAGCTACGGCTGGGTTAACCGCGATCTCATCGCATCGGGCAAGCCGGCACCTCACATCAATGTGTTCGGCGGTGAGGATCGCTTCTGGATCGGCCCCGAAGGGGGGCAGTACTCTGTCTTCTTTAAGAAAGGGAGTACGTTCGATCTCGATCATTGGTTTACGCCGGCGTCGATCGACACCGAGCCTTTCGAACTTGTAAGCCAGAGTCCGGATCGGGTCGTTTGCCGCAAGACAATTCAATTATTCAACTATTCGGGCACAACGTTCAACCTCGAAGTGACCCGGGAGATTCGGTTGCTGGACACGAAGACTGCCCAAAAACATCTTGGTGTCAAAGTAAAACCTGACGTCAACGTGGTTGCATATGAGTCGGTCAACTCCATCAAAAACACGGGCTCGAGCGCGTGGACCAAAGAAGGGGGCCTGCTCTCCATCTGGATTCTCGGAATGTTCAATGCATCCCCGGCCACGACAATCGCCGTGCCGTTTAAAAAAGGAGACGAATCAGGGCTGGGTCCTGTTGTCAATGACACCTATTTCGGGAAAGTGCCGTCGGATCGGCTCGTCGTCAAAGACGGTGTGATCTACTTTGCGGCAGATGCCAACTATCGAAGCAAGATCGGAATTCCGCCACTTCGCACCAAGCCTCTGTTGGGAAGCTACGATGCCGTCAACAAAGTCTTGACGCTGGTTCAGTTCACATTTCCGAAGGGCGCGGTCGACTACGTGAACTCGATGTGGGAAATTCAGAAGAATCCATACGGCGGCGATGTCGTCAACAGCTACAATGACGGCCCTCCAAAACCCGGCGCCGCTCAGCTGGGAAGATTTTACGAACTTGAAACGTCCTCGCCTGCGCTTGCGTTGAAACCGAACCAGAGTGGAACTCACGTCAGCCGGACAATGCACCTGCAGGGACCGGAGGCTGAGCTGGATGCGATCGCTCACGCAACGCTCGGCATCGGTCTGGACGACATAAAGAACGGCCTGAAGAAATAGCTCCTCAACGGCTCTGAACTGAATGAAAACCTGGCTTAGAAGGCTTGGCCCCCTCGTGGGTCTGGTGTTCGTTTTCGGACTCTTTACGATATTGACTCCGGACAAGTTCGCGACCGCCAGCAACCTTCAGTTGATGCTCTTACAAACCGCAGTTGTCGGTACGGCTGCCCTGGGAATGACGATGGTCATCATCAGCGGTGGCATAGACCTCTCTGTTGGATCCGTTATCGCTCTGACAACAGTTGTTGTCGCCCTTCTTCTTAACACCGGTGCACCTCCGCTGCTGGCCGCCGGCGGCGGCGTCGTTGTGGGGATGATCTGCGGATCGATGATCGGCCTCCTCATCACACGCATTCGACTTGCTCCGTTCATTGTGACGCTTGGCATGTGGGGTGCTTTGCGCGGCACAGCGAAGGGGTTGGCAAACGAGCAGATGATCGTTACACCGGGAAGCTGGCTGACAAAGCTCCTGAACACCCTCACCGAGGATCAGGCATGGATGCTGTTTCCGCCGGGAGTATGGATGATGTTGATCCTCGCCGTGGTCATTGGAGTGATGCTGAAGTACACGAGACAGGGACGTTACATGTTCGCTGTCGGCTCGAATGAAGTGGCAGCAAGGATCTGTGGCGTTCCTGTCGAGCGCACGAAGCTTGCTGTCTACATCCTGGGATCCGGATTCGCAGCTCTTGCAGGAGTTCTCCAGTTCTCCTACCTCACTGTCGGTGATCCGACGACGGCATCAGGCATGGAGCTTGATATCATTGCCGCGGTTGTCATTGGCGGCGCAAGCCTGGCGGGGGGCGAGGGTTCCATCCTTGGCAGCCTGGTGGGAGCATTGATCATGACCACAGTCGGCAATGGCTGCACGAAGATGGAATTGCCGAACTGGGTGCAGGAAATCGTCGCCGGGGCTATCATCGTCATCGCTGTCGCTCTCGATCGTTTCCGCCATCGGAATCGTCAGTAGTCTCAGCCCCTCTAAGACATCTTGATTTTTCAACGCGGAGTCGCGGAGATCGCGGAGCACCGCAGAGTGAATTACTGTACATACTCCGCGATTCTCTGCGGTCTCAGCGTCTCTGCGATAAGAACCATCAAACTACACCATGCTGTGTTTCTACTTGGCTTCGGCCACAACGAATTCATTCACTGCCAACGATTTCACTATTCCTTCAATCTTAATCCATTGGAACCTTATGCGTCCGAACCTCTCAGGATTTCTCGTCATGTTGGTGCTTGCATCCGCCATAGCCTCTGCCGAAAACAACCCTCCAATCGAGAAGAAGGATGCTGCCATCTGTATCATCCCAAAACCTCTTTCGGTTAAAAAGGACAATGGGACGTTCCTCGTCACAAAGTCCACGGGCGTCTATGTCTCTGGCTCGTCAATTGAACTGCAGAACATTGCCGCTCAAATTGCTGCACGACTCAGGGCTGCCACTGGTTTCCCCATTCCGGTCAGTCCCCTGGTAACCCGGCGCGATGTCGAGGACGCCATCATTGTGTCGCTCGTGAATGATGTTGACCTGGGTCCCGAAGGATACCGCCTGAACGTTACGAAGAAATCAGTGCGCATCGAGGGACTGGGTGCTTCCGGAGTGTTCTATGGCGCGCAGACACTCTACCAGCTCATGCCGGTTGAGATTGAGAACAAACAGGTGATTCCTGGGATTGCATGGTCAATTCCGTGCGTGCGCATCGAGGACAAGCCACGGTTTTCGTGGAGAGGCATGCACCTGGATGTGGGGAGGCATTTCTTCTCGAAGGATTCCGTCAAACGCTACATCGATCTCATCGCCTCATACAAGATGAACACATTCCACTGGCATCTGACGGAAGATCAAGGGTGGAGGATCGAGATCAAGAAATATCCGCGCCTGACCACAGTGGGTGCGTGGAGAAGAGAAACCATGGGTGACTTCACGCCCCATGGCGGATTCTATACTCAGGACGATGTCCGGGAGATCGTTGAATACGCCAGAGAGCGGTTCATCACAGTCGTCCCTGAGATCGAGATGCCGGGCCATTCGCTTGCAGCGCTGGCTTCGTACCCCGACTTGTCCTGCTCTGGCGGTCCATTCAAAGTGGGGACGGAGTGGGGAGTGAACAACGACGTTTACTGTGCAGGGAGCGAAAAGACATTTCAATTTCTTGAGGATGTTATCGGTGAGGTCGCCAGTCTTTTCCCGGGGCCTTTCTTCCACATCGGCGGCGATGAATGTCCGAAGCTTCGCTGGAGTAACTGCAAACGGTGTCAGGATCGAATGGTGGCGAACGGACTCAAGAACGAACTGGAGCTCCAGAGCTATTTCGTCAAGAGGATCGAAACAATGTTGGCCGCCCGCGGGAAACGCCTCGTGGGATGGGACGAAATCCTTGAGGGCGGCATTGCTCCAAGAGCCACAGTCATGTCGTGGCGTGGCATTGGGGGTGGGATCGAAGCGGCGAAATCCGGCCACGACGTGGTAATGACGCCAACCTCGCATTGTTATTTCGACTATTACCAGGGGGTTGCCAGCGAGCCCAAAGCGATCGGCGGGTTTCTACCCATCGATACAGTCTACTCATACGAGCCCGTTCCGCCGGAACTCACATCGGAGCAAGGCCGGCACGTGTTGGGTGCACAGGGCAATGTCTGGTCTGAATGGATGCCGAATTACCGGCAGGTTGAATACATGGCTACGACGCGTATGATGGCTCTGAGCGAAGTTGTGTGGTCGGACAAGTCCCATCGCAACTTCAAGGACTTCTTGCAGAGGATGACGCCGCACTATCAGAGACTGGCGATTCGCGATGTCAACTACCGGGTTCCGACTCCACTTGGCGTCGGTGGCCGAAAGATCATCTTCCGCGATACCGTAGTAACAATCATGACTCCGGTTCCTGATGCATCGGTCTACTACACCCTCGATGGACAGGATCCCACCTCCTCGTCGCTCAAGTATACGAAGCCTATTGCAATCACTGGAGACGTAATGCTAAAGGCGATGCTTGCTCTCCCGGGAGGAAGAACGAGCAATCCGGTTACGACAAGCTTCCTGATGGTTGATCCAAAGGTGAACGGAGTTACCTTTGCCTACTTCGAAGGGGAATGGGACCTTGTTCCCAACATGGCGGCACTAAGCCCCGTGAAAACCGGTCGAGTGTTTGATGTTGGGCTGGGAAATGTCCCGAAACGCTGGGACAACTACGGCGTCCAGTTCAAATGTTCTGTCAATATCCCGAATGATGGCGACTACACATTCTACCTTGGCTCAGATGATGGAAGCAGGCTGTATCTCGACGACCGCGAACTGATCAACAACGACGGTACTCACGGCATGGTGGAAGTGGCAGGGAAAGCTACGCTGTCTCGCGGGAAGCACAAGCTTGAAGTCCGGTACTTCCAACTCGGTGGGGCTCAGGAGCTCAGCGTCTCCCTTGAGGGGCCCGGAATGACGAAGCAACCGTTGCCGCCACGTATGCTCACAATCGAATAGGAGCCACCACCTTTGATTGGAATTCCTCCCCGATTCTTCAGTCGGATTGCATGCGCGGGGGTTCTCCTCGCTCTCTGTGTGCCTTCAGAAAGCAATGCTCAACGTAACCTCACCAAATTCGTCAACCCGTTTGTCGGCACGGCGAAAAATGGTCACACATATCCGGGGGCGACCGTGCCTTTCGGGATGGTTCAGCTGAGCCCGGACACCCGCACCGAAGGATGGGATGCCTGTTCGGGGTATCACTACTCAGATTCCAGCATTCTTGGCTTCAGTCATACGCACCTGAGTGGAACCGGTGTTGCTGACTATGGCGACATACTGGTGATGCCGACGGTCGGGTCTCTGGCAGTGTCACGAGGGGACCCGGGTGGTGTTGTGCGGGGATATCGTTCGCGGTTCCGTCATTCGGAAGAATCGGCCTCGCCGGGCTTCTACAAGGTGCGACTCGACGACTACGACATCCAGGTTGAGCTGACGGCGACAACTCGGGTTGGGGTTCATAAGTACATATTCCCGAAGGCCGACAGTGCAAATGTCGTGATTGACCTTACGCATGGCCTTGGACTCGATAAGGTCGTAGAGT
>Ga0208566_1001573_pt1 | contig 13098 bp, 10 predicted proteins | sample PL_2010_150m_FD_184159 | JGI IMG/M metagenome (GOLD analysis project Ga0208566, IMG submission 184159) | Freshwater microbial communities from Powell Lake, British Columbia, Canada to study Microbial Dark Matter (Phase II) - PL_2010_150m... | ecosystem: Environmental > Aquatic > Freshwater >...
GGATGAGATTCGGATCTTCACCGGACCAGGGATGTACTGCGGCGTCAATCATGTTGATAATGGATTCGCGACGATCTGTTTCCTCGAACGGAGAGTGGGCGACAATTTGCCACCGCGCGCACGCCTGCGTGAACTGATGACAGCAAACAAACACTTTGCATATGTCATGGGCAGGTCAGCGATTGCGGCGGTGGGAGATGCGCCGGTCTATGGGACAGGAAATATCTTTTTCGGAACGCGAAACCTCGTGGAGAAAGGCATTTTCATGATAGGCGACGCGGGCCAGGTGATCTCGCCGCTTGCCGGCGATGGCATCGGCATGGCGCTTCAAAGCGCGCAATTGCTGGGTACACTCTTTGGAGAAGGCCGTCGTGTGGGACCCGATGCCCGCGTTCTCGAGGCAGAGTATTGCAGACGATGGGAGCAAATGTTCAATTCACGATTACGTGTAGCGGCCGCCCTGCAGCGAATCATGCTCTCCACGCCGCTGCGCCGCCTCGGAATCGCTTTCCTTTCAATATCTCCTTCGTTGCTCCGGGCCGCTATCGGCTTGACGCGCGACAGTGTGAATGAAGCTGCACCATGACTGCGGTTTGCGCAGAGGTGTCTGGGTACGATCGCTCTCGACTGGCCGTCCCGACCTCTCTCCCTCCATTGCGCACGTCAATGAAAACCCGTATTTTGATTTCCCATGCATATCCTCCTGATCGAAGACGACGAAAAAATCTCAGCTGCAATCGCCAAGCATTTGAAGGCCGAAGGATACGCAGTCGATATCGCCGCTGACGGCTTGACTGGCGAAGAACTTGCGAAGGTCAACGACAACGACGTCATCATTCTGGATCTGATGCTGCCGAGGCAGGACGGATGGAAGACCTGCTCTCACATTCGCAGTGCGGGTGTCCTGACACCCATCCTTATGTTGACAGCGCTGGACAGCATCGACCACCGAATTGCGGGGCTTGACCTTGGAGCTGACGATTACCTTCCGAAACCGTTCCACGTTGGTGAACTCCTGGCGCGAATCCGTTCTCTCGCCCGACGCAGGTCCGAAGTTCGCTCTGCCGTGATCGAGAGTTTCGGCATCCGCCTTGACCTGAGTGCCCGGCGAGCGTGGAGGGATGGAAACGAGATTCCGCTGACTGCCAAGGAATTCGCCCTGCTGGAATTGCTCATGATGAATCCGGACAAGGTCTTGACGCGCGAGACAATCTCCGAGCATCTTTGGGATATGAACTTTGAACCGAAAAGCAATGTCATTGAGTCATTTGTGAAATTCCTCCGGCAAAAAATCGACCGGGGATACAACGCCCGGCTCATCCACACGGTGCGGGGAGCCGGCTACCGGTTCTCTGACCACGAATAGGATCGTGCAAAAGTAATGACCATCACTGCTAAAATCATACTTGCCTACACGGTTGTGTTTGGGCTAACGCTCGCGGGTTTCGCTTTCACTATCTATCAAAGCTCGAAGAAGGCGGAACTGGGGAAGCTTGACGCGCAAATGCTGAACCACGGCAACAAACTGCAAGCCGAGATCGAAGAAGAGAAATCGCAGGGAGTCTTCCCGGCAGCAGGTGAACTCCTGGCGATTCGCACAGAGGGACTTCATCACCCACGATTTCGTGTGCTGGATAGGAATGGAATGCTTGTCTTTGGCGACACGACGCTCGCTGCGCTGGACCAGGCGCCGTGGTCCGAGGGTGAGATCTCAGAACGAAATTGGGGATTTGTGAAGCTGAAAGGGCACAGACAGCGATCGCTCTGGATGCCTGTTGAAGTGGACAATAGAATCGAGTTCGTCGCTCAGCTTGTGGTTTCACTGTCAGAGATGGAAGAGGATTTGGATCGGCTCAAGCTTCTCTTTCTTCTTCTCGGGCCTGCGACACTTCTGTTGACTGCATGCGCGGCGTTCTTCATCACGCGCGCGGCTTTCAAACCGATCTCGTCGATGGTGGAGACAGCCCACTCGATCACGGCGGCCAGACTCGACAGCCGGGTGGCAGTTCCGCGGGCAAAGGATGAGATTCGTGAGTTGGCGGAAACGCTAAACGAAATGATGGGACGAATCGACGCTGCGTTCCGAACCCAGCGCCAGTTCGTCGCTGACGCATCACACGAAATCCGCACGCCGCTGACCATTATTCGCAGCGAGCTGGAATTTGCTCAACGGAACCCGGGTAAGCTCGAGTCCGAGGAAAGCATCCGGGTCGCGCTTGGAGAACTCGACAGGCTTGCACGTCTCGCCGATGGATTGTTGATGCTTGCCCGACTGGACGCACCCGGCTTCTCGCTTAGCGCTCGTCTCATCCGGCTCGACGAACTCCTGATAGAATGTGTCCGGCACATGAACGAACCGGCGGCAAGAAAGAGCGTCACCCTCGACATCCACGTCGATGATGTGGTCGAGCTTCAGGCGGATCGCGATTGGCTCAAGAGCGTGGTCCTTAATCTTCTCGACAATGCGATTCATTACTCGCCTGATGGGGGAATCATCCTGATTTCGTTGACGGTCCACTCCAAGGACAACATCCACATCGTCGTCGAAGATTCCGGGCCCGGTATCGCCCCCATCGATCTTCCACATATCTTCAAGCGCTTTTATCGTGCAGACACTGAACGCTCCCGCGAAGGCGGCAGTGGGATAGGACTGGCCATTGCCGACGAGGTGGTACGGATGCACCGCGGAGAAATTACCGTTGAAAGCACACCTGGCAAGGGGGCGCGGTTCGTTGTGAGACTTCCCAGAAAAACCATTCCCGCCTAGCAGGGTGCGGAAAAACCGCTTCTGCTCGCCATCCGATAAATCGGACGTCTTGTTTTTCACGAAACCCGAGGGGTTTCGCGTTTACAAAGACGTCGACTTCAGTCGATGGCATGCTTTTTCAGCAACCTCCTAGAATCGTTCTTCCCAATACTAGAAACGTTTCCGCTCGCTCATCTTTCATCCCATTTTCATCTTGTTCGAGTATATTGATTGACATCGGTCGCATACGAAGTGGCAGCCGTTGTGTGATGACCCGCTAAGAATAAACAATTCCCCCTGTATGAAATTTCTCGGAGTTCCCAGCATATGAAAACATGTTGCATGTTCGCTGCAAGCGCATTGTTCTTCACGTGCACCCTGTTCGCACAAGGCCGCGGCGGCGGTGTTGTTTCCGGAATAGTAAAGGCGGATTCGACGAATCGACCGCTCGAGTTTGTGAATGTTATTTTGCTCAATCAGGCAGATAGCGCCATCGTCACAGGGACCAGCACAGATAGCAAAGGGAAGTTTACGATCGAGAACATTCCTGACGGCGGATATTTTCTAACGTACAGCTTGCTTGGCTACAAAGAGAAACAACCCACCATGTTCAGAATCGATTCCAGGCGTCCAGCCTTGAGTGTCGGAACGATATCGTTGGTTGAAACGGCATTAAAATTGGACGGAGTCACGGTCACGTCTCAACGGGTCACGTTCAACACCGCGATTGACCGAAAGGTGTTCAATGTCCAACAGGATATCATGAGCAAGACAGGGACGGCAAGCGATCTGCTCCAGAGCATTCCTTCAGTTCAAGTTGACATTGATGGAGTTGTCAGTCTGCGGGGATCGGCAAATGTCCTCATGCTCATCAACGGCAAGCCATCGCCGCTCATGGGGGCAAGCAGGGCGGAAGTCTTGCAGCAAATGCCTGCGAGTTCTATCGAGAGGATTGAAGTCATAACAAACCCCTCGGCTAAATTCAAACCCGATGGCACATCCGGCATAATTAACATTGTGATGAAAAAGGACGTGACCACGGGATTAAATGGAAATCTGACCGCGAATGTCGGCACCAAGAATCGATACAACGTCAATGCGAGTGCCAACTACAATCCGGGATCGTTTAATATCTTTGGGAGCTACAGTTTTCGTCAGGATGATCGAAACAATTTTTCGACCGATGCACGCGCACAGAGCGATTTGGCCACGAATGCTCTAAGCTACTACAAGGATAACGCTCGATCGCTTTCACGTCCGCTGTCGCACGTCGCTACATTGGGTTTGGATTATCGGCTCGATGAAAAGGACAATTTTGGCTTATCGGGGAATTATCACTATAGAGGATTTACCAGAAACGATGCCTCAACGAAGGTCCTCACAAGCAACAATATCGTGACCGATGATTACGACCGACTACGCGTAGATTATGAATATGAACAAGAGGCGGGCCTCACTGCATTTTTCCAGCACAATTTCGACGGGGAGAATCACAAACTGCGGTTCGAGTTCAATGCGGCACAGACGCCGGAACAGGAAGACAATCACTATACGGATGTGTACCGGGTCCCCGCGAGTCCGCAAACGTACGATAATACGCTGATCAAACAAACCGAGTGGAAAAAACAACTCACAGCAGACTACACGCTTCAACTTGCCGAGCATTCGACGTTTGAGGCGGGGTATGACGGAGAATTCAACAAGAGGGATATGAATTTCTATGGCGAGTATTTTGATCCGACCCAGCAGAAATTCACAAAGGATGTCGAGAGAACAAACCAGTTCATCTACAACGAAACAATTCAGGCTTTGTATGGGACGTACGAGAACTCGTTCGGGTTGTTCAGCGTCCTGGGAGGAGTACGCGCGGAGGGATCGTTTGTCAAGTCTGATCTCGTTACCGGGGATTCGATCATCTCCAACGACAATTTCAATCTGTACCCCACATTGCATCTGGCGTACAAATTCAGCGAACTCGCGGAATTGCAGCTCAACTACAGCCGCCGCGTCAATCGGCCCGAGGGAGACGACCTTAACCCGTTCCCTGAATACCAGGACCCTCGCAACATACGCTCCGGTAATCCGCGCCTGAAGCCTGAGTCCATTAACTCGATTGAATTCGGCTGCCAGTTGCAGAACGACAACCTCACTGTCGTCCCGAGCATCTTCTATCGTAATAAATATAATGGATTCACAACTGTCATCAAGGCCCTCAACGACTCGACACTGTTGACCACGCACGAGAATTTGTCCAGTGATCAATCGGCAGGACTTGAGTTCGTCGTCGCGGGAAACGTTGGAAACCTGTTCACAGCGAACGTGAGCGCTAACGCTTTCTACGAACAAATCGATGCGTCGAATCTGGGTTTTGGAAATAAGAAATCGACCGTGACGTGGAGCGCTACATTGAACGGAAGCGCGAATTTGTCGAAGGCGACGATGATTCAGATTAACTCGAACTACCGCTCAGCACGATTGACCCCCCAGGGGGAGAACAGGCCGAGCTTTGTCCTGAACATGGGTTTTCGGCAGGATCTGTTCGATGACAAGGTCTCTCTCATTTTGACAGTCTCCGATCTGCTGAAAACCCTGAACCGAAAAACGGATCTGAATACTCCCTGGTTAACCCAGAATGTCGTGAGCAACCGTGATTCCAGGATTGTGTACTTTGGATTGACGTACCATTTTGGTATGCCGGCAAAGAAATCCAAGGAAAAAGCTCTGCAATACGACAATGGCTTATAGCCGTGGATTTAAATGGTCAGAGGGCCTTCCTGATGGGCCGGTTTTCACCCTGCCTTCATATTCATTTGGTAGATTCAATGATAACGGTCGTAGCAATTAAGCGATCATCACTCATCCATAGTACTATAGGGAGTGTCTTATGAAAGCACTTTTTCGGTTTACCACGATCGTTCTCGTTTGCACGCTGGCCATCTGCGTCGTATCAAACGGAAACGCTCAGGACAAGAAAATCACCAAGAAGGATGTTCCCGCAGCGGTCCTGAAGGCATTCGAAGGTGCCTACCCGAAGGCCAAAGTGAACAACTATGGCACAGAGGTGGAAAAGGGAGTGACGTTCTACGAGCTCGAAACGGTCGAGGGGAAGATCAAGCGCGACCTTCTCTACAAAGCGGATGGAACGCTTGCGGAAGCGGAAGAGATATTGACGCAGGCTATGGTGCCAGACGATATCGCGAAGGCGGTCAAAGCGGAATTTCCCAAGGGAAAGATTGTTAGCGGGGAGAAAACCACCCAGGGCAAAGTGGTGACCTTTGATATCGTAGTCGCCAATGGCAAAGAGAAGGTGAGTGTTAATCTTAATGCCGATGGCAAGATTCAGAAGAAAACCGTGATGAAGCCGAAGAAGGAAAAGGGAGAAAAAGAAGAGAAAGAAGAAAAGGATTAGGAGGAATTGCTTGGCTTCGAGGCATGCCCCCGCGAGCCTAAGCTGCTATCCCTCTCCAAAGAGAACTTGTCTCTCCGATAAGTTCCTCGTTCAGGAATCAATCCGCAACCCTGCTTTCATCCGATTGCGAAAAAGCAAAAGCCCGGTCAACTTCGACCGGGCTTTGCCGTGAGAATGGGTGTAGCGCCGAGCGCACTATTTTTTCCGCCGCGCATTTGCGTCGATATAACGCGCGAATGCTTCCGGCTTTCCGGGTGGCGCAAACTCGAAGGTGATCTTCATTGAGTCATTGCCCGTTTTGGTGTTCGTGAGTCGAAATCTTGGGGCGGATGCAATGACGTCACTGAGAAAAACCACAGAGTTCGAGTCCTTTGAGATCGTTACCGTATAGTTGATAACGTGCTGTTCGTTATCAAAGTAGATCGCCCGTGTGTTTTCTCCCTCCTTGTAAACGACCATCAGATCATTGTGAGAAAAGGCTGCACGGTCCTTCATCGCAGGATAGTCGGCATAGTTTTTTCGAACAAGGATCGTGTTTTGGAGATCGAGGGAAAATGTGAAGCCGCCGACTCCCTGGCCGGGATCGCCGCCACCTTCTCCGACCCACTCCCCAAACAAGAATCGATAAGAATCCCAATTCACCGGCTTTGCGCCTTGTTGACCAGAAGCAGGAATCGCCATTGTGAGAAGCGTGAGGAGGATGCATAGAGCGAGGATGAGCCTCGTCCGCGGGCCGGCCTCTTGATGTGTGTTCGGTGTCATGGTGGTATGATCCTTCTGTACGTTGTTTATGATCGCGCTTCGCCGAATCGGTACGGTCGAAGTCCGAAAGCAGACCAAGTCTCGTTCACGGAGATGAGTGTAATCCACTTCAAGTCGGTCTTCTCCAGGATTTCCCATCCTTTGTCACGGGTCAGGTCCGTCTGGATTTTTGACGATCCTTTGGGGAAGGAGATCCAAATGATGCTCTCGGGCTTCAGCGTTCGGACCGCACGCGGAACTAATTTGTCCAATTCTGATTTGGTCTTAACGAAGATCTGAATCCAATCGAATGTTCCTTTGAGGTGAGCGGACACTTCCACTTCGTCAGGCAGGGGAGCGAGCTCTTTCAGGTAACCAGCTGGTCCAGCAATGACTGCAGCACGGTGGCGTGTTCTGAGCTTCATTTTGTGAGCGAGAGTCTGCGTGGGCATCGTAGTGCCTCCGGAAGGGCTTGATTGAGAATCAGTGGTTTCATTTTTTCAGGAAGGCGAAATGAAATTTCGCCTTACAGGTGAAATGTTTCTTCATTTGTTTCCCTGCTTGATGAACGTGCCGTTGCGAAACTCCTCGAAGGCGATCTGGATTTCCTCTTGTGTGTTCATGACGATGGGGCCGTACCAGGCCACTGGTTCTCGAATAGGATTGCCTGACAAGAGGAGAAAGCGTACAGGCGATTCCTTCGTCGCGACCGTGACTTGTTCGCCGTCATCAAAGAGAATGAGATGCTCGTTGGCAACCAGAGCGTTCCTGTCCTCAGTGAAGTAGGCCTCTCCGCCAAAGACATACGCGAGGGCAGTGTGACCTGATGGTATCGCATGGGTGAACTCCTTGTTTGGAGGCATCATCACGTCGAGATACTCCGGTTCAATAACCACGTCGCGTACGGGTCCCTCTGTGCCGTTCACTTCGCCAGAAATCACTCTGATCGTAACCCCGCCCGGCAACGATACTTCGGGAATTTGATCATGGGTGACCTCCCGGTAACGCGGATCCATCATTTTCTGTGAGGCAGGGAGGTTTGCCCAGAGTTGAAAACCCCACATGAAACCGTTTGGATCACCGTTCGGCATTTCCTGGTGGATGATGCCGCTGCCGGCTGTCATCCATTGCACATCGCCAGGCCCGATAGTCCCCTTGTTTCCCATGCTGTCGCCATGGTCAACGGTACCACGAAGGACGTATGTGATCGTCTCGATTCCCCGGTGCGGATGCCATGGGAATCCTTTGATGTACTGCTCCGGATCATCCCCGCGAAAATCGTCGAAGAGCAGAAATGGATCAAAGAGCTGAGTATCGCCGAATCCGAAAGCACGTTTGAGATGGACGCCAGCGCCTTCAAGCGTCGGCTTGCTCCTGATGACCTTCTGGATTTTTCTGCTCTTGCTCATCGTTAATTCCTCTCAATTACATAATGAGTTCTCGGAGGCAGCGATAGTGCAATTCAAGTAAATCATCTTGTAGTTTTCATCGCGGAGAAAATAGTCGATACCTCTGCGTACCTCCGCGAACGGAGTTTATCCCGACGTCTTCAGTCGGGACGTCTCCGCGTTGAGAACCAATAACAAAAAAACGCAATATTACTTTCTAGACATGGCACGAGCGTCATAGATCCGCTGTCGGCAGGAAGCGGGGCGGCCGGCGGTGTTTTGTTGCCTGCTCAAACGCATAAGCCAGCTTGATGAGGACCGGCTCGCTCCACGCCCTTCCAAAGAACGAAATCCCAACAGGCAGCCCGAATATAAATCCTGCCGGAACCGTAATATGCGGATACCCCGCCACGGCCGCCGCAGTCGAGCTGCTGCAGAGAAAATGGTCGCCGGTGACGAGGTCGGTGACCCACGCCGGACTTTCGGTGGGAGCGATCAGCGCGTCGAGCTTGAACTTGTCCATCACGGCATCGATGCCTTCCGCCCGCGAGAGTCGAAGGTTCTTGTCGCGAGCTTCGATATACTCTTTGTCGGTGAGCGGCCCGCGTGCTTCCGCTTTGATAAAGGTCTCCTGGCCGAAGTACGGCATCTCCGTGTTCTTGTTGCGCTCATTGAACTCGATGATCTCCTTCAGCGAGTGGACCGGCGCGCCCGGTCCGAGACGAGCGAGGTATGCATTGAGATCGGCCTTGAGATCGTACTGCAGGACGATCCCCTCAGCGTCTCCGAGTTGTCCTAATGCGTCACTGTCTGCCGGATCAACGATGACCGCGCCGTTCTTTTTCAGAGTGTCGAACGCTTCGTTCATCAATGCATCAACTGCGCCATGGAACCCGAAGTATCTCCGCACGACTCCAATTCTTACGCCCTGCAGGCCCTTTGGGTCGAGAAACTGTGTATAGTCGGCGAACGATCTTCCCCGGCTCTCTTCTGTTGCCTTGTCCTCCGGATCGATTCCGGCCAGAGCGCTGAGCAAGATTGCAGCGTCGCGGACCGTTCTTGTCATGGGTCCGGCGGTGTCTTGCGTATGCGAGATGGGGATCACGCCGGTGCGGCTGACCAATCCAACGGTCGGTTTGATTCCCACGATGCCACAAAGCGACGAGGGGCTGACGATCGAGCCGTCCGTTTCCGTTCCGACTCCAACGGCGCAGAGGCTTGCAGCAACAGCGGACCCCGTTCCTGAGCTGGATCCCGAGCAGTTGCGATCGAGCGCGTACGGATTCCTGGTCAAGCCGCCGCGTCCGCTCCATCCGCTAGTGGAACGGCTGGCGCGGATGTTGGCCCACTCGCTCAAATTGGTCTTGCCGAGGATAATTGCCCCGGCGGCTCTCAGCCGTTGCACCAGGAACGAGTCAGCAAGAGGTTTTGAGCCGACAAGAGCAAGCGACCCGGCCGTCGTCGCCATCCGGTCCGCAGTATCGATGTTATCTTTGATCAGAACCGGAATTCCGTGAAGAGGCCCTCTGGGTTCTTTTGCTTTTCGCTCTTTGTCAAGTTCATCGGCAATCTTCAGAGCATCAGGGTTGAGCTCGATGATGCTATTCAGAGTTGGGCCTTTTTTGTCGATTGCCGAGATGCGGGTCAGATATTTTTGCGTGATGGAGCGGGCAGTGTACCTCCCGGTACTCATTCCCTTCTGGAGTTCTGCGATTGTCATCTCGTCCAGTTCGAAAGGCTTGACTTCAGGAGAGGGAAGAGGAGAGGCGGCAGCTTCGTCAGTTCCGGCCAGGGCCGGAAACGCTGCGACGGCAATTCCGCCGGTCAAGCCGGTTCTGAGGAAAGTTCTGCGATTCGGGTGACCAGAGTCGGACTTGGATTCTCGGTTTGCGGGCATGGCTCAAACTCCAATATGGAAGTAGGAAGTAAATTGACTGCCTCCTCCCTCAAATGGAGCAAAGGAGCACGAGGCAGATCGCTTTCATTTCTTTATGAGTCTCACCAGGTACACCAATAAAGTCCCTGCGATGCCGGAGAGCAAGCCGACAGCAATCCCGATAGCGAGCTCGAAAGGCCATAAGTCGTGGGTCGAGGGATCCTGGATTGTCTCGAAGAGAACTCTTGCAAGGACTGCCATCCCAAAGCCCGCCCCCAGCAAGACGGCTGAGCGATGCATTGAAAGACTGCTGAGTGCCGCAGGAAATCCTCCGGCAATAATGCCCGCAACTATCCATCGACCCAGAAACGCCGGGCTCGACAAATCAATACTATAGTAAGGAACAAGCCAAAGAGGAACTCCTCCCGCAATGAATCCTAAGTAGACTGTCGCAATCGTCCACCGCTCGCGCTCGATCGCATTCTTTACATTGATGGCTGACATCGCTACCTCGGATATGAGACGTTTCGAAATTCGGCGCTATTGTGCAATGTAATGAAAACCAGTTTCCAATCCTTCGGCACTGTTCGGTCCAACGTAGAGCGAGAATCTTCCAGGCTTAACAGTCCATTTCATGTCACGGTCATAAAATTTCAAATTCTCCGGAGTCAGAATGAACTGCACGCGTTTCGATTCGCCGGGTGCAAGCGAGATCTTCTGAAATCCCTTGAGCTCCCGGACGGGTCGTGTGACGCTCGCGACCTCATCCCTGACATACAATTGAACAACCTCTTCGCCTGCACGATCCCCCGCGTTCTTTACAGTGACGCTTACAAGCAGGCTCTCTGACGGTTTCAGGGTCGTCGCACTCAACGCAAGCTGCGAATACGAAAACGTCGTGTAGCTAAGCCCGTAACCAAACGGGAAGAGGGGGGAGTTATTGAGATCGAGGTACTTCGACGTCCACTTTACTGTATCGACAGCAGGGCGGCCCGTGTTCTTGTGATTGTAGTAGATCGGTATCTGCCCGGTGGCACGGGGGAAAGAGGTTGTGAGCTTACCGCTGGGATTGTAGTCGCCGAATAGGACATCGGCAATTGCGTTGCCGGTCTCGACACCGAGGAACCAGGTTTCGACAATTGAAGGAACGTTCTCAGCAATCCACTGCAATGCGAGCGGTCTTCCGTTCATGAGTACGACGACGACCGGTTTTCCGGTTCCTTGAACCGCACGCACAAGGTCTTCCTGGCTGCCCGGCAGCCCGATGTTGGAGCGGCTTTCGGCTTCACCACTCATCTGTCCTGATTCACCCACGACGACCACGACGACATCTGCTTGTCTGGCGACATCCAACGCCTCGGTGAACCCGGTCATTGAAGGCTTTTCGATCTCACATCCTCGTGCGAAGAGTAGTCTTGTGCCGAAACCAAGTTTGGCCTTGATGCCTTCAAGCACAGGGATGACATCTTCCGGTTTGCCCTGAGCGTGCCATGGACCAAGCGGACTCTCCTTATCGTCTGCAAGCGGTCCGATGACGGCGAGCGATTTCAGGTCCTTCTTCAGGGGGAGAAGGTTGTTTTGGTTTTTCAAGAGGACAATCGACCGCTGAGCCGTCTTGCGTGCTGCTTCCCGATGCTCCGGAGTAAGCATGTCGCGTCGTTCGCGCCCGCCGTCGCAATTTCTATATGGATTTTCGAACAAGCCAATTTGAAATTTCGCTCTCAACACTCGCCGGACTGCCTCATCAAGCTCTGATCCGGTGATCCGATCTTCTCGCAGCGCGGCGGCAAGATGAGAGTGATAAGCATCTGCCTCCATATCCATGTCCACACCGGCTTTGAGTCCAAGAACGGCCGCTTCCTTGAGGTCGGCAGCGACTCCGTGCTGAAGAAGTTCGCCGATGGAATTCCAGTCGCTCACCACGAACCCGTCAAACTTCCATTCCCCGCGGAGGATATCGGTGAGGAGCATGCGGTTCGCGCTGCTCGGCATTCCGGCGATTTCGTTGAATGAACACATCAACGATCCCACTCCGGCATCGACGGCAGCTTTGAAGGGGGGAAGATAGATTTCCCGGAGCGTGCGCTCGGAGATGTCGACCGTATTGTAGTCACGGCCTCCTTCGGCTCCGCCGTATGCGGCAAAATGCTTGGCACACGCAAGAAGGGAAGTGGGCGAGCTCAAGCTTGGTCCCTGAAATCCACGCACTCGGGCGGCGGCAACGGCAGAGCCCAGATACGGGTCTTCACCGGCGCCTTCTGCGATGCGGCCCCAGCGTGGATCGCGGGCGATGTCAACCATAGGTGAAAACGTCCAATGAATCCCTGCTGCTGTGGCTTCGGTCGCGGCAATGCGCTCTGCCTTCTCAATCAGAGCAAGGTCCCAGCTGCACGCGGTCGCCAAGGGTATCGGAAACGTCGTGCGGTATCCGTGGATGACATCAAAGCCGAAGAGGAGAGGAATTTTCAATCGTGACTCTTCCACAGCGATTCGTTGTACCTCCCTCGTTGAATTCGCGCCGAGGACATTGAGGAACGATCCTATCCGGCCCTGTCGGAGCAGTGTTTCGTGTTGACCGGATCTGCCACTATACTGCACGAGCTGCCCAACTTTTTCGTCCACCGTCATTAACGCGAGCAACGAATCCACTCGCCGGTCGATGGACGATTGGGCGGATGCAGAACTGAACGGAAGGATGAACAAGAGAATGAGGAACGGCTTGTGTTTCATGCGATTGTCCGGTCAGTAACGGAAATGTGCGGGGGATTTGTGTTCACATCATATGACGTTCAACTTCAGGAGCAGATCATGAACGGAGAGCTAGCAGGTTGCGGAAAAACTGAGTATGAGATCAAGTGTTGGATGATCAATTGATTTTTGAAGCAATACAGATGATAAAGAGATATCCATATTCGACGTTGTCGACTTGTGAAGATCG
>Ga0208566_1001574_pt1 | contig 13096 bp, 11 predicted proteins | sample PL_2010_150m_FD_184159 | JGI IMG/M metagenome (GOLD analysis project Ga0208566, IMG submission 184159) | Freshwater microbial communities from Powell Lake, British Columbia, Canada to study Microbial Dark Matter (Phase II) - PL_2010_150m... | ecosystem: Environmental > Aquatic > Freshwater >...
GTACTTTACTGGACGGTCAACAACTTGCTGTCGATCGCACAGCAGTGGCAAATCACCCGCCTGATCGAGGGTGGCAACAAGACCTAGTACCCCAGACCCAAAGGTGGGCACTGGTCTTTCCAATGACACCATTGCGGCTGTGGCCTCTGCCCCGGGGCGCGGCGGCATAGGTGTGGTCCGCGTTTCCGGCAATTCATTGGGTGATTTCGCAGTGAAACTCTGTGGCCTTAGACCGCAGCCACGTTTCGCCACCTTGACCAACTTCCGAGATGCCGACGGGCTGCCGATTGATCAGGGAATCATGCTGCATTTCCCGGCACCGCATTCATTTACCGGCGAGGACGTACTCGAATTGCAGGGACATGGGGGGCCGGTGGTGTTGCAGATGTTGTTGCAGCGCTGTCTGGAACTGGGTGCGCGGCTTGCCGAACCGGGAGAGTTCACCTGCCGCGCCTTTTTCAATGAAAAACTCGATCTGGTTCAGGCCGAGGCAGTCGCCGATCTCATCGAAGCATCCACCGCCCAGGCGGCGCGTTCGGCCCTGCGTTCGCTGTCGGGCGAGTTTTCCCAGGCCGTGCATGGATTGGTCAATGGACTGATCGAGCTGCGCATGCTGATCGAGGCAACCCTCGATTTTCCCGAAGAGGAACTCGATGCGGGAGAGGTTCTGCGGGCCAGCAATGCTGCCGGTCGCCTGGCGCAACTGCGCGCCGAACTGGTGGCAATTCGTGCCAGGGCCCGGCATGGGAGCCTGCTGCGGAATGGCCTGGCGGTGGTTCTGACCGGGCCGCCGAATGTCGGCAAGTCCTCGTTGCTAAACCGGCTTGCCGGTGAAGAGCGCGCCATTGTGACCGATATGGCGGGCACCACCCGCGACGCAATTCGTGAAACGATACAAATCGAAGGCATACCGCTGCATATCATTGACACTGCGGGACTGCGCGAACCCGGCGACCTGGTCGAGAAGCTTGGCATAGAGCGTACCTGGCGGGAAATTGAGAAGGCCGATGTGGTTGTTCAATTGGTGGATGCGCGGACCGGTCTGACGCCGGAGGATGAGGAAGTTGCCGGCCGGTTTCCCTCCGCCCAAAGTTCGCGGCGGATCATTGTGCATAACAAGTGTGATTTGGCCAATCTGCCGGCGGGGCGGCGCGACGCCGACGGCCAGGTACAGTTGCTGCTGTCGGCTCTTAGTGGAGCCGGCGTGGATCTGCTGCGCCAGGAGCTCCTGGGTATCGCCGGCTGGCAGGGGCATGGTGAAGATGCGATCCTGGCGCGGGAAAGGCATCTGGTGGCGCTTGCAGCCGCCGATGCCCACCTGGCACGGGCAGCCGGTGAATTGCCTCGGGTCGAGCTGTGCGCCGAGGAATTGCGTCTGGCGCAGGAAGCGCTGAACGGCATCACCGGAGAATTCACGCCGGATGACCTGCTCGGCGAAATCTTCTCGCGATTCTGTATAGGAAAGTGACTGGGCATGGAGATTGATATGTTGCTCCTGCTCGGCGCAGCGTTTCTTGCCGGGGTGGTTGACGCCGTGGTGGGCGGCGGCGGGCTGGTATTGATTCCCGCGCTATTCATGGCGCTGCCCCAGGCGGTTCCCGCCACGATCCTGGGAACCAACAAATTTGCCGCGATCTTCGGCACTGCCAGCGCTGCCCGCCGCTATGCGCTGTCCGTCCGGGTGCCTTGGCGGGCCGCGTTGCCGACGGCGATTGCCGCATTCTGCTTCTCTTATGTCGGGGCGATGTCGGTGGCGTTGATGCCAAAAGAACAAATTCGGCCATTGGTGCTGGTGATGCTGGTGGCGGTCGCCGTGTATACATTTTTGCGCAAGGATTTTGGCAGCGTCGATCAAGATCGGCCACACACTGCGCTCGATACGTATTGGTCCTTGCTGTTGGGGGCGGCCATCGGTTTCTACGACGGTTTTTTTGGTCCCGGTGCCGGCAGCTTCCTGCTCTTCCTGTTTATCCGTTTTTTCGGTTTCGATTTCCTGCGCGCATCGGCCGCGGCAAAGATCGTAAACGTCGCAACCAATGGCGCAGCGCTGATCTATTTCAGCATTACGGGACATGTGTTGTGGGGAGTGGCGGTCATGCTGGCGTTGTTCAACGTCGGCGGCGCCTTGGTCGGTTCGCGCCTGGCGTTGCGCTATGGCAGCGGATTTGTTCGCCGGGTATTTCTGGGCGTGGCGACGGCACTGATCGGCAAATTCGGCTACGATACATTTGCGTGAGTACTGGTTAATGCGTTATGATTCAAAAAAAACAGAATAATTAACAATCTTGTATCATAAATAGTTGAAGCCTGATTGTTCGAATCCTTGTGCCGAAGCCAAGTCCGGTTCGCCAATCGTCTTAATGTGCAAAAATGGAAATCACAGGAGGAATGCATGAAAAATGGAACTTTGCTAGTTGCGCTGGGATTGGCGTTCGTCGCCTGCTTGGCGCAGGCCGACGTCAATGTGGGTGTGCTGGTGTCCGCGACCGGCCCGGCGGCCTCGCTGGGCATCCCCGAGAAGAACACCTTTGCCCTGATGCCGACCAATATTGCCGGCCAGAAGATCAACTACATCGTGCTTGACGATGCCTCGGATACTACCAAGGCGGTTACCAACACTAAGAAACTCCTCAGCGAGGACAAGGTCGATGTGATCATCGGTTCGACGACCACTCCCAACTCGCTGGCGATGATCGATGTGGTGGTGGAAGCGGAAACGCCGATGATTGCCATGGCGGCGTCGGCGCGCATCATCGACCCGGCGAGTCCCAAGACGCGCTGGGTCTTCAAGACACCCCAGAACGACGCGCAGATGGCAGTGGCGATCACCGGGTATATGAGCAAGGCTGGGGTCAAGACGGTGGCCTTCATCGGTTTCTCCGATGCTTACGGGGAAGGCTGGTGGGGCGAGTTTTCCAAGTCGGCTGAAGTCCGTGGAATCAAGGTCGTCGGCAACGAGCGGTATAACCGCAGCGATACTTCGGTGACCGGTCAGGTGCTCAAGCTCATGACCGCAAACCCGGATGCCGTGCTGATTGCCGGCTCGGGAACGCCCGCCGCCTTGCCACAGGCGACGCTGAAGGAGAGGGGTTACAAGGGCACCATCTATCAGACCCACGGGATAGCGAATAACGATTTCCTGCGGGTTGGCGGCAAGAATGTCGAAGGCACGATTCTGCCGGCCGGTCCGGTATTGGTGGCAGATCAATTACCGGATACCAATCCACTGAAGAAATCCTCGCTGACCTATGTGCAAAAATATGAAGCGGCGTATGGCCCCGGCAGCGTTTCCACTTTCGGTGCGCATGCATGGGATGCGGGGTTGTTGCTGACGAATGCGATTCCGATCGCCTTGAAGAAGGCTAATCCCGGCAGCAAGGAATTCCGCGCGGCGTTGCGCGACGCTCTTGAAACCACCAAGGAACTTGCCGGCGCCCACGGGGTCTTCAACATGAGTCCGCAGGATCATCTTGGTTTCGACGAGCGCGCCCGCGTCATGGTCCAGATCAAGGATGGCAAGTGGAAGCTTGAACAGTGATTTCTGGCTGGCGTGGCTGATTGACACCTTGACACGCTGATCGATTTCCGAAGGCGCCCCGATATTCCTGGCGCCTTTGTTTTTTTTCGAAAGCCCGCGGCATGGATTTGCAAATTGCGCTCCTGTTAGGACAGGATGGCATCACCAACGGTGCCATCTATGCATTATTGGCATTGGCATTGGTGCTGATATTTGCCGTCACGCGGGTGATCTACATTCCGCAGGGCGAGTTTGTCGCCTTCGGCGCCTTGACCTTGGCCAGCCTTCAGGCCGGCAAGACGCCAGGGACCTTATGGTTGTTGCTCGGCGCCGGCGTCGCCATCGCCTTGATCGACGGGGTGCTGGCTTTCCATGCCGGCGCTTTGCGCCGCCTGCCGAGGGTATTCCTGTGGAATCTTGCCTATCCGCTGGTCGCCGCAGCGCTGGTGTTCTTTGCCAAACCTGCGGAGCTGCCGATGGCCGCTCAGATATTGCTGTCGCTGGCGCTGGTGGTTCCGCTGGGACCGATGATTTACCGCCTCGCCTACCAACCGCTGGCTGAAGCCTCGGTGCTGGTCCTGCTAATTGTCTCGGTGGCGGTGCATCTGGCACTGGTAGGACTGGGTTTGTTGTTCTTCGGTGCGGAAGGGTCGCGGACTCCCCCATTCAGCGATGCCTCCTTCGATCTTGCCAGCATCCGCGTCACCGGCCAGACCTTGTGGGTGCTGGTTTCAAGCTCCTTGCTGATCGTCGCGCTATATGTCTTTTTCGATCGCACTTTGTATGGCAAGGCACTCCGGGCTACGGCCATCAATCGGGTCGGAGCGAGGCTGATGGGCATATCAACGATCATGGCAGGGAAACTGTCGTTTCTCCTGGCCGCGCTGATCGGGGCGTTTTCAGGCATCTTGATCGCGCCGATCACCACCATCTACTACGACACCGGCTTCTTGATCGGTCTGAAAGGATTCGTGGCAGCCATCGTCGGCGGTTTGACGAGTTACCCAATTGCGGCAGCTGGCGCGATTCTGGTCGGCCTGCTCGAGTCGTATTCATCGTTCTGGGCCAGCGCGTTCAAGGAAGTGATCGTGTTTACCCTGATCATCCCGGTGCTGGTCTGGCGCTCCTTGACGACCCATCATGTCGAGGAGGAAGAATAATGCGACGGCGGACCGTCATCCTTGCCGGATTTCTACTACTGCTGGCGCTGGTGCCGCGATTGCTACCGGAATTCTATGTAACGCTGCTCAACTATATCGGCTTGTACGCAATCGTGGCGCTTGGCCTGGTTCTGCTTACGGGTGTCGGGGGCTTGACGTCGTTCGGCCAGGCGGCATTTGTCGGTCTGGGAGCCTATACGACGGCCTATCTGACCACCGCAACGGAATTGCCTGTCTGGCTCGCCCCTTTTGGTGCATCGCCCTGGCTGGCGTTGCTGGCGGGGTTAGTGCTTACTGCGGTAGTGGCCCTTATTCTAGGCGCCTTGACTCTGCGGCTTTCCGGCCATTATTTGCCGCTGGGGACTATCGCTTGGGGCATTAGCCTGTATTTCCTGTTCGGCAATATTGAGCAGCTCGGCGGGCATACGGGGATCACCGGGATACCGCCGCTGTCGGTATTCGGGCTGGAAGTGAAATTCGGCCGCGAATTTTACTACCTGATCTGGGTACTGTTGATGCTGACGGTATGGTTGACCCAGAACCTGCTGGATTCGCGGGAGGGTCGCGCGATCCGTGCACTCAAAGGGGGAACTCTGATGGCTGAGGCCATGGGAGTGGATACGGCCCGCTCCAAGACGGTGATCTTCCTGATTGCCGCGCTGTTTGCCTGTTTGTCCGGCTGGCTTTATGCCCACTTGCAGCGATTCGTCAATCCGACGCCGTTTGGTTTGCACATTGGCATCGAATACCTGTTCATGGCGGTGCTGGGCGGGGCGGCCCACGTTTGGGGAGCATTGATCGGCGCCGGCGTCATTACCGTCCTCAAGCAATGGCTGCAGGATCTGCTGCCGAAATTATTCGGCAGCAGCGGCAATTTCGAAATGATTGTATTTGGCCTGCTGATGGTCTTGATGCTGCAGCGTGCCCGCGACGGTCTCTGGCCGATCCTGGCCCGGCTGGATTCTCGCGATGGTGGCAACGATCGGGCCAGGGCGGCGCCGCACGCCGAACCGATGCCGAAGAAGACTTTGCCGCCTTCCGGTACGCGTTTGCTTGAAGTAAAGGATGTAACGAAGAAGTTTGGCGGCCTGGTGGCCAGCAACAAGATGAACCTGTGGTTGCAGTCAGGGGAGGTGCTTGCCCTGATCGGGCCCAATGGTGCGGGGAAGAGTACGATGTTCAACTGCATCTCAGGCGTCGACTCGGCCACTTCGGGTGAGATTCGCTTTCTGGATGAGCGCATCGAGACGCTGCGTTCGCGCGAGATTGCCCGGCGCGGAATGAGCCGGACTTTCCAGCATGTACGCCTGCTGCCAACCATGAGTGTCCTCGAGAATGTTGCCATCGGCGCTCACTTGCGTGGCAGGAAAGGCGTAATTTCCGCATTGCTGCACCTGGAGCGTGCCGAGGAGCAGCGCCTGATGGCCGAGGCGGCCCGCCAGATCGAGCGTGTAGGCCTCAAGGAGCACATGTTTGACCAGGCCGGCAGCCTGGCTTTAGGCCAACAGCGAATTCTTGAGATAGCCCGCGCGCTTGCGGCCGACCCGTGCCTGCTGCTGCTGGATGAACCGGCCGCCGGCCTGCGCTATCTGGAGAAACAGGCCCTCGCTGAACTGCTGCGGAAATTGCGTATGGAGGGCATGGGTATCCTTCTGGTCGAGCACGATGTTGAGTTTGTCATGGGGCTGGCCGACCGCGTCGTGGTGATGGAATTTGGCGAGAAGATCGCCGAAGGACTCCCCGAGCAGGTCCGGCAGGATCCCGCGGTGTTGGAAGCCTATCTCGGGGGAGTGGCATGAGCAGCGCGCCAAGTCCAGTGCTCAGTGGTGTACCGACGGTACTCGCGGTCAACGATCTTTGCGTTTCCTACGGCAAGGTCGAAGCATTGCACCGGGTCAACATCAGGGTCGAACCTGGCCAGATAGTCACCGTCATCGGACCGAATGGTGCCGGCAAGACCACCATGCTGGCCGCAGTCATGGGATTGCTGAAGCGCAGCCGCGGGGAGTTGAAGTTCTTCGGTGAGGTTCTCGGTGAGATTGAAGTCGAACGCATGGTCTCACGGGGCATGAGTCTGGTGCCGGAAAAACGGGAACTGTTCGGCGAGATGAGCGTGGAAGACAATTTGCTTCTGGGTGCTTTCATGCGGCATCGCCTGGGACACCGCGACCAGAAGCAAACCATGGAGCAGGTCTATCATATCTTTCCTCGCCTGAAGGAACGCCATGACCAACTGGCCGCTACTTTATCCGGTGGCGAGCGCCAGATGCTGGCGGTCGGTCGCGCCTTGATGGCCAAGCCTAAGCTGTTGCTGCTGGATGAGCCCAGCCTGGGGTTGGCGCCGTTGATTGTGCGTGAGATCTTCAGGATCATTGCCGAATTGAAAAAGAGTGGCGTTTCCATCCTGCTGGTGGAACAGAATGCCCGTGCCGCGCTGCAAGTGGCGGATTATGGTTATGTCTTGGAGACCGGCGAGATTGCGCTGGAGGGGCCGGCGGCGGAACTGACCGACAACCCGAGAGTGATTGAAAGTTACCTGGGGCTGGGCGGGAAGACCTAGCACCCCAGAAACAAATTTGGGCACCAGTACCCCAGAAGCAAATTCGGGCATCAGATTGTTTCACGTGAAACGCAGTGCCTGCCCGTGGATGGGGCCGGTTTCACGTGAAACAATTCAAATTCGGCGGACAGTGGCGTATGATTGCGCCTCTTTTTCTTTGTCCTGCCGAGATGCTGTTCCCCCACCGTTTTGATGTCATCGTTATCGGCGGCGGCCATGCCGGTACCGAGGCGGCCCTGGCTGCTGCCCGGGCAGGGGCCAAGACGCTGTTGCTGACGCACAACATCGAAACCCTGGGTCAGATGTCCTGCAATCCATCCATCGGCGGCATCGGCAAAGGTCATTTGGTCAAGGAAATCGATGCTCTGGGCGGCGCGATGGCCGCTGCCACGGACGAGGCTGGCATCCAGTTCCGCATCCTCAATTCAAGCAAGGGGCCCGCGGTGCGGGCCACCCGTGCCCAGGCCGACCGGATTCTCTACAAGGCGGCAATCCGCCGCCGGCTTGAAAACCAGCCCAATCTGACTCTGTTCCAGCAGGCGGTTGACGATTTGACGCTGGAAGGAGACCGCGTCACGGGAGTAGTGACACAACTGGGGATTCGCTTTGAATCGATGACTGTGGTGCTGACCGCCGGTACCTTTCTGGGCGGATTGGTGCATGTCGGGCTCTCCAGCTACCAGGCAGGCCGTGCCGGCGATCCGCCATCGCTTTCGCTGTCACAGCGCCTGCGCGAACTGAATTTGCCGGTCGGGCGCCTGAAGACCGGGACGCCACCACGTCTGGACGGTCGGAGCATAGACTACGGATTGCTGACAATTCAACCCGGCGATGATCCGGCACCGGTGTTTTCCTATCTCGGCAGGCGCGAACAGCATCCGCGCCAAGTGCCATGCTGGATCACCCATACCAATGTTCGTACCCATGAAATCATCCGCCAGGGGCTCGACCGCTCGCCGATGTTCACCGGGGTGATTGAGGGGATTGGTCCGCGCTACTGCCCCTCTATTGAAGACAAGATTCATCGCTTCGCCGGCAAGGACAGTCATCAGATCTTCCTTGAACCGGAAGGTCTGGATACTCATGAAGTCTATCCCCAAGGAATCTCCACGAGCTTGCCGTTCGATGTACAACTGGCGCTGGTACGCAGCATGCGCGGACTCGAAAATGCGCACATCCTGAGACCCGGATACGCGATCGAATATGATTATTTCGATCCGCGCAATCTCAAGTCTTCGCTTGAGACCAAGGCCATTTCCGGCTTGTTCTTCGCCGGCCAGATTAATGGTACGACCGGATATGAGGAAGCCGCGGCTCAGGGTCTGCTGGCCGGGATCAATGCCGCGCTGCAGGTTCAGGGCAAGGAAGCCTGGTGTCCGCGACGCGATCAGGCGTATCTAGGCGTTCTGGTGGATGACCTGATTACCCGGGGCGTTTCCGAACCGTACCGGATGTTTACCAGTCGGGCCGAATATCGCCTGAGTTTGCGCGAAGACAATGCCGACCTGAGATTGACTGAGATCGGGCGTGGGCTGGGTCTGGTCGATGATAATCGCTGGGAGGCGTTCAACCGCAAGCGCGATGCCATCGCTGCGGAGACCGAGCGACTGAAATCGACCTGGATCAGCCCGAAAATTGTCGATGCTGACGAAGCTGTGCGTGTTCTCGGCCAACCTCTGGAACGCGAGTATCGGATGCTGGATCTGCTGCGCCGTCCGCAGGTGCGCTATGCAGCGTTGCAGACTCTGGTTCCTGGCCAACAGGCGCCTGTCGATGCACCCGGTCTTGACCCCCAAGTTATTGAACAGATAGAGATTCAGGCAAAGTACCAGGGCTATATCGAGCGCCAGCAGGAAGAAGTCACAAGAAGCGAAACCCAGGAGACGCTACGCCTGCCAAGCGCCTTCGACTACGGGGCGGTCCATGGTCTGTCAATTGAGGTGAGGCAAAAGCTCAGCCAGTATCAACCGGAAACCATTGGACAGGCATCGCGTATCCAGGGTGTGACACCTGCGGCGATTTCCCTGCTTTTGGTGCATCTGAAGCGGCATTCGCTGTATGAGAAACGACGTGCATGAATCAGACGGTGCTCCAGCAGATCCATGGTGGCGCTCATGAGTTGGGTCTTGAGCTGTCGGCGGAGTCGGAAGAGAAACTCGACACCTATCTTCGCCTCCTGGCCAAATGGAACCGTACTTACAACCTGACCGCCGTGCGCGACGAAAGTGCAATGGTGAGCCAGCATTTACTTGACTCCTTGGCCGTGCTGCCTTCCCTCAACTCGAATTCGAAGACCGTGGGATCGCTTGCTGACGTAGGCAGCGGCGGCGGTTTGCCGGGCATACCTCTGGCAATTGCCTGCCCGCAAATCCAGGTTGAATTGATCGAGGCCAGTCACAAGAAAGCCAGTTTTCTGGAGCAGGCCAGGATCGAACTCAAGCTGGATAATGTAAGCGTTCACTGCGGTCGAGTAGAAGCATTCAAGCCGAAGGAGCTCTTTGACGTGGTGATATCACGGGCCTTTTCGAATCTCGCCGATTTCGTCCAACTGGCAGCACATTTGCTCGCGCCGGAGGGTCGCCTGCTGGCCATGAAAGGCGTTCATCCGCAGGAGGAGATCGAGCAATTGCCGTCGGGATGGAAACTGCGCCAAAGCGTCCCGCTGAAGGTGCCGAAACTGAATGCGCAAAGAGATCTAGTCGTCATTGAAAGGGCGTAACAGGCAATCAGCATGCATATTTTCGCCATAGCCAATCAAAAAGGGGGGGTCGGCAAGACCACCACGACGGTGAACCTCGCCGCGGCGCTTGCCGCGACGGGCCAGCGTACGCTACTGGTGGATCTCGATCCGCAGGGAAACGCCACCATGGGTTCAGGTGTCGACAAGCGCGCGCTGGAAACATCGGTTTATCAGGTATTGCTCGGTCTCGCCAGCCTGGCAGAAGCCAGGACGACTTCTCCCACCGGGAAGTTCGATTTACTTCCGGCGAATCGGGATCTGGCCGGAGCGGAAGTGGAGATGGTCGAACTCGAGCGCCGCGAAATGCGCTTGAAGGAAGCGCTTGCTGCGCATGTTGCAGACTACGACTTCGTCCTGATCGACTGCCCACCATCCCTGTCATTGCTGACCCTGAACGGTCTCTGCGCCGCCCATGGCGTCGTCATACCTATGCAGTGCGAGTATTACGCGCTGGAAGGCCTCTCGGATCTCGTCAATACCATCAAGAAAGTGCATGCCAACCTCAACCGCGACCTGAAAATCATCGGCTTGCTCAGAGTCATGTTCGATACCCGCGCGACCCTCGGCCATCAAGTGTCCGCCGAACTGGAACAGCATTTTGGTGACAAAGTCTTCAAAACTATCGTACCCCGTAACATTCGTCTTGCCGAAGCGCCCAGTTACGGTATTCCAGGCGTGCTCTTCGACAAGATGGCAAAGGGCGCGCAGGCCTATCAGGCTTTCGCGAGCGAGATGATCGAACGCGTCAAAACGATCTAACTCGCATGGTCGTCAGAGTACCCCCGTGCCATGAAATTGTTCAAAGACAGGATTTATGCCCTCACCCCCAACCCTCGCCCAGGCGGGGGCTACAAATTGCTTGCTGCGCTCGTGGGTTACCGGTGCCTGACTTTGGGGTTAGGGTACTGGTGCCCGACTTTGGGGTTAGGGTACGGGGCGCTGCGTAACCGTGTTTCACGCTAAAGGAACGAGATCTCCATGACCCCCCCCAAATCAGCAAAACACAAGGGACTGGGCCGCGGTCTGGGCGCCCTGCTGGATGCCAATACCGGTCCGGAGTCGACCCGCCAGGACACCTTGCACGTGACCGCTTTGCAGCCGGGCAAATATCAGCCGCGAACCCGCATGGATCCGGATTCCCTCAACGAACTGGCGGCGTCGATCAAGGTTCAGGGGGTCATGCAACCGATACTGGTGCGTCCTCTGGGCGAGGGGAAGTACGAGATCATCGCCGGCGAGCGGCGCTGGCGGGCGGCGCAACTGGCCGGGATGAGCGAGGTTCCCGCCCTGGTGCGGGATATCCCGGATGAAACGGCGTTGGCCATGTCCCTGATAGAAAATATCCAACGCGAAGACCTTAACCCGCTTGAAGAAGCCGCCGGCATCCAACGCCTGATAGACGAATTTTCGATGACCCATCAGGCGGCGGCGGACGCGGTCGGTCGTTCGCGTTCAGCTGCCAGCAACTTGCTACGCCTGTTGCATTTGGCAAAGCCGGTGCAGGAATGTCTTTTTTCCGGCGAACTCGACATGGGTCATGCCCGGGCCCTCCTCCCGTTGGCAAAAGCTGACCAGGCCCGCCTGGCGGCTCAAGTCGTGCACAAGGGCCTGTCGGTGCGGGAAACGGAAAGGCTGGTCCACAGGGAATTGAATCCTCCGGAACCCAAAACCAGGCCGAAGGCGGATCGGGACCTGCTGCGCCTGGAAGAGGAACTTGCCGACAAGATCGGCGCGCCGGTCAAGCTGGTTGCAAACAAGAAGGGGATTGGAAATCTGAACATTAGATTCAGCAGCCTCGAGCAGCTCGATGGGATTCTCGAACGGCTGCGGTGAACCGATACCGTGACGCCAAGATGTGGCAGCAAGGATGATCTAGATCAATCGCGGCGCCTGTTCCGCCAATTACTGATTGACTGGATTGAAGCCGTACGATTACAATTCTTGGGTTTTGTGCTACGCGCTGCGGCGTCTCCAGGTTGGTGCGAGCTGCAGTGTCGGGCAAGTATAGAAAGTTATGCTTGATTCAGGGAAACCGTTGCGCATTGTTCTGCGTTGGCAATGCGTTGCGACAGCGTTGTTGGCCGTAATGGGTGCCTGGCTGGCGGGGTTGCATGGAGCGATTTCCGCACTGCTGGGGGGTGCGGTGGCCATCGCAGGCGGAATGGTGTTTGCCTTTCTTGCCCGGACGCCGAAGACACAGTCCGGGGACCCCGGTTCAGCCTGGGACGGTCTGGCGTGGATCCTCAAGGCCGAGGGCGCCAAAGTACTGGTTATCGTGATTTTGCTGGGGTTGGTGTTGGCGACTTACAAGGAAGTCGTGGTGGTGGGATTCATTGGAACCTTCATAGTTGCAGTGATTATTTTTTCAATGGCAATTTTCCTTCGCAACCCTGCGCAACCTGACGCAAGCAAACAAAATGTCGACTGAAGCCCTTACCCCCACTTCATACATCAATCATCACTTGACCTTCCTGACCAAACCGGTCGGCGACGGCGCCTTTTGGGCGTTGAATCTGGATTCCCTGATAACCGCGGTCTTGCTGGGTGTGATCGGATTCGGGTTCATCTGGTGGGTGGTGCGTGGGGCGACGTCGGGAGTACCCAGCAAGAAACAGGCATTCGTCGAACTGGCCATTGAGTTTGTGGACGATCAAGCCAAGGCAATCTTCCATGGCGAGCGCCACAAGTTCGTCGCACCACTGGCGCTGACGGTATTCGTCTGGGTTCTGTTGATGAATGCGATGGATTTTCTGCCCATCGACATCATGTCGGTGTTTTACCACGAGGTGCTGGGGCAAACCTACTGGCGGGGCGTTCCCACCGCGGATATCAATACGACCTTCGCCCTGGCTCTGTCGGTCTGGCTGCTGATGATCTTTTTCAGCATCAAGGTGAAGGGACTCGGCGGCTGGATCCACGAATTGTTCTGTTCTCCGTTCGGCTCGAACCCGCTCCTGTGGGTATTCAATCTGATGTTCAATCTGGTTGAATACGTTTCGAAGCCGCTTTCACATGCATTGCGGTTGTACGGCAACATGTACGCCGGTGAAATCATCTTCATGCTGCTTGGCATGTGGGCCGCGACCGGCGTAACAGGCGTCATCTTCGGAGCAATTCTG
>Ga0208566_1001575_pt1 | contig 13093 bp, 9 predicted proteins | sample PL_2010_150m_FD_184159 | JGI IMG/M metagenome (GOLD analysis project Ga0208566, IMG submission 184159) | Freshwater microbial communities from Powell Lake, British Columbia, Canada to study Microbial Dark Matter (Phase II) - PL_2010_150m... | ecosystem: Environmental > Aquatic > Freshwater > Lake...
CTCGACGCGCTGCTCGACCCGGTAGGGAATGCCGCGCAGGTCGGAAGGCTCCATCTGCGACAGGCGGATGTCCACCACCGGCACGCTGTGGCGCATCCCGACCTGCGCCACCATCTGCGACTTGCCGACGCCGGGCGGCCCCCATAGCATCACCGGGGTATGGTGGCCGTCGCGCACGCTGGTAAATTCGCGCTCCAGGATAGTGATCAGATGGGCGGGACGCATGAAAACTCCGGGTTAAAGTGTCGAGCCGATTATAGCGGGGCGGGCAAGGGTTGAATAGTTGATTGCGCTGCTCTGGCTTTCTTGAGTGCATCTGCTCGCCAAAGGTGATGAAGTCTGCCCTTCCGGATGTCCGCGGTCGCCCCTCTCCTGTCCGTCAACTTTGCAAATTCACTGCCCCCAAACCGCACATTCGAGATGTGCTATAACCGCCCACTGCTCATGTCGTATAGTCAATCCCATTCTGGATCACACCAATAACAGCGGCTTGATTTTCAGTGGATTCAGAGAATCCAACAAGAACCTGTTCGCGAGCTTGAGTATGACTATCAAGCTGCGAATACCAATAAGCAACACCATTAGGCTCTCCAGCTCGGTGTAGAACGTTCTGGTACATCTGATCTACAAACGGGTGTTCGGAAAGATTCCCATAGGTATTTTTGAATTCGACGCTAGTGGTAAATCCTGAAGCGATTGTTGTTAGAGGCACACTAGAGTCCGCTTGACCGATCCAGTATGCAAGACCCACCTTGTCTGGCGCACGATTAAAGGCAGCTTGGTACAGACGATAGACTTGACCTGCATTGGCAAGTCCTGCGGGATTGAATCCCGCATTAGGATTGCCTGAGATATCCAGAGCGACCTTGGCGTCATAGAACTGAAGCCGTTCAATGTTAACGAGCGTATCAACGCCGCTTCCGCTGTTGTCTGCAACCAGAAACTTGCCGCTACTGTCGTGGGTGATGGAGAAGCTTTGACGGTTTCCGGAAAACGATACGGTATCTACCCCGGCTCCCCCGTCGATACTGTGCGCACCCTGCCTCGGAATAATCAGTTCGTTGAGACTTGAACCAAGGATAACGCTGCTCCCTCCAACTGAAAGCACCCATTGGCCGCCCGATGGAGCCGTTGCGCCATAGAGAAAGTCCAACGCAAGTATGTCATACGGCCGGAGTTCCTGGCCAGCATAGTCGCCGTTGTACGACATCACGGTATTCGTGCTGTTGTCTTCGTTGGCTGGGAGGTAGGGAGGCGCATTGGAGCCAACGCCGCCCCCGCCAAATTGAGTGTAGTTTCCTGGGTGTTTGAGTCCTAATGCATGACCAATTTCGTGGAGCGCCATATCCTCGAACTGAACCTTCCCTACATTCACTGACGTACCGTCAGGAAGAACATATACATGGCTGAGGTCGTATTTGACGCTGTTCAGATTGAACCAGATATCGCCGGCAGCATTTAGATTGCCGTAGGAATCTCCGCCATTCGGTGCGTAGCCCATCGCATCGCCAAGCGACGTTACGTCGTATTTCAACGCCCCCAACATGATAATGGCTGCATTCGGGTCAGAAACCTCAGTAAACTTGAGTCCGGGAATGGCTTTTGAAAGTTCGGCGAATTCGTTCCTGACGAGATCCCGATGTGCGCTGTCGAGCGCCAAGAAAGTGGAATAATCTTGCGCAGAAAAGTTGGTGATTGGTTGCTGGAAATAACTGGGTACCGCATCCATGAAGCCGTATGTAACTTCTGTTGGCGTGCCGAAAGAAAGCGTGCTATTCCACCGTGCATCAGCACCTCGTAGAAGTGCGTCAATGCGGTAATCGTTCGAGATTCCCATGACATATCCTTTACTGCATGTTGTGAAAGGGATCTAAGGGACCAGCTTTGAATTAACAGCCATTGATGTCTGATTAACAAGGGGAAGCCCTTGTTTATTTGTAGACCGCCACGGGTTGATTTGCAAAGCCCGACTAAATTCAAATTCGCAGTTGACGGTTTCACCGCTGGATTGCGGTGTTATTGGTGGAATAAGGAATGGCGGAATTGGATGCTTGAACGAATATTGAACAATTCTGCGTGCGCCAGAATAGCGATTGGTTAACGACTACAAAGTCAGAAAGCCTCCGTTCGTCAGCGTCCGGAACTGGCACATCGGAGACGGTCAAGTCAGACAGACAGGTCAACTCCGGCCGCTCCTGACGTTCAGTTTGGCTAACAACTGCACCTGTGCGGGCCGGAAGGGTTAAACCTATCCATCCCTGCGAACCCCTGTTCTTTGCTCCTTCGCGTCTTTGCGCTTAATGAACTGCGGTTTTAAGGTTAAACCGCTGTCGCGACCGGGATCGTGACGAAAAAACTGCTGCCCACGCCCAGCTCCGATTCCAGCCAGATTTCGCCGCTGTGATGCTGGACAATCTGGCGGCAGATCGACAACCCCAAGCCGGTGCCATGGGGTTTGTCGGTGAGGGTGTCGCCGACCTGCTTGAATTTGTCGAACACCTTCTCCCAATTCTCCTCGGCAATGCCATTGCCGCTGTCGCGGACGCTGAAACGAACAAAATCCTCCTGCCGCACGGCGCTCAAGACAATCTGCCCATGCCCGGTAAATTTGACGGCGTTGGAGATCAGATTGGTCAACACCTGCAGCAAGCGGTTTTCGTCGCCCCTGACGTCGGGCAGATCCGGCTCGATTTCACTGATCACTTCCAGGCTTTTCTGTTCGGCCAGCGTGGCGGTGATGGCGATGCTGCGCTCAAGCAGGCGTTGCGGATTTACCGCGGCGAAATTCCACTCCACTTTGCCGGCTTCCAGCTTGGCGCTATCCAGCACATCGTTGATCAGCAGGGTGAGGCGCTCGCTCTCGCCGATGATGATATCGAGGTTCTCCTGCACTTGGTCGGCTGCATGGCCAGCCTTTTCGTCGTTGCCAACCAGCGGAAAGACTGATTTTTCCAATTTCTTTTTTACCAGCTTGGCAAAACCGACTACCGAGGTCATCGGGGTGCGCAGTTCATGAGAAACCGTGGAGAGAAAGTCGGACTTGAGTTGATCGAGTTCCTTGAGTTCCTCATAGGCTTTTTCCAGTTCGGCGGTGCGTTCGCCGACCTTGGCATCGAGATGCCGGATATTGTCCTGCAAACGCCCCACCATGCCGTTAAACGCTGTAGCCACCACCCCGATCTCGTCTTCACGATCCAACTTGCAGCGCGCATCCAGATCGCCGCCTTCCACCCGTAGCGCGGTGTTGCTCAACTGGCGCAACGGATCGGTCAGTTTCTTGACGAACAGGTAGATCAGCCCGATCGAAAGCAGCAGGGTAATCGCAAACACCGCCAACACCCGATTGCGCAGAATACGCGCACTTTCGGCGAGTTCGTCGAGGTAGACCGAAGAGCCGATGTACCAGTCGAACCCCTTGAAATAGCGCATCCAGGAAATTTTGTCGTAAATATAATTGCCCGGGTCGGAAGGGCTGTCCCATTTGTAGCGGGCGCTTTCCGGCTGGTCTGCCGCCGCCATCAGCAGCGGGAGCAGCGGTTTTTTGGTGGCGCTGTCGAGCATGTTGCCGACATATTTATTCTCGACGTTGGGGTTGGGATGGATGAGCATGTTCAATTGCCCATCGAAGATGAACACATAGCCGGACTTGGCAATGTGCATGGTGTGCAGGCGCTGGCGCAGTTCCTCGGTGGCGAGGGACTGCTTGAAGTGCACGGCGGCTTCCACGTCGTCCAGGTAGACGCCGGTACCCAGGACCAGGTCAAAAGCAGGAAGGTGCTTGTAATAACTCAGCTTTTCGGTCGGTTGCTGTTCGCCAAGGCGGCGCCACCAGTAGGAATAATATCCCTCTCCCGCACGAAGGGCGCCCGCTACCATCGGCGGCACGATCAGATTGCCGCGGGAATCCTGTTTATGGGAGAAATCGGCACCGTTTAATTCCGGGTCGGGATGGGAAATCAGCACGGAACGGTAATCCGCGGCAAACACGTAATCATTGCGGCCATATTTGATATGGCGCAATTCTTCGAGCAAGGCGCGCTTGGCCTGCTCCCTGGAGAGTTTGCCGGTGCGCACCAGCCCGTCCAGCATTTGCGCGCGCGCCTCGACCACCGCGATGATATTGCGCAGCTGCGCCTTGCGTTCCAGCACGATGGACTGGCGGTAATTTTCGAGATCGAGGTGGGTTTGCTCCACCATCTCGTAGATGTTGTTCAAAATGGTGCGTCCCGCGCTTTCTTCGATTCCTTCCACGGTGGTCTGGATGAACGGCACGGCCAGCAGATACATCGCGGCGAACAGCACGCTGATAACCGCCGTGGTGGTGGCGAAAATGCGGGCGAACAGGCTGGATTTGAAGCGGGTAACCATCTAGGGCACCTGTCCGGCAAGATAAGGGGCGACATCCACCTCGTCGATCTGATTGGCGGCCAGATGGGTTTTGGCGTAAGCCAGGTAAATCTTTTCGGAAAGGAACAGGTCGAACAAATCGCCGTCGATGTGGTTGTCCAGCTTCATGCGGTGCATGATGTCGATGGCCCAACTCAATTTGCCGGGTTTGCGATAGGGCCGGTCGGGGGCGGTCAGCGCTTCGAAGATGTCGGCGATCGCCATGATGCGCGCCGGAATCGACAATTGCTCGCGTTTCAGGCCGCGCGGATACCCCTTGCCGTCCATGTGCTCGTGGTGGCCGGCGGCATACTCGGTGACGTTGCGCAACGAACGGGGGAAGGAGATTTGCGACAACATGCTGATGGTGTGGACCGCGTGATCCTCGATGATTTTTCGTTCTTCCGGGTTCAGCGTGCCGCGCTGCACGGAAAGGTTGTAAACCTCGTTCTCGCTAAGCAGTGGGTGGCGTTCCCCGTGCGCATCGGCCCACAGTTGCCGGGCGATACTTTCGATGCGCGCGATGTGTTCGGAGGAAACAAATTCGCCACCCTGATTGCATTTTTCGAGGAACGCTAAATCGCCGTCCAGTTGGCGCAGGCGCTCCTGGTAAATGGCCTCGGCGGTTTCCCGCTTCACGCCCTCCGCCAGCGCCTGATAATGGTCGACCAGCGCATCGCGCCGCAGCACCTCGAAGCGCATCGCCACCAGCTGGAGGCGATTGGCGATACTGTCCAGCTTGGTGGCTTTATCGACCACCCATTCCGGGGTGACCACCTTGCCGCAATCGTGCAGCATCGCGGCGATTTCCAGGGCGTTGCGCTGATCCTCGTCCAGCACGAAATCGGCGAAGGGCGCGCTGTCGGCCTGGTGCGCGCGCTCCGCGAGCATCAGGGCGATCTCCGGCACGCGGCGGCAGTGTCCGGCGGTATACGGCGATTTGGCGTCGATCGCGGTGGCGATAACCCTGACGAAGGATTGGAACATTTTCTGCTCGGCGGCATACAGCTGGGCGTTGCGTAAAGCGGTGGCGGCGACCGAAGACAGCGTTTGCGCACGCTTCAGGTCGGCGGCGCTAAAGCCTTGTGCGCGGCGGGAAGCCAGCACCAGCAAGCCGAGCCGTTCGCCGTGGGAAGCCAGCGGCAGCCATAGCAGCGCCTGCAAATCGGGTTCTTCCCCCGACCACAGCGGCGAGGACGGCAAATCGTTGAGAATATCGCCGGTTTCGCGCGCGGCCATCTCGGCGAACAGCCGGCTGTCCTTGATCCTGGCGAACACTTCGGTTGCGTCGGCGCCGAAGGAATGCGCGTGGTCGTCGCCGCCGTCGGCGCCAGACAAAAACACCGCACCGTAATCCGCCACGTTTTTGCGCCCGTCGAATTCCTTGAGCAGCGCTGCAACTACCGCAGCGGGCTTGAGGGAATGGTTGAGATCGGTGACGGCCCGTTGCAGCAAGGCCACCTCGCGGTAACTCTCGAGCGTTTCCCGTGCGACCGAACGGCGCCCGTGCTCGGCCTCGAGCATCCCTTGCAGGGCATGGGCCAGCAAGCCGCCGCAGTTTTCCACAGGTATGGTTTCACTTTCCGTCGGTGGACTCAGCAGCAACACCCCGACACGCTCGCCTTCCAGCGTCAGCGGGAAAGCTGGCACGCCCGCTATCCCCTCGACCAAGTCGTGGCCGACCGCGCCGATTTCCACCAGGCGCACCTCGCCGAGTTGCAGCGCGGCGCTCGTGCCGGGCGGCAGCAAGGGCAGCGCCAGTTCGATCTGGCGGCGCACCCAGGCGGGCTTGAGAAAGTGTTCCGCCTTGATCATGGCAGCCGAAGAATCTCGCGGGCCAGATCGAGGATTTCGTCGGGATCGAAGGGCTTGGTGACAAAGCGGTGCGCGCCTTCTTCCAGGCCGCGCACCCGATCCGATTCCTGCCCCTTGGCGGTCAGCATGACGATGGTGATGTCAGCCAGCGCTGGATTCTTGCGCACCGCCGCGCACACCTCGTAGCCGTTCATCAGCGGCATCATCACGTCCAGAAACACCAGTTGCGGATGCTCGCGCTCGATCAGCGCCAAACCTTCCGCGCCGTTGGCGGCCATCAGGATTTCCGGCGCCCCTTCCAGGTCTTCCAGGGTTTGTTCAAGCAGGGAGCGGATGTGGATTTCGTCGTCCACAATCGCGATTTTGGTATTTTCATGCATCGTATTCCCCAATATTTAATTTTCCGTACCTTGCGGCGTAGTGATTTCCGGCCGGGTTTTGCGTAGCGCCGCCTGCACCGGCATGATCATCACTTCCAGCGAGGGCGCCGCGTTCAACATGCTTAAATCCACCTTGTTGAGCAAGTTGGTGGGAACCACCACCATGCCCTGAAAGCCAGACTGGATGCGGGCAAGCAGCTCATCGAGCGGACAGAAATCCACCGCGCAGCGGGCGCTGAAACCGCCGGGCAGCATCGTCATGTCCTGCCCCGTCTCATAGAGCACCAGGAAGTGCACCGTATTCAATTCCGCGTTTTCGTCGTCGTCCAGCAGCAAGTGGATATTTTTCAGGAAACGCGGTTCGTCGAGCGGTTTGGTCATGGCCAAATCCCCGCCCGCCGTTTCAAAACCGGGGATGGCCGACACCACCAGGATGGGAATGTGCTGCAATTCGGGATCGGCGCGCAGCCGGGTGATCGCGGTGCGCCCGTCCATCACCGGCATGGCGAGATCCATGGTAATCAGGTCGGGGCGATACGTTTGCGCGGCAGTGATCGCGGCCTGGCCATCCTCCGCGGCAATAACGTCATAGTTCTGTTCCTGCAATAACTGGGTGAGGTAGTCGCGCACGCCGATATCATCGTCCACCACCAGCACTTTGGGTTTTCCGTCCCGGCTGGATGGTGCTTCTTCGTTCATTGGGCGGGATGCTTCTGTGCTGGCGAAGCTCGCGATGCGCGAGGTAATCTCGGCGGTTTTCGCCAGACTGTCAGCGGCAGGCGGCAAGATCACGGTGAACACGCTGCCCTTGCCAGGTTGCGATTGCGCGTGGACTTTCCCGCCGTGGCGCTCGACGATTTCGCGCGAAATCGCCAACCCCAGACCGGTGCCTTTGGGCCGGTCCACCAGCGTGTCGCCATGCTTGGCCTGCTGGAATTTGTCGAAAATCGCCTCAGCCTCTTCCGGGGGGAAGCCGATGCCGCTGTCGATAATGTCCAGCTGGATCAGGTTTTCCGGGTTGAGGAAGGCTTGCACCGTCACCGCGCCATGGTCGGTGAACTTTGCCGCGTTGTTGAGCAAATTGACCAGCACCTGCAACATGCGGTCGGCATCGCCGACGAATAGCGGCAGGCCGTCCTGGATGGACACTTTCAGTTCGACCCCGGGCTTCTGCTCGAACATGCCGTGCGCCGCATTGACCGCATCGCGCACCAGCACGCCGGGCTGTACCGGCGCATCGTGCCACTCGACCCGTCCGGCTTCGATCTTGGCCAGATCGAGGACGTCGTTGATGAGGCGGGTGAGCCGGTCGGATTCCTTGAGGATGATTTCCAGGTTATCCCTGATCCGTGCGGCTTTCTTGGTCAAACCGGTGTCTTCCCCGGCCAGCGCGGCGAAACTGCGGGAAAACTCGCGCTCGACCAGGTGGGCGAAGCCTCGGATCGAGGTGAGCGGGGTGCGCAATTCATGGGAAACCGAGGAAAGGAAATCCGACTTCAGTTGGTCGAGTTTTTGCAGACGCTGTTTGGCAGCCTCCAGCTCGTCATTGCTTTCGATCAGGCGCGCATTGGCGGACTGGAAACGGCTCAGGATGGCTTCGGTCTTTTCGAACTGCTCGACGACCAGTTTGGTGGTGATTTCCGCCGCTTCCCGCGCCACGCGGATTTCTCCGCGCAACATGCGGTTCTCCGCTTCAAGCGCGCTATAGCGGCTGTCTGCGGCGGCCGGGGTAAGGTCATGCTGTTCCATGAATGGCGATCTCCAAACAGCGTTCAGCCAAGGCACGGACGGTGCAATCGTCCACCGCGCCTTCTGCGCCGACCAGCGCGATTTCCGGCAGGGGCGAGCGGCATACCTGCGGCAGCAACCGCAACAGGTAAGGCAGGCCGGCGCCGTGACCGTAGCGCCCGGCATAATCGGCCACTTGTTGGCGGCTTAACACCACCATGCCGCCACTTTCCGCGATGCCTGCCACCGCATCGGCGAACACCACGCGGCGTTTGCCTTCCACCAGGCGCAGCAAATCCAGGCCGCACAGGCCGCCGTCGATGATCTCGACCTCAGGCGGCGTCACACCATCCGCGAGGTGGTCGTATACCCGGCAGCCGACATCGTCACCCGGCACGTAGCGGTTGCCCAGGCAGATGACGGCTATCGCGGCCATGATTTACCTCACACAAGTCATTTCAAGCCGTTCGTGCTGAGCTTGTCGAAGCATGAACGGCTTGAAATTTCGATGATTTTTAACCCGTCCGCACTTCGACAAGCTCAGTGCGAACGGATTAAAAATATACGAGTTGTAAGATGTGCGCATAGATTTATGCTTAACAGCGCAAAGGCGTGCGGTCGGCGCCGACCACGTGCACCGTGCAGACCAGGCACGGGTCGAAGGAGCGCACGATATGCCCGGCTTCCACCGGGTTGTCGATGTCGGCGACGGCGGTGCCGATCAGCGCTTCCTCCCATGGTCCGCGCACCCCTTCGTAGTCGCGTGGCGAACCGTTCCAGGCGGTGGGCGTGACGATCTGGTAGCGGGCGATCTTGTTGTCCCGAATTTCCACCCAATGCCCCAGCGCACCGCGCGCCGCCTCGATCAAGCCGTAACCCCGTCCATCCGGGATGGACGCCACCGGTTGGTAATAGGGCTGGTCGATGCGCGCGATCATTTCCTCGAGCCAGGTTTCCATCGCGGGCAGCAGCGTTGCCGGGCGCGTCAGGCGCGCCAACTGGCGGGTAACCAGGTTCGCACCGTCGCGCCGCAGCAGATCGGCGAACAGCGGGTCGCCGGCGACGATGCGTTCGGCCAGCGGCCCGGTTTCAGCGGGCTGGCCGGCGTAGCGAGGGGCCTTGCTCCACGAGTATTTCTTGCCGTCGGCGCCGGTGGCGTGCGGATCGGTTTCGCCGTCGAAGGGATGCCGCCCGCCCGGGTAATCGGCATACCACGATGCGGCGACGTGCTCCGCCACCTGGGCTTGGTCGAAGGACTGCAACGGTCCGTCCTTGGCGGCGAAACCGGCGGCGACCAGTTGACCGCCCGTGCCGTGGCCGACGACGGCGGTATCGGCAGGCAATTCCAGCGAGCCGTAGGAGATAAAGTGGCCGTGTCCTTGCCCTAGCGCGTGCAGTCCCGCCGCGCGGGCGAAGCGCAGGAAGAAGCCGACGTCGCCGTCGGGATATTCGTTCAGCCAGGCATCGAGATCGGCGGCGCTGTGTAGCGCTTGCCAGCGCTCCAGCGTGCAGCCGAGCACGCTTTGTTCATACCAGCGGCGATAGTGTTTGAGGATATGGCGGCACTGGTTCAGCTCGGCCAGCGGCGGGATATAGGTCACCCCGCCCGGCACCATGAAGGAACTGTGCGGCCATTGGCCGCCGAGTATCGCGATGATTTCCAGGATGGTCTTGGTCTGGCGCACCACGTCGATACAGCGCTCCCCGGCCAGCGGCGCGTAGCGCTTGACGGCTTCGGCATACAGCGGGTGCGCCGCGTAGTTGGCCGCGGTGAAATCCGGCAGGAACATCAGCACCGATTGACGCACGTCGCTCTGGCAATGCTCCACCATCAGCGTCACGTTGCGCAGGCGGATCGCGTTGTCGGGCAGGCTGACTCCGGCGATCTGGTCGAGCGCCTTGGCGGCCGCCATCAAATGGGTGGTGCTGCAAATCCCGCAGATGCGCGGGGTGATCACCAGCCCGTCGAGCGCGCCGCGCCCGACCAGCAAATTCTCGAAGCCGCGGAACATCGTGCCGGAACTCCAGGCGTCGATGATCCGGTGGTTTTCCAGCTCGACCCGGATTTCCAGGTCGCCTTCCACCCGGTTGAGGGGAATGTCGCGGATGATTCTTTTGCTCATGATGGTGTCTTGCCTTATATCCTAAGCCGGCCAAGCCGGGACCAAAAAAGATTTACCGTAGAGGCGCCAACTCCCATCCCAACCTTCCCCCGCAAGCGGGGGAAGGGGCGATTGTCTCCCCTCCCGTGCTTGTGCCCAAGCCGCAAGGCTGTCGGGTATGCGGGAGGGGATTGAGGGGAGGGCTGACGCAGGGGTTTTACAGAGAAAGGCATGGCTTTCCTGGTTTTCCCTTGCGTTGTTCTTCTCTGTGCCTCTGCGTCTCTGCGGTGAAAGATGTTTGCTCATGAAAAAGGTTTTCAGGGCTAGATTTTGGTTTCGCGTTTGGTCAGGCGTAGCGGCGCGGCGGCGGCGGCCATGCCTTTGTACACCAGGTAATGGGCGCGGCTGATGCCCTTCGGCAGTTCGATCGGGACACCCTCGATGTTGCGGGTTTCGAAGAACGGCGAGGCCATCGGGAATTCCGGGCTGGTACAGCCGAAACACGGCACGCCGGCCCGCGTCTTGGAGGAACGGCCGTTCCACAGCAATTTGTTGCACGGCCCGTCCACCAGCGGCCCGTGGCAGCCCATGTGGAAAAACAGGCAGCCGCGCTGGGCGAAATCCAGTTCTTCGACGCGGTATTCGTGGTATTCGTTGCGGGTGCAGCCTTGATGCACGGTCATGCCGTACCAGTCCAGCGGGCGGTTGAATTCGTCCAGTTCCAGCGTTTGGCCGGCGACCAGCGCGGACAAGGTGCCGGCGATGACTTCGGGGTGGCACGGACAGCCCGCCAGATTGATCACCGGCAGGCCGGCCTGGGAGCGGAAATCCTCGCCGAGCAGGCCGCCCGGCTGTTTTTTCAGGAACTGCAAGCCGGTGGCCTGGGTGTAAGTGCCGGAGCCGATGCCGCCGAACGCGGCGCAGGTGCCGGCGGCGACCACCAGGCGCGCCTTGTTGGCCAGTGCCGCCGCCAGATCCTTTTTAGGACGGCCGCCGCGCGTATCGAACATGCCGGTGCTGGCCGGGCCGCGGATGATCGCGCCTTCCACCACCAGGATATCCAGCGCTTGTTCTCCCTCGATCAGGTTTTCAAGCAACTCGTCATGCGCCAGCGGAGACAAGGTCGACAGGGAAGGGTGCCACAAAAGCTGGATGCCCAGCGTATCGAACAGTTCGACCAGATCCGGCGCGTCGGCATTCAGGAACGACATGGTGTCGCCGCCGCATCCGCCGCATTGCAGCCAGTACAAGGAAGCCACGATCTTTTCCCCTTTTCCTACTCGATTCGAATATGCCGCCAGCGGCGTTTTTTTGTTGACCGCTAAACGGCTTTATGACCATATCATGTTACTCCCGCACGGGCTGCGTGCCAAGAAAGAATGGTGTCGGCACGCGGAATGGGTAGAATAATCGGCTGCTTACTTATCGCTGGTTTTATGCGCCTGATTCTCGCTCCCATGGAAGGCCTCGCCGACGCCCCGATGCGCGACGTGCTGACGCGGATCGGCGGCATCGACCTGTGCGTCGCCGAGTTCGTACGGGTGACCGACCATCTGGTGCCGCGCCAGAAGTTTCTGCGCACCGTGCCGGAACTGGACAACGGCGGGCGGACGCCCAATGGCACGCCGGTGCGGGTGCAATTGCTCGGCCACGATGTGGCCTGTCTCGCCGAGAATGCCGCCCTGGCCGCGGAATTGGGCGCGCCGGGGATCGACCTCAATTTCGGCTGCCCCTCGCCCAGCGTCAACCGCCACGGCGCCGGCGCAATCCTGTTGCGCGAACCGGAACGCTTGTTGGCCATCGTCGCGGCGGTACGCCGCGCGCTGCCGGCGGAAATTCCACTGAGCGCCAAAATGCGTCTGGGCGTGGACGATACCGCGCTGGCGCTGGACTGCGCGCGTGCGCTGGAATCCGGCGGCGTCGCGGAAATCACCGTGCACGCCCGCACTCGCGCCGACCGCTTTCGTCCGCCGGCGCGCTGGGAGTGGCTCGCGCAAATCCGCGCGGCGCTTGCCGTTCCCGTGGTTGCCAACGGCGACGTGTGGCTGCCGCAAGACTGGGAGCGCATCCGCGCGGTCAGCGGCTGCGCCGACGTGATGTTGGGGCGCGGGCTGATCACTCGCCCCGACCTTGCCCGCCGCATCCGTGCCGGGCAAGCTGCGGCAGCCATGCCGTGGCAGGAGCTGCTGCCCTGGATCGTCGAGCACTACCGCCAGTTGCGCAACGCGATGAACCCGCGCCATGCGCCGGGCCGTCTCAAGCAGTGGCTGGGAATGCTGCGTACCGCCTACCCGGAAGCTGAAATATTGCATCGCGAGCTGCGGGTGCTGCACGATCCGGCCCAGGCGGCGCGCCGTCTGGAAAGCGCTGGCGCTGATCGCGGGCCAGAGAAGTAAAAATTCTTCGAAAACTTTGGAATAAATCTGCCGTCCGTCTCGTCTACACGATTAGCGGCAGAGAAAATGTTGACTGCCGGCCCTGAATTTACCGTTACTTAGATAATTATCACGAGGAGAGCACATGAACCCACTACGTAGAACATTCCTGAAAGGCAGCGGCGCCGCCGGTACCGTGGCCGTTGCCTTGGCCGCCGGTTTGCTCAAGCCGGGCCAAGTGCTGGCTAACGAATGGAACAAGGCCGCCTTCGAATCCCATGGCATCATTGATGCGCTGAAGGGTATC
>Ga0208566_1001576_pt1 | contig 13092 bp, 11 predicted proteins | sample PL_2010_150m_FD_184159 | JGI IMG/M metagenome (GOLD analysis project Ga0208566, IMG submission 184159) | Freshwater microbial communities from Powell Lake, British Columbia, Canada to study Microbial Dark Matter (Phase II) - PL_2010_150m... | ecosystem: Environmental > Aquatic > Freshwater >...
GCCAGGAAGGTAGGCAGCGCCTTGATTTCCGTCGCGTCGTGGCCGAACAGGCTACATGCCGCGTCGTTGGCCAGGATGATGCGGCCGTTGTCGATCACCAGCACCCCTTCACCGGCATCCGATTGGGCGCGCAACAGCGCTTGGTAAAGGCTGTGCTGATCCGCCAAGGCTTTTTCCGCGGCTTTGCGCGCGGTGATGTCCTGCTTGATCGCGACGAAGCGGATGATCTGTCCCGCTTCATCGACCACCGGGGTGATGATGGATTCATCCACGTAAATCTCGCCGTTCTTGCGCCGGTTGGTGACTTCGCCCTGCCACACCTTGCCGGCCAGGATGGTTTGCCACAAAGTCTGGTAGAACGCCGCCGGCTGAAGGCCGGATTTGAGCAGGGCCGGCGTCCGGCCCAGCGCTTCTGCGGCGGAATAACCGGTGACGCGGCTGAAGGCCGGATTGACGTATTCGATGATGCCGTGCCGGTCGGTGATGAAGATGCTGGCGGCGGCGGCTTCGATGGTGGTGGAACGGATCAGCAGCGCTTTTTCCGACTCGCGGCGCTGGCCGAGTTCCGCCTTGAGCTGCGTCTGGGTTTCGCGCAAGCGCCGGTTCAGGCGGTAAAAATAGACCGCCAGCGCGCCCAGGAAAATCAGCAGCGCAACGCCTGCCAGGATCGGGAAATAATATTTCTGCACCACGGATTTCAGGCTGATCACGTCCACGTCCTTGTAAGGGCCAAGGTGGAGTTTCAGATACAGCTCGTTGATCGGCTCGTAGTTGAGGGCGATGGTCCAGCCGGCGCTCGACGATGCCTGTGCCGCCGGACTGTTTTCGGGCATCGCCATCAGCGCGATGGCGACTTCCTCGGCCAGATTGCGCGGGGTGTGCTTGAGCGCGGCGAACGGCCATTCGGGATAAAGCCGGGTGCTGAGGGCAAAGGGGAAATCCCGGTCGCGCTGCGCTTTTTCGTTCAGTACGACGAAATCGTCAAGGCGGATTTTTCCCTCTTCCGCCATGCGTTCGAGCGTGTCGCTACGCACTGTTCCCGCATCCGCCCGTCCGTCGAGGACGGCATAGATCACGGCGTCGTGGGTGCCGCCGAAGGTCAGGTATTTGAAATCCCGGTAGGGGTTCACCCCGGCGTCGAGCAAGGTACCCCAGGCGGCCTGCCAGCCGCCCAGCGAGGATTCGTCCACGCCCATGAAGGTTTTACCCTTGAGGTTGTTGAGGGTGGCGAGGTCGGAACGGTCGGCGCGGCGGAAAATCACGCCGCCGAACTTGGTGAACAGCTTGTCGCGCCACCGGCTTTTGAGGGTGGCGATGCGGTTCACGCCGTATTGAATGTCGAAATCCAGATACATGCCGGAATTGGTGATGACGAAATCCACCTGGTTATTCGCGACGGTATGCCGGATGGCGGCGAAATCCAGCGGGATGATCGTGAAGCGGTAGCCGGGCAACTGTTTATTCAGGTAATCCGCGGTCGGTTGCCAGTTTTGCGCGGCGCGCTCTTCGCCGCGCTTGGCGAGGACGGCGATGCGGATTTCCGTGGGGGCGGGCGGCGGGGCAGCCGCCACGGTCTGCCATGCCGCGATCAGCGCCAGCCAGAAAACTGCGCGAGCGGCTCGGGAGAGCGGTATTATTTTCAGGAAAAACATGTGCTTGGCATTTTTTATCAGTCCACGGTTTTTCCGTGTTTTTGCAGCAGGGCGGTGATTTTTCCGAGCAGGCGCTGGAACTCGACCGGTTTGGTGTCGTAATCGTCGCAGCCTGCGGCGAGGGTTTTTTCCCGGTCGCCGCTCATCGCGTGTGCGGTCAGCGCGATGATCGGAATCGCGCGGGTGGGCGGGTTGGCCTTGATGCGCCGGGAGGCTTCCCAGCCATCCAGGATCGGCATGTTCATGTCCATCAGGATCAGGTCGGGCTGTTCCGCTTCAGCCATGCTGACCCCCTGCGCGCCATCGGTCGCGAATGCCACCTGGAATCCCCGCCGTTCAAGGCGGCGCGAAAGCATGTCGCGGTTCATTTCGTTGTCTTCGACCAGCAGTATCTTGGGCATTTCGTTTCTCTTGTTGGCAGGCGCCCGCTCCTACACCGCGGCGCAGAGGCGGTGGGTGTGAACCAGTTCACGGACGTTTTTCAATAAATCCTCGCGCCGATAAGCGCCCTTTTGCATAATCCTCTCGACATGGCCGTTGAGACGCCGCCGGTCTTCCAGCGTCAAATCCTTGGCGGTGACGACGAGGATCGGGATGGCGCGCCATTCCTGGTGTTTTTCCAGTTCCAGGACGAACTGAAAGCCGTCCATCTCCGGCATCATCAGGTCGAGCAGGATCAGTCCGGGCGGATTGTTTGCCACTTGCGCCAGCCCGGCCCGGCCGTTTTCCGCGGCGGTCACCAACCAGCCTTCCTTTTCCAACATGCGTCGGGTCATGTCGCGCGTCGGGGCATCGTCTTCCACCAGCAGCACGCGTTTGTCGCCGCTGTCCGGTCGATAGCGTTCCAGCACGGTACGCAGCCGTTCCCGGCTCAACGGCTTGACCAGGTAGTCGGCGGCGCCCAGCGCATAGCCCATGTTTTTGTCGTCGACGATGGTCAGCATGATCACCGGGATGTCCGCCAGTTCGGGATCGTTTTTCAGTGCGTTGAGCACCGCCCAGCCGTCCATGCTGGGCATGATCACGTCGAGGGTGATCGCGCACGGCTTGAGATTGCGCGCCAGCGCCAGGCCTTCATCGCCGCTGTTGGCGGTGACGACGCGAAAGCCGTCTTCAGCGAGGAAGCGTTGCATCATTTCGCATACCTGCGGGTCGTCGTCGATGACCAGTACGGTGCAGTTGCCTTCGCCGCAACTGGAAGCGGATGGGGCAATGCTTTCCTGCGCCGCCGCTACGCCGGTTTTTTGCTCCGCCAGCCGGGCCGGCAAGCTGATGGTGAACACCGATCCCTTGCCCGGCTCGCTGCGGACTTCGATGGCGCCGCCCATCATTTCGCAAAAACGCCGGGTAATGGTCAGCCCCAGCCCGGTTCCGCCGTATTTCCGGGTGGTGGAAACGTCGGCCTGGGTGAATGCCTGGAACAGGCGTCCCATTTGCTCTTCCGTCATGCCGATGCCGTTGTCGGCTACCGTGAAGATCAACCGGTCGCCTTCTGCACGGCGGGTGCGTTCGAGGCTGAGGATGATGGCGCCGTCTTCGGTGAATTTGCTGGCATTGGAAAGCAGGTTGAAGAGCATTTGCCGCACCTTGGTGAGGTCGGAACGCATTTCGCCCAGATCACCCTGGCGGTGGATTTCCAGGCGGTTGGCGTTTTTCTCGATCAAGGGGCGGATGGTGGTGCAAACCTCTTCCACCATCGCGGCCACATCGAAATCCTCGAGATACAGCCCCATTTTTCCGGCCTCGATCTTGGACAGGTCGAGGATGTCGTTGATCAGTCCCAGCAAGTGCTTGCCGGCGGAATGGATCTTGTGCAGATCGGCGGTGAGGCTGGCTAGTCCCAGATCCTCGACTTCTTCCTGGAGCATTTCGCTGTAGCCGATGATGGCGTTCAACGGCGTGCGCAGCTCATGGCTCATGTTGGCGAGAAAGATGCTCTTGGAGCGGTTCGCCTGCTCGGCGGCTTCCTGGGCCAGATTGGCTGCGTCGATCATCCGATGGAGTTCGGCGTTGAGGCGTTCGAGCTCGTGGGTACGCGCTTCCACGTTTTTCTGCAGGGTGATGTTGCGTTCGAACAGCGAATAAGCGCCGCCGGTATCGTTGACGCTACGTTCGACGCGCTCCATCAGCACCTTGTTGATCTTGCGTTGCGCGGCCAAGGCTTTTTCCAGCCTGGCCACCTGTTCCTTCAAGTCATCCGCAGTTTCCATGTTCAGCCCCCCAGGGCAATGCCGGTCAGGGTTTGATTGACGTGGATGCCGTTGTATTGTTCGCCGTAGGTGCTGAAGCCGATGAACTCGCTACCCTTGAGCGCCTCCAGGGCGGTGCCGATCAGTTCTTTTTGCTGAAGCTCCAGGCGGCGCAGGATGCAGTCGCAGCCGAGCACCAGTTTGACGTTGGGAATGTCCCGGCGGACTTGTTCCAGGCGCTGCTGGAGGTTTTCCAGCAGCGCCTTGCCCTTCGCCACGGTCAGCACCAGGCCGTTGTCGATGGCGCAATAGAAGGTCAGGCTGCCGTCCGGGTTGGCTTTCTGGATCGAACGCACATAATATTCGCCGCCGATTTTCAGCATCACCGGGTAGGCCGCGAAGACTTGCGGCGTCAGCTCCTTGACCTCAAGGCCGACGGCCGCGGCGTATTCCTGCGCGGCGGGGCCGCCGTTGATTTCCATGACGGTGCGCGTGGCGCAATCGCTTTCGGTAATGACCAGGCGGGTTTCGGTGGGTTCGAAATGCTGGGTCTGGAAGGTTTCGAACGGCAGCGTGGTCTCGAACAGGGTGAACACGGCGGCGTTGTCGATGAACTGACCGTCCCAGTAAACATGGGATTTCTGGAAGTGCAGATCGTCGCCCGCCGACCCGCCGATGATGGGAACATCGCCGAGCTGGTTGTAAATCGAGGCAATCACCTGTTCTTCCAGCATCGACAGGCCGTCCACCAGCAGCAAACCGAACATGTGGCCGGCGTCGAATTCCGTGGATAAGGTCAGTTCCTCGCGTAGCGTGTGCGCCAGATTTTCCGCATCGACCAGGCCGAATTTGTCGAGCGGATGGAGCAGGCGGGGGTGTGCCGTCAATTCGCGGGAATTGAGGCTGACACCGACGATCCCGCCTTGCTGATAACCGCTTTCGGCGGTAATTTCGCCGGCGCTGGTACAGCCGATCACCGGGCAGGCGAAACGCTCCTTGAGCGCAGCGCCCAACGCGGGCAAATCGTAGCGGGAGGAGCAGAACACGATCACGATCCCGGCGTCCGCTTGGTGAATCTGTGCGGCCAATTCATTGACCGCCTGATGGGCATCCGGGGCGGTGGACGCCCCTTTTTTTACGCATAACCTGTCTTGCATCGTCGCCCCCAAACTTTGAAATATGCGGCTGTAGCGTGGTTAATCTCCACTCTCCTGTTCAGAATGTTGAGATTTGTCGCCTGGATGATATTGGCATACCCGACGTGTGGGTATCGGGGTTACCACTATTTTTTGTGGGCTTGGTCTTGAAGTGTTCAAACTATCCAGTCCCTCTGGCGTTTCCAGGATGATTAGTGGGCGGCGGGATTGATGCGATAATCGGGCGGATGGACGCTCTATCAAGGGGAAATGCGCAATGATCGTTAGGAGGAAATGAATGGAACAATTCTCCGACGCATTCCCAATCGCTACGCGGATAGTCGGCATGGATAAGGGGCAGGCGATTTTCCGCACAGGCGACGCGGCGGATGCCGTTTATCGCGTAATCGAGGGCGAAGTTCACCTTGCACGCCGCACGCCGGATGGCACAGAAATCATTCTGCAACGCGCTCGGGATGGCGATTTTTTCGCCGAGGCCAGTCTGCATGTGTCGCTCTATCATTGCGATGCGATTTGCACCCGTCCGGGACGCTATTTGCGCCTGCCGTCCGAGGCGCTACGCCAGCGCTTGGTCAGCGACCCCGATTTCGCCATGAAATGGATCGCCGGCCTGTCGCGCAGCCTGCGCAAGCAGCGCGCCGCCCTGGAGCGGTTGGCGCTGAAAAGCCTGCGTAAGCGCGTCGTCCACTACCTGGTGGATTGCGGCGAGGATGGCCGGGTGACGCTGGATCAGCCGATTATCCGCTGGGCGGCGGAATTAGGGGCAAGCCACGAGGCGCTATACCGCACCCTGGCGGAAATGGAGCGGGAAGGCATACTGCAACGGCAGGGGCAAACATTGATTTTGTTGCAACGGCAAGCTGATTTGTCGGTATGATTTCGATCATATTCTGTTCCGGGCGGCTGATTTATGCTGGTTCCGCCGTCGCTGTTGACGGTTTGCCAGCGCCGGAGAAACCATGAAGAACACCACGATAATTGTCCTTACCTTGTCTGCCATGCTGCTGACTATCCCGTTTGCCCAGTCTGCCGAGGAGGACGGGCGGCAGCTCGTGACACTGCCCGAGAACATGAAAATGCATACGCTCGCCAATATGCGCGATCACCTGCGCACTCTCCAGGAAATCCAGTCCGCTTTGGCCAAAGGGAATTACGATGAAGCCGGAGAAATGGCCGAACAGCGTCTCGGCATGAACTCCCTGGAGGCACACAAAGGCAAGCATATGGCGCCTTACCGGCCGGACGGCATGAATCAGTTGGGATGGGAGATGCACAAAGCCGCCAGCCGCTTCGCGCTGGTCGCGCAAGAATCCACTGTGGATCGCAATCTCCCGCGTGCGCTCGGCGCGTTGAGCGAGATGACTCAGCAGTGCGTTGCCTGCCATGCGGCCTATCGGCTCAAGTAGATGTTGCAGAAAAAGGAGCGGGAGCTATGAGCGTGAAATGGAAGAAATCCCTGTTGATTCTGGGTGGCGTCGTGCTGGCGGCATGGGCGGGGTATCGCAGCTTCTTCTACGCGCCTCCCGTCGAGGTGGTTCACGTCAAGGAGGGCATCGTCAAATCGGAGGTTCGCGCTCCCGCTACGGTGCAGGCGAGGATACCGGTGACTGTGAGCGTGCGGCTGACCGGGATTTTGAAGGAAGTCTATGCCGACCAAGGCGACAGCGTGCGAGCGGGCCAATTGCTGGCAATCCTGGACAATTCGGATGTCGCGGCCAAGGCCGCTTCTGTCGCGGAGTCGGCCAATGCCGCACTGCGTAATCTCGATGCGGCACAGGCGCTGATCGCCAAGGCGAAAGCGGATCGGGAGTTGGCACAAAGCAACTTCAAACGGAATGTCGAGTTATCCCGTTCCGGCTTCATTTCCCAAGCTGCTTTGGATGTTTTCGCGGCCACCTTGAAAGCGGCGGAGAGCGGCGAAGCGAGCGCGATTGCCGCCGCTGCGGCGCGTCAGGCCGAGTCCCGCGCCATGACCCAGGAAACGGCTTATGCGCGGACCCAACTCGGTTTTACGCGGATAGTCGCGCCCATGGACGGTTTGGTCATCAGCCGCGAGGCCGAGGTGGGAACCACCGTCGTACCCGGCACCCCGGTTTTCCGCATGGTCGATCCGCAAACGGTGTGGGTGGCGGCGCATGTCGACGAGTCGGCCATGGGGGCGGTTCGGTTGGCGCAGACGGCGACCATCACGCTGCGCAACGGCCACCAGCTTGCCGGGAAAGTGGCGCGTATCGCCAGGCAATCCGATCCGTCCACGCGGGAACTGGAGGTGGATATCGCCTTCGACACCTTGCCCAGGCATTTCGCCATCGGCCAGGAGGCTGAAGTGGCCATCGCCACCGGCGAGGAAAAAGGCGTGATGATTCCGAAGAGCGCTCTGCTGCATGAACAGGGCGTTCCCGGCGTGTTGGTGATGGAAAACGGCGGTAAGCGTTTCCGCCCGATCAAGCCGGGCGCCATGGACGGCAAGCATATCGCGGTGCGCGAGGGATTGGCGGTCGGCGAGCCGGTCGTGCGCAACCCGAACGGCGCACAGTCGGGCGGCCATGGCGGCCAAAGTGGGCATACGCCCGACAAGGGACACTGATGGATCTCGCCATCAAGGACGTGCAGCGGCACTTGGGCAAGTTTGCCGCCACCATTGTCGGGGTCGGCTTGCTGCTGTCGATTGTCCTCATCATGAACGGCATCTATCGCGGCAACATTTATGAAGGGGTGTGGCTGATAGAAAATTCCGCAGCCGACTTGTGGGTGGTGGAACGCAACCGGGGCGGGCCGTTCAACGAACAATCGCGCATCCCGCGGGAGACTTACAAGAGCGTCGCGGCGATTCCCGGCGTCGCCAAGGCATCGCCTTTCGTGACTTTCACCGTGCAGCGGACAACCATGGGGCGCGACCAACAATTCTCCATCGTCGGCTACGATATTTTCGGCGGCCTTGGCGGGCCGGGGCGCATCCATGACGGCAGGCAAATCCGCCAGGCCCATTACGAAATGGTGGCCGACATCAAGCTGGGCGCGCAGGTCGGAGACCGCGTGCGGCTCGGCGTGCATGACTATACGGTGGTCGGGCTGACCAAGGGCGCGGTGGACTTGGGCGGCAACCCCTTGGCCTATCTCTCTTTGCCCGATGCCCAGGAAGTTCTGTATCAGCAAGACAACGAAGCCATCCGCGCGTCCCGCGCCGCCACCAGCCAGCGCCTGGAGCGCGCCGGCTTCACCCCCGAGCAGGCGCAGAAGCTCCTGCCGCTGATCTCGACCGGTACTGACACCATCAACGCTGTGCTGGTGCAACTGGAAACGGGTACCGATCCAGCCACGGTCATCCGGCGCGCGCAGGACTGGCTCTACCTGAACGTGTATACCACCGCGCAAGAGAGCGATATTGTGCTCGGGGGGAGGCTGATGCGTATGAACATGATGCTGGGAACGTTCCGCACCCTGCTGGTGATCGTCTCAATCGTCATCATCGCCCTGCTGATCTACGTGCTGACCGTCGAGAAGATCAAATCCATCGCCACCCTGAAGCTGATCGGAGCGCCCAATTGGGTGATCGTCAGGCTGATTATGGAGCAGTCGCTGGTGCTGACCGTGGCGAGCTTCGCCGTCGCCTATGTGCTGGTCATGCTGACTTACGACAAGTTCCCGCGCAGCCTGTTCATCCTGCCCGCAGACACCGTGGCGACGTTTGCGGTCATGCTTGCCGGCGGTGTGCTGGCGAGCCTGCTTGGCGTCTGGCAGGCGCTGCGCACACCGCCTTCGCTGGCGCTGGGGGGCTGATATGGCGGTGTTGAGCGTAGAGGGATTGAGTAAGGTGTTCGGCGCTGGCGAACTCGCCGTAACCGCGCTCGATCAGGTCGGGTTCTCGGTGGAACCTGGCGAACTGATGGCACTGCTCGGCCCCAGCGGGTCGGGGAAAACGACGCTGTTGCTGTGTATCAGCCTGATTCTGGAACCCACATTCGGGCGCATCACCGTCAACGGGCGCGACGTTTATCGGGATGGCTGGACGGGCATCGACATCCGGCGCTTCCGCCGGGAAAATATCGGTTTCATTTTTCAAAGCCACAATCTCATCCCCTTCCTTTCCGCGTTGGACAACGTCGCGCTGGCAATGCAACTCAACGGGGTGGACAAACGGACGTCGCGCAAGCGGGCGCGGGACTTGCTGGACTACCTCGAAATCGGCCACCGCGCCGACGCCCTGCCGGCCAACCTGTCCGGCGGCGAACAGCAGCGCGTCTCCATCGGGCGCGCCCTGGCCAACGAGCCGCCGCTGATTCTGGCCGACGAACCCACCGCTTCGCTGGATACCGTTCGCGGGATGAAAGTGATGTCCTTGCTGCGGAAAATCGCACGGGAGAAAAACTCGGCGGTGATCGCTGTCACCCACGACCACCGCATGATCGAAGGCTTCGACCGGGTTTTCCAGATGAATGACGGCAGGCTGTCCGGGGCTGGCGAGATACATGTCTAAACTATGAGCGCACTTTACTGGCACTTCCCCGTATCCGGCGTCGAAACCTGGTTGTGGCTGCCGCCGCTGGTGGCATTCGGTCTGTCCTTTTTCTGTTCGATGGTCGGTATCTCCGGCGCATTCCTGCTGATGCCGTTCCAGATGAGCGTGCTGGGCTACGTCAGCCCCTCTGTCAGCGCCACCAATCTGGTATTCAACCTGTTCGCCACGCCCGGCGGGGTGTGGCGCTATGTCCGCGAGGGGCGGATGTTCTGGCCGCTGGCGGCGCTGGTTGTCCTGGGGACGCTGCCCGGCGTGGTGCTGGGGTTTTACCTGCGCGTGCTGTATCTGCCCGATGTTTCGCATTTCAAACTGTTCGTCGGCCTGGTGCTGATTTTCCTGAGCTGGCGACTGCTGGCGGAGTTTGCGCCGTGGGCGGCGCAAAGACCGCCAGCGGCAGCTCCGACGGACATGGCGTTGCGCATCCTGCATGTCGGCTTCCGGCGGGTGGCTTTCAGTTTTCACGGGCAGGAACACGGCTTCAGCACGCCGGCCATGCTGACTCTGGCCCTGGTGGTGGGGGTGATCGGCGGTACCTACGGCATTGGCGGCGGGGCGATCATCGCGCCGTTCTGCATCACCATTTTCCGTTTGCCGGTGCATATGGTGGCTGGTGCGGCGCTGGCGGGAACCTTTGCTACCTCGGTGATCGGCGTGGCAGTGTACACTTTTCTGCCGCTGCCCGGCGGCGCCAATGTTCCAACAGGTACAAGTGCGGCGCCGGATTGGTGGCTGGGCAGCCTGTTCGGGCTGGGTGGTCTGGTCGGCATGTATCTGGGGGCGGCTTGCCAGAGGCATATCCCGCAACGGGTGCTCAAGGGCGCGCTGGGCGTGCTGCTGGCCGGGTTGGGCGCGAGTTATATTTACTGAGGAAGGAAACGCCATGTTCAAGGCTATTTTCCAACTGCCGCGCACCGTCTGGCTGCTCGGGCTGGTAAGCCTGTTCAACGACAGCACCAGCGAGCTGATTTATCCGCTGGTGCCGCTTTACCTCGCCTCGGTGCTGATGGCGGGACCCAAGGCGCTGGGTCTGATCGAGGGCGTTGCGGAGGCCACCGCCAGCTTGCTGAAACTCTTTTCCGGGGTGCTGATGGATAGGCGCGGCCACGCCAAGGGCTGGGTGGCGGCGGGCTACGGCTTGGCAGCATTGGCGCGGCCGCTGTTTTACTTGGCGTCGAGCTGGCCGGCGGTGCTGGCGCTGCGCTTCGCCGACCGGGTGGGGAAGGGGCTGCGTACCTCGCCGCGCGACGCGCTGCTCGCCGGGGCGGTGGATAAAAAGCGCCGCGGTCTGGCGTTCGGCCTGCACCGCGCGATGGACAATGCCGGGGCGGTACTCGGGCCGCTGCTTGCCGCCTGGCTGCTGGCGCGCGGCGTGCCGCTCAAGGAGGTGTTCCTGTGGGCCGTCGTGCCGGGCGCGATCACGGTGGCGCTGGCGCTGCTGATCCGCGAGCCGCAGACCATTCCGGCAGCCGTCCGTCCGCCTTTTTCCTGGCGGCTGGAAGGCTTTCCGCCGGCCTTCAAGCGCTACCTGCTGGTGCTGGCGCTGTTTACGCTGGGCAACTCGTCCAACATGTTCCTGCTGCTGCGCGCCAGGGAACTCGGCCTGCCGGATTACCAGGTGCCGCTGTTGTGGGCGCTGGTGTCGGGGGTGGCGATGGTGTTCTCCACGCCGCTCTCGGCATTGTCCGACCGCATCGGGCGGATGCGCCTGATCCTTGCCGGGTGGGCGGTGTACGGGCTGTTTTACCTGATGCTGGGCATCAACGGTTTCCATGCCGTGCTGTTGTGGCCGCTGTTCGCCTTCTACGGGCTGTTCCTCGCCGCCACGGAGGGCGCCGAGAAGGCGCTGGTGGCCGATCTTGCGCCGCGCGAGCGGCTCGGCACCGCCTACGGCTGGTTCAATCTCACCGCCGGGGTGATGCTGCTGCCGGCTTCGTTGCTGTTCGGCTGGCTGTGGCAGAGCGTCGCCGTCGAAGCGGCGTTCGCTTTTTCCGCCAGCTGTGCGCTGGCGGCGGCGTTGCTGCTGCGTTTTTGGGTGGGGCGGGCAGGTTGACACTTGGGTGTAATGGGAACGTGTAAAACTTCGGTCAAGGTCTATCCTTAACATTACGTTTTCCACTCACGGAGGTCACCATGTATACCCGCATCCAGTCTATCCACGCCCGCGAAATTCTCGATTCGCGCGGCAATCCCACGGTCGAGGTCGAGGTCGCCCTGGAAGGCGGCGCATTCGCGCGTGCGGCGGTGCCGTCGGGGGCTTCCACCGGCGTTCACGAAGCGCTGGAATTGCGCGACGGCGACAAGGGGCGCTACGGCGGCAAGGGGGTGAAAAAGGCGGTCGGCCACGTCAATCATGAGATAGCGCTGGCGCTGGCCGGCATGGATGCGCTCAATCAGGGCGCGGTGGATCGCGTGATGCTGGAACTGGACGGCACGCCGCACAAGGAAAAATTCGGCGCCAACGCCATCCTCGGCGTGAGCCTGGCGGTGGCGCGGGCGGCGGCGGAAGCCAGCGGCCTGCCGCTGTTCCGTTACCTGGGCGGATCGGCGGCCTGCCGGATGCCGGTGCCGATGTTCAATATTCTCAATGGTGGCGCCCATGCCAACTGGCAAGGCACCGATTTGCAGGAATTTATGATCGCGCCGGTCGGCGCCCCCAATTTCGCCGAGGCGTTGCGCTGGGGCAGCGAGATTTACCACGCGCTGAAAAAAGTTCTCAAGGACGGCGGCTATTCCACCGGCGTGGGCGACGAAGGCGGTTTTGCGCCGGTGTTGAAGCGTAATTCCGATGCGATGGACTTGATCGTCAAGGCCATCGAGCAGGCCGGCTACCGTCCCGGCGACGACGTGGTGATCGCCCTCGACCCGGCTTCCAGCGGGTTTTACGAGGATGGTTTGTACCACCTGCGCACCGAGGGGCGCAAGGTGGATGCCGCGGAAATGGTGGCGATGTATGCCGAGTGGGCGGCCAAGTATCCCTTCGCGGTGCTCGAAGACGGCCTGGCCGAAGACGACTGGGAGGGGTGGAAGCTGCTCAACCGCGAACTGGGCGACAAGCTCGAACTGGTGGGCGACGACCTGTTCGTCACCAACGTCGAGCGGATTGCCCGCGGCATCGAGGAAAACGTCGCCAACGCGGTGCTGATCAAGCTGAACCAGATCGGCTCGCTCTCCGAAACCGTGGCGGCAGTGCAACTCGCCTATTCGGCCAACTGGGGGGCGATGGTGTCCCACCGCAGCGGCGAGACGGTCGACAGCTTTATCGCCGACCTCACCGTGGCGCTGGGTACCGGCCACCTCAAGACCGGCGCGCCGTGCCGCGGCGAGCGGGTGGAGAAATACAACCAGTTGATGCGCATCGAGGAATATCTGGGCGATTCGGCGGTGTATGCCGGACGCAAGGCGTTCGTGCGTTAATAGAATCGGTATTTTCCCCTCTCCCCCGCCAACCTGTAGTGGTCAAGTTTTTTCGGACACATAGATAGGTTGTTTTGCTGCCATTTTCCGTTCATAGGTGGAGGGCGGCAGGTAACCCAATTTCGAGTGCAGTCGGGCATTGTTATAGAAGCCGACGATGT
>Ga0208566_1001578_pt1 | contig 13072 bp, 13 predicted proteins | sample PL_2010_150m_FD_184159 | JGI IMG/M metagenome (GOLD analysis project Ga0208566, IMG submission 184159) | Freshwater microbial communities from Powell Lake, British Columbia, Canada to study Microbial Dark Matter (Phase II) - PL_2010_150m... | ecosystem: Environmental > Aquatic > Freshwater >...
GCCGTAACGTACCGGACCCAACGTGTGGGGCACGTCGCGAAGCGCCTGTAGCGCATCCTTCACCGAGGGGTTGCCGCGGCCGATCAGGCTCAGGAGAATCATCGCGGCGGTTTGCCACTGCTGGTCTTGGTCCTTCTGGCCGGCTGGCATGAAGAACTCGACCGGGCGGTTGATGGTGACTTCCTTTCCGCCGACCATGCCGGTGACCGGCATGAAGTTGACGGTCAGGTAGACCTTCCGCTTTCCGGACCCCAGGACGATGTACTCGACCTTCCGAGTGATACCGTCGAGATCTCCGGAGGGTCGATGATCAAACTGCTTACGCAGCGGATCGTCGTCCTGCGGAACCACCTGAGCCGTTTCCCCTTCGACGGAGGGTCCCGCGACCGACAACACGCTTCCCAGCGTTGCGTTCGGGCGGTAGGTGGCGATCCCCTTCAGGCCGGCCTTCCACGCTTCCAGGTAGAGGTTCTTGAAGTCCGCATACGGGTAGTGTTCGGGCACATTCACCGTTTTCGAGATCGAAGAATCAATGAACGGCTGAACAACTTCCAGCATCTTCTTGTGCTCCGTCGCCGGCAACTGCAAGGCCGTGACGAAGTAGTCCGGAAGATTCGACACGTCGCCACCCATCTCACGATAGACACGGAAGGCGTGGTCTTCGACTTCGTAATGCTTGAAGCTGCCGTCCCCCATCCTCTTCTTGCGGTCGTAGGTCCACGAGAACGCCGGCTCGATGCCATTGCTGGCATTGTCGGCGAAGGCCAGGGTGATCGTGCCGGTGGGCGCGATCGACAGCAGGTGCGAGTTACGCATGCCGTACTCAGCGATGTCCGCCCGGATGTCCTCGGGCAGGCGCTTTGCGAACCCGGACGCCAGATACGGCTCGGCATTAAACAGTGGGAACGCACCTTTCTCCTTGGCGAGATCGATGGACGCGCGGTAGGACGCATTGCGCAATTCCTCTGCAATGCGGTTCGCCGTGGCCCGCCCCTCGTCGGAGTCGTAACGCTGGCACAACATGATCAGCGCGTCGCCGAGACCCAGGAAGCCCAGGCCGATCCGGCGTTTTGCCATGGCCTCCGCCTTTTGTTCCGGGAGCGGCCAGTACGTGGCGTCGAGCACGTTGTCGAGCATCCGCACCGCCGTGCGCACTTCGCCGCGGAAGGCTTCGAAATCGAAGAGGGCTTTCTCCGTGAAGGCGCGTTGCACGTATAGGGTGAGGTTGATCGAGCCCAGGCAGCAGCAACCGTAGGCCGGCAGAAATTGTTCTGCACACGGATTGCACGCCTCCAGTTTTTCCACGTAATGCAGGTTGTTCTCCTGATTCGCGCGGTCCAAAAAGAGGATGCCCGGTTCGGCGTGGTCGTAGGTCGAACGCACGACGTGTTCCCACAGGTCGTGCGCCGGAAGGGACTGATAGACCCACGCACCGTCAGTGCGTTGATACGCGCCGGCTGTCCGAAGGTCGTCAGACGGTTCCGCCACATGCACCAGCTCCACTTGGCCGCCGTTTGCAACCGCACGCATGAATGCGTCGGTCACACCGATGGACATGTTGAAGTTGGTGAGTTTCCCGGTGTCCTTGGCGTGAATGAACGCCAGGATGTCCGGGTGGTCACAACGAAGCACCGCCATTTGCGCGCCGCGCCGCGCGCCCGCCGATTCCACGGTGACGCAGCTCGCATCAAACACCCCCATGAAAGAGATGGGGCCAGAGGCACGTGAAGCGGTGCCCTTGACCTTCGCGCCCGTGGGGCGGATGCGGGAAAAGTCGTAACCGACGCCCCCGCCCCGCCGCATGGTTTCTGCGGCCTGCGCCAACGCGCCATAGATCGACGGCATCCCGTCCCGAGTCTCAGAGACAGAATCGCCGACCGGCTGCACGAAGCAGTTGATCAGCGTGGCCTTGATGTCGGTGCCGGCGGCCGAATTGATGCGGCCGGCGGCGACGAAGCCGTTCTGCTGGGCCTCGAAGAAGACTGGCTGCCAGTGCGCTGGGTCGCTCTCGACGCTGGCCAAGGCGGTGGCCACCCGTGTTCGTACATCCAGGAGGCTCGTTTCTGCGCCTTTGGCATACTTCTCCAAAAGCACGTCGGTCGAGATATCCTGTGGTGCGGGCATAGGAATGCCCTGGACGATTGGATTCATCACAATGTTCTCCTACTCTGGTTTATAAATTGCCCAGACAAGTCCGCAGGACGCGGAATTGGGCGTTTGGTTTGCTAAAAATCCTGACCGTGACGCAAGGCTTTTAGGGAAGCCTTTGGTCGGGTGAAAAAAGCAGAGCCAACACCGATCGGAAAAGTTAACCCCGTACGGGGTCGTGTTCCCCGGTAGGGTTGGTGTGGTGTGCCTGAGAGGCACGATCCGCGCAGGGAGCCTGCGGGATGGAGGTTGCCCGTTACGTGGGCTACGTACTACAAGAAACCTACTAGCTGCGGCCAGCATACGCCAGCACTGCGGCGTTTGCAACATTTCCGATCCTTCCGATCCTTCTGTTGCCCATGACGATGGTCCGTCGGACGGACGAACCATTGCGATGGGAAACAGGGCGGGCACGCCCACCGGAAGGTAGGCGTGTTTCCCGTCAAAACACTGCATTCAGAAACGGATGCTGAGCGATCATCGCCTCGAGGGAGGTGAGGCGCACCTTGTTTGGGCGGCGCTTCTTGGCGGCCTTTGGAGCCGCTGCGGGCGCGCCCTGCGCAAGCAAGGCATCGAGTTCGGCTTCGGTGATCTGCGTGGCGGTGTACTGTTTCTTGATGTTCTGATTCAGATACGTACCATGCGAAGTCGCCTGGGCGAACGCGTTGACGACCGATTGCGGAACCCCCGGATACGTGTAGTAGGAACCGGCCTTCTTGAACCCGATGATCAGGAGTTGTGTGGCGGCCAGGTAAGCGTACGACACGATTTGCGAGGAGTTCGTGATCGGAATGAGCTTGGGATTCATAAGCTATCTCCTGAACCACGCACGACCCGAAACCGCCGGATCGCGCGTCGCCTGGAACATTGTTCCGAGAACGAATAAATTACCTCCTGATAGATCGTAGGTCATGGCATTAGAAGGGAATATCGTCTTCGAAGTCCTTGAATCCGCTGCCTGCCATCGCCGGGGCGGATGCCGCGCCCACGGGGGTTACTGCCGGTGATGCGGGACGTGCCGCAGAGGCTCCTGCTGGCGGCGTCGCGGAACCGGGAGGCGGACACGACTCACCTCCTTGGCGCGAGCCGAGCATTCGCATCTCGCTGGCGATGATCTCCGTGGTGTAGCGATCATTGCCCTCCTTGTCCTGCCATTTGCGGGTTTTCAAGGAGCCCTCGATGTACACGGACGCACCCTTCTTCAGGTACTGCCCGGCAATTTCCGCCAGACGGCGATAGAAGACGATGCGGTGCCACTCGGTCGACTCCTTCTTCTCGCCGCTCTGCTTGTCCTTCCACGTTTCCGTGGTGGCGATGGTGATGTTGGTGACGGCCTCGCCGTTGGGCATGTAGCGGGTTTCGGAATCTTTTCCGAGGTTGCCGATCAGCAAGACCTTGTTAATTGCTGCCATTGTCATATCCTCATAAAGTAAGCGCGATGAAGCACTCATATTGGTTTTGGCGTGATTGCCAGGGGAAGGCTGCAAATGCCGCCTGCAGCCGTTTTCAGGCCCTTGCACTTCCCATCCTAAGGAGGTGGTCTGGGTATTTCTGAAAAACGTTCGCTCGTTACCCACGAACGGGAGGGTGAAAACCAGTGTTCTGCGCTAAACCCTGGGGCCAGGATTTATGGAAGAACAGTGTTCGGAAAAAAAGAGAAGCGACCTCCCCAATATTCCGGGGAGGATCGCATTCAAGGGCTCAGGTGAGCTTCGTGCAGGTGTACAAGTTCATCGGGGCTTTCCCTTCCTCGACGACCTTGCGTCCGATCTTCAGGATTTCCACCTTGTCACCGACTCCGGCGCCGGCGTCGTGCAGCGCGGTGCCGAGATTCACACCCCACACGACATCCTCGACGCCTTCCGCGGTCCGGCATTTCACGCCGTACTGCTTGAGCGTCCTGCCATCCAGCGGGCGCGGCATGTACCCCACTTCGAGGATCACGCCGCGCGACATGGAGGGATATTTCCTGAGGATGATGGTGCCTGCGTCCGACTGGTTTTGATCCACTGACACCCCAGTCGCGAGCAAAGGAAGCGTTGCCGCGGTCGGTACTGGCACCGCTGCCACGACCACCGTCTGTTCCGGCGGCTCGGCCAGTTTTGCAACCTTGGCCCTGCCCCTACGCTTCACACTCACTGCAAGCTCTTCCATCTTGGCTCGTGCCAGCTTGATGAACCCGTCCAGGCATTCGTCGCTGACACGCTCCTCCTGGATGAAGCCCAATTCGTACAAGGAATCACGACGAAACTTCTTCTTCTTCCCTGCCACGATGAGCAGCTGTCCGCTGATGGCCTTCTTCCCGGGGCGTTCGCGGACGAGGAGTGTTGCCTCCCCCGCTTTGCCTTTCAGGTGCCGGACGACCAGCTTGGCCGGTTCGAGCTCGCCCTCCTCCACTGCCACAGGTGTCGCCAGGGAACCCATGACGGTTCCTTCTGCCGATCCCGCGACCGTTTCGGCGGCGGTCTTGCCGATCTTCAAGAGCGTTGCAACAAAGGACCCCAGGGTGGCCAGGGCGATGAAGGAGGAGATCGCAATTAAAAAGACCATGAGCATCTCCCCTCAAAACATCGGAATCAGTTGCGCGGCGGCGGCGGCATTGAGGGGGGACCCCATCAATCCCAGATTGGTCGCCATACGCTCAACCCGATCCCAATCCGGTTGATACAACTTGTTGGAAAACCGCACCATCGAGCTGAAGAACCCCTGATCGTCTCCGACCAGGGCAATCCCGCCGAGTTTGCACTGCAAACCCACAAGGCACACCGTCAGAGCCCCTGCGGCCGGCGACTCGGGAACGTTCCCGAACACCGTCCCGCCCACGATCCCGAGGTGGACGGTGTGACCGTCCACCGTGATCGTGATTGCCTCCTCAGGCTCCTTGATATGCACCACCTTGGCGTCGGCTTTCACCGCCGCCAGCACCTTCAACGCCTTGATCCCCCAATTGGCTTGGAGGTTCCTGCCGCTGACATGAACCACACCTTTGAACCTGGTCATAGACTTCTCCTAGTCCGTGATGAGTTCGCCAACGCCGAAGATTCCTTCGACGAAGTGATGGAGCGCAAGACGGGTCGATTCCGTAGCGAGACTGGCGAGGTACTTGTCCAGCGCGATGTGCAGCGCGGACTTTCCCAGCTTGTCTGCCGAGGCGGCGTGCTTGAGGGCGTTCACAAACCACTTCACCAGCATGCGTGAGCTCATGGTGCGCTCCAAGGCATTGTCGGCAGTGTTGCCACCGTCCTTCGATTGCGCCCGGGTCGCCGTGGCGACCTGGATGGCCGCGTCGATGAGTTCCGAGCGATTGATGGCGCTGCCCTGCTTCATCCCGGAAGCGGTCTTGATTTTCAGCCTCTGTGCGTCACAGAAATACCGCAGGAAGTTGTCATCGAAGCCCGCAATCGCCTTGGCCAGCATCTCGTGTTCGAACTCGGCCGACGGGTAGTCCACCCGCACGGCGTACATTCGCTCGAGGATGCTGATGTCGTGCGTGACGGCCGTCGAGTAGTTGCCCGTCAGGTCCTCCACCATGTTGGTATTGGCGGTGATGACGAAGCGACAACCCGGCCGTTGCGAGACCATCTGCGGAAAACGACCTGGCACCGGGAACGGACGGCCTTCGAAGATATCGTTGAAGGCCACCGTCCGGCTTGCCGGAATGCGGTCGAACTCGTTGCAGACACAGGGGATGCCAAACTCGGCTGCCATGGTGGCCGGCCCGGGAATATGCGTCGTCCGGCCGTCCACCAGGGACATCTGCCCGAAGGCTTCGTGGTCCTTGAAGTCGCGGTGACCTTTCATCGTGGTCATCGGTATTCCAAGGCGGGCACAGAACTGCTCCCATGCCGAGGTCTTGCCGCTTCCAGTAGGCCCCCAGAGCATCAGGACATCCTCACCGGTGAGATACCAGTAGTAGATGGCCTGAACGATGTCCTGGCGGAAATGGTAGAGCGGATCCACGGCCGGAACCATGGACAACAGCAGCTGCGCGTACGGCGCTTCGTCCTGTCCCAGTGTTGCCGGGTCGGGGATTTCGTAGCCTTGAACGGTAATCGCCGGGTCGACTTTTTTCGGATCGAATCCGAACGTCGAGGCCAGCGGGAAAGTCTTCGGTACGAGGATTTTATTTAAGTCAGACATGAAACTTTTCCTTTTCACAAAAGGGAAAGGCGCACGTACCCCGTGAGGGGAATGCGTCCCTCAGGGGTCCATCAGTCGCTAACTACGCGAATGACGGCTTGATAAACTTCCACAGGAATGTTCCGGCGGACACCATCACGAACATCGTCCGGATCCATACGCGCCGCCATAGCGCAGTTATGGAAACTGAAGGTCTGGTCACGTTCGTGTTCCTGCACACAGGCGCTATGACCGAGCCGTTGCGAGTACACGTAATACTTGCGGAGTGCGGGGCGGAACACCCACTTCAACACGTCCCATTTTTCGGGTGCATTGTTGTGTAGCCCCAGTTCCCACAAGCTTTCCCAGAACACCTGGCACTGCATGTCGAAGATGCCTTCCTTCGACCAGGGCAAAGCGTTGTTGTCGACCAACCACTCACTGCCTGCGAGTTCCCAGGCGAGATCGGGAGCGACTTGGGGGTCGACTTCCTCGCCGGTCTCTTCCACCAGTGCCACCGTAGCCTTGTCCCTGCGGCAATATTCGCCGAGGAACGTAACCTTGAGAGGCGCCTTGAGAATCAGCAGGGCTTCCTTGAACAGCAGGAGGGTCGGGGCTACCGACAGCCAGTCGTACTGCTTTTTGCGGCCGTGTTTTTCGCGTTTCAGACGGAGTCCGTTGAACTCCTGGACTGTCAGCGCCTTGGGCGGTTCCGGGTCGATGACGACGGGGGACGGAGTGAGCACGAATGGTTCAATGTGCATATCCACCTCCTCTTCCGTTGGCTTCAGTCAGCACGTAGCCTTGGTTCAGCAATCGCTTGGTGACGCAGGCGATCGACTGCTTCCAGACCATGGACTTGCGGACCTTGGGAGCGACGTCGGCGAACGTGGTGACCCTGCAGTGGGTCGTGCCGTAGCCGTAAACTACGAACCGCAGCCCTTCCTTACCCGGCTTGGTAAATGTCCGGATATCGGTGGCCATGCGATTGTGGTTTTCCGTTCGCTGCCACTCGGCGATTTCCAGCAGCACTTTGCTGCCCGCCAAGGCGACCTCGAACGGATCGGTTGAAAGCTTATTCAACGTACTCATTGCGTTTGCCTTTCTGAGGACGCAATGAGCCCAATGGGGATCACGTTGTCCCCAATTTGGGTTTCAGAAAAAAGGCCAGGCGAGCCTGACCATCTGCCCTTTATCCAGCAATCACATGCGGGATGGAGGTTGCGCGTTACGTGCGCTCACGTTTTGGCTTTCGCCGAAAATCTGAACCCGGGCAATGCCGAGAAACCGGTCGAACGAATACGCCTGCCAACCAATTGCATTAAGGGCACTACAGCGCAATGCCTTTAAGGAAAATGGTTCAGGTGAGGAACTGGGGAACTCTTGGAACAGTGGTCGGTGCTACGGGAACGATTCGGAATACCCCCGGACGGGGCGAGAGATGAAGGCGATCCGCGGGGCGGAAAAGCCGCCACGGTGAGGAAGTTTGGGACTGGCCGGAACAGTGTTCCGAGCGGACAGCCGAGCGCCTTGTCGTGCTTTTATGGACCGGCGCAATGGGCCGGAGGCCCGGCGCCATGCTGCTGCGCTACGGGTTCCCTGGACGGGAGACGGCGGGCCGGAGAGGCCCGTGGGTGCTGCTTGGACTACTTTGAGAAGATGAGGCTACTCTTTTTCATTGTTGAACGCAAGGAGCATTGTCCAACAGGAGCATTGTCCAATGGGGTTTGAGTCTGGGTCAAAAAGCACAATCAGCGTCAACAAATCACGTACGCGGTAGCAAATCGGTCGCGGCGTCGTGGTGTCAAGGTCAGTCTGACTGTGACCCACAACCAAGGATTGATGCTGGGGACCAGAATATTTCCCGGCAAGTACAAAAGGCTCACTGCGCTGCAAAGGTGCTGGCTCAAGCGTCGGCAGGCCATTGGGTCGAGAGTCGGATAACCGCATGGACCGTGGCTGGCTGCAAAAATCGCTCGGCGACGCACTCAATGCATTGAGCTGCGCCGCCGGATGCAACATTCGCTGGTTGCTGCGGGCACTCGTCCGTCGGCAGCTCCCTCCTCCGCTATGCGGTCAACCATAGTCGGAGGTAAGGAATTCCAAAACAGTCCAGTCAAATTCATCTCGGAAACAAATGCTTTGCTTGGCTGCCAAAGATCCAACGGAAAACGTGGATCTGGACAACAAAGGAATAAGGCTGCCTAGGATTCCGTTACCAGACGACCGGTCGAATCCGGTAGCGTTGCCGAAGTCTTCCCGGCCCTCGATACTCGAACCACATCGCCGGGGTCGATTTCCCACGATATCAAGAACCCCACGCGCACGAGTTCATCGAGCGCACGCCGAAGCAAATATCGAAACTTGGCCATCACCTTTATCCGCGACGAGCAGATCTGGTGGAGGGTCTTGACGTAAAGGCCAAATGGCTCGCGATGCGTGAAATAGAACGAATGCAATTTCTTCGCCATCGCCTTCAACTTCTTCCGTTGAGCCCAGTCCAACTTGGTAAATTCAGTGTCTGAAAATAGCCGCACTATTTCAGGCTCCAGCCAAATGCGCCAACGCTCCTTTCCTTCCCATTCAAACTTCCGAATCAAACTCCCTGCGTACCCCTTTTCCTTATCCTGACCAGCCTGAACGTTAAAGCGCAGTTTCAGCGCATTCGCTTTAAGGCGGTCGATCGTCGCCTTTAGACGGAGGTAATCCGCTTTGCCCGTGCCCCATCCAAGTTCCTTTAACAGGTGATGGGCAGCAACTTCGACGCCGTGAGAGATCGGTTGTAGCCTCGCGATATGGATAAGTTGCAGGAATACGTCTTCGTCATCTTGCCGAAGTTCTTCACCGGTATATGACATCTCAATTCCCTGCAAGGCAAAGATTACGGTACCCTTATGTTGCTCGCGAGGATCTGAGCTGTTACCAATCGTGAAAAGGGCGCTCCTAGCCAAGGCATTGGGTAGGCCCCGCACTCGGTCTTCCCAAAGAGGCAACTGGTCCGGAATGACCACTGATAAAGAGTTTTCGTTACAGGGTCCTTGACGAGGGCGACTTCCTAGACGATTGCGCAATGCAATCGTTCGCAACTGAAGGTCGTTTGGACTGGCGTCATGCATGACCGATACTCGCATGGCCGCGACAATTCTTGAAGAGGCTATTCGTATACCGAGTGACACCTACCTCGTATTCCGACTGATAGTGTCCCCAAGGGAAATGAACACTGCTCCCAAGCCATTTCGTACTTCGAGTGATAGCAGGATTCGTATATCGAGTGATACTCCTCGTTCTTCGAGTGATAAAGGGACGTGTTTCGAGTGATGATATATCGTTTAACGAGTGATGACTATCACTCTCTAAATGACAGCGAAACAGGGAGTTAGGAGTTGTTTCCACAAAAGCTAATGCTTTTCTAATACTTCTATAATCCCGTATCCGTGAACCAGTGGTGCATCGCTGGCCCTCTCGGCTTGAAGGCCGAGGGCCAGCTGCGGTCAAAACCGCCAGCGTGGATCGGTATGTAGGTATCACTCGAAACACGATATCACTCGAAATACGAATTCCTATTTCTGCGCTGTTTTCTTATAGCAGATGGCATTTTATTCATCTGTTTCCTTGATACTCTGAGCCCTGTGGATGTATTCTATGGTTTCTAGGAAATTATATGGTAACCGTAGGAGCATTAAATGAAAACGGCAATGCAGTTAATGCCTTCACTTCGAGCGATTGATACCAGCATTGGCGTTCGTGAACTGGCGAATATCAATAGTCGCGCAGAAGAAATGTTGGCAAACGTGCGAGACGCAATGCTTTCGCCAAGTCCAGCGAAGATTGCGCCAACCTTCACAACAACCACTCTATCAGCATTGTGCGGCATTGATAAGACTAGGCTCAATTACCTGATCGGCAAAGGCGAACTCCCTCCGGGAGAAGCGCAAGGCGTAGGCAAGAGCCGGATATTTACCCTGGCCGAAGCGCGCCAGTGGGTCCGAGCAGAATCTGGTCTCCCATTGCGACCTGAAGGGAAGTCTGGCTTCAGTATTGTTGCTGCCAATTTCAAAGGGGGCTCTACAAAGACGACGACCGTCATGACCTTGGGCCAAGGTTTGACGCTACGTGGTCATAAGGTACTCGTGATCGACTTGGACCCTCAAGGAAGCTTGACAGCACTTTGCGGCCTGTTGCCTGAAAAGGACGTCGTCGAAGAGGATACGGTGATCCCGCTGATTTATGGAGACATGCCGGACCTTTCCTATGCATGTAGGCCCACATATTGGGATGGCATGGACATCGTTCCGGCGATGGCCTCACTATTTGCTGCCGAGTTTTATATCCCGTCTCAAGTGATGAAGCACGAGGACAAGTTTCGATTTTGGGAGATTATTAGCAATGGGATTGCACCATTGCGCGATGTCTATGACGTAATCCTCTTTGATACGCCACCCGCCCTGAGTTACCTCAGTATCAATGCCCTCATGGCCGGCGACGGCATGATAGTGCCGCTGCCGCCGCGAACTCTTGATTACGCATCCAGTGCATCGTTCTGGGCACTATTTTCAGACCTCGTCGAAAATTTTGAAAAGCAGGGTGCGAGTAAGAGATTTGATTTCGTGAGCGTGTTACTTTCGAGCGTGGCTTCGGACACGGCAGCACCGATCGTCAAGGACTGGATTCTGAAGACGTACCAGCAATTGGTGCTTCCCGTCGAAATCCCGAGTACGTCGATGGCAGGCACGATGTCCGCTCAGTTCGGATCGATCTACGACATCTCCAAATGGGATGGCAATACAAAAACGTATCTAAGAGCAAAGCAAGCTTACGACGGGTTTGTTGATCTTATCAATCAAAAGATTATTGCAAAATGGTATGGAGAAGACGGAGGCCAAGATGTCGCTTAAGGACACCCTTAAAGCTAAGACGGCTGGATTGATGGCGAAGTCTGATGAAGAACTCGCAATAATGGCCAATCAGGAGAAGAGGCAGTCGCGTCCCAAGACCGGAATAGGACAAGCTAGTGAATTTCAGCTTAGGGTCGCTGAAAAAAATGAAAGAATCGCTCAGCTTGAGTCGAGGTTGGTGCAGGCGGGGTCAATGATGGTCGCCATTGATTCCATATCAGCAAACCCTTGGCAACCTCGGCGTGTTTTTGAAGATGGGGAGATATTGAAGCTTGCCAGCAGCATTCGGGAAGTAGGCTTGATTCAGCCGATCATCGTCAGGAAATGTGTACCCTCAGGGTACACCTCACAAAGTGTACCTCCAGGGTCCACATTTCAGCTTGTGGCCGGGGAAAGGCGACTTCGAGCGCATAAGCTATTGGAAATGCGGGAAATAAAGGCAGTCGTGGTGGAGGTGCCCGATCAGGATATGGCCGCCATGGCACTCGCGGAAAACATTGACCGAGAAGATCTAAGCGACTACGAAATCAGCATTGCAATTGTCCGGGCGGAGGCTGATTTCCCGAATCGGACCGCCTTCGCGGAGGCACTCGGGATGACGAGGAGCGAGCTATATCGCTATCTGGCATTCGACAAGCTGCCTGCCTTCGTGATTGCTGATCTCGAACAAGTGCCGCGTTTGCTAACCCGACACTCAGCAATTGCACTTAAGGATACTCTCGCGGGCCACGGTGAGCCGGCACTCCAAGCACTTATAGATTTGTGGCCTCAAGTGAAGGCAGGAGATATTCCCCATCCGAAACTTGCTGACGCAATCAAGAATCATGTGGCGAGGGGGAAGGCCACTCGTAGTGAAAGAGATATCAAGAAGCTCTTTGTGGGCAAGGAACAAGCGGGATCCATCACCCGAGACGCGACTGCACTAACTGTCAAGATCAGGATGGCCGCTCTTTCAAAGACCAAAGAAAACCGCCTCCGCGAGTTCGTCCAAAAGCTCTTGGTCGAGCCCGACTAATCGGCGCTTACCGGAATGATCCAGCTGCTCGGTTCGGGCTCTTCAGCGGGCCCGATTCAGGCAGCTTTCCTCGCCATGGCCTTTGGATAATCCACCCTCTCCCTCAGCTCCTTGCCAGCCTTGAAGTGCGGTACAAACTTGGCCGGGACCTCAACCTTCTCCCCGGACTTGGGATTTCGGCCGATGCGCGGCTTCCGCAGATTCAGCCCAAAGCTCCCAAAACCCCGAATCTCGACCCGCTTACCCGCAGCGAGCGTGGCACTCAAGGTCTCCAGAATCAATTTAACGGCCGCATCCGCGTCCGCGCGAGTCAGCGCCGAAAAACTAGCCGCCAAGGCATCAATGAGATCAGAGCGAGTCATCACGCCATTTTGCCAGATTCAACGTCGAAACAGGTTCTTGTGAAGGATCTACCGTTGCCCGAACCAGCGATAAATCGCCGGCATAAACAACAAGAACCCGCCGGGCACTAGAATGGCTGCCAAGACGACCAGCGTGGAGTTTGAGCGAAAGAAGTTCATGCCCGCATTGTCCGCCAACTGAGGAAATCAAGTAGTGACGCGGATCACTCGGAAATACAGCGATTCCATCCGTCAGGCAAAACTCAGGACGCAGCGACTGGCACCGCGCCCTCAAAACTCAGGCGGCAAGCAATTCCTGTTGGTTCGTGGCGAGCCGGTCCATCATCTCCGACCGGATCATCTTACAACTCGCCAGGTCATACTCCAGCCCAAGCGAAATCTCGGCGGCCCGAAACTGTTCAATGGCCGCCTCAATAGCGGTATCCCGCTCGAGCCGGTGGCCCCGGATCTGGAGGCAATGCGCATCCAAGAGGTGGCTAAATTCCGCTTCATCATTCGAAATCATGGCGACAAGAAGTTGGCGCCCAATACTA